>R20__coassemble_521_pt1 | contig 27753 bp, 18 predicted proteins | sample R20__metabat2_low_PE_030 | metagenome-assembled genome bin R20 | reverse complement strand
TGCGCTGCGGCAGTAGCGATGCTTCGTCAGAGCCGTCGCCATGCTTCGTCGCAACTGTCACCAAACATCGTCACAGCTCTGGCCAAACATCGTCACAGCTCTGGCCAAACATCGTCACACCCGTCGCCATGCTTCGTCACGACTGTGGCCATGCATCGTCACAGCGTTTGATTTTAATGGAACGCCCGATATGAAAGTGATATGAAAGTGAAAAATTCACTTTCATAGTGCTTATTGTTTGATATTTAGCAGGATAAGTGGCGTTTTATGAAAGTGAAAGTGATTTTGCTTTTTTGTAGTTTTAGTTGGAAAAACATACAAAATCGATGTATAAATAGCACGGAAATAGGGGCTTTCCGCCCCTATTTCTACATTCGGTTTGTATTTCTATCCGAAAAACGTGTTGGTATGTGCCTATTTTTTCACGGGGAGTGGGTTGTCGTAGTTCACGAAGAAGTCCTTCCACACCTTTTGCATACTCGGCAGACTGGTGGAGATGATTTCGGCCTGTCGGGTGTAGTTGCGGTACTCCTTGCGGCGAGTGGGGGCGATGTGGTTAAGGATGTTCTTCTCCTTGGCCTCGAAGGTTTCGCCCTTGAACTGGAAGTAGAAGGTGTTGATGAGGGGCAGGGGGAGTTCTTCCTCGTTGACGGCGGCGTTTGCATCGGATAGTTGCGCACCCCAGTTGCCCAGGTTGAGGCTGGACTGCTGCAGGTTCTGCGAATTGTTCATTAAATCGACGGCACGCTGGTCAACAGCGTGCTGGTCAACAATGCGGGCCATGAGCAGACGAGCAACCTTGCCTTGCAGCGTGTCTTGTTGCACGATTTTGGCAAAACATTCTGTTCCGTTGATGGGGATGTAGGTATCGCCATTGGGGAACTCCACGCGCAGGATGCTACCGGGGATGGCCTCCATCAGCGTGTCGTTGCGCGAGAACCACAAGGTCTGTTTCCCCAGATGGATGTTGCAGGGCACTTGCGTCTTCTTGATGCTGAAGAAGCCTGAATAGACGGTGGCCACGCGGAACGCCTTGTACTCAAAGGGCCATGTGCCGATGGGTTGCCAGTCGGCTTGTGCTTGTATGTGGCCTGCCGGCAACAGGCAGAGCAGGGCCAGCAGAAGGATGGACTTTTTCATGTTCGTCTAAAATAGAAAAACGTGACGTGGCGGCTGATGTAGGCACCACATCACATGGTGTGCTGATTGTTACCAAGATTTTCCGCCAAGGCGAATAACTAAGTATTTGCTGAGGCTCCAGAATTTCTCTGGATTTGTGATTTTGAGTGTTTTAAGTCCTTTGGTGTCTGTATCCCATTTGTATGAGTCTTTAGGATGGTTTGTCAAGATGTAGGGCTCTTTGTGGGATGTGGGGATGACCAGTACCTGGCGGATATCAATCTGTGTGAAATAACTCTTGTCGAAATTCTCATCTTTCAGTACGTCTTTGCCATCCATGTCATAGCCGATCTTTTTGGCTTTCAGTTCTTTTTTGTTACCAATGACATACCAAGCCGTGTTCAGCTGAGCGTCCTGATTCTTGGCCAGCTGGCGGCTGGCATCGCGCTGTGACTTCACGATTTCGTTCTCGCTGGTGAGGATGGACACGTCGGCGTTGAGGGTGGCAATCTGCACGTCCTTCTTCATCAGTTCGGCACGCAGTTCTTCCACTTCGGCCTTTTCGCCCTCCAGCTGCTCTGTCAGTTTCTTAATCATCTCTTGCAGTTTTTTTGTGTTCAGGCTGCTGGCACTCAGCTTCTTCTCCAGCTCTTCAATCTTTTTGCGGTTGTTGGCGATGGTGCTCTGGATGAACTCCATGTTTTCGCGGATGTTGTCGGCATTGCGGTTGCCCTCGGCGTTCTGCGACATCATGTTGACGCGGCCTTCAGCGTCGTTAATCTGCGCAAAGCCTTCCTGCACTTCGTTGAAGAGGCTAATCACGTCGTTGATTTCTTCGTCTTTCTGGTCGATGACTTTCTGGAGCGAGTCGCGCTCGCTGGTCAGTTTTGAGGTGCTTTCTCCACAGGATGTCATCAGGGCAGCGCTGATGGCTGCAAGGAAAAGGATTTTCTTCATAATTGTTTTGTTTTTATATGTTTTACGTTCTTACGTTTTATACTTGTTCTTGGACTTGCCTTTGCCCATGATGAGGGTGGCGGCAGGTGCTTCTTCTTCGGCTTGTGGTGTCGGCTCAGTAGTGCCGCCCAGCAGAATGACGATTTCGCCAAGTGGTTCATGCTCCTGAAAGTGTGCTGTCACTTCGGCCAGTGTGCCGCGTACGTGCTCTTCGTGCAGCTTGGAGATTTCGCGTGACACACAGACCTGCCGTTCCGGGCCATAGGCTTCGATGAATTGTTCCAGTGTGCGGAGCAGTCGGCGGGGCGATTCGTAGAACACTACGGTACGTTCCTCTGTGCGGAACAGGTTGATGCGTGTCTGCCGGCCTTTCTTCTGTGGCAGGAAGCCCTCGAACACAAAGCGGTTGCAGGGCAGTCCGCTGCTGACCAGTGCCGGGACGAATGCCGTGGCCCCGGGCAATGTCTGTACCTCGATGCCCGCCCGTGCGGCTTCACGTGCAAGCAGAAAGCCAGGGTCGCTGATGCCTGGTGTGCCGGCATCGCTGATGAGGGCGATGGTTTCTCCTGCCTGTAGCCGTGTCAACACTGCGGCCACCGTTTCGTGCTCATTGTATTTGTGGTGTGAGAGCACCGGGGTGTGGATGTCGAAGTGGGCAAGCAGCACGCCCGATGTGCGGGTGTCCTCTGCGAGTATCAAATCCGCTTCCTGAAGCGTCCTGACGGCTCGCATTGTCATGTCCTCCATGTTGCCTACAGGCGTTGGTACAATATATAGCATGTTGCAAAAGTATGAATAAACTGTAACTCCGCGAAAAAAAAATGGAAAAAACAACTTTTTTTCACATTTTTATGCCTAACTTTGCGGCAAAATAGTATTAAATGAAAACGAGAGAAATAACTTTTGACCGTTTTGTCCGTGCATTGATGGCTGTCATTGGCGTGGGGCTGGTGTATTTGCTGCTCAAGAAGTTGAGTGGCGTGCTGATTCCTTTTTTTGTGGCTTGGCTGGTGGCCTATCTGCTTTATCCGCTGGTATGTTTTTTTCAGTATAAGTGTCGGCTGAAATACAGAGTGCTGAGCATTCTGGTTACGTTGCTGCTGCTTATTGGCGTAATTTGGGGAGCCTGTTGTCTGGTTATACCCCCAGCCATTGAAGAGATTGCACGCCTGAAGGGTATGATAGTGGATTATTTCACAACAGACCATACCGTGAATTATGTATCGGATGAGTTGGAGCAATTCATCAAGCGGCACATCAACTTCCAGCAGGTTGTTAGTGCGCTGACGTTTGAGGATGTGTCCTCGTTGGTGGAACGTGGTATGCCGCAAGTGCTCAAATTCGTAACCAATTCATTCAATCTGCTGGCTGGATTGGTGGCCTCTTTGTTTGCCATCATCTATCTGTTTTTCATTCTGATGGATTACGAGCAGATGAGTCGTGGCATGATACGGATGGTGCCCCCCTCCAAGCGTAATCTTGTGCATGGCGTCTTGAAAGACGTGCAGCACGGCATGAACGGCTATTTCCGGGGGCAGAGCCTGATAGCCTTGATGGTAGGTGTTTTGTTTGCTATTGGTTTTTGGATTATAGATTTTCCCTTGGCCATTCCGTTGGGATTGTGCATTGGTGCACTCAATCTGGTGCCCTATTTGCAGACGTTGGGTTTTGTGCCTACTATCGTTCTGGCTTTGCTCAAGGCGCACGACACAGGGGAAAACTTTTGGGGGATTCTGCTGGCTGCATTCCTTGTGTTTGCTGTGGTACAGGTTGTTCAGGATGTGATACTTACACCGCGTGTCATGGGGAAGGTGACAGGACTGAACGCAGCCGTGATTCTGCTCAGCCTTTCCGTGTGGGGGGCGTTGCTGGGGTTCATAGGCTTGATTATTGCTTTGCCGTTGACCACCTTGCTTATCTCATATTATAAACGCTATGTCCTGGAAGAGTGACTTTTTTAACAAAAAAAGAGCATTTATGTTTCTTTTTCTCGTTTTAGGGCGTCCGACCAGTGTTTTTTTACTAATGTACTCTTGTCCAAAAATAAATTTGTTGTATCTTTGCACCAAATTTTGAAAACAAACGGAATTTATTTTAGTTTTATGAAAAAGTATTTCTTTTTTGCATTGACAGCATTATTGGCTGCGTGTTCTTCCGATGAAGAACTATCTGAACCTATTCAGTCCAACGTGGAGCCCAACTTAACCTCCGTTTCTGATTATGCATTTGTGAAGAGCAACAGTGGTCGTATTGTAAACTTCAGCGACCTTGAAATGATGGGCACCCGTGCGGTAGCTTCTTCTGTGGTTGCAGAGTTGGGAGTGACTTCTACAATTCCTGCAGCGCCGGAGATTCCTGGAGACGCCAAAACTTTGATGGGCGTACAGGGCTGGGCTGTCGAACAGAGTGGCAAGTATTTCATTCCTGCAGGCGAAACATACGACGGCAGTAATATTGGCCTGAACGGTGGCGAATTCTATGTTCAGGGTACACTGGACTTGGGCAACCATTGGGGCACTTCTGCATGGACAGGAAGTGGTCAGGTTCCTGCAAAGATTTACGTGTTGCCAGGTGGTACATTGAACTATAATAGTGATCTGGCCGTTCAGTTCAACCTCTACAACTATGGTACGCTGAACTATAACAATGCAAAAAATGAACTTTATATCAGCTCTACAACAGGTGGTCTCTACAACTATGGAGATTTGGATTTGGGCGATGATGTTGACTTCCGTGCAAACGCATCAGATGTTTATATCGGTGGTGATGTTCATTGCAAAAACTTCTGGATTGAGAAGGATGCAAAGTGTTACGTGGCTGGCGACCTGATTCTTGACACAAATCTGGATGTACAAGGTACTTTGGTTGTGCAAGGCGCCGTGGAGGCTCCAAATATCTCGCTGGAAGCTTATACTAAGTTCGCAGCCGGTTGCAAGGTCATCACTCCTGGCCTGTTCACCATCAACGCAAATCCCGCTGAGGCTTGGATTAACTATTTGTCGGCTGGCAATCTCTATTCCTGTGCCGGCAGCAAGATTTATCTGGCCAATGGCAGCATGATTGAAGTGGCTGATACATACAAGGACGAAAATAACGGCAATGATGCAGCTGTGATTGTTCTTGGCGAGAATGCAAAGGCTGTCGTCAAGGCTAAAATTATTGCCAACAACGCTGGTGATGGTGTGACACAGGATTTGAAGTCGTTCCGCGTAGAGTATCCAGCCACGGGTTCCGCCCTTGCTTTGGATGCTAAGCAGTTCTACTTTGTTGACAACAGCCACAATCTGGCCAATGAACTGGCTAAGACTAACCTCACATTGCAGGAAAATGTTTATGTCGCTGACGAGGACCTTGCCAATTTCTCGATGGCTCCAACAGATTGTGCGCCTGGTTACAATTACAATACACCAGTCGTTATTATTACTTCTCCTGTTCACAAGTATTCTGCAACGTCTCTTGATTTCGGCAAGAACGGCGAACTCTATCTTTGCTGGCACTCAAACATCGGCAATGACGAGGGTGGACATGGCACAAATATGTATGTGACGAATCAAGACGGCTCAAGTGTTTCGGTTGACGGTATTGCCGATTGGGGTGGCATCATTGACGTGATTAACACCAACAATTATGGCAATCCAAAGACTTACCTCTTTGACCAGACCCTTATCCAGAACGAACACAAGTACAACCACGTGGTTTACTTTGATGATAAGCTCTATCTGCCTTCTACCAGCAATAAGGTTGGCGCAGCACTCCATGAAGTTGCCTTGAATAGTGACGGAACAATTGACGAGTCTAATTTTACCAGCAAGAATATGCGTGTGAACCTGACAGGTTCTTCTGCCAACTGCTGCATCATCAACAACGGTGATGTGATTACAATCTCTGGTTCCACTAACGGCGGCATCAACAAGTTTGCCCTTACTGACTATAGCAATCAGGAAAAGAAGGCGATTGTAAGCGGTGACGCATTCTATGGCAAGTATGTTTACAACGACGGTACGTACATTATTACATTAAATGATGTGGCAAACGGTATCGTTTCCCTCTACACTCAGGACATGATTCATGTGAAGTCGTTCAATGTAGGTGCCATCACTCCTACAGACGGTAAGAACGTCTGTGTCGCTGACGGTGAGAAGATTTACATCTGCCGTGGTGCCAAGGGCTTTGACATTTACGACTACAACGGCAATCGTGTAGGTGGTTCCAAGAAATCGGCCAACGGTGTTGATGTGGATGCCAAGTTTATTTATATTGCAACAGGTCAGGGACTGGCAGTCCTCTCTCAGACAGATACTTATACCGAAAACGAAGTTGTCTATAACAAGACTGTGAAGCGTTATGGCTACTTTGGTGTAGGCAATGCACGTTATGCCAGTCTGATTGAAGAGACCGAAGCAACCAAGCAGTCTTCTAACTTCGTGAAGGTTCGCGGCAATAAGGCATACGTTGCATACGGCATGTATGGTCTCCAGGTTTATGACCTTACAGAGCTCTTCCAGTAATTTGGAACTTTTATGACATTGTGGGAATGCGCCTGTCTTGGCGGCATTCCCACCGTGTCGTTAAAATCCTTACATCCTAATTCTATGATAAAATACTCAATAGGCGCAGTTGTTTTTTCACTGGGCACAATGGTAACAGCAGAAGCACAGACGGATACCATTGTGAATTCACCTGTGAAGATGCTTGTGTATGAGAATCTGAAGAATGAGGATGTATTGCAACAGTTTGAACAGCGTTTCCAGCAGATGGACAATCTGTTGCAGCATACGGTGGCTATTGCTGGGCCCAATCTGACCTTAGGGGAAGATGCGTTGTCGCCCGATGCCATACTCGATTCACTCTACCGTGCTAAGAGCGAACAGGAGGTAAAGGCGTTCAAACGTCGTTCTGGACTGGAACTGACGGGACAGATGTATGGCCGTCTGGACGAAGCCTTGGAGGTGGTACACGATGAAGACGACCAGTATTCTGCCTACGTGGCAAAATTCCAGGCAGAAGTGGGCTGGAATTTCTTTAATAGTGCTTTCTACCAGCGGAAATCGGAATTGGCCAAGATACGCCTGGCCAATGAGTTGGAGTATATCAAGCAAAGCAGGGATAAGAACAAGGCCATTTATGAGGCGGCAGAAAATTTGCTGACGATGCAGTATAACTACTACATCGCCATTGTTCTTTACAATGAGTTGCAAAACATTGATATCCTGAACCAGGCTTACCAGTATATGCTGGAGCAGGACAAGATTGCCAATGACCGCCTGCTTGAGAACATCAACGACAAGATGGAGCTGGAATACGCTTTGGCGCAGACTTTCGACATTAAGGATATCGCCAATGAGCCATTATACGCCTTGACTCCAACTGTCATTACGCTTGACTCTGTGCGACTATATGAAGAGGTGGAACGCTATAATCCCGACCTTCGTGCCAGCTATGTGGAGGAGCAATTGCTCAATACAGAAAAGAAACTGACGAACTATGGGCAGACGATGCGTTTGACCCCATTCTTGCGTGGCTCTGTCTATTTGCGCAAGCTGGTCTCTCCGTCGTCAAATCTTGATCTTGGTGTGCGCTTCACTTTCCCCTTGTATGATGAATCCGCAGCAAAGCGCAAAGCCATTGAAACCGAAAAGCAGATTGTTGTGGAGGGCCGTCAGGCAAAGGGAGATGATATGAAGGCCTATTGTCGGCTATGCCTTGACCGCGTGGAACGGCTGAATCGTGCCATCAGAACGGAAGCTTTCCATATTGAACAGCTGGGCAAGTATGTAGCGTTGCGTAAGAACGCCTATTTGAAACAACCCAAAGGATATAACTATATTATCCGCCTTGAAGAATACAATGAATACCTGAAAAGCATGGAGCGTATGTATAAGCTGATGCTGAACAGAAGCCTTGCTCTTCTTGACATCCAGAAGACGACGAGTTACAACAACTTACAGTCCCTTATTATTGAAACACCTGTCAAATGAATAATTTCAGCTATAATTCGCAGCCACAGGAGCAGGACATGAACGAGTTTCTGAACTATCAGAACAAGAAACTCGCTAAGCAGCAGACAATCTATGCCATTGTCTTTGCCGCCATTATGATTATCCTGCTGTTATTTGCTTATCGCAGGGTTGTCTATACTTATTATGATGGCTATGTGAAGCTGGATCAGAACAACCTGCGGGCCATCGATGACATTTATGTGCTTGACATCTATAAGAATGTAGGCGACCTTGTGCAACCTGGAGATACGCTCTATTCATACGTGTTGCTGAACAACCTGTTAGGGCAGTTCAATGTGAACTCTGTGCCGTCCATCATTCTTGACCATGCCAACCTGAAGTTGCAGGCGGCCCTTGCGCGGCAAGAGATACCTGTCTTGCAGACAAAGATAAACGAGTTGATTAAACGCTTGAAGAGTGAGAAAAATGACATTTTCTACGGACTGACCGACAACACGAAGCGGCTGGCCATTGAGGCTGAACTTAATGAATATAGGGAGAAACTGTTGGAACAGCAGCGCAAGATTCAGATTTATGAAAGCATGGCCGGCAACTCCTCTCGCTATATCATCAACTCTGGTTACGGACATAATCATCTGCCTTATTCGCCAGGAGCCCAAGGCTATGAATCAGGCGTGGTGCAATATTGCTGTGCCCCGGAAGAGGCCATCATAACAGACATCAAAGTGGCCAAAAATACGGTACTCTTCGAAAAAGAGCCAGTCATCGACCTGCAGCACACCGACTACAAAGCCTCCCATCTGGGTGTGATGGCCTATATACCGGCCAATCAGGTGAAATACATCAACAACAACAAGAGGGTGGAGGTGATTGTGAACGAAGACCTTACCTTCTATGCCCACATGTCGTTGCTTGGTTTGCGGGTGGAAGACATTCCCAAGCACCTGCTTAGCAATTTCAGCCATGATATAGATGCTGTGATAGCCCTGTTCACATTCGACGTTGGTCAGAAGATTCCTTTCTGGGTACTCAACGACCATGTGCCGGTCCGTGTCAGGGTGGCCAACGATGTGTTCCACGAGGCATTCTACAATTCGTTGGGCGGCGTCTTCAACGGCTTGTTCTCCCAGCCCGATACCGTGGAATACGACCCGCGCCGTATTTTCGAGGTCAAGGAAGACCAGACATTGGAGCCTGTTGACACGGCCACATTCAAGGAACTGATAAAAGACCACAATTATTAGAAATGATTACCATACAGAACAACGATCACGACCGCAGGATTCTGCTCCTCGACAGTCCTTTTGCCCTTGAAGAGTCGCCCGACTTTCCAGAGTATCTTTTCGATGCGGTTTTCATTTTCAATGACTCTGTTGACACAACAAAGAATATACTGAACACCATCAATCCTGTAACATCCGTCAAATGCTGCTACAAGCCCTTTTTTGTGTCGCGTTCCCTGGAAGGGAAGATGGGCGATTATGCAGACCTGATAGATGGGTATTACGATGACTGGAACGACCTCGGTGCGCTCAACAAGGTGGAAGACATCATCAACCGTCGCAGCGACCTGGGACTTAATGCCGTTGAAGACAAAATCATCTCGGCCAACCAGTTCTTTGTTCGGCTATTCCGCTTTCTGATAACAAGGGAAAAGTTGCGTATGGACCTCGTGCTGGACAGTAGTTCAGCGACGGGGTATGTCATTCCCATCTTCAATACCTTCCTGAAGTTAGGCTGGTACACGCTGAGCGAACTGTTTGCATTTATTCAGTCCATGCTGGAAAAAGGCTATATCCGTTCCACGCAGTTCGTCAATCGCATCTACCTTTGTCCCAAATGTTTGCACTCCCACCTTCTCTACATCGAGAGCTGTCCAAAGTGTGGCAACTCGATGATTCAGAGCGAAGAAGTGATACACCACTTCCGCTGTGCAAACATTACGCCCGAGCACACCTACAACTTCGGCGGTCAGCTCCGTTGTCCCAAGTGCCACCAGATGCTGCACCATATAGGCGTAGATTACGACCGCCCGGCCACGGTTTTCACCTGCGACTCCTGCGGAAACTCCTTCCTGCAAGCGCAGATGCAGGCGGTATGCACCACGTGCCAGACGGTGTCGGATGTCAGGTCGCTCATCCCGCAGAACTGCAGCATCTACGAGATTACCAAGGAAGGCGTCGTGGCCATCACCTCGCTCAACATCGGCTTCTCCATCTATACAGAGTTCTACGACAACTTCCTCGAATTTGACCGCTTTGTCAACCGCATCCGCCTGTTGGCAGAACAGAAGTTCACAGGGCGTATTGTCGGCGATGTGCTGGTGGGTAAAATATGGATTCTTGATGCTACGGCGGCTACGGTCAGCAACCGTGCCGAACTCTTGGTTCAGATATGCAAATACTTCCCCAACAACAAGGTTTCGGCAGCCAACAACATTACTTATATCAATGCCATTGCCACCGACTACAAGGGCGACCAGGAGCAAGCCATACTGGACTTCCAGATTTTGCTTTCCGAGGCTATCCGTGCTGCAGCATACGTGCTTCGTCCTGGTGAGCAGATATGCTATACCTACATGAAACTGGAGGGCGACGGGTCCAACATCGACCAGTTCCTCAACGACCTGAAATTTGTGGCGGCTACGCCAGACGATGCCGTGGATTACAGCCCCGATGCCATCAATCCGAATGCAGATGGCGAAAAAGCTGATACTCCTGTGCTGAAAGACGACGGCACTGTGGATCCGCTTTTCAATGCTCCTGCCCATGAAGCCCCCAACGAGCCAGAGATTACGGAAGATGCAGCATTGCCCGTAGCGGAAGCCCCCCTCTTTCCCGAAGAACAAACTCTGCCCGCAAAGTCCAGCAAGACATGGCTGATAGTCTTTGCAGTTATTGCACTGCTTGCGCTGATAGCAGCTGTCATATACTTTTTGATGCGATAAATCCCGTGGCATGACCTATATATTCGACAGTTTAGAGACCTTTGTGACGTGGTTGCAGCACCTGTCCTTTTCCAGTATCTTCAATACGTACTGGTTTCTCTTCTGTGTCGAATTTCCCCGTTACTACCTGCTCGAAATCTGCATCGTCACGTGGCACGTGCTGAGCTACAAGCGGCAAGACCGCAAACGCTTCTATGCGCGCTTCCGCCTCTTCAAGGAGAATCCGCTCATCACCATTCTGGTGCCGGGCAAAAATGAGGGCAAGAACATCTACAAGCTGGTAAAGTCCCTGGCCGAGCAGACTTATCGGAACTATGAAATCATCATCGTAGATGACGGTTCCGACGACATGACGCCGCTCATCTGCACCGACCTGGAGCGGCATGGCTACATCGACCGCTATCTGCGTTGCGGGGTGCGAGGCGGCAAGGCCAGTGCTGCCAACTATGGAGCCTATTATGCCAAAGGCAAATACATCGTGCACCTGGATGCCGACTCATCGCTCGACCGCGATGCCATCGAAAAGATACTGTTGCCCTTCTATCTCGATTCTCAGGTGAAAGGCGTTGGCGGAACCGTGAAAGTGCGCAACTACAAGGAGTCCATCTGCTCTTCCATGCAGGCTATCGAGTATCTGAAGACCATCATGGTGGGGCGTACCGTTACGGCCAAACTGGGTATTCTGCACATCATTTCGGGTGCCTTCGGTGCATTCGACGTGGAAACCCTGAAGAAAGTCGGTTATTGGGACATTGGCCCTGGGCTTGACGGCGACATCACACAGAAGATTCGCAAGGCAGGCTACAAGGTCGATTTTGCGGCGGATGCCGTCTGCCTTACCAGCGTGCCGGTGAAGTGGAGCAAGCTCTTCAAACAGCGTTTGCGCTGGTCGAAGTCGCTCATCCGCTTCCGTGTGCGCAAGCATCGCGACATTCTCATTCCGCAGCGCAACTGGAACTTCTCCAACTTCGCTTCCAACATGGAGAGCATCGTCTATGACTGTGTGTTCAACTACATCTGGCTGTTCTATTTCATCAACCTTCTCTGGACCTTCAGCAATCACTTCTTCGAGGTGCTCCTGCTCGACTTCCTGCTGCGTTTCGGTTTCTCGCTGATAGCCTTTGCCGTCATCCTGGTCGTTACCGAGCGCAAGCGTGAAGAGCTGTTCCTCATACGCTACCTGCCGCTCACTTCGCTCTATACAGGTTACTTCATGCGCACTGTGCGCCTGTTGGCCCACACCAAGGAGCTTTTCTTCTTCTCCTCCTACAAAGACCCGTGGAATCCCGAGAAAACCTCACGCTACGCCCAGCTGGAGCGCGCTTAATCAGCCGCAGGGCAAACAGCGTGCGCAGGGCTGAAGAACGTCACATTACATACGAATAAAGAAACGAATAACTTACACATTATAATAACAAAACATTTACATAACATGCAACACATAAAAATAGCTGTAATTGGATTGGGTTATGTAGGTCTCCCGCTGGCTTGCCTGTTCGCGCGCAAGTACAGCGTGGTGGGTTTTGATGTCAGTAAGTCTCGTGTTAAGGAACTGCAGTTGGGGCACGACTCCACCGACACCTTTACCGACGAGGAAATGAAAGCCTCGCTGCAAGGTGGCCTGACGTGCACTTGCGATGAAGCCACGCTGGACGCTTGCAATGTCTATGTCGTGGCCGTACCGACCCCGGTTGACAAACACCACCTTGTTGACCTGCATCCGTTGATTGGAGCCAGTGAAGTCGTTGGCCGCCACATCTCTAAAGGAGACACCGTGATTTACGAGTCAACCGTCTATCCCGGTGCAACAGAGGAAGACTGCCTGCCCGTGGTGGAACGGGTGTCGGGACTGAAGTACAACGTGGACTTTTTTGCCGGCTATTCGCCCGAGCGCGTGAATCCCGGCGACCGCGAGCACACCGTGGAGAAGATTCGGAAAGTCACCTCTGGCTCCACGCCCGAAGTCGCCGAGTATATTGACAGCCTCTACAACTCCGTGCTGGAAAACGGCACGCACAAGGCTTCGTCCATCCGCGTGGCCGAGGCTTGCAAGATTGTGGAGAACTGCCAGCGTGACGTGAACATTGCCTTCATGAACGAGATGGCCCGCATCTTCAATGCAATGGGCATCAACACCCGCGACGTGCTTGAAGCGGCTGGCACCAAGTGGAACTTCATCCGCCTTGAGCCAGGACTGGTGGGCGGCCACTGCATCGGGGTCGATCCCTACTACCTCATCCAGCGTGCGCTTGCCTATCGTGAACCAGCCAATCTGCTCACAGCAGCACGCCGCATCAACGACACCATGGGCCGCTACATGGCCGACCAGGTCATCAAGCAGATGAATCTCTCCGACATTGCCCCCAAGAAGGCAAGCGTTCTGGTGCTGGGGTTCACCTTCAAGGAGAATTGCAACGACATCCGCAACACCAAGGTCATCGATGTGGTGCATGAGCTCGACCGCTTCTGCGGCACCGTCACTGTGGCCGACCCCTACGCCATCCCCGGGATGGTGAAGCAGGAGTACGGCGTTAACATCGTCTCCGATGTCTCGGCCATTGCCGCCCGCCAGTTCGATGCCATCCTGCTCTGCGTCAAGCACAAGGAGTTCGCTACCCTGCCCATCCCCGCCATGCTCCGGCCCGGAGGCATTGTCTGCGACATCAAGGGCTTTTATAGTTCTGCCATGCGCGGACAGGCTTTCTACCGCGAAATCTAAGGGATGGCCAAGGACTGCTGAGAGCATAAACACGACAAACCATATAGAAAAACGAACAATATAATAATCTCAAAACACAATTTACACCTTTATGAATGCACTTATTAATCCAGGTATTGACGTAGATAGCCTGAAAGTTTTAGTTGTAGATGATGTACCACTTAATGTGCTTCTCATCAAGAAGATGCTCTCACAGTACACGTTCAAGCTACAGACAGCCAATAGCGGCCAGGCAGCCCTTGACGCCATCGCCAAGGACAAGCCCGACCTGCTCCTGCTCGACCTCATGATGCCGGGCATCGACGGTTTCGAGGTGATTCGCCGCCTCCGTGCCGACGAGAAGACAAAGACACTGCCCATCATCATCCTGTCGGCGCTGAACTCGGAAGCCGACATCGTGAAGGGCTTCAAGCTGGGGGCTAACGACTTCATCAACAAGCCCGTCATCATGGAGCGCCTTATCAACAGCGTCACCACGCAGATTAACCTGATGGCGGCCACTCACTGATGCCGTTGCAACGCACCAGTGTCACGAAAATTCCAAGTACTTAGAAGTTTTTTTCCAAGTACTTGGAACTTTTTTCTAAGTATTTGGAAATTTCATGGCAAAGCATCGCTATTTTTCCGCTCTTTCATCGCTGATTTTCCATCCATTCATCGCAGCTGTGCCAACACAGCCTTGTCGGCAGCTTGACAATGGCATGTCGTTGAGCTAATATTGTGATTTTTCAGGGGCAAAACTGTGGGACTATTGCTCCGAAACCGCTGCGGCGGAGGAAGTTTAGGTCACATTATGCGTAAAACGTGTTAGGGGGGGTAATTTTGCCCCTTTTTTTCAGATTTTCTTTAAAAGCACCAATCGGCATCCGAAAAGTCCTTACCTTTGCGGCATCTTTAGGCTAAGTATCATTGACCAATCATATTTAAAGTTATTGTTTTATTATGAAGAAGTTTTCATTCTTTGCCGCTGCTCTGGCAGCACTCACATTCTCAGCTTGTTCAAGCGATAGTGAAAACGAAAATCAGGTCGTTATCGACCCCGTAACCCCTGTGTCTTACGAAGCAACCTCTGCTGTTGCATACGTGGCTCCAGAGGCTGGCCGCATCCTGGCTACCCGTGGCGACACCAAGGCCGACAAGGTGGCTCTCGACTTTGCCCTTGTTTCTCCGTCGGCAGCTACCGATGCTCAACTTTCTGCCACAGCCATTCAGATTGTGGGCACCAAGGCCTACATCACATGGCACAGCAATCTGGCTGCCGGTGCCACTCAGTGGGGCGGTCTTATCGACGTGGTTGACCTTTCCACCAATGAGCTGCTCGGCTCCATATCCAGTGCCGAGCTGAAATTCAACAATATCCTCGTTTCCGGCGCACAGGTCTTCGGTGCTGCCACGTCCAACAAGATTGGTGGTGCGGTAGCTCGCTTCGCGCTGGAAGACGGCAAGATTCCTGCTGGCATTACCGAAGTGGACCGCATCGGCTTCCCTGGCGGCTCTGTCAATGCTCTTGCAGAGTATGCTGACGGCACCCTCATCGGTATCTCGGGCCACGACCTCGGCACCTATGCAACCTTTGCCAAGACAGTTGCGGCTCGTCCTTACATCTATCTGGATCAATACACGACCGACAGCTACGAGAACGAAGTCTGTGCTCCCGAGTGGCTTTCCTACGGCGTGAACAACAACTTCGGCGGCAAGTATGTGGCACTTGACGAGAGCGGCGATGCCTACATCCTCTATAACACGGCAGCTGCCAAGATTGCCAAGGTGAACAAGGCCGACCTGTCGAAGACTGACGTAGTGAGCACCGATGTTCAGCTGAAGGCCGACAATGCTGCGTTTGGCAAGCACGTGCTCGCCGTGAAGGGCGGAAAGGCTTACTTTGCTGCCGGCCAGAACGGCCTGCAGGTATATGACCTCGCTACCGGTGAGAAGGTGGCCGAGCGCAACATCAACGTGGCTGGTGTCTGTGTGTCAGGCGACAAGGTCTATGCTGCTGCCAGCAACGGCCTGTGGGTTCTCAACGACGATGCAGAGCTTTCCACCTACGCTTTCGAGGGCGTTTACGATGCTGATGGCAACGCTACCAAGACGGGCATTGCCGAAGATGCCGAACTGAATCGCCCCGAATACAATTCTGTGAACTTTGTCACAGTGGCCGACGGCAAAATCTATGTCGCCTATGGCCAGGCAGGCGTGAAGGTCTGGACACTTAAATAACCCGTATGACAATTACATAAAAAGCAGCTATTTTTATGTGGCATCCGCCCAGAGAGAGGTCTGTCCCTCGCTCCAGGGCGGATGTTTTCTTGTGTTCTGGTGCAGAGAAACGCATATTTTTCTGAAAAAGGAACTTGTTTTCGCAAATTATGCGTACCTTTGCGCTCGATTTATTCAAAGACTGATGCAAAAGAAATCGCTGAATGTTGTCTTTCTCATTGCCGGCAGCGAACCACTGGGCAGTGCGGGAATGCAGGCCGACATCAAGGCCATCACAGCCTGCGGCGGCTATGCTGCCTGTGCGCTGACGGCCATTGTGGACGAGGATACTCGCCACGTGAAGCGTATTTTTCACCTGCCTGTAGATTTGATTGTGTCGCAGGCGGAGTCGTTCCTGGGCGACATCGAGACGGGCTGCATCAAGACGGGGGTGCTGCCCAGCGAGGAAATCATCCAGGGCGTGGCTGGTGTGCTGCGCCGGTATAAGCATATCCCCAAGGTGATAGACCCGGTGATTGTCAATTCCGTGGGAGAGAAACTGGTGGCCGACAGTGCCATCGAGGCTTACAAGCGCGAGCTTTTCCCCTTGGCCACGCTGATTACGCCTAACCGCCGCGAGGCTGAGGTGCTGCTGGGCCATCAGCTCAACAACGTGAGAGAAGACATCAAGGAACTGGGCCGCTGGGGCTGCTCGGTCATCATTAAGTCGATGCAGTATGGGCAGATGCTCAGCGACTTCCTCTACAACGCCGAAACGGGCGAAGTGCTGGAGTTTGCCAAGCCGCGCATCGACACCAACAACGTGAACGGCACGGGCGACTCTTTCTCTTCGGCCATTGCCACCTACCTCTCGGCCAAGTATCCGCTGAACGAGGCGGTGAAGGCCGGTGAGGAGTTTATCAGCCGTGCCATCAGCCTGGGCGCTGAGTATGTTTTCGGCCATGATTTCGGCCCTGTGCATCCGTGCTTCATGGAGGACAAGGTGGCGCACCAACGTATTTATAATGAAACGAATAAACTGAAATAACATGAAAAGCCGAAAACTGTTTTTCTGCGGTCTCTTGCTGGCCGCAATGAATTGTATGTGTTTAGCAGCCAATGTGTTGCCGTCTGTTCCCGCTGCGAAGGGGAAGGTGCGTGCCATCAAGGCTGTGGAGGCTGTCGCAGTGGACTGCCCTGTGGGCACAGTGCCGCGTCTGCCCTACCAGCTTTGGACTACCTATTCCGACGGTTACAAGGAGTGGCGTCAGGTGCGCTGGATGAACGCCCTGCTCTCCACCGAGCAGCAGCAGGCCAATGCTGAACTCTATCCTGTGGGCAGGGAATATACCGTGAAGGGCTACATCATTGGCGACAACACCACGGAGAACGGCTTTCCCGTGGAGGCCCGGGTGAAGGTGGTGGCTGGCGGATATGCCACGCCATCCAATCAGCCCAAAGCCCAACCGTTGCCCTTAGCCAATGTGCGAATAAAGGGAGAGAACCGTCTGACCAACAACCGCGACCTGGACATCAAGACGTTGCTTGCGCTGGATGTCACACAGCAGCTGTATAATTACCGCGACACCTACGGCCTGCCCACCGAGGGCTACACCGTGGCTGACGGCTGGGACTCGCCCACCACGAAGCTGAAGGGGCACGGTACGGGCCACTACATGAGCGCGTTGGCCTTTGCATACGCCTCGGCGGATTTCAAGCAGCGCGTGGAATTGCGCAACCGCATAGAACGCATTGTGAATGAATTGCGTGAGTGTCAAGAGCGTACCTTTGTCTGGGACAGCACCTTGAACCGTTATTGGGAGGCACGTGACTATGCTCCCGAGGGGGAACTGCTGCAGATGAAGGGCAACTGGGCTGCTTTCGACGAATACAAGAAGGACTACCGCCACTATGGCTATGGCTACCTCAATGCCATTCCTGCAGCTCACCCTGCCTTGATTGAGTGTTATCGCGCCTACAACAATGAGGATTGGGTGTGGGCACCATACTATACTATTCACAAGCAGTTGGCGGGGTTGATTGACATTGCCAACGTGATGGGTGAAGTGCCTGGTATTTACCTTCGGAAACAAGGTGAGCCTGAACAGCCGGGGCCCCATTTCAGTAATAATGAAATTGCGGCAAAGGCGCTGCTCATTGCCAAGGACATGGGCCTTTGGGTGTGGAATCGCCTGCACTACCGCACCTACGTGAAGACTGACGGCGACAAGGCAGAACGCCAGGCCCGTCCTGGCAACCGCTACGAGATGTGGAATATGTATATTGCCGGTGAAGTGGGTGGCATGGCCGAGTCGTTGGCTCGTCTGTCCGAAATGGTTAGCGACCCCACCGAGAAGGCCCGTCTGCTGGAGGCTGCCAACTATTTCGATGCACCGGCCTTCTTCGACCCTGTTGCACGGAATGTGGATGACATCCGCACACGCCATGCCAACCAGCATATTCCGATGATTACTGGAGCGTTGCGCTCATACATTGGCAACGGCAATCCTTATTATTACAACCTGGCCTACAACTTCTGGAATCTCATCCAGGGCCGCTACGCCTACGCGATGGGCGGCGTGGGCAATGGCGAGATGTGGCGTCAGCCCTATTCGCAGATGCTCTCGATGAACACCAGCGTGATGAGCGACCACCACCGCAATATGTATCCCAATCCCGACATCAACGAGACGTGCTGTGCCTATAATCTGGCCAAGCTGACGAAGGACTTGAACTGCTTCAATCCCGACAACGCAGCCTACATGGACTACTATGAGCGTGTGCTCTACAACCAGATTGTTGGCTCTGTCCATCCCGAGCATTGGGGCGTGACGTATCAGTATGCTGTGGGCATGAATGCCCGGAAGCCTTACGGCAACGAAACGCCGCAGAGCACCTGCTGTGGCGGTACGGGTGTGGAGAATCACGTGAAGTATCAGGAGGCGGCTTACTTCGTCAACGACAACACGCTGTGGGTGGCTCTTTATATGCCGACAACGGCCCGATGGAAGGAGACGGTCATCAAGCAGGAATGTGAATGGCCTGCCGAAAAGAGTACCATTACGTTTAATCCTTTCACTGAAGCTGGAACTGTGGCGTTTGCCGTGAAGCTGCGTGTGCCCTATTGGGCAACCAAGGGTTTTGACATTAAGCTCAACGGCAAGTCCATTGCAAAGACCTATCAGCCCAGTTCCTATGTAGAGATTCCCAAGCGTGAATGGACGGAAAATGACAAGATTGAGGTCATTATGCCGTTCACGGCGCATATCAACTGGGGCCCCGACAAGATGGACCTTGCCGCTACGGGCAAGAACGAGACACGCACGCCGTTCAATCCGCAGTGGGTGGGCACTCTGATGTATGGTCCGCTGGTGATGGCTACACCAGAAATCCACGAATGGAAAGACGCAGAGTTTACGCTGGCGTCCAATTTCTCTGACATCACGCTGAACGGCGCGACAAGCGACGACGGCACACGCAGTCCGCTCTACACGCTCAGTTTTGCTGGCCATCAGTTCCAGCCGGACTATTACCAAACGGGTAATGAGACGCACTATCTGCGTCTGAATGTTGAGACTGGGCAGAAAGCCAAGGCCAAGAAGGGCATCGACAAGACGAATCTGGAGCAGGTGATTGAGGTTGCCAAGGAGCGTGTTGATAGCCAGAACGCATGGAATGCTCTGGCTGTGAAGGTGCCAGCCTTCTCACCGTGGGCTCCGAATGGTTATCAGCGGTTGCTGAACCAGTTGAAAACTGCTGAGGCTGTGATGGCCAAGGACAAGAAGGCGGTCACTCAGGAGGAAATCGACAAGGCTGCTTCGGCTCTGAACGTGGCCATCAACACCATGCGCCCTGGCAATCTGGCCGAGCCGGAAGATTTGAACGAGCTATTGCCGCTTGTGACCGATTCAAAAGAGAACATACCCAACAAGACAACCGAACTGCGTGAGGCCATCAACTATGCCGACATGGTGGTGCAGTACGTGAACGATGGTTCGGGCACGCACGATCTCATTGAGAAGGCCGTAAAACGTTTGCTGCAGGCCCGGAAGAATATGGGCAAATAATCATAGTTTAAAACACACAGACACGAACAGAGTATAGTTATGAAATTAGGATTTGACAACGAGAAGTATCTGAAGATTCAGTCGGAACACATCCGTGAGCGCATCGCCAAGTTCAACGGCAAGCTTTACCTGGAGCTTGGCGGCAAACTCTTCGACGACCACCATGCCAGCCGTGTGTTGCCTGGCTTTCAGCCTGACAGCAAGCTGCGCATGTTTTCGCAGTTGAGCGACAGCATTGAGATTGTCATCGTCATCAGTGCCGAAGACATTGAGAAGAACAAGGTGCGTGCCGACCTCGGCATTACCTACGATGAGGATGTGCTTCGTCTGCGCGAGGAGTTTATGAACCGTGGCTTCATGGTTGGTTCTGTAGTGATTACCCACTACGACGGGCAGCGTGCTGCCGACCAGTTCCGCCACAGGTTGGAGCGTCTGGGCATCAAGACCTACTACCATTACCTCATTGAAGGTTATCCGCACAATGTGCAGCTGATTGCCAGTGATGAGGGTTTTGGCAAGAACGACTATATAAAGACGGAGCGTCCGCTGGTGATTGTTACGGCTCCAGGTCCGGGTTCGGGTAAGATGGCTGTCTGTCTGAGTCAGCTTTATGGCGAGAACAAGCGCGGCATTCATGCAGGTTATGCCAAGTTTGAAACTTTCCCTGTGTGGAGTTTGCCGCTGAAGCATCCTGTGAACATTGCATACGAGGCTGCAACAGCTGACCTCAACGATGTGAACATGATTGACCCCTTCCATCTGGAGGCATACGGCAAGATAGCAGTCAACTACAACCGCGACATTGAGATATTCCCTGTGCTCAATGCGCTGTTTGAAGGTATCTATGGTGTGAACCCTTACAAGTCGCCGACCGATATGGGCGTGAATATGGTGGGTTTCTGCATCAGCGATGATGAGGTCTGCTGCAAAGCCAGCAAGGATGAAATCATCCGTCGCTACTATGATGCCACGAATAAACTGGCCAATGGGGCGTGCAACGACTCGGAAGTCAGCAAGATTCAGATGCTTTTCAATCAGGCCAAGATAACGACCGACGACCGTCGCACAACGGTGGCAGCCAAGCTGCAAAAGGAAAAGTGTGGACACACCTCTTCGGCGATTGAACTGGAGGACGGTACAATCATCACGGCACATTCTTCTTCGTTGCTGGGTTGTTCGGCAGCGCTGATTCTGAATGCCACGAAGCATTTGGCTGGCATCGACCACGAGATTAAGCTGATTCCGCAGTCGATGATTGAACCCATACAGAAGACGAAGATTGACTATCTGGGTGGACGCAATCCACGTCTCCATACTGATGAGGTGCTGGTTGCCTTGTCGGTACTTTCTCAGCATGACGAGAATTGCCGCCTTGCCCTTGCCCAGCTGCCCAAATTGCGTGGTTGTCAGGTTCATTGCACGGTGATGCTCAGCGAAGTGGACCAGAAAATCTTCAAGAAACTGGGTGTCGGCTTGACTTGTGAACCGTACAAGAAAAGATAGAAAGACAGGTGTATATAAAAAGACAGCGTAATATATAATTACTAAAGACCCCTATTAACCATGAAATGCAGACTTTTAATGACAGCCATTCTTGGCTTTCTGATGTTCCATGCGAATGCCCAAACTCCAGCATGGCCAGCAAGTAGCATCCAGACGAAACCTGGAGCACGCTGGTGGTGGCTGGGTTCCGCAGTAGATGATGCCAATCTGGAATACCTTATGCAGGAGTACGCCAAGACGGGCATTGGTACATTGGAGATTACCCCTATCTATGGTGTGCAGGGGGCAAAGAACAATATTTCTTATCTGAGCACAGACTGGATGAATAAGTTGAAGACTGTGGAGAGCTTAGGTGCCTCCAATGGCATCCAGGTGGATATGAACATGGGAACGGGCTGGCCGTTTGGTGGACCGTGGGTGACGCTGAACGAAGCGGCTGGCAAATTGGTTTACACCAACAAGGATTTTACGACTACTGCTGAAGCCCCCACCATTACATACGATGTGACTCCCGCTGCCAACAGTACACTCAACTGTGTGATGGCTTTTCCGCAGCGGATGAAGAATGTTGATACGCTGGATGTGACAGGTTTTGTGACGAACAACACCCTTACGTGGACTCCGGAGCAGCAAGGGAAGTGGCGCATCGTTGCTGTTTTCAATGGCCATACAATGCAGATGGTGAAACGGGCGGCCCCAGGTGGGGAAGGCTATGTGCTTGACCACCTCGACAGTGCTGCAGTGGCCAATTACATCAAGCATTTTGAGACGGTGTTTGCCAGGAATGGCAATCCTTATCCTGCTACGTTTTTCAACGACTCATACGAAATCTTTGGTGCTGACTGGTCACCACGTTTCTTTGAAGAATTTGAAAAGCGCCGTGGCTATAAGCTGCAGTATCATCTTCTGGAGCTTTTCCGCCTGTCAAGCGATGCCAAGAATCAGGTGCGTGCTGATTACCGTGAAACGATGGCTGACATGTATCTTGATAATTTCATCAAGCAGTGGAACGATTTTGCCCATCGGCACGGAGTTCAGACCCGCAATCAGTCGCATGGCTCGCCTTCTAATCTGATTGATACATACGCTTCGGTGGATATTCCCGAGATTGAGGGCTATGGCATGACACCGCTCAACATCAAGGGACTTCGCAGGGATGATGGCTTTACGGCCAAGAACTCCAGCGATTTTGCCACGTTGAAGATGGCTTCTTCCGCAGCTCATCTCACAGGTAAAAAGCTGACGTCAAGCGAAACGTTCACGTGGTTCACCGAGCACTTCCGCACATCGCTCTCACAGATGAAGCCAGAAATGGACTTGATGTTCTTGGCCGGTGTCAACCGCATGTTTTTCCACGGCACCACCTATTCGCCCCTGGAGGCTGCTTGGCCAGGTCATAAGTTCTATGCCAGCATCGACATGTCGCCAACCAACAGCATCTGGACGGATGCCGCAAACTTTATGCAGTATGTCAACCGCTGTCAGAGTTTCCTGCAATGGGGAGAGCCCGACAACGATGTGCTGGTTTATTTCCCTTGTTATAATTCATGGCACCAGGTGGGAACCACATGGCTCCGCCTATGTGCCATTTCCGATTTCCCTACCCAGTATGCTGCTCTTGACCGTGTTGTGGATTCGCTGGATGTATATGGATATGGCTGCGATTATATTACGGACAGGATGATAGAAAACCTTCGTTACGAAGATGGCCTGTTGATGACAGAAGGTGGGGCACGTTATAAGGCATTGCAAATACCAACTTCCCAATACATGCCAGAACAGACTAAGGCACGGCTTGACTCTTTGATGGCTCTTGGGGCCAATATCGTTTCGGCACAACGTGATGAAAGCATCTTCAATGGAATCTGTGCGCCCGAACCCATGCGCCGCCTGTTGGGACTTCGCTACATTCGCCGCAGCAACCCGACGGGGCATCACTACTTCATCACAAACTTGACACCCAACGACGTGGCCGACTATGTAGGGCTGGCCGTACCTTTCCAGTCAGCAGCCATTTTCAATCCTGTTGACGGGAGTATTCGTCAGGCACGGGTCGATGCTGACGGTAAGGTCTATCTGAATCTTCATTCGGGCGAGTCGCTGATTCTGCAGACCTGTGATTACGACATTGCCAAGGCCAATCTTCCTGTTGAGCAGGAACTTGCGAAAACGTCCTATACAGACATCCCGCTGGATGCTGCCTGGACGCTGACGTTTGCTGATGCAAAACTGGCCGATGCCTCGTCGTATTCCAAAACATATACGCTTTCTGCACCGCAGACGTGGGAAACGCTGGACGACAACACCGCCCAGTTGATGGGTACGGGTGTCTATGAAACGACGCTCAACCTGACTGCCGACCAGCTTCGTGCTGCCGACCAGTTTGAGATTCAGTTGGGCGATGTGCGTGAATCGGCACGTGTGTATATAAATAATGTGTATGTGGGATGTGCATGGAGTGTTCCTTTCACGCTCGATTGCACTCAGGCTTTGCAGCCTGGCACCAATACCGTCCGCATCGAAGTGACCAACCTGCCAGCCAATCGCATCCGCCGCATGGATCAGAACGGCACACCCTGGCGCATCTTCGAGGATATTAACATCAGCACCATTTCTTCGGGTAACAACGTGGGAACGACAGCCGATAGCTTTGCGGCATGGCAACTTGTACCATCTGGATTGAATTCCCCTGTTAGCATTCGTGCTATTCACTATTCTGTGGACAAGGCCGTTACCTTGCAGGACATCACGCGCCGAATATCGGAATTCCAGTCAGCTTCACAGCTTGAAGAAATAAGGCTGCTGATAGAACAGTATCTACAGCAGCCATAGGGGAGGGGTGTACCCTCAATGGGTTTCTGTACAGATAGTTTTAGGCTGGGCAGAGCAATTTTTCGAGTGCTTCTGTCCAGTCTTCGTTGTTCTTAGGACAAAGTGTGCGGATGCCCAGCTGTTCTGCTGCCGCACAGTTGGCTGGACTGTCATCAATGAAGAGAGTCTCTTCAGGTTTTACCTGTTCGCCCTCCAGCACCATTTCGAAGATTCGCTGTGCAGGCTTCATTACTTTGCATTGGTAACTCAGGTACAATCTGTCGAAATACGCTTCAATGCTGTTTCCTGCACCGTCAAAATCCTTGCTCAGTGCCCAGTGCATCATGAAGGGATTGGTGTTTGAAAGCAGGCAGATTTGGTAGCCTCTGGCTCTTAATGCCTTCAGTGTCTGTAGATTCCGTTGTGGTACAGCTTCCACATAACCGTGCCATGCATAGTCGCAGTCGGCCATCGTCAGTTCCCTGCCTACCAACTTGCTCAGCTCTGCACGGAATGTCTCTGCGGAAATCTTTCCTTCCTCCAGGTCGCCGAAGATACCCGTCTGGTGGAAAACATCCAGATGGTTCCGGGCGTCCTTCAGCCCAATCTCTTCAAAACGGCGCACCGCCTGTTCGTAACTCAGGTGAATCACCACGCCGCCAAGGTCAAAGGCGATACATTTTATTTTGCTGGTTCCCATGATTTTCATTCTTTGTTATTTATGATTTCTATAAGTTCAATGCCTTTCTTACTTCCCAGGTTGCGGCTGTATTGACGCATTTGGACATTGTTCCAATGTTCAAATGCTCCCAGACTTCCAATCTTGATGCCGTTAGGACGATAATCGCCATATTGGGTATTTTGTCCCAACGCTGCCTGTTTTAGGTAGTTATCACAATTTGTACTGCTACCTTTCGGAAACTGCGGCGCACCACTGAAGCCCAGCTCGTTACCAAATTCTGCATAGAGCAAATCAAGGCAAACACACTCAATGGCTACAGGGTCTTGCGACATGAGGTAACAGCTGCTCCAGCCGCCACCGAAGACATCCTGCCAGTTGTCGCGGTCTTTGCGCGGACTGCCCACATTGGTCTGCATTCCATAGATGCCATCGACAAGGTAAAGCAATGTTTTGCCACCCAGATTGGGGCATCCCATCAAATCCACCAAAGCACTGTAAGCACCTTCTTGTGCCCGGAACTGACTGACTGTGGAGTTGTTGTGCTCCTTGAATGGCCATTGAATGGAACCGAAATGGTTTTTTGCACAGGCTGTGATTCCTGATATTTCGTGCCCTTTGAGTAAAGCCAAATTGATGAGATAGGTGGCATCCACTACGGCATGGGGTAGGGCATTGCCCAATTCCACGCGAGGATTGGTGTATTGGATGGCATTTTCCACCCATTTTGCTGCCTCCACGCCCTGTGAACCACGGGCGCTCATCCAACGCACTTTTGGAAACTGCTTATGTACAGGCTGGTAGATACGGTCGGGGATGGCACGTGGACGAAACCCGATGGAAGCATCATAGACCAATATGTCGTTTTCCCTGACTCCAGCCTCTTCTGTCAATTGTTTAATCAGGCTTATCAGTGCTTGTGGCGACTGGTCAATATCATTGTCGCGGTCGTCCGTCTCAAAAGTATTGTTCAGGTTGATTTTAATGGCAATAAGTTCTCCTTTTTGGTAGCTTTTATTGCCACGTTTATGCATTTTGTTGTAATAACGAAATAGGCTTTTCCATGCTTGAGGGCAATTTTTTTCGTTTGTCAAAGCGCAAAGGGATTGTGCAAACATCTTGTCAAGATTATCTTGCTGGATATTTCCTTCGTCCCACCAATGCCCGTGCAGACCATCCCATTGAGCGACACTTGTATCTCGGATAAGAGTTACTCGTCCTGGCCTGATGCCTTTGCCTTCACCCATAGGCTGGTTGGGGATGGGGTTAAAGCGTGACTGCCCCAGGCAAATGGTGCATAGACATCCCCATGCCCAAATTATTAAATAGCTTTTTCTTCTGTTTCTCCTCATAATATAGTTGTAAAAAAGTAGCTATTCTTTTTCTCATACAAAATAAAATATGAAATACGGTACAAATTTACATGATTATTTCCAAACACAAGCCAGTTGGATAAAGATTTCTCATTTTTCTTTAGAGGAAAGGTCGGGCTTTCTGTATGAAAAAGCAATATTTGACTTACCTTAACCACTTGCGAATCCAATAAGCAGATGCAAAATTACAACAAGTTTTTGCAAAACTCTTTAATTGGTGTTGGAAAATTGCGTTTTTTCTTGAACTTAGAACTCTCAACAAGGGAATGCATATGCTATTGAAATATAAGAAAACAATACTCAATAGGGTTATGAGGAAATATAAAGCTGGAATATAATAATACAGGATTATATTCTTAATTATGCCTAAAGATTTGGCAGGAAAGTCTCTATTGTATATCTTTGCGCTAAAATTGGAAATATGGATTTTGTAGATAGAAAAAAAGAGTTTGCCCGATTGCAGAAAGCATTGGAGAGAGATAAGCCTCAGTTCATAGTCGTTTATGGCCGTAGGCGAATCGGCAAGTCCACGCTAATTAAAAAAGTGATGGATTTTGGACGAGGTGACATTTATTTCCTGGCAGACAGAACTTCAGAGCCGAGTCAACGTCAACTCTTTTCCGCTATGGTGGACACCAACATTGAAGGTTTCAGCATGGCCAGCTATTCCAGTTGGGAATCGCTGCTTCTTAGTTTGAATAGGTCAATAGACCACCGTATAGCCGTCTGTCTTGATGAATTTCCGTACCTTGTCAAGAGTTGTCCTGCACTGCCATCCATCCTCCAAAAACTGCTTGATGAAAAAAAACTGAAGTTCGACCTGATTATATGTGGTTCTTCACAGCAGATGATGCAGGGGATTGTCCTTGACAGTAAAGAGCCTCTTCACGGTCGTGCTGATGAAATTATAAAGATGAAGCCTATAGCACCAGCCTTTGTTAATCAAGCACTTCATTGTGTACCAGAACAGGCTGTCAGAGAGTATGCTGTATGGGGTGGTATTCCCAGATATTGGGAGCTTCGCGAGAACTATGATTGCCTTTATAATGCCATAGAGGACCTTATGTTTACATCTGAAGGTACTCTTTATGATGAGCCGTCAAGACTATTACAAGATGAAATGCGCGATACCATTCAGGCCTCGTCCATTTTGTCGTTTATAGGCAATGGTGCCAGTAAAATCTCAGAGATAGCTTCACGGGCAGAGAAACAAGCTACAGACATAATGCCTCAATTGTCGCGATTGAAGGAACTGGGTTTTATCAATAAAGAGATTCCATTTGGGGAGAATGAGAAAAAAAGCAAAAAAGGGCTGTATCACATTTCCGATCCTTTGCTGCGCTTCGAGGACAGACTTACCAACGCATCAGCAGAATCATTCAATGCCAAAATCAAGGCTTTCAGAACACAGTTCAGAGG
>R20__coassemble_517_pt1 | contig 27822 bp, 17 predicted proteins | sample R20__metabat2_low_PE_030 | metagenome-assembled genome bin R20 | reverse complement strand
ACTCATAAATCTACCCTTAATCGTGTATTGGATGATAGTTGCGGATTTGAGGATATTTGTAAAAACAGAAAACTCTATGGTTTAGGGGAGATTTTATGGGGAATGTACAATATATATACGAAGTTGAAACCTAAAGAATGGGACAGAATCAATCATGCAATACATGGAACGGATGTTAAGCATAAACGCTATTCGCATATCAGTGTAAATGTAAATCTGGGACAAGAGATATTAGATGAGCGTAGTATTCTGTGTGTATTGACATCGCAATTATATGATAAATATAGGTCTTATATCTTGTCGCCAATAGCAAATGTTGAAATGTGGAGCCTTTATGTGGGGGCAATAATAATTTGTGTTATCTGTTATCCGTATGCTCAAAATATTTGGGGAACATTAGATGGTAGGAGTGTCATTTTTTTATTTCTGAGGCAAATGATATTCCCTTGTATTTATTTGCTCCTGAGTGTCTTGTTTCTCATAATTGTTGCGTGGCATCAAATTCGCACCCTATCATCGTTGCATATATTGAGCAAAAGAATAGATGCACATCTTGCTCAGGAAAGTGGGATGGAATTTCAATATAGAAATGCAACTCTGGGCACAAAAATGGGCTACCATTATCCTATTGCTAATACACGCAATATAGAATCTCAGCTTATTGCCATATTAGACAGAATAGACCAATTCCCCATCCATCCGACGTTTTATTTTGTTTTTGATGAGTTGGATAAGATTGAAACGCCCTTGCAACAGAGCTCTAATCTTCCGCCGGAGTTTTCCAATGAAAAATATTTATCTACGGGTGGAACGTCTCGCAAGCGTAAATTTACAGTGATGCATTTGCTGGCCAATATGAAATTCTTTACCTCAACAGCAAAAGCAAAATTTCTGTTCATCGCTGGACGAGAAATGTATGACGGGTATTTGGCAGATTTGACAGACCGGGAGTCGGCCATGTCCAGTCTTTTCAATGGGGTAATCTATGTGGAGAGTTTTTGTAAAAATGAAAAAAGTGAGCGTGATGTGATGTATAACGCAGAAACATTCATCTCTCGCCAACTGATACCACACGAATTTGTTGAAAGCAGGGTAATTGATAAATATGTTGAATGTAAATTAAATGGAACAATTTACATGAATATAGACATTAACTTGAAGATGTATTATGAATACTTGGTTCAAGTGTATGCTGATTGTATATTGGGGAATGTGGGCACAGAATTAACAGATGTGCAGAAACGGGGGATGGATGATGCGCGAGCTTGTATTGATAAGGCTATTGGCTTACTTTACCACTATTCGGTATATCTTTATCACATTAGTAATGGATCTCCGAAAAAAATGGGGCTAACATTTGAAAACTTAGTACGTCCAATCAGGGATAGGCGTGAGTTCATATTATCAACAGAAGAATCATCGGAGCATCTGCTGATTAGTCATGATATTGATATTCATATACCCCATGAATGTCGTTACCTGTTGTCTTTTGGCGAAAAGGAACAAAGAGTCGTTGGCTTCATTCATTATATATCATTCCCCGTCAATCAAATTATTTCAGCCTCTGAGCAATATGGAGACAAACTGTTGGTTTCAGCATCGTTTTTGATAAACCATTTGTATAAGTATCATAATGGGGGATTTTCATGGAGAAATATAGAGCAGATTCCCGAATTATTGGAAGTGTATAAGATTCCGGAATTTAGGGATTATATTAATTCTATTCTTAGCTATCTGCTTCAAACACATATTATTCCTATTCCTTGTGGATTATATCAATTTAAATTTAGAAAACAAATATCTGAGGAAATATCTTTGGCATCAAAAATTTCTGAGGAAGTGTCTTCTCTTTTTAATTTTACTCTTGATGAATCTCAGTCGGTAAAACGTCATTACAGGGAGTTGCAAAAAAATCATCTGTATCTATTAAAGAGGGAGGGAATTGCTTCGCCACATTCTGTTGCTGGTATCCATCATATACTTGGTGATATGTATATGGAAGATGAGGAGTATAATAACGCTATTTTCGAGTATCAGACAGCCTTGAGAGTTTTGGGAAAGATGGATATGGCAGATTCAGCAAAAGCAAACGGTGACCCTCATAGAGCTACATTTATGCTGGCGTATATACGCAATATGCTAAAGTTGGGTATGGCCTTTGAAAAAAGGCGTACTTATGCATCTGCTTACAATACATATAATGAAATCATTAGCAAATTATTTCTGTTTAGAGAATTTGATGAGAAAAAGTTTGGTTTAAAGTATGTCGCTAATTTAAAAGACACATGGCCATATGAGGATGCCATTCTTTATATAAGCAATGAAAAAGAACCTCATGACCGTGAAGAAATAGAAAAAATTGTTTATGATATAGAAGAAAATGACAGGGCAAATATTGCATATCAAACTAAGGGACGTTGGATGATTATGGATTTTGCCTATCAGATGACTCCTGCCAAGCATACGGTCATTCAGCGATTGGCGATGTTGGAAGATACCCGCATTGTGTATCAAGCCCTATTGGCAAAATTATTTGTTAATGAAAAAGTCGAATTGGGTGGAATAACAAGGACAAACCTGGATTTAATAGAGGGGGAATTCCAATATATACATTTGACGACCAATGAAAAGCAGAAGTTCTTGATTTCAACGGATTTTTTCAGACGATTGGGTGACATCATGTTTTATAAAAACGGTCTTATAGGATTTGATAAGACTTTAGATTATGGCAAATCTGGAAAGGGGGATTGTTTTGTGGAAGGACTTTATTATTGGGCTTTTGATATCCACCGCGAGCTTAATAATTTTTGTAACAAGAACAAATGTTATGAATTGTATGAGAAGTTATTAAAGGAATCCAGACTGTTGAAGATAAATGATTTTAAGGAACTTGTACAAAAGGGGGAAAAGGTAATTATTCCTTCTCAAGAAAAGGAGGGTCGGGTGCAAAAAGCTTTTTCGGAGTTTTGGCGTCAGCCCATTGTCTTGGGGCGTATAAAGAAATTGCCGTTGGATGAAATATCTTTGTGTAACAAGAGACGTGCAGAAATGTGGAAACATAACAAGACGATGCCTTGTTATGCATGCAAATATTATAATCGAAGTTTGAGGATTATAATGCGTAATCTTTTTGGTGTAGATATAGAAAATGTAACAAATGGGGAGAAAGCGCAAAGTAAAACTATTCGTATATTGGAAATGATTGTGGTTGGTGGAACAGCAAAGTCTGTCCGACAAAATTATTTAATACAGCTCGGCGAGGTCTTGGATTGTATGGGCAATACGATTTTAAGTTGCTCAAGTCTGGACAAAGAAACAGAATCAAATGAAAGATTAGAGATTACGAGTAAGTTTCTTGCTTTGTTTTTGCATGATGCCCATGAAATAAATGATAATCTTGACTTCGAAAAAGTCAAAGAGGATTTTGGACTATTAAATAATTCAGGAATAACGTTTAGTAAATTGGAAATTTCTATTTTGTATTTTTGGGAGGCTTCTATTTGCTTTAGATATGGGCGGGAATTAAAAAAGGCCTCAGGGAGTATGAAAAAAATATTGAGGGTTATTCAAAATTATATGCGTGTTGCAGAACAAACGGCATCTAAGGGTCATTTAGCTTTATGTAAAATTTGCATCGGAGAATTTCTAAATGAAATAAAGAATCGATTAGTCAAGCAAAGTCTGATATGTTTGTATTCACACTATAATTTTATTAATTTGATTGAAATACAACGGCTAAAATGGATTTTTTATGTTCAGATGTATGAAAATATCTCGCTAAATAGATTGTCTCTATTCCCTGATGTGGAAGAAATAATGCTTATCTATTATGAACTTATTAGGTTGTGTGTGGTGGAACCATATAATAAGAAAGAACATGATAAGTATATGCAAAAAGTGCGCACAGACGTAAATGCTTATTCCAGAACCATGTCCCTTTTAGACAGGGGAAATGCTTCAAAAGCCAAGAAGCGGGATGTTGATTATACGTGGGATAATATAAGAGAAAGAAATGCCGATTTTAATACCCGCCTTGCAGGAATATATAATAATATCTCAATGGGAAGTTTACGCCATGAAAATACTGTATATGAACGCATTTTGTCACTTCGAGCCAAAACTCGATTAAATCGGCATATTTTGGAAATGGCATTCCCTGTGTTAAAAGCAATTCCTGTGACTGAGACGAATGCATATGCATATGCATTTTGTAAGATTCTAACTACTGGGGAATACGAAGGTGATGGTTATGATGAAACATGGAAAAAATTTTTCCCAGATATGACATTCTGTGAAGATGTTGAAAGTACGGCGGAAAAAATAGCAGAAAAATTGCATTTTTTAGAATTCCTGATTCGAGATTCTATTTATTGTTTAACAGCTATTTTGGGAACTATAACCCCTTATAAATCGACCACGCTTTTTACAAATTCTTTCCTTGGAAACATTTATCAATCACTTAACAGGTGGAATGTTATGTTTGATGCTTTGTACAGATATTATAGGGTTTTCGATGAGGAAAATGATGATGATTGTATGTGTCAATTTGTTGATGAACAACGGGAAAAGCGTTTTGCTTTATACGACAACCATTTATGTGACCAATGTCTGCATCCATGCATAGATGAAAAAATTAGATATTGGGAACAGGCAAATCGTAAAAAAGATTCAAATTCAGATATTCAGATGATGTGGCAGAGTAAATGTCCTCATTATAATAAATATCAATGTACGGTGAAGAAAAACGATTATGAACGCGATAGAGAAACTGTTTTGACCTATATACAAAACAGGGATAATTATATAAGGGTTCGAGATATTTACAGAAAAGCGTTTGATTGTCTCAACCTTTCGGACCGTTTCTTTGAATCGGTTCTCCAAACAATCAATAAGCCCAATATACACTATACCTTAACTAATTATTCTGGCGAGATGGCGTTGAAATCATACCGAAATGCAAAAGAGCTGCATCGAGAAGGAAAAACCTATAAAGACATGATTTCAAAGATGTATTATCTTGACGATGACTTGAAGAATGATACCATTCAATTTGACCTTGCCATTGAACGTTTCAAGATAAATAGTGGCCTTATAGATAAAAACATTAAGGATGTTATGAAATTTTCCACGAATTCAATTTATGATGTGGAGGGGTTCTGTACAGATAATGAAGCAAGACTGCCATTAAAAAAACGTTTTCCAGATATGTTTTGGAATTCATGCGTGGGATAAAATAAATAAAGGGTTTAATATGTTAACGTTTTTATTCTGTATAGTAATATAGAAGCGAATGTGCTGCCGGACGACTTTAGTGGGAAACGAATGTGAATAATATGAACATATAAGCGAATTATTAAAAAAGACATTATGAAGAAGCGTTTGTCTATATTTTTGTTTTTCTTACTTTGTTTATTCCCCAGTTGTACAAAAGACAGAGAAGAAAATATGGATTATGTGGGCGATAATATTGTACCGCATCAGACAGTATATTCTCGTATCGCCTTTTTAGGCGGGAGCCAGTGTCTGCATGGGTTTCGGGGGACTTCAACATATACTTATGATTCGTTCCCTTTGAAAGATAAACTGCTGGAACGGCTCGGCATAAAGGAGGAAAATCTTGAAGTCGTTGCGATGGAGGGAGCTGGTGCAGCACGGCCAGAGTTCAGCAATCCTGCGGCTATGAACCTCTGTAGGCAGGCGAAAGAGTTGGCAGGACGTGCTCCTTGCGACATCTATGTCATCTGGTTGCAGACGAATGATTACACGGGCAGTGGGAATATGCCTTATCCTGTGGAGATTGGCAATTATGAGGATGCTCCCAGTGATGGTGATATTGCCAACGACCGGGAAACGTTCTTTGGCGCACTGAATTATACGATTGCTACACTTAGAAGTATCAACCCGAAGGCGAAGATTTTGTTGCTTTCTCCCACAAGGTGCATTTTACAGTTTTATTCTTTGGGCGAAGATGAAAGGGGATATATCGCCAGCGAATATACGGGTGAGCGCGAAAATCTGTATCATTATGTGAAAGCCATGCAAGATTATGCCCAATATCATTCTCTCCCATTCTTGAATCTCTTTACAAATACAGGTATCAGCATCGGTAATAAAAAGGGCGAAGCTGCAAAAAACATCTGGTTGATGTACCATTTGGATGGTACGCACTTGAATCCTCTCGGATACGACAAACTGTCTGACAAGATTGTGAATTTCATAGAAGAGGAGGGGGCAAAAGCTGATAACAGCAGACCATCAGCAGAAAATTTCATAGGACATTTCTATGATTTGCCTGTCATTGTCCTTACTACGCAAGACGGACAGGACATCATGAGCAGGAGTCTATATCAGGAGAATGTACAGGTGGAGTTTTATGATGCACAGGGGCAGATGACGATGAGTGCTCCAGCAAAAGTTCGTGGAGGGGGAAATACAGGCTGGGGCAAATTCCCTAAAAAATCGTATGAAATCAAATTTGATAGCAAACAATCTCTGTTAGACGAACATAACGGCAGGGAGTGGGTGTTGGTTGCAAACTACAGCGACAAAACATCATTGCGAAATGACTTGGCTTTATGGATGGGGCGAGAACTGAGTAACTTGGATTACACAAGCAGCTCACATTTTGTCGGGTTGATCTTGAATGGAAAATTCCTGGGTTTATACCAGTTGATGGAACAGGTGAAACTCGCTTCCCATAGGGTGGATGTGGGGAATGACGGATTTTTGATGGAATTTGATGCAAGAGCCACTTCGGAAGACATCACTTTCAATGTTTCATATTGGCCTGTTCCTATCGTCATAAAAGAATGGACGGTGGCAGAGGGACTTAGTAATGAGGACTATCTGTATTGTTCTAAGTATGTGCAGGATGCAGAATCCGCCTTGTTCGGTGCTGACTTTGCCAATGAGGATGAGGGGTATGCCAAGTATATGGATGTGTCATCTTTTGTTGACTGGATGCTGATTAACGAAATAGCAAAGAACAATGATGCCATATTATATACAAGTTGTTATATGAATCTGAGCCGTGGGGGCAAGCTGAAGATGGGGCCATTGTGGAATTTTGACATTGGCTTTGGCAATGTGAATTACAATGACAACGATTTGCCAGACGGATTATGGATTGGTGAACGATGCAGATGGTTCAAGCGTATGCTCCTGGACAAACGCTTTGCACGGCTGACCCGAGAGCGATTTATGCATTTCTATGAGAACAAGGCAAGCATATTGGAACACATCGATGCCCAATACCAGATGCTGAAAAATCCGTTATCCGTGAATGAGTCCATTTGGCAAACGTTGGGCATGTATGTATGGCCCAATCCTGTTTGGTTTGACACTTGCGACGAAGAGGTGGCCTATTTGAAAAACTGGTTAATAGGTAGGCTGGAGTGGTTGAAGGCTTATTATGAAGAATTGGAGTAATGAAAAAGACGTGTCAATTTTATTACAGCAACACCCCAGTACTACTTTTTGTGGCACTGGGGTGTTGTTTGTTTACAGGGCGGCCTTTGCCTTTATTCGGGTTTGATGCCGATGGCGCGGAGGCCAGCCTTATAGATTTCGCTGGTGGGGTTCATGATCTGCACATACTCGCTCATGTCCCAGAGGTCGCGGGCCAGGAGGGCCTTGAGCTGACGCTTGAGCATGGGGAGGGTGGCTTGCAGGGTGGAGTCGGTGTATTGCACCTTCGCGTCTTTGGCACGTTCCAGCAGGATATCAATCATTTCCTGTGGCACTTCGAATTTTTCCTTGTAAGTATTGAAGCCTTGGGTAAGGTCCTTGGTGCTGTATGGTTTCCCCGCCAGCTTCCTGGCCTTGGCCTTGCGGTAGGCTTCGATGTTATACTGGCGGATGAGTTCCTTGCGGTGACGGTCCAGGTAGCGCAAGGTGGTCTGGATGATGCAGCTCTTGGCTGACAGTTCGCGGTGCAGACGGGTGTAAGTGGTGGTGTCGAGCGGTACATAGACGTCGGGCATGATGCCGCCGCCGCCATAGACGGTGCGCCCGCCCTTGGTGGTGTATTTCAGAGAGTCGGGGAAGTGGATGCTGTCGGTGGAGAAGAGTTCGCCGCTGTTGAGGCGTGTCATCATGTCGTTGTCATACGATTTCTTGTCGCCTTTGACGTATGGTTTCTGGAAGCAGCGGCCCACGGGGGAGTAGTAGTGTGCCACGGTGAGGCGGATGAGCGAACCGTCGGGCAGGTCGATGGGGCGCTGAACGAGGCCCTTGGCGAAGGTGCGACGCCCAACGATGGTGCCTCGGTCGTTGTCCTGGATGGCACCGGAGAGGATTTCGGCGGCACTGGCTGTGTAGCCGTCAACCAGCACGACAATTTTGTCGATGTCCATTGTGCCTGGCTTGGCATGGTATTCGTGGCGGCCCGTGGTGCGCCCTTCGGTATAGACAATCATTTCTCCGCCTCCGAGGAATTCGTCGGCCAGATTAACGGCTGCCTGCAGGTAGCCGCCGCCATTGCCCTGGAGGTCGAGCACCAGGTTCTTCATGCCGCCCTCGATGAGTTCCTTGGCGGCACTGACAAATTCGGTGTGGGTGGTCTGGCCGAAGGAGCTGATGCGGATGTAGCCAGTGGTGGGGTCTATCATGTACCAGGCATCGATGGTGTAAACGGGTATCTTGTCGCGTGTGACGATGAAGGTCTGCACACCGCTGACGCCTTGGCGGATGACACCCAGTTTCACTTTTGTGCCTTTGGGACCGCGCAGACGTTTCATGATTTCGTTGCGCGACATCTTCACGCCGGCAATGGTGGTGTCGTTCACGCTGATGATTTTGTCACCGGCTATGATGCCCATCTTTTCCGAGGGGCCGCCGTTGGTGGGCTGGATGACGACGAGGGTGTCTTCGTTCATATTGTACGACACGCCAATGCCCTCGAAGGAGCCTTGCAGCGGTTCGTTCAGCGCCTGCACATCCTTGGGGGCTGTGTAGAGGGAGTGGGGGTCGAGTTCTTTGAGCATACCCTTGATGGCATCTTCCACCAGTTTGCTGTCGTCAACGGAGTCCACGTAGAGCTGTTTGATGGCGCTTTGCGAAAAGACGAGCTTGCGCAGCTGCAGTTCGTTGATGCCGCTATTTGCCCGGTTCTGGTTTTGGTTCTGAGCCATGGCGGTGGTGCCTCCACAAATGAATAGGGATAGCAGCGTGTACTTGAATAATGATTTCATGCGATTTGTATTTAATAGTCAGTATTTTCTTGGTTTACGGCCTGCAAGTCTTACAGGAAGTCGGAGATGTCTTTGCCCCATGAGGCCAGTTCGCGCACCAGGCTGGAGCTTATGCTGGCTAATTCCGGCTGGCAGTAGAGCAGTACGGTTTCGATGCCTGTGAGGCGGCGGTTGATGTCGGCGATGTCGCGTTCATACTCGAAATCCTTGACGCTTCTGATGCCTCGCAGCAGGAAGGCGGCGCCTGTCTGCCGGGCGAAGTCGGTGGTCAGGCCTTCGTATGCCTCCACCCTGACGCGGGGTTCGTCTTTGTAAATGGTGCGTATGGCTGCCATGCGCTCGTCCACGGTCTGCATACAATGTTTGTTGGCATTGATTCCGATGGCAATGATGACTTCGTCTGCCACGCTTTGCAGTGCGCGGTCAACGATGTCTCGGTGTCCCTTGGTGAAGGGGTCGAAACTGCCAGGGAATAGTGCAGTCTTCATGGGCGGTGGCGTGTTCTCTCTTTATGGGTTGCCTTAGGGGATGGCGTCGATTTGTTCTTCTTGGGGCTTGTCTTCCTCGATGACAAGGTTGTTGATGATGAAGTTCTGGCGGTCGATGGTGTTTTTCCCCATGTAGTATTCAAGGAGTTCTTTCACTTTGTCGGTCTTCTTGATGGAAACTTTCTCCAGGCGCATGTCTTCGCCGATGAAGTTCTTGAATTCATCGGGCGAAATCTCTCCCAAGCCTTTGAACCTGGTGATTTCGGGTTCTGGCTGCAAAAGGCGGATGGCCTGCTGGCGCTCGTCTTCCGTGTAGCAATAGAGGGTGACGAAGTCGCTCTTGGCGTTTGCCTGTGCGGGGTATTTTTCTTCAAGGGTGACGATGCAGTCTTTCTTGATTCGTTTTTTGCGCTGGCGCACACGGAAGAGGGGGGTCTGCAGGATGTGGACGTGTCCCTGGCGGATGAGTTCGGGGAAGAACTGCAGGAAGAAGGTAATCATCAGCAGCCGGATGTGCATACCATCCACATCGGCATCGGTGGCCACGATGACTTTGTTGTATCGCAGTCCTTCAAGGCCGTCTTCGATGTTGAGTGCGGCCTGCAGCAGGTTGAATTCCTCGTTTTCATAGACCACCTTCTTGGTGAGGCCGAAGGAGTTGAGGGGCTTGCCCCGGAGGGAGAAGACGGCCTGGGTGTTCACATCGCGGCTCTTGGTGATGCTTCCGCTGGCCGAGTCGCCCTCGGTGATGAAGATGCTCGACTCTTCCTTCTTGTCACCCTTGGCATCGTTCAGGTGGATGCGGCAGTCGCGCAGTTTGCGGTTGTGCAGGTTGGCCTTCTTGGCACGTTCACGGGCCAGCTTTGTCACGCCGGCTATGGCCTTGCGGTCACGCTCGTTGTCTTGTATTTTTTGCTGGATGACCTCTGCTATTTCGGGGTGCTTGTGCAGATAGTTGTCCACCTCCAGCTTCACGAAGTCGCCCACAAATTTGTTGACGCTGATGCCGCCGCCCGGTTCCATCGTGAGTGAACCCAGCTTGATTTTGGTCTGCGACTCGAATTGCGGCTCTTGCACATTGATGGCGATGGCGGCCACGATGCCCGAGCGGATGTCGCCATATTCGTAGTTCTTGTTGAAAAACTCCTTGATGGTGCGGGCAATGTGCTCCTTGAATGCGCTCTGGTGCGTGCCGCCCTGGATGGTGTGCTGCCCGTTGACAAAGGAGTGGTATTCCTCGCCGTATTGCTGGTTGGTGTGGGTGAAGGCAATCTCGATGTCTTCGCCCTTGAGGTGTATGATGTCGTAGAGCGGCGTGGTGTCCATCGTATCGACAAGCAGGTCTTTCAGGCCGTTGCGGCTGATGATGCGCCGCCCGTTGTAGAAAATCTCCAGCCCTGTGTTCAGGTAAGTGTAGTTGCGGAGCATATTCTCTACAAACTCGCCCTGAAACTTGTAGCCGATGAAGAGGGAGTTGTCGGGTTCGAACTGGACGAATGTGCCTGTCTCCTCCTGCGTGTCTTCGGTCTGGTCGTCCACCAGTTTGCCTTTCTCGAATTTGGCAATGCGCACTTTCCCCTCCCGGTAGGAGCGGACTTCAAAGTGTGTGCTCAGGGCGTTGACGGCCTTTGTGCCCACACCGTTCAGGCCAATGGATTTCTGGAAGGCTTTCGAGTCGTATTTGCCGCCTGTGTTGAGGATGCTGACGGCTTCCACCAGTTTGCCTTGTGGAATGCCGCGTCCGTAGTCTCTCACACTCACGACCAGGTCGTCGGTAATATCCACTTCGATGCGGCGACCGGCTTGCATCTTGAATTCGTCGATGGAGTTGTCGATGACCTCCTTCAGCAGGACATAAATGCCGTCTTCAGCGTGCGAGCCATCCCCCAGGCGACCAATGTACATGCCTGGGCGTAAGCGGATGTGCTCTACGCCTGTCAGGGTAATGATGTTGCCCTCGTCGTAATTACTGGCTTGCGGTTGTTCGGACAAAGGTTCTGCGTTTATGTCTGCCATATATTATGCAATTAGGCTGCAAATGTAAAGAAAAAAAATGAAAAACAAATTTTTCTAAGCGAAAAAGAAGAAAAAGGCCAAAGAAAAGGTGAAATATTCGCACGCAAGTGCACATTCCGTGTGCAAACGTGCAGTCAAAATACGGCTCTGCATGGCCCCGGACTCTGTCCGATGGTGCTTTGCTGCGGCAGCGCACCATTGCCGCCAGCGTGACAAAGCATCGCGGCTGCCGTCACGATGGTGCGTGAAAGTTGTCACGATGCTTCGTGAAAGTTTTCCTGAACCATCGTGAAAGTTTTCCCGACGAAGCGTGAAAGTTTTCCCGATGAAGCGTGACGCTTGTCGGGAAAAATCACTTCTTGTGTCCCCTCTCTTCTCTGCGCTCCCGGCACTTCCCCCTTAGAGCGTTTTTCGGATTTTTACTGTCACTCTGTCACGTGGTGTGCCTATCGTGCTGGTCGATAGCTGGTTAAGGGTGTGACAATAAGTGTGACAGTTGTGACAATTGGTGACAGTAAAAACGATGGTTATTGTCACACGTAAGCCGTTGGTTTCCAGTCTGCTGAACGCTGTGTGACAGTTGTGACAGTAAAATCGCAAAAAACTTCATTTTAGTTTCTATTAACACAAAAACGATGTAGATTTAGCGGTTTTCCCTGCCTTTATTGCTGTTTTTGTGCCAGAATGATGCACTTTTTGCCGTCGTTCATGGTGGTGGCGAAGATATAATGGTCGCCGCCGTCGGCCAATTTGAGCCGTTTGCGCAGTTCAGGGGCAGAGAGCGGAAAGTTGCGGACGGTAATGTTGGCCTGGCTGATGCCCGCCAGCAGGTGCTTGGCCTCCTTTTTGTTGAGGCTCGATGCTCCGATGACTCGGAACGTCCGGCCAGGGAACTGGCCAAGGTGCTCGTTGCTGGTGTAGAGGTGGCTGTTGGGGTGGAGCTTGTCGATGCCGTAGGCGGCGGAAATGGTGCGGAAGCATCCTGCCTTCATCAGGCTGGCGTTGGGCTCGTAGAGGTATTGGCCGAGCGTTTCCGCATAGCTGCATACTGTCTGCTGCTCGCTGTCTAAGGTGTATGTCAGTTGCTCGGCAGACCCCTTTGTTTTCAGGTTGACACTCGTGAACTGCACCCCGGCGGCGTTTTTCTGCATCTTGACGAGTATTTCCTTGCACTCGTTGTCAACGCTTACAATGTGCACCTCGCTGACAGACAGCAGTTGCTGCGAAATGGTGATGGGGTTGAGCATGGGCGACAACTTGACCAGGACGGTGTCTGCCTTTTCCAGCAGCTGCCGCTCAAGGAGCAGCAGGTCGGGGGTACATTCGCTGATTTCCACCACACGGTTGCCATGCCGGTTTCGCCGTGCCGGGTCCAGGTAGATGAGGTCCTGGTGCGGGAGTGTGCCGAGTGTCAGCTCGGCTTCGCCGCAGGAGACCTCCACGGCGGCTTCTGTCAGCAGGGGCAGGTTGTTTTGGAGGAGGGTGCAAAGTGGCTCGTCCCTTTCCACGCATTGCAAATGCTTGAATTTGCGCGACATGATGGCAGCATCGACCCCAAAGCCTGCCGTCAGGTCTGTCATGCTTTCGCCAGGGGAAATGATGCTTGCCTTGTACTCGGCAGTCAGCTGGCTGGAACATTGCTCCATGCTGATGCGGGCAGGGTAGAGTATGCCCTCTGTGGCGGCCCAGAGCGGCAGCTTCTGGCGTGCTGTCTGCCAGCCGGAAATCTGCTGGACGGCCTCGGCCATATTGATTCCCGGAAAGCGATGGGCAGCTAAAAGCAGTTCTTGAACGTCATCGCATAAATGCTGGCGAATGAAATCCTGCTGTGGTTGTAGTGGCATAGGCATGATAAAAAAATGGCCGCATTCCTCTGGAGGGATGCGGCTCTAATGTCTCTCTTGTCCAAAGGTTCTGGATTACTTGCGGAGACCAAGTGCTTTGATGATGTTGCGGTAACGCTCGATGTCCTTACGCTTAAGGTAAGCAAGAAGTGCGCGGCGCTGGCCTACCAGCATAACGAGTGCACGGTTGGTGGCATGATCCTTGTGGTTAGCCTTCATGTGCTCTGTAAGGTGCTGGATGCGGTAAGTGAGAAGGGCTACCTGGCCTTCTGTAGAACCTGTGTTTGTTGCAGAACCTGCATACTTTTCGAAGATTTCTGCTTTTTTAGCTGAATCGAGATACATAATAGTTTGTTTTTAAATGTTATTGAAATAATTAAATTTACGCCGAATCTTCAATTCTTTCAGCTCGAATCTGCTATTCGCTCGTAAACTGGGTGCAAAGGTAGGAATTATTTGCCATTTACCATTTACTGTTTACTGTTTTTTTGCTCACTCGGCATTGAAATCGGGGGAAAGAACAAAAGAAAATGCACATTTTGCGCCTGTTTTGTGCATCTTTTGTATATTTTTAGAAAATATTCTTGCGTTATTTGGTGATAAATTACTAACTTTGCCGCCGCAAAGATAAAATGTGCTTTCATGGCAGGAGTTGAAAGGTTGACATACATTATTATATTATAACATACATTATTATATTATAATGGAACAATAGACTGTTGGCCAGTCAACTTTTCTTGATACGGCATTTTTTATTCTGTAGTTATAGTAAAAAGAGATAAGAAATCATTCATTAACAATTTAAAAAATTAAGATTATGTCTGAAATTGAATCAAGAGTAAAATCTATCATCGTTGATAAACTTAACGTAGATGAGGCAGATGTTAAGCCCGAAGCATCTTTCACTAATGACCTTGGTGCAGATTCTCTCGACACGGTAGAACTCATCATGGAGTTTGAAAAGGCTTTTGGCATTAATATCCCAGACGACCAGGCAGAGAAGATTAGCACTGTAGGTGACGCTATCGCTTACATTGAGACTAATGCGAAATAGAATTGAGAATTGAGAATTGAGAATTGAAAATTGAAAATTAGCCATGCGGAGTGCTCTGCTTGCAATAGTTTTCAATTTTCAATTCTCAATTTTCAATTTTCAATTTTTAATTATCGATTGATTATGGAATTGAAAAGAGTTGTTGTAACTGGCCTTGGTGCCATTACCCCGCTGGGTCTGACTGTTGAAGAGACATGGAAAAACATCAAAGCGGGCAAGAGTGGTGCTGCTCCTATTACTCATTTTGATGCTTCACAATTCAAAACCCGGTTTGCCTGCGAGGTGAAGGGTTTTGATGCTGCTGCATACATTGACCGAAAGGAAAGCCGAAAGATGGATATTTATACTCAGTATGCACTTGCTGCTGCCAAGCAAGCCATTGAGGATTCCGGCATTAACGGCGAGAATGTCAATAAGGATGAGGTCGGCGTGGTGCTGGGCGTAGGTATTGGCGGTATTCACACATTTGAAGAAGAAGCTGGTAATTATGCTGTTAATGGTGCACAGCTTGGTCCAAAGTACAATCCATTCTTTATTCCAAAGATGATTGCAGACATCGCTGCCGGACATATTTCCATTGAGAATGGTTTCCATGGCCCCAATTATACAACAACTTCTGCTTGCGCTTCTTCTACCAACGCTTTGGCTGATGCATTCGATTTGATTCGTCTGGGCAAGGCCAATGCGATGATTACGGGTGGTGCTGAAGCTGCCATCTGGCCAGCAGGTGTTGGCGGTTTTAATGCAATGAAGGCTTTGTCCACACGTAATGATGACCCGGAAAGGGCCAGCCGTCCCATGAGTGCCAGTCGTGATGGATTTGTGATGGGCGAAGGTGGTGTTGTTCTGGTGCTTGAAGAACTGGAGCACGCCAAGGCTCGTGGTGCAAAGATTTATGCTGAAGTGGCAGGCTGTGGTATGTCGGCAGACGCATATCATATTACGGCTACTCATCCGGAAGGACTGGGTGCAAAGCTCGTCATGGAGCGTGCGCTGAAGGACGCAGGCATGAAGCCTGAGGATATTGACTACATCAATATGCACGGAACATCGACCCACGTGGGTGATATTTCCGAAGTGAAGGCTATCAAGGCTGTGTTTGGCGAGAGTGCTTACAAGATGAACATCAGTTCAACCAAGTCAATGACAGGTCACCTGCTGGGTGCTGCCGGTGCCATCGAAGCCATGATAACTGTGCTGAGTGTGCAGAATGACATTGTTCCGCCAACCATTAACCATGATCCGGAAGATAAGGACGAGGAGATAGATTACGACCTCAACTTTACATTCAACGAGGCTCAGAAGCGTGAAATCCGCGCAGCTCTCAGCAATACGTTTGGCTTTGGTGGTCACAATGCATGTGCAATCTTTAAGAAATACAAGTAAGTCTCATGGAGATACTTGATACCATTAGGCTTCTTTTCCGCAAGGACAAGAAGCCTTTTTTGCAGTTACGACGTATTCTTGGCTTTTATCCTCGTAATATTGGATTATACCGTTTGGCATTGAAGCATAAGAGTGTGTCTCACGTTGAAAGGGAGGAACAACGGGCCAGGGATAAAAAGTATAAACCCGATTACAAATCAACGCTCAACAACGAGCGTCTGGAGTTCCTGGGGGATGCTATCTTGGGGGCTGTCGTGGCAGACATCCTTTACCGTCACTACGGTACGAAACAGGAAGGTTTCCTTACAAATCTCAGAAGCAAGATTGTCTGTCGTAATTCGCTTAATCAGCTGGCTGTGGAAATAGGGCTTGATAAGCTAATCCTTTATTCAGGGAACATGACGACGGCTCATAATAGTTATATGAACGGGAATGCCTTTGAGGCGTTTCTGGGTGCAATCTATCTTGACAGGGGATATGCTTACTGCTATAAGTTCATGGAGAAAAGAATCTTCAGGAAGTTTGTTAATGTAGATCAGTTGTCAACACGGGAGGTGAATCATAAGAGCCAGTTGATAGAATGGTGTCAGAAATATCAGTATAAATTCCAGTTCCTCAATCGTGAGATGCGAGAGGGAAAAATTCCGAAGTTTCATAGTGAATTGCGCATTGAAGGTATTATTTGTGGAGCGGGTGAAGGCTATTCTAAAAAGGAGAGTGACCAAGAAGCGGCACAAAAGGCCCTGCGCCGCATTAAGTGCGAACCGTCATTGAAGCAGAAATTTGCAGATGTTGTTGCTCAAAAGAAATTGCTGTCTAAGTTGCAATCGGAATGTGACAAAGAGAGGCGGAGAATGAAAGGACGAAAGACCATCATCTTTGACCTTGATGGTACATTGTTGGATACGTTGCAGGATTTGTTTCTCAGTACCAACTATGCTTTGCAGACTTGTGGTTACCCGGAGCGAACACTTGAGGAAATACGTCAGTTTGTAGGGAATGGGGTTGCAAAACTGATAGAACGTGCCATGCCGGAAGGCTCTACGGACGAAGCCTTTACTGCCTGCTTTGCAATCTTCAAGCAGTATTACGTGCAGCATTGCCAGGAGCATACAGGGCTTTATGAAGGCATCGCCGAATTGCTAACTGAACTCAAAGGACGTGGTTACAAGATGGCCATCGTTTCAAACAAACTGCAAGCAGGCGTGACAGAACTTTACGAACTGTGGTTTTACGAGACAGTAGAAGTGGCCATTGGTGAAAGTCCTGATGTGCAACGAAAGCCCGCGCCCGATATGGTGGAGCGGGCACTGGCAGAACTGGGGACTGAAAAGTCTGATGCGGTGTATGTCGGGGATTCCGATGTGGATTTGATGACGGCGGAAAATTCGGGGCTGCCTTGCATTTCTGTGCTTTGGGGGTTCCGTGACAGAGAATTCCTATTGGCGCATGGTGCAAAGGTGATGGTAGAGACTCCTGCCGAAATACTATCATTGTTGGAAGAATAGCTGTTCGTTATGTGTCAGAAGCTCATACACATAGTATTGTTGTTCATTGTCGGTGTGCTACCTCTGTGGGCCTACGATGCTTTTGTGGGCGGGTTATATTACAACCTGAATAACACGACCTACGAAGCGGAGCTTGCAGATGCCGGCAATCATTATTCAGGTCCAGTCAACATCCCCGAGAATATTGTATGGGAAGGTGTAGCGTATCGTGTCACCAGCATAGCGCCAAGTGCATTCTACTTCCGCAATGGTATAACGGAAATCACGATTCCCTCTACAGTCCGCACGATAGGCCGCCGTGCTTTCTCCATTTGTGTGGGGCTGACCTCTGTGACGATTCCAAACAGTGTTCTTTCCATTGGCGATGAGGCTTTTTCGTCTTGCAGCGGGTTGGTGTCGGTAACGTTGCCTTATAATATCACAGTCATTGGCGCTTACACATTTAATGCGTGTCGTAGCCTTCAGTCCATCACTCTTCCCTCTGAAATCAAAACGATTGGAGCATCCGCCTTTCGTGGCTGTTGTAGTTTACAGGCTGTGACCATTCCTTCAAAAGTCACCTCCATTGGTGGGTATGCTTTTAGCGATTGTTTCAGTTTGGTAGAGGTTCATTTGCCGGCAAGTATAATTGACATAGACTATTTTGCTTTTAGCAATTGCTACAATCTGCGCGATTTTTATTGTTTGTCGCCTGAACTTCCGCAAATAGAGCACACCGTTTTCGATGGTACCCATTTACAAGATGTTAGGCTTCATGTGCAAGCGTCATCCATGTCTGCCTATTGGGCTTCTACTCCATGGCTTGATTTTGGCTGTATTCTTCCAGTAGAGGATATTGCGGAGGGAATAGCCCCAACTATGATGAAACCGAAGTTCCCTGATGTGGTCATCTACGATTTGACAGGTCGCCCCCTGCGAGTTCCACCTTCACGGGGTGTTTATATCCAGAATCAGACCAAGCAGATGGTGCCATAGTTTTAAAAAAATGTAAATATAATGCTTGTTCGCAGAAATTTGCGTACTTTTGCACGATAATTACGCATTAGCATGAACACTACGCAAGTTTTAAATAAAATCTATTTCCAAAAAAGACAAAAAGCTATCGCTCGTTATGCAGGGCAAGCAGAGCGAATCCAGCGACAAGTGCTCCGCCGTTTACTGCATAAGGCGGCCAAAACACAATGGGGCATCGAGCATGGCTATGAAACTATAGATAGCTATGAGCGGTTTGTACAGAATGTGCCAGTGAACACTTACGAAGAGCTGAAAGATTATATTCAGCAGATGCGTGAGGGAAAGAAAGATGTCTTGTGGCCAGGTATAGTGCGTTGGTATGCCAAATCTTCGGGTACGACAAACGACAAGTCGAAGTTCATCCCTGTCAGCATGGACGGCCTGAAGAAAATACATTTTCTTGGAGGGCGCGATTGCGTGAGTTGCTATCTGGCCATCAATCCCCAAAGTAATATCTTCAAGGGCAAGAGCTTGATTTTAGGTGGAAGCCATGCCCCCAACCTGAATACACCCAAATCACTGGTCGGCGACCTAAGTGCCATCTTGATTGAGAATGTTCCACGTGCGGTTAATTTAACCCGTGTGCCGAAAAAAGAAATTGCCTTGCTCAGCGATTTCGAGAAGAAGCGTGACAAGATTGCCCGTGCAGCCATGCGGATGAACATCACCAATATCAGCGGTGTGCCATCGTGGATGCTGAGTGTGCTCCATCGGGTGCTGGAATTGAAAGGTGCCAGCAGCATTGATGAAGTGTGGCCAAAGCTGGAAGTGTTTTTCCATGGCGGAGTAGCTTTCACCCCCTACCGTGAGCAATACAGAAACATTATCCATTCGCCCAACATGCATTATATGGAGACCTATAATGCCAGCGAAGGTTTCTTTGGCATTCAGAATGACCTGGACGACCCGGCCATGCTGCTGATGATTGACTATCAGGTGTTCTATGAATTCTGTCCGATAGAGAGCCTTGACGAGAATGGTTATCCCGTTCCTGATGCACCGATTGTTCCTTTGTGGGACGTGGATATAGGTAAGAACTATGCCATGATTATCAGTACATCATGCGGATTGTGGCGTTACTTGATAGGCGACACAATTAAATTTACGCAACGCTCCCCCTATAAATTCGTAATTACAGGGCGTACCAAGCATTTCATCAACGCTTTTGGCGAGGAATTGATTGTAGATAATGCAGAGAAAGGTCTCTTGCAAGCTTGTCTTGCTACGGGAGCGCAAGTGAAAGACTATACGGCAGCTCCCATCTTTATGGATGCCAATGCAAAATGCCGCCATCAGTGGATTGTGGAATTTGCAAAGCACCCTGGCAATGTGGAAGAATTTGCATTGATACTCGACCGCTCGCTGCAAGCCATTAACTCCGACTATGAAGCCAAGCGCTACAAGAATGTAACGTTACAGCCGCTCGAAATCATTGAAGCACGTCCGGGACTGTTCGACGATTGGCTCCGTTCCAAAGGCAAGCTGGGCGGTCAGCATAAGATTCCGCGCTTGAGCAACACCCGCCAATACATTGATGAGCTTATCGCACTTAATTCATAAATCACCGTTCATAATGCATAATTACCATGCGGCTTACCTTCAGTAACCATCAACGCCTGCTTTGTTTCTATTATGCATTGTGCATTGTGCATTGTGCATTGTTCTACTCTTGTGCTAACATTGGCACTCCCGACGGTGGCCTCTATGACGAAGACCCGCCTAAAATCGTGCATACGAATCCCAAGTATGGCAGTACCAACGCAACACCCAAGAAGATAACCCTGGAGTTTGACGAGAACATCAAATTGGAGAATGCGGCTGAAAAGGTCGTTATCTCTCCGCCCCAGTTTGAGATGCCAGAAATAGAGTCGAGCGGCAAGAAGGTTACTGTAACGCTGCTTGACACGTTGAAGCCCAATTTCACTTATACCATAGACTTTGGCAGTAGCATTGTAGATAACAACGAAGGCAATCCGATGGGAGAATATGCTTTCACTTTCTCCACAGGAGATCAGATTGATACCTTGCAGGTCTCAGGTTATGTGCTGGCCGCAGAAAACCTTGAACCCATCAAGGGCATTTTGGTCGGTCTGTACCGCCTCAATGATGCAGACAGTCTTTCGGCTGACACTGTTATTGCTGATACGGTTGACACTGTTACCACTGATACCATAACTGCTGATGCTATTACTGCTGATACGCTTTTTGCCGATACGACAGCGATGCCTGGTGAGGCTTTCCTCACAGATACCATTTTCTGTACCGTTCCTCTTGAACGTATAGGCCGAACCGATGGTAGTGGCCATTTCATCATCAAGGGTGTAGCTCCGGGCAAATACCGTGTATTTGCTTTGCAAGACCAAGACCAGACCTACACCTATTCACAGCGTAGCGAGGCGCTGGCATTCACCGACCGAATCATCACGCCATACGCCAAGATAGAAACTCGCATGGACACCCTGTGGCACGATAGCATCCATTACGATTCGGTTTATGCCGTGCAATACACCCACTTCTATCCCGACGATGTGGTGCTTACAGCCTTTACTGGTGGAGGCCAAGACCGCTATTTGCTTAAAAGTGAACGTCCTGTGCTGCATAAGTTTTCGCTTTACTTTTCAGCCCCCAGCGACACATTGCCGCTTATTACTCCACTGAATTTCACTTTGCCCGATTCTGCCTATATCGTAGAAGCTAAAGAAAAGAACGATACGCTTACCTACTGGATATCCGATTCGCTTATTTACAATCTTGACACACTCACCATCCAGATAGATTATTATGCCACCGATACATTGAAACAACTGTCCATCAAGACTGACACGCTGGACTTAGTTTCCAAGATGACAAAAGAGCGTATGGCCAAACAACGTGCCAAAGACTTGGAAGAGTGGGAGAAGGAATACAAAAAGAAAGTAAAAGCAGAGCGCAAGGCCAAGCAAGCAGAAGAAGAGGCGGCAGAGCGGGAAGCTGAAGAAGAAGAGAAGAAGGCAGCCGAAGCCGAAGGCCGCAAGTACGAAAAGAAGAAAAAGGAGAAAAAGAAAAAGTCAAAGGAGGAAGATGACGAGATTGTTGTGCCCCCGATGCCCGACCCGCCTCTGGAGATGAAGATGACCAACACGACAGGCTTGTCGCCAGACAAGAACGTTGACATTTCGTTTGAAGAGCCCGTATTGATACTCGACACGACCAAAGTGCATTTTTCCATGAAGGTTGACACGCTCTTTGTTCCTGCCCCTTACATTTTGCGACAAGTCGAAGGCACCATCAATCGCTATCGTCTCTATGCCGAGTGGGAGCCAGACTCCACCTATCAGCTGGAGCTTGACTCTGCAGCATTCGTCAGCCTTTATGGCAAGGTGACCGAACCGGCCAAGCGTGCCATCAAGGTGAAGGGCCTGGATGCTTTCAGCACCCTCTTTGTCACCCTGCAAAATGCCGATACTTCAGCCGTTGTTCAGTTGCTCAACGGACAGGACAAGGTGGTCAACTCCCTGCCAGCTCCTGGCGGAAAAGCCGATTTCTACTTTATCACGCCCCAAACCTACTACTTGCGGATGTTCTACGACTACAACGGCAATGGCATTTGGGACACAGGCGACTACGACCAGCGGCTGCAGCCAGAGCCTGTCTTCTATTATCCTCAAGAACTCCTGTTGCGTGCTCAATGGGAAGTCTCGCAGACGTGGAACCCCATGGTCACCCCATTGTCGAAACAGAAGCCCGAAAAGATAACAAAGCAAAAGCCAGATAAGCAGAAACAGATTCAAAACCGTAATGCCCAGAAGCTGGCAGAACGCGCCCGCCGTAAAAAGAAGAACTAACATACCCCCATAAAACACTACGACATTACACATGAAACGTCAACTTGCCAAACTATTCCTCATTCTACAATTTTCCATTCTCAATTTTCAATTTTCAATTCTCCATGCTCAGGACCACGCTTTCGATGTGTCGAAGCATTTGGATGTATTCAACGCACTCTACCGCGAACTTGACCTTTTCTATGTCGATTCGTTAGATGCCCACCGCAGCATCCTGATTGGCATTGATGCCATGCTTGAAGACCTCGACCCCTATACCGAATACTATTCGGAAGAAGACATGGGAGACCTGAAGATGATGACCACAGGCAAGTATGGCGGCATTGGTTCCATCATCCGCATGAGGAAAGACAGCACAGTCATCATTGGCGAACCATACGCCAACATGCCGGCAGCAGAAGTGGGATTGCAGGTGGGCGACGTGCTTCTGCAAATCGATTCCATTGACCTGAAAGGCAAATTGACCAGCGATGTCAGCGAGCTGCTGCGTGGCGAACCAGGAACGACATTCTGCCTGAAGGTGCAGCGGCCTGGCGAAACACAGCCACGCGAATTCAGCATCACACGCCGCAACATTAAGGTGCCAGCCATTCCTTACTACGGACTTCTTCCTTCTGCCCAGTCACCACAGGTCGGCTACATCAGTCTCACCCAATTCACCGAGGGCTGCTCTTCCGATGTGGCAGCAGCCATTGAAGAGCTAAAGGCCAAGGGGGCGAAAGCCCTGATTCTTGACCTGCGCGGCAATGGTGGCGGTCTGATTGGCGAAGCCATCAACATCGTGAACCTCTTTGTGCAGAAAGACCTGAAGATTGTCGAGACCAAGGGCAAGGTGGCCAGTGCGAATGCTACCTATACCACGCGCTTTACCCCCATTGACACCGAAATTCCGCTGGCCATCTTGGTCAATGGCAGTTCAGCCTCGGCTTCTGAGATTGTTTCCGGTTCGCTGCAAGACCTGCATCGGGCTGTCATCATCGGCACACGTACTTTTGGCAAGGGCTTGGTGCAAAGCACACGCGAACTGCCCTTCAATGGCGGGCTGAAACTGACCACAGCCAAATATTACCTGCCCAGTGGCCGCTGCATACAGGCCATCGACTACAAGCAGCGCCGCGAGGCCAAGTCAGGCACGACGGCACGGCGTGACTCCCTGGGCGGCATCACCCCCGACGTGGAACTGAAGCACGACACCCTGGCCAATATGCTCTACTATCTCAGTAACGACGATGTGCTGCTCGATTGGGGTACGCGCTATATGCAGACCCACCAGCAGTTGCCAGCCGTCAAGGATTTCCAAATCACCGATGCCGACTTCAACGACCTGCGCCAGATGGCCAAGGAGGCAGGTTTTAAGTACGACCGTCAGAGCGAGAAGCGGCTGGAAGACCTGAAGCGGATGGCCAAGTTCGAAGGCTACTACGACGATGCAAAGCCCGAGTTTGATGCCCTTGAAAAGAAACTGGAGCACAACCTCGACCGCGACTTCGATATTCACCAGCGCAACATCCGCAAAATCATGGCGCAAGAGGTCGTCAAGCGTTTTGCCTATCAGGCTGGTTCGGTGGAAGAGTCCATTAAAGACGACGAAGATGTCAATAAGGCTGTGGAATTGTTTGGCACCCCCGTTCAATTCAAGAAACTGCTGACAGGCAAATAGCCACGCTTCTCCTTCACGGTTGGATAAAACAAGCAAGAACAATGAAGACCATTCTAAGCACAACGTTGATGCTTCTGTTGTTTGCCAGCACGCTACAGGCACAGCAGAACGGCCAGCTTTGGCCCGACACTAACGGCAAGCACATCAACGCCCATGGCGGAAACATCATCCGCTACGGAGGCAAGTACTATTGGTATGGTGAAAACCGCCCTGACCGTGGTTATACCACCGAAGTAGGCGTGGAAGTCTATTCCAGCACCGACCTGCGGCACTGGACCGACGAAGGCGTGGCACTTGCTGTGAGCCAGGAGCCAGGCAGCGACATCGAGCGCGGCTGCATCATGGAGCGGCCCAAGGTGCTTTATAATGCCAAGACCCAGCGCTTTGTCATGCTCTTCCATCTGGAGCTGAAGGGGCGTGGCTACGATGCTGCCCGTGTGGCCTTTGCCGAGAGCGAAAGTCCTACAGGCCCCTTCCGCTTCATCCGTTCCATGCGCATCCATGCTGGCCAGTGGCCATTCGACTACTCGAAGAAACAGATAAAAGCCGCCCAGAAGACCGATGCCAGCAAGTGGAAAGAGTGGTGGACACCCCAGTGGCGGGCTGAGACGGAAAAGGGCATGTACTTGTGGCGCGATTTTGCCGATGGCCAGATGTCACGCGACATGACCGTTTTTGTGGATGATGACGGCAAGGCATACCACATCACCTCCTCGCAGGAAAACCTCACCCTTCTGGTCAGTGAACTGGCGGACGACTACCTCGGTTTCACGGGCAAATACAACCAGGTGGCCCCTGGCGGACAGAACGAAGCACCCTGCCTGATGAAGCATGGCGGCAAATACTGGCTGATATGCAGTGGCTGCACGGGATGGGCACCCAACGAAGCCCGTATGTTTGTCAGCTCCAGCATCTGGGGACCCTGGACGCAGCTTCCTTCCCCCTTCCAGGGCGAGGGCAACTACCGCAACTTCACGGCCCAGAAGACCTTTGGTGCACAGGGCACCTACATTTTGTCGGGCGAACTGGATGCCGCCGACACCTACATCTTCATGGCCGACATCTGGAATCCGCGTCATCTTTCGCAGAGCCTGCACCTGTGGCTCCCCATCGACTTCCAGCCAGATGGTACACCCGTCATCCGCTGGACCGACGATGTTCGTCTGCCGGCTGGCAATTAAAAATTAAGAGTTTAAAGTAAAAGTAGAGAATATGGAACGCCAAGAGAAACAAGAAGAATTGATGCTGCTGCGCATCACGGGCGAAGACCGTCCGGGCCTGACAGCCAGCATCATGGAGATTCTTACGCGCTACAACGTGCACATCCAGGACATCGGCCAGGCCGACATTCACTCCACGCTCTCACTGGGCATCCTGATTCGTGTGGCGGAAGACAATTCTGGCCGTGTGATGAAGGACTTGCTCTTCAAGGCATCCGAACTGAACGTAAACATCAAGTTCTACCCCGTCACACTGGATGAGTACGAAGCCTGGGTGGCTCGTCAGGGCAAGAACCGCTATATGCTCACGGTGCTGGGTCGCAGACTGGAAGCCCGGCAGATTGGTGCCGTGACCAGACTGATTGCCGACCAGGGGCTAAACATCGACGGCATCAAGCGACTGACGGGCCGTGCCAGCATCCTGCACCCCTTGGAAAAGACCCGCGCCTGCATTCAGTTCTCGGTGCGCGGCACGCCGAAAGACAAGGAAGGGCTGCACGGCGAACTGCTCCGCATGTCGAAGGAGCTGGAGATTGACTGCTCCTTCCAGACCGACAACATGTACCGCCGGATGCGCCGCCTTATCTGTTTCGACATGGACTCCACGCTCATTCAGGCCGAAGTGATTGACGAACTGGCCCGCAAACACGGGGTCTATGACCAGGTGGCTGCCATCACAGCCAGTGCCATGCGCGGCGAAATCGACTTCAAGGAGTCGTTCACACGTCGCTGCCAGTTGCTGAAGGGGCTTGACGTGAGCGTCATGCGCGAGATAGCAGAGAACCTGCCCTTCACCGAGGGCGTTGACCGCCTGATGTACGTGCTGAAACGCTATGGCTACAAGATTGCCATCCTCTCGGGCGGTTTCACGTTCTTTGGCGAATACATCCAGAAGCGGTACGGCATCGACTACGTGTATGCCAACGAACTGGAGATTGACGAGACAGGGCACCTCACCGGCAACTATGTGGGCGAGATTGTCGATGGCCGACGGAAAGCCGAACTGCTCCGCCTGATAGCCCAGGTGGAGAAGGTCGATTTGCAGCAGACCATTGCCGTAGGCGACGGAGCCAACGACCTGCCCATGCTGAGCGAGGCAGGTCTGGGCATTGCCTTCCATGCCAAGCCACGTGTGGTGGCCAATGCCCAGCAGAGCATCAACACCATCGGACTGGACGGTGTGCTCTACTTCCTTGGCTTCAAAGACTCCTACCTGGATGAACGTGCTCAATAACAGACCGCTATGACACTACCCAACGACCCCATGATGCTGGTGAGCGCGGTGAACATGAAGCTGCGCGACCAGTACCCCACACTTGACGAGCTATGCCTGTCGGAAGGCGTTGACAAGGAAGACCTCTGTCAGCGCCTTGCTGCTGTAGGCTTTGAATACAGCGAAACCTACAGGCGCTTTTGGTAATCACTTTTATAGTTCCTATAGTATCTATAGTCTCTATAGTATCCGTTTCATGCAACTGCAAACTATCATCGACATACCCAAGCCGCCGTTCACCATCAGCCATCAGGACAAGCTCCTGCTGCTGGGTTCCTGCTTTGCCGACGAAATGGGCAGCAAGCTGCTGGCCAACGGCTTCACTGTGCTGGCCAATCCCTTTGGCACGCTCTACAATCCCGCCAGCATTGCCGCCATGCTCCTGCGCTGCATCAGCGAGCGCGAATGTAAGGAAATCTTTGTCGGCACCGACGGCATCTGGCACTCGTGGATGCACCACAGCCGTTTCTCTGCCGAAACCAAGGACGAGTTGCAAGCCAGGGTCAGCAAAGCCACACAGGAGACGGCTGCCTTCCTGCGCACAGCCAGCGTGCTCATCGTCACCTTCGGCACAGCCATCATCTACCGCCTGAAAGAAAACGGAATGCTCGTGGCCAATTGCCACAAACAGCCCGACAGCCTTTTCCAGCGTGAGCGGCTGACGGCCTACGACATTGTCGATCAGTGGCAAATGCTGCTCCAGCTGCTCCACGCTGTCAATCCCGACCTGAAGATTATCTTCACCGTCAGCCCCATCCGCCACAAGCGCGACGGCCTGCACGTGAACCAAATCAGCAAAGGCATCCTCCTGCAGGCGGTGGAGGAAATGGTAAATGGTAACATGGAAATAGTAAATAGTAAATGGTCCAATAGTAAATACAACTATTTCCCTTCCTACGAAATCATGCTCGACGAGCTGCGCGACTACCGCTTCTATGCCGACGACATGGTTCACCCCTCGCCGCTTGCCGTGGAATACATCTGGCAGCGTTTCCAGCAAACCTACTTCTCGCCGCAAACCATCGAGCAGTGCCGTCTGCGACTGAAGGAATGGAAGCAAAGCCAGCACAGAACAATAATAAACTGAAAGCAAATGTCCTACTCAATAAACACCATCGCCAAGGTCATTGGCGCCAAGCGCATCGGCACCGCCGACGCCACCATCAATTGGCTGCTCATCGACAGCCGCTCCCTCTGCTTCCCCGAGGAAACCCTCTTCTTTGCCCTGAAAACCCCAAAGAACGACGGGCACAAGTACATCGCGGAACTCATTCGCCGTGGCGTGCGCAACTTTGTGGTGGAGGAAGTCCCAGCAGACCCACCCCTAACCCCTCCCTCTATGGA
>R20__coassemble_461_pt1 | contig 29742 bp, 28 predicted proteins | sample R20__metabat2_low_PE_030 | metagenome-assembled genome bin R20 | reverse complement strand
ATATAAGATTGCTCGTTCTGATTTCATGGTGCAAAAGTACTGAAAAGTTTTTATATGTGAAAACTTTTATGGAAATTTTTGGTTTTTGCGTTGTTCTTCTGCATTCAGAGATTCTGATTGGGGTAATCCCAGCAGTAAATCATATCAAATAACGCCACCCATGCACTTCGCGCTGCATGGGTGGCGTTTTCTTGAAACCGGGTTTGTGTCATGCCTTCCTGTTGTCCAACAGATTTATTTGCGGACTACCCAGTTCTGAAGTTGAATATTGGAAAAATTCTTGAAATCTTTGATGTTTTCAGTAACCATTATCATGTTGTTGACGATGGATGTACATGCTATCAATAGGTCAAAATCATCGTCTGCGGGGGTGCCGGCAAGTCGCAGCCGAATCTTTTCTTTGGCAGTTAAATTCAGTGCATCGGTAATGGGCAATATGTTTATGTTTTCAAGAAAAGCGTTGAGTTGTTGGCTTCTGTCTTTGCCATCTTTTTGCATTGATAACTCAACGCCATATTTCAGTTCCAATACCGTGATTTCGGATATGTAGCAATTTTCCCAGCCTACTTGGTCTATGGCTTTGTCGATATTATATTTGTCGCGCAGAAAAAACACGCAAATATTGGCATCCAATAGGTATTTCATGGCCTGTACTATATTTCGATGATGTCACGCTTGAATTTACGGGCTTCTTTCAGTTCCTTTGCAAATTCGTCGGCTGAATAACCGTCGTCACCCCATATCCCATAGTAGTCGCTGGCTGCTACAGACTTCTTTTCTGTAGAGTCGTCCAAAGAGTGTGTCAGCATGACGATGAGGTCTATTTTGACTTTTTTGTCAAGATGCTTGATTATATTCCAGTAGTTTGTGGCTGTGGAAAGTGTAGAAGTGCTTATCATATCATACTTTTTTATTTCTGCTGCAAAGTTAAGCACTATCCTTGTATGTACCAAATTTTCTGCGTTTCTTTTGTGTCTTGCAGGAAGAGATACAGGATTTGTCTGTCGAAATTTGAAATCATTGTTAATATTTTGTGGTTAACGGAAAAAGTTGTAACTTTGCAGCCGATTTTGCACTTTTGTGGCGAAACGGGTCGCGCCGGGTGGCGCGTACCGCAACTAATGCGCTAATAATAAATAAGGTATAATTATATAATAAAACGACAAAAGGAAATGAATATCACACTTCAGAACATTGACAAGGTGAATGCAGAGATTACTGCGGTAATTGAACCTGCTGACTATATGGAACAGTACACTAAGGCCATCAAGGACGCCAAGAAGCGCGTAAACCTGCCGGGCTTCCGTCCGGGCATGGTGCCTGTGGGCCTGGTGAAGAAGCAGTTCGGTCCTGGCATTCTGGGCGAGGAAATCAACAAACTGTTGCAGGACAAGCTGTTTGCCTATATCCGCGAAAACAAGGTGAACATGCTGGGCAGCCCGCTGCCACAGGCTGTGAACAACGAGATCAACCTGGTGGAGGGCGAGACCTTTACCTTCAAGTTCGACCTGGCGCTGGCTCCTGAGTTCGATGCCAAGCTGAGCAAGAAGGACAAGATTGCCTACTACAACGTGGAGGTGACAGACCAGATGGTGGAGAACCAGATTGATGTGTATCGTCAGCGCGGCGGCAAGTATGACAAGGTAGATAGCTACGTGGATGGCGACATGGTGAAGGGTGTCATCACGGAGCTTGACGTGGAGAATCCCGCGACGGCTGAAGGTGCCGTGCTGCTGCCACGCTACTTCAAGAATGACGACCAGAAGAAGCTTTTCGAGGGTGCCAAGGTGAACGATGTCATCAAGTTCAACCCTGCCACAGCCTACGACAACAACGAGGCTGAGCTGACTTCGCTGCTGAAGGTGGCCAAGGAGGATGCACTGAACCATAAGGGCGACTGCCAGATTCAGATTACGGAGATTACCCGCTTTGTGCCGGGTGAACTGACACAGGAGCTGTTCGATACGGTTTATCCGGGTGGCGAAGTGAAGACGGAAGCGGAGTTCCGTGGACGCATCAAGGCTGCCATCGCCGAGCAGTTTGCCAAGGATTCTGACTACAAGTTCATCCTGGATGTGCGCAAGTACGAGATGGAGAAGATTGGCAAGCTGGAGTTCCCCGACGAGAAGCTGAAGAAGATTATGGTGGCTAACGCCGAGGGCGACCAGGAGAAGGTGGACCGTAACTACGAGAAGAGCGTGGAGGAACTGACCTGGCACTTGGTGAAGGAGCAGCTTGTGGAGCAGAACCAGATTAAGGTGGACGATGAGGACGTGAAGAACATGGCCAAGGAGGTGACTCGAATGCAGTTTGCCCAGTATGGCATGATGAACCTGCCCGAGGAGTATCTGGAAGGCTCTGTGAAGGAGATGCTGAAGAAGCGCGAAACGGTGGACAACCTGATTGACCGCTGCATTGAGGTGAAGCTGGGTGCTGCACTGAAGGCTCTGGTGACACTGGATGAGAAGACTGTTTCGGCAGAGGAATTCAACAAGATGTTTGAAGCGTAAGCGAAAGGTAAGTGAAAAGTGTAACTCAGATTTTTTCACTCTTCACTTTTCACTCTTCACTTAATAATATTATTATTTGATTTAAGTTTCGGAAATTATTGTTAAACAACGAATGATTCAAATTAAACTAATGTTTTGCATCAATGCCGTGAGCGGCAACGAATGAAAACAAATGTGGAATGAACCACATTCGGAAAAAACCACAGGTTTTATTCGACGGGCAAAGCCCATTTAATAATTGCCTAACGGCGAGCTAAAGGTTCGAAAAATTAGAATCATTCGTTGTTTTATAGACATCCGAAAGTTCAATTATTTGATTTGCATGAACGATTTTCAGAAATATGCCACCAAGCACCTGGGCATCAGCAGCCAGGTGCTTGATGATGTGGTGAAGGCCCAGTCGGGCTACCTGAATCCTTATATCCTGGAGGAGCGTCAGCTGAACGTGACGCAGTTGGATGTGTTCTCCCGCCTGATGATGGACCGCATCATCTTCCTGGGTACGGAGGTGAACGACTATACGGCCAACGTGCTGCAGGCGCAGATGCTTTACCTTGACTCGGTGGATAGCGGCAAGGACATCAGCATCTACATCAATTCGCCCGGCGGCAGCGTGTATGCCGGACTGGGCATCTACGACACCATGCAGTTTGTGAACAGCGACATCCAGACCATCTGCACGGGCATGGCTGCCTCGATGGCTGCTGTGCTGCTGGTGGCAGGCAAGGAGGGCAAGCGCTCGGCGCTGCCTCACAGCCGCATCATGATTCACCAGCCTATGGGTGGTGCACAGGGTCAGGCCAGCGACATTGAGATAACGGCCCGCGAAATACAGAAGCTGAAGAAGGAACTCTACACCATCATCAGCGACCACAGCCACCAGCCTTTCGACAAGGTGTGGGCTGACAGCGACCGCGACTACTGGATGACGGCTGAGGAGGCCAAGGACTATGGCATGGTCGATGAAGTACTGATTAGAAAGAACTAAATGGCTCCAAGACTGAAGAAATGTTCGTTCTGTGGGCGTACTGAACACGACACGGAACTGCTTATTCAAGGCATAGACGGCTGGATCTGCAACGAGTGTGCCGAACAGGCATACGAGATTGTGCGTACAAACGTGAAGAAGCCTTCGCGCCTGCAGTTGCAGACGTTGCCCAAGCCCGTGGAAATCAAGGCTTATCTGGACAAGTATGTCATTGGGCAGGAGGCTGCCAAGAAGACGCTGTCGGTGGCGGTATATAACCACTACAAGCGTTTGAGCCACCCGGAGGTGGAGGATGATGTGGAACTGGAGAAGTCGAACATTATCATGGTGGGCAGTACGGGCACGGGCAAGACGCTGCTGGCACGCACCATCGCCAAGCTGCTGGTGGTGCCGTTTGCCATTGTGGATGCCACGGTGCTGACCGAGGCCGGCTATGTGGGTGAGGACGTAGAGAGCCTTCTGGCCCGTCTGCTGCAGGCTGCCGACGGCGATGTGGCACAGGCTGAGCGCGGTATCGTCTTCATTGACGAGATTGACAAGATTGCCCGCAAGGGTGACAATCCCAGCATTACGCGCGACGTGAGCGGCGAGGGCGTGCAGCAGGGTCTGCTGAAACTGCTCGAAGGCTCGGTGGTCAATGTGCCGCCACAGGGTGGGCGCAAGCATCCCGAACAGCAGTTTATCCAGGTTGACACGAAGAACATTCTCTTCATCTGTGGCGGTGCCTTCGACGGCATTGAAAAACGTATTGCACAGCGTCTCAATACCCATGTTGTGGGATTTGATGCTGCGCGCAATGTGGCTAAGCTCGACAAGGCCAACATGATGCAATACATCGCGCCGATGGACCTGAAGTCGTTTGGACTGATTCCTGAGATTATAGGTCGTCTGCCCATCTTGACGCACTTGGAACCGCTCGACCGCACAGCGTTGCTGCGCATCCTGACCGAGCCCAAGAACTCCATCATCAAGCAGTATGTCCGCCTGTTTGCGCTGGACAATGTGGAATTGTCGTTTGCCGATGGCGTTTTTGAGTATATTGTTGACAAGGCCATCGAGTTCAAACTGGGTGCTCGCGGCCTGCGGTCGCTGGTTGAAACGGTGATGACGGATGCCATGTACGAGATACCTTCGCAGCACCTCACGCACTACGAAGTGACGCTGGATTATGCAAAGTCGAAAGTAGAGAAAGCCAACATGTTTGTGCTGAAAGAGCAGACGGAAGACAAGTAAATCGTAAATAAAGTTAATTTTCTGTCTGTTTTCTTTGAAATGTATAGAGAGTTCCATATCTTTGTCGTACCAAGATAAAAATCCCCGTGCAGACAATATGGAAAAACCGGCAACTTTGCAAGCAGCACTCAAGTATTACTTTGGGTTTGATACGTTCAAAGGTGAACAGGAAACGATTATCCGCACCCTGATGGAGGGCAAGAACACGTTTGTCCTCATGCCAACAGGGGGCGGCAAGTCGTTGTGTTACCAGTTGCCAGCCATCTTGATGGAGGGGACAGCCATTGTCATTTCTCCACTTATTGCCCTGATGAAGAACCAAGTGGATGCCATCAAGTATATCAGCGAGGAAGACAATATTGCGCATTTTATCAATTCCTCGCTCAGCAGGGCAAGCATAGAACAGGTGAAGTCCGACATTCTGTCAGGCAAGACGAAGCTGCTCTATGTGGCGCCAGAGTCGCTGACCAAGGAGGAGAACGTGGAGTTTCTGCGCTCTGTCAAGATTTCGTTCTATGCTGTGGATGAGGCACATTGTATTTCGGAATGGGGCCATGACTTCCGCCCGGAGTATCGCCGCATCCGTCCCATCATCAACGAGATTGGCGTGGCTCCAGTCATTGCCCTGACCGCTACGGCTACCGACAAGGTGCGTACCGACATCAAGAAGAACCTCGGGATTCAGGATGCCGTGGAGTTTAAATCCTCGTTCAACCGTCCCAACCTCTTCTATGAAGTACGCCCGAAGACGAAGGACATCAACAAGGAAATCATCAAGTACATCAAGCTGCATCCCGGCAAGAGCGGCATCATCTACTGCCTCAGCCGCAAGAAGGTGGAAGAACTGGCCGACATCCTGAAAGCTAATGACATCAAGGCCGCAGCCTACCATGCCGGCATGGACACGAATGTGCGCAACGACACGCAGGATGCCTTCATCAAGGAGGACATCGATGTGATTGTGGCCACCATAGCTTTTGGCATGGGCATCGACAAGCCCGATGTGCGTTTCGTGATGCACTACGACATACCCAAGAGCCTAGAAGGCTATTATCAGGAAACGGGACGTGCAGGACGTGACGGTGGAGAAGGCCGTTGCATCGCATTCTATACCCACAAGGATTTGCACAAGCTGGAGAAGTTTATGGAGGGCAAGCCCGTGGCCGAACAGGACATTGGCCGTCAGTTGCTTCGTGAGACTGCCGCCTATTGCGAGTCCTCCATCTGCCGTCGCAAGATGTTGCTCCACTATTTCGGAGAGACTTATCCCAGGGAGAATTGCGGGCAATGTGACAACTGTGTCGCCCCCAAGACCCGGATTGAGGCAAAAGACTATCTGGTGCTTGCGCTCAAGGCCATCCTTGCCACGAAGGAGAACTTCAAGATTGACTACATTGTTGACTTCCTGCGGGGCAACGAGAACGAGACGGTGCTTGCCCATAAGCATGAACGGCTGGAAGAGTTTGGCTCGGGTGCCGACCTCGAAGTGAACCTCTGGAATGCAATCATCACCCAGGCCGGACTGAGTGGCTACATTGAAAAGGAAGTAGAGAATTACGGCATTCTCAAGCTGACAAAGGAAGGCAAGAAGTACATCAAGCACCCCACATCCTTTATGGTGGCAGAAGACAACGAGTTTAACGACGATGTCGAGGACTATTCCGAGGAAGGCGGCACAGCTGTGGCCGACGAGGAGTTGCACTCCATGCTGTTGAACTTGCGAAAGCAAGTGGCCCGCAAGTTCGATGTACCCCCATACGTGGTCTTCCAGGATGCCTCGCTCGAAGCCATGACCACGCTCTATCCCATCACGCCAGAGGAAATGCAGAACATTCCGGGGGTTGGGGTAGGCAAAGCCAAGCGCTACGGCAAGGAGTTCTGCGAACTTATCAAACGCTATTGTGAAGAGAACGATATAACCCGACCCACCGACATGCGCGTGCGCACAGTCGCTAATAAATCAAAGATGAAAGTAAGTATCATACATGGCATTGACCACCAGATTGACCTGGAGGAGATTGCCAAGTCCAATGGCATTGGCTTCGATGAGCTGCTGGACGAACTGGAAGCCATCGTTTACAGCGGCACGAAAATCAACATTGATTATTTCTTGGAGGAAGAGCTCGACGAAGACTGCATTGACGAAATCTATGAGTACTTCCGCCAGAGCGACACCGATGACCTCGACACGGCTGTGAAGAATATCGAAGGTGACTACGAGGATGAAGTAATACGCCTGGTGCGCATCAAGTTCATCAGCGAAATGGCCAATTAGCTGAAATGTTTAGCGTTTAGCGTTGAGAGTTTACCCCGCTAAACGCTAAATTGTAAAATATAAATAGTAAATCGTAGAATCTCGTATAATCGTAAATAGTAAATCGTAAAATAGTAAATAAAAAGATGTCATCATTTATTGCAGATAAAGTTGTGATGGAAGGCTTGACCTACGACGATGTGCTGCTTATCCCAGCTTATTCCCAAGTCCTTCCCCGCGAAGTTTCCCTCAGTACCAAATTCTCTCGTAACATCGAGCTGAAGATTCCCTTTGTGACAGCTGCCATGGACACCGTCACCGAGGCGCCTATGGCCATAGCCATAGCCCGTGAAGGTGGTATCGGTGTCATTCACAAGAATATGTCCATCGAGGACCAGGCCCGTCAGGTGGCTATCGTGAAGCGCGCCGAAAACGGCATGATTTACGACCCCGTCACCATCATGCGCGGCAAGACCGTGAAGGATGCCCTCGCCATCATGGCCGAATACCACATTGGCGGTATTCCCGTGGTGGATAAGGACAACAAGCTTGTGGGCATTGTCACCAACCGCGACCTGCGTTTCCAGACCGACATGAACCGCAAGATTGACGAGGTGATGACCAAGGAGAACCTCGTTGTCACCCATCAGCAGGCCGACCTGGCCAGTGCCAGCCGCATCCTGCTGGAGCACAAGATTGAGAAGTTGCCCGTGGTGGATGACGAAAACCACCTCATCGGGCTTATCACCTACAAGGACATCACCAAGGCTGCCGACAAGCCCATGGCCTGCAAGGACTCGAAAGGCCGTCTGCGTGTGGCTGCCGGTGTGGGTGTCACAGCCGACACCTTCCAGCGCATGGAGGCTTTGGTCAAAGCAGGTGTGGATGCCATCGTCATCGACACGGCTCATGGTCACTCCAAGGGCGTCATCGAAAAGGTTCGTGAAGCCAAACAGAACTTCCCCGAAGTGGATATCGTTGTGGGCAACATCGCCACAGGCGAAGCCGCCCGTGCATTGGCCGAAGCCGGAGCTGATGCCGTCAAGGTGGGCATAGGTCCGGGCAGTATCTGTACCACCCGCGTCGTGGCGGGTGTAGGTGTGCCCCAGCTCAGTGCCGTTTATGATGTGGCCTGTGCATTGGCCGGAACAGGTATTCCGCTGATTGCCGACGGTGGTCTCCGCTATTCAGGCGACGTGGTGAAAGCGCTGGCCGCAGGTGGCTACTCTGTGATGATTGGTTCGCTTGTGGCTGGTACTGACGAGGCGCCAGGCGAAACCATTCTCTTCAACGGACGTAAATTCAAGAGCTACCGTGGCATGGGCAGCCTGGAAGCCATGGAGAACGGCTCCAAGGACCGTTATTTCCAGTCGGGGGTTTCCGAGACCAAGAAACTCGTGCCCGAAGGCATTGCCGGACGTGTGCCCTACAAAGGTACCGTGCAGGAAGTCATCTATCAGCTCGTGGGCGGACTCCGTTCCGGCATGGGCTATTGTGGTGCCGACAGCATCCAGTCCCTGCACAACGCCAAGTTCACCCGCATCACCAACGCCGGTGTCCTCGAAAGCCATCCACACGAAGTCATCATCACCAGCGAGGCACCCAACTACAGCCGTCCGCAGTGATTTTGAATTATAAACGTTTTATTGATGGCTCGAAGGATAGTCGTTTCTTGTCAGACTATCTTCCGAGCCATTTGTTTTTTGTCCTTTTATATTCTTTAAACACAAAGCGTGTGCGAAGTTTCGGGGAAAATGCGTAACTTTGCGGCAAATTTTGTGAAAACGAAGATGAAAAAGATTACAGTGATGGCACTGGCGGCTCTGGTGAGCTGTGGTGCGATGGGGCAGCAGGCGTCTGACCCTGTGATTATGAAGATAAACGGAAAGCCTGTGTTGCGTTCCGAGTTTGAATATTCTTTCAACAAGAACAATGCCGACGGCGTGATTGACAAGAAGACGGTAGATGAGTATGTGCCGTTGTATGTGGATTTCAAGCTGAAGGTGGCTGAAGCGGAAACGGCGCAGATTGACACCATCACCAGCATTCGCAAAGAACTGGACGGCTACAAGGAGCAGATGTTGCTGCCTACGCTGGTTGATATTGCTTTTATTGAGCGTGAGGCCAAGCGTACCTATGACAACACGGCAGCCCGTTTTGGTGGTGAAGATTTGATGACGGCCAGCCATATCTTAGTGTTCCTGCCCCAGCAAGCCACTGCTGAACAGCAGGCTGACGTGAAACAGCGGATTGACTCCATTTACGATGTGCTGAAGGCCGTGCCGGCGGAAGAGCTGGAGGCCCGTTTTGCCGAGGTGGCCAAAGCCTGTTCGCAGGACCGTGGCAGCGCGGAGCGTGGCGGTGCCTTGGGGCAGTTTGGCAAGGGCATGATGATTCCCGACTTCGAGAAGGCTGCCTACAGTCTGCAGGCTGGCCAGATGTCGGCTCCCGTGTTGACAACCGTGGGTTATCACATTATTTATCTGAAAGACCGCCATCCCTTTGAACCATACGAGTATCACCATGAAGCTATCCTGAAGTTTCTGGATCAGCGTGGCATCAAGGAGGCTTCGGCCAATGCCTACATCGACTCCATTGCCAAGATGGAGGGTGTGAGCCGTGGCGAAGAGGTTGACAAGCTGTTTGCATTGCTGATTTCCAGGGATGCCGAACTGAGGAACCTGTCGCAGGAGTACCGTGACGGTACCCTGATGTATGAAATCTGCAAGTCGCAGGTATGGGACAAGGCACAGCAGGATGAGGCTGGGCAGGAGGCTTACTACAATGCCAACAAGAAGCAGTATAAATGGGACGAGCCGCGCTACAGCGGTATCATTATCCGTGGCAAGGATGCCGAAACCGTGGCCAAGGCCAAGAAGCTGGTGAAGGGTGTGGCTGAGCCTGACTGGGCAACCACCATCACGAAGGCACTGAACAGCGACTCTGTACGGGTGGTGCGCATTGAGCGCGGCCTCTTTAAGCAGGGCGACAACGCCACTATCGACCGTTTGGCCTTTGGTGACAAGACCAAGGAGGTGAAGGTGGTGAAGGATTACCCTGAGACTGCTGTCTATGGCAAGATTGTGAAGAAGCCCAGAAGCTATAGGGATGTGCGTGGGCAGGTGACAACCGACTACCAGAATGCTATGGAGAAGACATGGGTGGAAGGTCTGCGTGCCAAATATCCTGTCGAAGTCTATGACGATGTGGTGAAGACTGTGAATCAGCACTAAGTATATTCATAATGCATAATTTGTGTTTCATCCATGAAAAGACTATTAACATTATTCTTCATACTTTCTTCAGCCTTCACGTTGAAAGCCCAGACTCAGAACAACGTCATTGACGAGGTCATTTGGGTGGTGGGCGATGAGGCCATCCTGAAATCCGATGTGGAACAGGCGCGCATTGATGCCCTGTCGCAGGGACGGCGGCTGGAAGGCGACCCCTATTGTGTGATTCCCGAACAGCTGGCCATTCAGAAGTTGCTTCTGCATCAGGCTGCCATCGACTCGGTGGAGGTGTCGGACAGCGAAGTGTTCCAGAATGTCGATCAGCGCATCAACTACTATATCCAGCAGCTGAACGGCAAGGAGAAGATGGAGGAGTACTTTGGCAAGACGACCACACAGATTCGTGAACTGCTCTACACGATGGTGCGTGACGAGATGATAACCAGCGAGGTGCGTCAGTCGCTGGTGAAGGACGTGAAGGTGACGCCGGCTCAGGTGCGCCGCTATTTCAAGGACATGCCCGAAGATAGTCTGCCGTTCATCCCCAGCAAGGTGGAGTGCCAAATCATTGTGCGTGAACCCGTGATAGAACCCGAAGAGATTGAACGGGTGAAGAGTGAGCTTCATGAATACACGGAACGCATCAATAGCGGCAATTCTTCGTTTGCCACACTGGCCCGTTTCTATTCTGAAGACCCGGGTACGGCTCGCCAGGGCGGTGAGTGTGGTTTTGCGGGCCGGGGTAGTTTCGTGCCTGAGTTTGCCAATGTGGCTTTTAGCCTGAACGACCCGAAAGCCATTTCGAAGATTGTAGAGACGGAGTATGGTTTCCACATCATCCAGCTGATAGAGAAGCGTGGCGACCAGGTGAATGTGCGCCACATTCTGAGAAAACCGAAAGTGTCGGATGCTGCACTGACGAAAGCCATTAACGACTTGGATTCCATTTCAGACGAAATTCGCCGTGGTGAATACACATTTGACGAATGTACGCAATATGTTTCGCAAGACAAGGAAACGAAGAACAACTACGGCATCATGTATAATCCGGAAGATAATTCCTCGAAGTTCGAGCTGAAAGACCTTTCACCGGAAGTGGCCAAAGTGGTGGCAGACTTGAACATCGGTGAAATATCGAAACCCTTTATTATGGTGAACAATAAGGGCAGGGAAGTGGTTGCCGTGGTGAAGCTAAAGAATAAAATCAATGGTCATCGGGCCACGATGAAGGATGACTACCAGGCATTGCAGAACTTGGTGATTAGTCGCATGAGTGAGACGAAGCTTGAAAACTGGATTCGTGAAATGCAGAAGACTACTTATGTGCGTATCAATGAGGATTGGAAGAATTGTGAGTTCCGTTATCCGGGGTGGATCAAGTGATGTACGATGTATAATGTACGATGTACGATGTATGATGTACGATTTAGGATGTACGATTGAACTAATTGACGACTAAACCAGTGAGCCGTAGCGTGTCTGACATATCGCCTCGTTTGTTGATGGGCATTTTGTGTCTGTTCATTTTTGGTGTGCCCTTTGCTGCCATTGTGCCGGAGAAGAAGGAGAAGAAATCAGATGAGCAGATACACCTGATTCATTCGGATGTGCTCTACAAGAACTGGCAAGACCCCAGGGCCGATGTGCTGGTGGGCCATGTGCGGCTCTACCACGACGGTGTCTTCCTGGACTGCGACAGCGCCCGTTTTTATAAGCAGGAAAATTCCTTTGATGCCTTCGGACACGTGAAGATGGTGCAAGGCGACACGGTGACGCTGACCAGCGACACCCTCTTCTACGACGGGTTTGACATGAAGGCAAGGGCACGTGGAAATTGTGTGCTGATTGACAAGAAGACCAAGCTGGTGACGGAGAACTTGGACTACGACCGCATCTATAGCGTGGGCATGTACCTCTATGGCGGTACGCTCTACGACGGTGACAATGTGCTGGTGAGCGACTGGGGACAGCTGACGACCACGACGCACGAGGCTTTCTTCACGGACAATGTGGTATTGACCAATCCGCAGTTCAAGCTGGTGACGGACACATTGTATTATTATACCGACACGGAGATTGCCCGCATTGTCACGCCTTCGAACATCGTGACGGACGACGGCACGTTTATTTATGGCATACGGGGCGACTACGCCACGAAGACGGGCGAGGCTTTCCTGCTTGACCGCTCTTACGTCATCAAAGATATGCGCAAGGTGGTAGGCGACAGTCTGCACACCGACAAACGGACGGGTTTCAGCGAGGCTTTCTGGAATGCGGTGTTGACCGACGAAGAGAACGACTGTATGCTGACGGGACACTATTGCAGCTACGATGACAGTACGGGAACTGCCGTGGCAACGGACAGTGCTGTGGCCTACGAATATTCGCAACCGCCCGACACGCTCTACCTGCATGGCGACACACTGAAGATGTTTACGTTCAACATGAATACCGACTCAGTCTATCGTGACATGCACGCCTATCACCATGTGCGTTTCTACAGGCGTGATGTGCAGGGGGTGTGCGACTCGATGGTTACCCACGAGTTGGACTCCTGTACCTACATGTATGGCCAGCCCATTTTGTGGAATGAACAGCAGCAGGTGTTTGGCGAGGAAATCCGTATCTACAACAATGACAGCACCATAGACTGGATGCACGTCATCAATCAGGCCATGACCATCGAGAAGATTGACTCCATTTCCTACAACCAGGTAGCCTCGAAGGAAATGTTCAGTTATTTCTTGAATGGGCAGATTGACCATAATGTGGCCAAGGGTAATGTCTATGTGGACTATTATATGGATGAGGAAGACGGAAACCGGATTGGCATGAACTACTCGGAAAGTACGGAGCTGATTCTGTACATGAAAGACAAGAAAGTGCAAAAGATATGGATGCCGGCAGCTACGGGCACGGTCTATCCGGAGCTGATGATTCCGGCGGAGAAACGCTATCTGCAGAATTTTGCCTGGTTCGACTATATCCGCCCGGTTGATAAGGATGACATCTTCTTGTGGCGAGGCAAGGATGCCAAAAATGTGCTGAAGAAGACAGAGCCCAAGAAGGTGCCCCTGCAGAAGCTGAAGAACCTCAACTTTGGTAGAAAGAAACCGCAGGGCAAGGCTGACGACAACCTTGGCACAGCAGCAGAAAACACATCAATGGAAAAGAATATGCCTCAATAAATAACGTCATCAATCATGGGAATGTTTACCGTCAACAAGCCACGTGGCTTTCAGCATAACTACATCTATTATAACCCTCGGAAGGAAAAACTGAAGAAGATTGAGGAGAACGCCAAGCGCGAACTCGGACTACTTCCGCCCAAGGAATTTTCTCCTGAGGATATACGCGGAAAGTTTGTGGGGGCAACCTCTCATCTGAAGCGTCGTAAGGAAAGTGGCCGCAAGCCCCTGTCGTATGGCGTGCTCATCTTTGCCATCATCCTATTGTTGTGGCTGATGCATTATATTATTACAGGCAATCTGATGCTGTAAGGTTTCAGATAGTTTATCAATAAAATTGTAGCGACGTGGAGGATATTATTCATCTTTTACCAGACTCTGTGGCCAATCAGATTGCGGCGGGTGAGGTTGTGCAGCGCCCGGCGTCGATTGTGAAGGAGATGGTTGAAAACGCGATTGATGCAGGTGCAGAACATATTCAGGTGCTGGTGACCGACGGCGGAAAGACGGATGTGCAGGTGATTGACGACGGCAAGGGCATGTCGGAGACCGATGCACGAATGTCTTTTGAGCGCCATGCCACCTCAAAAATACGGAAGGCCAGCGACCTGTTCACATTGAGCACGATGGGCTTCCGGGGCGAGGCGCTTGCCTCTATTGCTGCCGTCGCCCAGATAGACCTGAAGACTCGCCGTGCAGAAGATGAACTGGGCACATTCATCCAGATTGCAGGTTCCAGGATTGAAAACCAGGAACCTGTGGCTTGTCCGGTAGGCAGCAACTTTTCTGTGAAGAATTTGTTCTACAATGTGCCGGCCCGCAGGAAGTTCCTGAAGTCCAACCAGACAGAGCTGACCAATGTGGTAGCCGATTTCGAGCGTATCGCCCTGGTCTATCCTCGGCTGGCTTTCTCGCTCTATAACAATGGGGTTGAGATGTACAATTTGCAGCCATCGTCGGTGCGGGGGCGCATTCTGGGCGTGTTTGGCAAAAAGCTGAATGCCGATCTTCTGCCCATTGAGGTTGAAATGTCGCTGGTGAAAATCTCGGGCTATGTGTCTAAGCCTGAGTCTGCAAAGAAGAAGGGTGCACACCAGTACTTCTTTGTCAATGGCCGTTTCATGCGTCACCCTTATTTCCACAGCGCTGTGATGCGTGCCTACGATGGCTTGATTCCGGCGGGCGAGCACATATCCTATTTCATATACTTCTCGGTTAATCCCTCGGCCATTGACGTGAATGTCCACCCCACAAAGACCGAAATCAAGTTCGACAACGAGCAACCCATCTGGCAGGTGCTTTCCGCAGCCGTCAAGGAGACGGTCGGCATGTTTTCTGGTGCTCCGCTCATCGATTTCGATGTGGAGGGAAAGCCCGATATACCTGTCATGGGGGCTTCGGTCAGCATCCCCAATCAACCCCGTGCCGTGACGACTTCCTACAATCCCTTTGCGGCTGGAACCAAGCGCACGACGCCACCTGCTGGCTGGGAGAACCTCTACGAAGGTACTCAGCCAGAAAAAGGCGATGCTTCCGCCTTCAATATCGACACGCTCATTCCCAGTGGCATGGATGCCGTTGAGCCAGCCGAGATTCCGTCGCTGGGCCTGTGGAATGATGGTGAGGAGGTGGTGCAATCGAAAATGTTTGATGCAGATATGCCGAAATTTCAGTACAAGGGCCGCTATATCGTATGCCCCGACAAGGAGGGGCTGATGGTGGTTGACCAGCACCGCGCTCATGTCCGTGTGCTCTACGAGCGCAACATGTCGTTCCTCACCGACCGTCCCAGTCCTTCGCAGAAGATTCTCTTCCCCGAGATTGTGCAGTTTTCGCCGTTGGAGGCAGCCCAAGTCGAGGCTGCAATGGACGATTTTTCTCGTCTGGGCTTCGAACTCACCAGTCTGGGCGGTGGCTCCTATTCGGTCAGCGGAGTTCCTGCAGGCATTGAGGGCTTGAGCATAGACAACCTGCTGCACGAGCTAATTCTTTCTTTGCAGGAAAGCTCGTCTGTAGTTCAGCAAGAAGCACACGGAACCGTTGCACTCTCCTTGGCCCGTGCCTCAGCCCTTGTCTATGGGCAGGTGCTGTCCGAACTGGAGATGAATCAGCTCTTGCGTGACCTTTTTGCAACCTCCTCACCGGCTCGCACACCCGACGGAAAACTCATCTACACCATCCTCGACCACAAAAACATTGAAAAACTTTTTGGCTGACACCTGGCCCCGATGGGTGTCCAGGTTGACAGCCTGTCATTTACGATGAATTGTCTGACGACAGGCCACAAATTCGTGTAAATTGTGTAATTCACGGTTGTAAAACTAATGACATAATACCAGTCCTCCATCAAAATTCATGTTTTGCGCAAAAAAAGCCCCGAAAAGTTTGCCAGTATGAAAAAAAGCCGTACCTTTGCATCGCTTTTCGGAGGAAAAGCCACGATGCGGCTTGAAATTGTGAAGCACTGCGGGATGTAGTACAGTTGGTAGTATACTTGGTTTGGGACCAAGTGGTCGCACGTTCGAGTCGTGTCATCCCGACGAAAACAAGGGCGCTTAGCTCAGCTGGTTCAGAGCGTCTGCCTTACAAGCAGAGGGTCGGCGGTTCGAATCCGTCAGCGCCCACCACAAGAAAGAGGATTCCATCTCGGTGGAATCCTCTTTTCTTGTGGTGAGAAAAGTACCCCCATCACACCAGGTCCGCTCGCCGTCAAAACTCATTATAAAGCCCCCATAATATGCGCAGAAAAGTTGGCAATTGGGCGGTTGTTGTGACGAATTTTGCCCTTCTTATACAAACTTTTTGTGCAAACAGGGGTGAAAAGCCCCTGTTTTTGCGCTAAATATACAAGGGTTTTGCGTTAATAGAAACTAAAAAACGATTTTTTGCGATTTTACTGTCACAACTGTCACACAGGGGCCATCAGGTTGTAAACCAATAGTTTGCGTGTGACAATAAACTGGTGTTTTACTGTCACCAATTGTCACAACTGTCACACTTTCTGTCACACCTTAACCAGGTGATGGCCAGACAGATATGCAAATCTGTGACAGTGTGACAATAAAAATTTCTCAAACTCGCTAAGGGGGAGTTCCCACTTTTTCCCGCCAGCCGTCACGATGGTGCGGGAAAACTTTCCCGACGAAGCGGGAAAACTTTCCTGACGAAGCGGGAAAACTTTCACGAACCAGCGTGACGGCAGTCACGAACCAACGTGGCGGCAGCAATAGAGGTTGGCTCTAAATTTTCTGGCTGACAATAAGAATTTGACAATGATTAGTATTAAAAAGGGTTAAATAACGCCCGTGGCGTATTATTATAAAGTCACAAGTTTCGGGTATTTTTTGTACTTTTGCAGCCGCAAATGCAAGTTGTTGCCTGCAAGGTTGTAGTTTGAAATGACAAAGGCCAGGGCAGGCACTGGCAAAAGATTTCAAACAAAAAAAGGCATTTAGAAAAATCAGTATGAGATCAAGAAAACGTTGGCTCGTAGCGGTCTTCGCTACAGCCGCCTCATTGTGTGCAGACGGCAGCGAGCCTCTGAGGGTCAGTCTGCAGAAACTGTTCGACATTGCAGAGGAGCACAATGCCTCCATCCTGTCGTTCCGCACGGCCATCGTGGAGGCTTCGGAAGCTGTGAGTGTGGCCAAGGCCGCCCGGCTATTAGACGTTGAAGCCACAGCGTCTGTGAGTTATCTGGGCAATGTGCAAATTTGGGACCGCCCCCTTAAGAATAGGTTTACGGCCACAACTCCGCACTTCGGCAACAATTTCGCCCTAAAGGCACGACAGACAGTCTATAGCGGTGGTGCCATCACCAGCGGCATCCGTATGGCAAAACTCAACCAGAAGCTGGCCGAGGTGGAGGCAGAAGAGAACCGCCAGCGTGTGCGGTTCCTCCTGGCGGGGCACTATCTGCAGTTGCACAACCTACGTCATCAGGAAGCCGTCTTCGACCAGAACATCGCGCTTGCCGACACGCTTATCCTCCAGACACGCCATCGCATGGAACAGGGCGTGGCACTGGAGAATGACATCACGCGCCATGAGCTGCAACGCGAGAAGTTACTGTTGGGCCTTGCCCGCGTGCAGGATGCACAGCGCATCATCGGCCATCAACTCATAAAGGCACTTGGGTTGGACACCACCGTCACGATTCTTCCCGACGAGGAGTTCACGGTAGGCTTGTGTCCGCAAGAGGGCGAGGCGGAATGGCAGCAGGCAGCGACATTCAACCACACGGGCCTGCAGAAAGCAGACCTCGGCACGCGCATAGCCGAACAACGGGTGCAGTTGCAACGTGCAGAACGTCTGCCCAAAGTGGCATTGGTGGCAGAAGACCACTTCGACGGCCCGATAACTTTTGAAATTCCTACGCTGGACAAGAATATCAATTATTGGTATATAGGCATAGGGGTGACATACAATTTCTCTTCACTTTGGAAGAACAGCAAGAGCCTTCGCCAGGCGCGTACCGCTGTACACCACAGCCAACAGCAGCAACGCGAGGCATCAGAAGAAGTGGAGAACGCCGTGCAGGCCGCATATACCAACTACCTTACGGCTTTCACCGAACTCAACACGCAGCAGAAAAGCGTGGAACTGGCCGAACAGAACTACCGTGTCATCCAGAACCGCTATGAGAATGGGCTGGCACTGATTACAGACATGGTGGATGCAGCCAACGTGAAGCTTGATGCCGAACTGGCATTGGTCAGCGCACGCATCAACGTGATTTACAATTATTATCAACTCAAATACATTAGCAATACATTATAAGAATGGAAAGGAAAAAACTCTTACGTTGGACTTATAACATCATCGTTCTGGCACTGCTCATCGTGGGTGCCACCGTCGTTATTCTTAATTTTGCCCACTTTGGCAACGTGGAGTGGACAGACAATGCCCATGTGCGGCAGCACATCACGCCTGTCAACACCCGTGTGCAGGGTTTCGTCAGGGAAATCCGCTTCGAGGAGTTCCAGCCTGTTCACAAGGGTGATACACTGGTCATCATCGAAGATGCCGAATTTCGGTTGGCTCTTGCTCAAGCCGAGGCCGGACTTGCCCAGGCCGAGGCTGGCAGTCGTGCCACTACGACGGGGATGGCCACCACAAGCAGCAATATCGGTGTGACGGATGCCACCATCGAGGAGCTGCGTGCGCAGATGGAGAACGCACAGCGGGAAGATGCTCGTTTTCAGAAACTGTTGGCTCAGAAGAGCGTCACTCAGCAACAGGCCGACAACATCCATACCGCCTACGTCGCAGCCAAAGCGCGTTATGAGGCAGCCAATCGCCAGAGACAATCGCAGACGCTTGTCCGCAGCGAACAAGGTCATCATCTCCGGCAGAGCGAAGCGGCCATTGAAGTGGCCCGTGCTCAGCTCGACCTTGCCCGCCTGAACCTTTCCTACACCGTCATCACGGCCACGGCCGATGGCGTGCTGGGCCGCAAGGAGATACATGAGGGACAACTTGTGCAGCCGGGACAGACAATGGTGGACATCGTTGCCGGCAATGAATTGTGGGTCGTGGCCAACTACAGGGAGACGCAGCTGCCACACATCGCCGTCGGTGCCAAGGTGCGCATCAAGGCCGATGCCGTGCCTGACGTGGAATATTCGGGCATCGTGGAGCGTATCTCTGATGCTACGGGAAGTGCCTACAGTCTGATTCCGCAGGACAACGCCACGGGCAATTTCGTGAAAGTGGAACAGCGCGTACCGGTCCGCATCAGTCTCGAGGGCAACAAGCCCGAAGACTTGCAGAAACTCCGTGCAGGTCTTAATGTCGAATGTGAAGTAATGTATTGATGGAACATAAGATACCACCTTTCTCCATGCCCATGTTTCGCCGTTTCGTGCCAACGTGGCTGCGACCGTGGATCTACGTCGTGCAGGCCATCTGCTTCCAGCTTGGCGGTTGCGTCTATCTGGGTGCACTGAACGAGATGATAGGCGGACGCACCATTATGCGCGAGGACGTGACGATGTGCCTCTACTCCAACCTGGCGGGCATGGCGATCTACTTTCCTGTGCTCTTCCGCATGAAGTTCCGATTCACCAACCGCTCGCTGCTCATCACCTCCGCCGTGGTACTGGCATTGTGCAACTGGCTCTTCACACAGGTTACGTTCCTGCCGCTGATGTGGGTGCTGTGCTTTGTGGCAGGAATGGCCAAGATTCAGGGAACTTTCGAGAATATGTCGAATATCCAGCTGTGGATGACACCGACCCGCGACATGGGCGTGTTCTTTCCCTGTCTGCATATTGTACTGCTCACCAGCATCGAGCTGCAGGCATGGTACAGCGCATTCTTTGCCCACGATTTCCATTGGTATTTCTCTCATTGGTTCGTGATAGGATTGATGATGCTTGTTGTTGCTGTTCAATTGTTCCTTACACGCCCGTGGTGTCCGATGCCCAAGCGTGTGCCGCTGCAGGGCATCGACTGGTTGGGAGCCGCCTTCTGGAGCCTCCTTGGTTTGCAAATCGCTTACATCTTCAACTATGGCGACTGGCTCGACTGGTGGCATTCGCCCACCATCCGTATGCTTACCGGCACATCGCTCATCACCCTTGGTGGCTGTCTGCATCGTATGTGGACAAAACAGCGTCCCTATTTCGAACCTAAGATGTGGCCCTACCGCCACCTTGTGCCCATCCTGCTGATAATGGCCGTTGTAGAGGGGCTGCTGGCTTCGGAGCACGTGCTTGAAGAGGTGTTCTACGAGGAAGTGATGGATTATGAGATGCTTACTTCCCACACTCTCACCTTGTGGACGCTGCCCGGCATCTGGGCTGGATGCCTGCTTTCATGGCTTTGGCTGAAACGCTGGCGCTTCAATGTCTATAGGCTCATTGCTATCGGCTTAACAGGTGTAACGCTCTACGCCTGCGGATTCTATTTCCTTGTAGCCGACTATATCAACATCGAGGTGCTGCGCTTGCCCCTTGTGTTCCGTGGATTCGGCTACGCTGTGCTCAGCATAGCTCTTATGTGGAGTCTGCACCACATTATGACCTTCGAGCACTTTTTCCAGTCGCTCTCGGTGTTCAACTTCATGCACATGTACATCGGCGGTGTCATAGGCTGTGCCCTCTACGCATGGGGCATACGATACTATATGGCCGACAACATCCTGCGCTACACCGCCTATCTCGACCTGCCGTCCTTCACCTCCGCCCCCTTCGATGTGGGCCAGTGGATGGACAGTTTCATTCCATCCATGATGGCCGTTACCATCAAGCAGCTCTACGGCTGGGTGCTCTACATCAGCGGCTTTCTTGCACTGGGTTTCCTGCTTTGGGACATTCCGATGGTGCGTCAGGGTGTGCACCATTTCCCAACATGGCCTGTTGTTGGTATGCGAGCATTGAGGAGATTTGCCAGCTGAACTATGGCGTGACCTTCCAGATTATGAAGAAGACCGACGTGAATGGCCCGGCAGCAGAACCCATTTTCGAGTACTTGAAGGCACAGGCCCCCACGACTGAACCGAAGGACTTTGATAAGGATGTGGAGGCGTTTTGGGGTTGATGAGGAGAGAGTCTTTTCTACTTGATATTTGCTCGTATCTTCGTCAAGAACTGCTGCATACGGTCTTCGTCCTTGATTACTGCTTTCGTTGGACGATGGTTTGAAAGAGTTGAAACAGAAATTATGATAACAATAAATGGCAGAGTAGCGATGGTTAGGTCTGATGAGTATCCCATCGCTACTCTGCCATTTTTGTTCTTCAACAAGATTTATAGGTCGTCTATCATTTTTTCTATAGTCTTTTGCAGTAATGGAATATCCTCTGTTATAGTGCGGCAAACAATATCTGTGTCTATTTCAAAATAGTGGTGTGCTATTTTGTCACGCATCCGCATCACTCCATTCCAGTATATTTCAGGATATTTTGGTAGTAATTCTCCACCTGTTTGTTTGTCTAACCCCTTTACAGCTTCTCCCAGTGCTATCAAGTTCATACATAGAGCATCCAGACGTAACATTCCGTCAGGACTTTTTGGTAGGTCATTCAAATTGTCCACCTCTAAGGCTCGTTCAATAATAGTTTGTGTGGCTATTTGAATCTTTTGTAGGGTATCCCTCACGATAATCTTGTCATACATAGATGGCCTCCTTCCTGATTCTTTTTCCTAAAAGCGGATTCATGTCTTCACGTATTCGCACCATGTCGACAGGACTGCCAAATAGTTGTTCCAAGTCGGTTTGTATGCGGTCAAGAATGAGAAGGGTGGGCACGCGTCCTTCGTAGCAAACATCCACATCGCTTCCCTCCTGCTGCTCCCCACGGGCAACAGAGCCAAATACACCAATGCGTGTAAGCCCATATTTGTTTTTGGCTATAGATTTATAGCCACTAAGCAGTTGTAAAATCTCTGTAGTTGTTTTCATGGAAGAATATTTTGTTTGTCTTTTTTATTGTTGCTTTTCGACGCACCAGGTGCAATCGTAGTCATAATTCTGTCTGATTTATATTATCCGCTGCAAATGTAGATATAATTTCTGAATTATAAGCCATGAGGATAAGGATTTTTCATTTTTTCTTCAGAGGGAAGTTACACCTAAAATAACGTAGCACAAAAAAGTTTAACAAAAATTTGGTGGAAAAACAGAAACGTCCTATCTTTGCGCCGTCGAACTGGTTATAGTGCCGCCGGCGTGGCTGGCATTTACACAGTGAGACATACATAGTAAAGGCGTTTATCACGCTTGTTCTTGACCCATGAAACTTAGCAACCTTCAGAAAATGTCAATGAACAATGCAGCGATAGATAGCCACTTTGATGATAAATAAATACATTGAATGTATTTCATTGTAGTTCTGCTTTCGCTTGAAAGTAGAATTATAGGTGTATATTCATAGATGTATCATTATATCATCTATGGTGGGGTCTTCGTTGCTCGTTCTACATTATCGGGTAGCGAAGACCTCAAAGGGTGAGATGAGCAAAGAGGCTCCCCACCTTTTTTTATATTCATGTTTTATATTCATGCCGAAATGTACTTATCTGTCATTTAAAAAGGTTGCAGAAGAAAGTATAAAAAGATATGGGACATCAAGACAAAAATCTGTTTTGATGTCCCATATTATTATAAATGTCTTTCTACTTGATGTTTGCCCGTATCTTCGTCAAGAACTGCTGCATACGGTCTTCGTCTTTGGTGTCGATGATGGCGATGATTTCCTTCATTTCGGCACGGATTTGTTCTACCTGGTCTTTGGTGTAGGGATTGAAGAGGATTTCGCGCAGCAGGGTGTCGTCCTCGCTGAGTACACCTTGGGCGATCTTCATGTGACGCTTGAAGGTGGTGCCGGGGGCATCTTGGTGTTTCATCACGGCAGCAAAGGCGAAGGTGCTGATGAAAGGGATGCTCAGGGAATAGGCCACGGTGCGGTCGTGCTCGTCGAAGGTGTATTCGCAGATGTGCAGTTCCAGACGTGAATAGAGTTCCTTGAAGAAGCAGCGGGCCATGAAGTCGCCTTCGTTGATGATGATGGCGTTCTCGCTGGAGAGCTTGCCCAGGTTGGCGAAGGTGGGACCGAACATGGGGTGGGTGCTGACGTAGCGCATCCCCGTCTTTTCGTAGTACTCCTTGAAGCCTGTCTTCACGGATGAGATGTCGCTGAGGATGCAGCTTTCGGGCAGGTGGGGAATCACTTGGTCGAATACCTGCAAGGTGTATTTCAGACTGACGGCGTTGATGACGAGTTCGGGCTGGAAAGCGTCGATTTCGTCCAGACGGGTGAAACGCTGGGTGTTGTACATAAAGCGCAGCCGCTTGGCATCGATGTCATAGACGGCCACTTCGTGTTCAAAGGAGAGCAGGTCGGTGAAGAACGACCCCATCTTGCCTGCTCCGAGAATCAGTATTTTCATTTGTTGATAATGGCTACTTGTTGGTTAACACTCTCTTCGTGAATCAGTTCGAAGATTCTCCTGACACAATCCTGTCCGATGCCGAGCAAGGCACCCTGTGCGCCGCGCTTCTCCATGATTTCATTGTAGCGGCTGGTCTGGATGATGGTCATGCCGTGTTCTTTCTTGTACTGTCCGATTTCACGGCTGATGCGCATACGCTTGGCCAGTGTGTCGATGAGTTGGTTGTCGATTTCGTCAATCTGTTTGCGCAGGGCCTTGATGTTCTCGGTCGTCTGCACTTCGTCGCGGATGACGAGGATGCTGAGGATGTAGTCCAGAATGTCAGGGGTCACCTGCTGGTTGGCGTCGCTCCATGCCTTGTCCGGATTGTAATGACTCTCTACCATGAGGCCGTCCATGCCCATGTCCATAGCCTGCTGGCAGAGTGGGGCGATGAGGTCGCGGCGGCCTCCCATGTGGCTGGGGTCGCAGACAATAGGCAGGTTGGGGATGCGGCGGTGAAGCTCGATGGGAATTTGCCACATGGGCAGGTTGCGGTAGATTTTCTTGTCGTAGGAAGAGAAGCCGCGATGGATGGCTCCAAGCCGCTTGATGCCGGCTCCGTTGATGCGTTCCAGCGCGCCGATCCAGAGTTCCAGGTCGGGATTGACGGGGTTCTTCACGAAGACGGGCACGTCGATGCCCTTCAGCGAATCGGCCAATGCCTGCACGGCAAAGGGGTTGGCTGTGGTGCGGGCACCAACCCAGAGGATGTCCATGCCATACTTCAGGGCCAGTTCCACGTGTTCGGGGGTAGCCACCTCTGTGGCGATGAGCATACCTGTCTCGTCTTTCACCTGTTTCATCCAGGGCAGGGCCACTTCGCCGTTGCCTTCGAAGCCGCCTGGCTTGGTGCGTGGTTTCCATACGCCGGCACGGAACATGTGGCAGCCTTTTTCGGCCAGCTGTCGGGCTGTTGTCATCACTTGCTCCTCAGTCTCAGCGGAGCAGGGGCCTGCAATCACAATGGGGCGTTCATTGTCGCTTGGCAGGTTGAGGGGTTGTAGTTGAAGTTCCATATTGTTTTAGTTATTTAATTTTTCAATTCTACTAAGTGCTTCTTTCATTTTCTCATCCTTGGCACAGAGGGAGATGCGGATATACCGCTTGCCGTTGCTGCCGAAAATGAAGCCGGGCGTGATGAATACACGGGCTTCGTGCAGCACCTTTTCTGTCAGGTCCTCCACGTCGGCATAGCTATCGGGAATGCGCCCCCAGAGGAACATGCCTTGCTGCATGGGGTCGAAGGTGCAGCCCAGCGTGGCCATGATGTCCTCGGCAATCTTGCGGCGGGTGGCATAGGTTTCGATGTTGGCCTGTGTGTGCCATTCGTCGGCATTGTCGTAGGCTTGAGCGGCTGCGAGCTGGAGCGGGCGGAAGGTGCCGGAATCGATGTTCGACTTGATTTTCAGAATCCATTGCACAAAGGTGCTGTTCGTTGCCAGCATACCCACACGCCAGCCAGGCATGTTGTGGCTCTTCGACATGGAGTTGAACTCGATGCAACACTCTTTGGCGCCTGGCACTTGCAGGATGCTCAGGTACTCGTCGCGGTTCAGGATGAATGAGTAGGGGTTGTCGTTGACGATGACGAGGTTGTGTTTTTGGGCAAAGCAGACCAGTCGCTGGTAGAGTTCGCGTGTGGCTCTGCCGCCAGTCGGCATATTGGGATAGTTCGTCCACATCAGCTTGACGCCCGTGAGGTCCATCTGCTCCAGCTGTTCAAAGTCGGGCTGCCAGCCGTTCTGCTCCAGCAGGTCGTAGTTCACGATTTGCTGTCCAAGAATCTTGCTCAGGGCAGTATAGGTGGGGTAGCCCGGATTGGGCACCAGCACCTTGTCGCCCGGATTGCACAGGGCCAAAGTCACGTGCAGGATGCCTTCCTTTGAACCAATCAGCGGCTGGATTTCGGTGGCTGGGTCAAGTTCCACGCCATACCAGCGGCGGTAGAAGCCTGCCATTGCCTTGCGCAGTTCGGGTATGCCTACTGTGGGCTGGTAACCGTGAGTGTCAGGACGGCGTGCCTGTTCGCACAGCACCTCGACGGTATCCTTGCTGGGCGGCATGTCGGGACTGCCGATAGCCAGCGATATGATGTCCTTGCCTTCGGCGTTCAGCCGGGCCACTTCCTTGAGTTTACGAGAAAAATAGTATTCGCTTACAAGCGAAAGTCTGTCTGCGGGTTGTATCATAATTTTCAATTTTCAATTTTCAATTTTCAATTTTCAATTTTCAATTTTCAATTCAAATGGTGCTTCTTCCCTCCATGTATTCGCCCAGAATCTTCAGCTGCTTGGTCAGCGGACGTACAGCGTCGATGCTTTGGCGGTAACGGGTGTAGTCGTCGTGCATGACGTCGATGTAGAACATGTATTCCCATTCCCGGCCAATGATGGGCAGCGACTGAATTTTTGTGAGGTTGATTTTATAGAACGAAAAAATGCTGAGCACTTGCGACAGACTGCCCTCGTTGTGAGGCAGACTGAACACAAGGCTTGCCTTGTTCGATTTCCTGGGATTGATCATGGCTTCAGCCAGCCAGGGATCGCTCAATACGAGGAAACGGGTGAAGTTGTGCTTGTTCGTTTCGATGCCTTCCTCCAGCACCTTCAGTCCGTACAGTTCGGCGGCAGCCTTCGAGCAGATGGCAGCGTGACCTCGCAGATTCTTCTCCTTGATTTTCTTGGCCGAACCAGCTGTGTCGCCTGTTTCCACCACTTTCAGGTCGGGATGCTGCTGCAGGAACTCGCGGCATTGCATCAGGGCCACAGGGTGTGAATTGACTTCGGTAATGCTCTCCCAATCGTCTTCGGGCAGACAGACGAAAGAGTGCTTGATGCGCAGCTTATGTTCGCCCACCACCTGCATACCGCTTTCGCGCAGTAGCTCGTAGTTGTGCAGCAGCGAACCGGCGATGGTGTTTTCGATGGCTACCAGGGCTATGACATTCGAGTCGGCCTTCATCTCCTTGAATACATCCTCGAAAGTCTCGCAGCAGATGAGTTCAATGTCCTCCTGCTCTCCGAAATAGCAGTGTGCTGCCACGTCGTGGTAACTGCCTACCTGTCCTTGTATTGCAATTCGTCTCATTATATTTTGTTTTGCGTTTTTACGTTGTTGTGTGTTTGTGTTGGGCTTTTCCGGGTTCTAACAAAAAGTCCCACTCTTCTGAGCGGGACCGTATATCATTCTTTGTTTCTTTTCGTTCTTTGCTGTACGAAGTGCTACACACAAATTCCCGCTCTTACTTATTTGCTAAAGTAAAAGTAAAAGTAAAAATATGTGCTGAACCAAGACTTCATTTTTTTGTTGCCTTTTACGTTTTCGGCTGCAAAATTACGCATTCTTTGTTAAACACCAAACATTTTGCAAGGAAAAAGTTCCTTTCATCTGTAATTTTGGTTGTTTTTCTGCGCTTTCCCCATACTTGTTGTGTTTAGATGTCGACAATTACAAGCTGTCTTATGACTTTCTATTCCCTTCAGCTCAACTTGAGAATGTTGAGTAAACGTATAAATGCGAAAACTTTTTTACAATTTGTGAATGTCAGAGAAATATAAAATCTTTCCTCTAAAGAAAAATGAAATTTCTTTATTCGACTGGCTTATAATTCAAAAATTATATCTACATTTGCAGCATAAAACAGAAAACGTGTTATGGCGCCTCATCGATTATATAGTATAGGACATTCTAATCAATCGCAAGAGGATTTTCTTGCATTGCTCCGTGCACACAAAATAGATTGTGTTGTGGATGTGCGCAGTGTGCCAGCCAGCAAGTATTCTCCCCAGTTCAACATGGATGAAATACGATGGTTTTTGAAAAGGAACGGTGTGCAATATCTTTATTTTGGTGATGAATTTGGAGCACGCAGGACGGATTGTATTGATGATACAGGACAGGTGAATTTTGAGTTGGCTGTACAGACAGCCAATTTCCAGCATGGTGCAGACCGATTGATGTCGGGATTGGAAAAAGGCTATCACATTTCATTGATGTGTTCAGAAGCTAATCCGCTGGAGTGCCACCGATTCTCGTTGGTATCGCGTTATTTTTACGAACAAGGTTTGGATGTGCAGCACATATTGAAGGATGCAGAATTAGCTTCGCACCAGATGCTTGAAAAACAAATGATAGACGAAATGTTACATTCACGGAAGTTCCATCTATCAGAGGTTGACCAGCTGTTTGGTACTTATACGGCGGAAGACCAGCGTCGTGATGCCTATCGGCTGAAGAACAAGGAGATTGGCTACAAACCTCAATTACAAATGGATGAAATGGATTGAACCATGATAACACTATATACGATTGGGTTTACGAAGAAGAGTGCAGAGCAGTTCTTCACGTTGTTGAAAGATAATCGTGTGAAGTCGCTTATAGATGTACGCGTCAGTAATGTCAGTCAGTTAGCTGGATTCGCCAAAGGTAAGGATTTAGAATTCTTTGTCAAGGCAATTTGTCATGTTCCCTATAAACATATTACAGATTTTGCTCCCACAAAAGACTTGCTTGACAAATGGCACAAACAGGAAGTGACATGGACTGAGTATGAGCATATTTATTCAGATTTGCTGAAGGAACGTGACATCATACGTAAATATGGTGTCAAACAATTTGATGGAGCATGTTTTCTTTGTAGTGAAGAAACACCGGAGCAATGTCATCGGCGGTTATTGGCGGAATACCTGCAACAGAAAAGTTTAGAAAAAGTGCGTATTATTCACTTGATGTAACTCATGGATAAGTATTTCATTTGTTTGGCAAATAGCTACAAGCATGGAGGACGGTGTATTGCTGGGGTGGAACTTGAGCTGAAGGATTCTCGTTGGCGTATCGTAAGGGATGACAGAGGAATGCCTAAATGGATACGTCCTGTTTTACGTTATTCTGCTTCAGGAAAAATACCCAATGTGATAGCTATAGGGATTAGTACGCTTGATGTTGTATGCATTGAAGGTGTGGAGGCCTGTCCTGTAGGTGCACAGGTGGAAAATGTGTATTTTAGCAATATGTATGTGACAGGAAAGCGCTATGATGCAAGTTTGAAACTTTTGGAAAGATTTACCGATGATTCCCATCTACACATCTTTTATAATTATGGGAAGGCTGTTACTCCAGAAATATATCAAAATTTGGGTACTCAATCTATTATATTGATACATGCGTTGGATGCAGAAGTGTATATAAAAGAAACATATACTGATAATCCTCGGTATCGTGTGCGATTTTCATATCATAGCCATGTGTATGATTTTCCAATAACAGACCCTGATTATATAAAAGATATACGGTCTGGGAGAAAATCGGTTGGATGCAAACAACAACTTTTTATTACTTGTTCATTAGGAGTGAAACATGAGGGTTGGCATCCCAAACTTGCAGCTTGTGTCTTTGAAGTGGAACATGATGCTTGGGATTCTTCCAATATCCATCCTGCAAACTTTAGCTATGAGACACATGAGGGTGGTACTAATGAAAATGTAGTAAAAGAAACGGATAATGGGATAAGCCGATTTGAATGGATTGTTAAGTGGTTCCGTAGGCGATAAATGCTTATAGCTTATAGCTAATAATCTTTACTACTCAAGAACAGCACACCTGTGCCACTCCGGTAGCGCACCTGTGCCACTCTTGCAGCGCACCTGTGCCACTCTTGTGACACACCTGTGCTACTCTTGCAGCGCACCTGTGCTACTGCCGCGACACACCAGCGTTACTCCCGTGACGATGCACGGCCACTCCCGTGATGATGCACGGCCACGGTCGCGACGATGCACGGCTACGGTCGCGACGATGCATGGCCACGGCGGCGACGAAACATCGTCACCGCAACAGGGCTGAAACCGCTGTGCGGGCTTTAAAAAAACAGAAGAAAACAAGAAAAAACAAAATCTGTTCAGCGAATCGGCTTTGCCGAAAGGTTTAGAAACGAATTGTTCCTAATTGACCCTAATTTTTTTCACGAATTTCTTTTAATTCGTATTCAAATAAAACTGGCTACGCCGAGCTAATTCTAAAAATACGCCCAACTGTCATTCGCTGAACAGATTGTTTTTTCTTGTTTTTCTCCAGCCGCCGTAGGCGTAATTCCCCGCCACAGACGCGCCCCTTAAAAACTTAACTAAAAAAATAAGACATTTAACACTTTAAGAACAAGCCGAAAAACAACCCGGAGATAACTTTTCTTAGATGATTTTTTGCGCCAAAGTGTCATAATTCCCTTTTTCTACACTCTTTCAAGTGGTTAACATCAAAAAAGGTTCATAAAAGATTCATAAAAGGTTCATAAAAGGTTCATAAAAGCCTCACTAATCCTTCACAAAAAGCCATTTCCCCTACCATTCTTTGTTAAACTTTGCAAAATCCATACCTCATGCAACCACTAAGAATCTGCATTT
>R20__coassemble_449_pt1 | contig 30285 bp, 32 predicted proteins | sample R20__metabat2_low_PE_030 | metagenome-assembled genome bin R20 | reverse complement strand
AGGGACTATTTGATTGATTATTTAATTCGTCCGATTTTTATTGGACACTAATGATATTTTAATAATTATCATAAAAATAGCTTAAAAACAAATGAAAAAGATTTTATTTTCAGCAGCCATCGTGCTTGCATTGACAGCTTGTGTGGGCAAGCAGGCAGAGAACAAGGAAACGGTAGCAGACAATCCCAAGATGACTGATTGCGACCTCACCTTGGGCGGCATTCATTTCACCAAGGCACTGAACGGCGCCGACCAGCAGGTGTCTGATTCTGCAGGAATAGTTACTTTCCGGGCAAAGCCCAATGCTGACTACTTTGTTGACCCCAATGACGGCAAGCTCTCTCAGAACGATGCCGCTGTGCTGCTCACCGAGGTGGATAATTCAAAGCCATTCACCCTGCAGGGCAAACTCAGGACGGGCTTCACCCCAGACGGTCTCTACAATGCCGCCACATTCTTCGTCTATACCAACGACACACTGTTCCAGAAGTTCTGCTTCGAGCAGGACGAGCGAGGCAATCATCGTGTGGTGACCGTGCGCACTGATGGCACGTCAGACGACAATAACCATGAGGTGTTCAACGAAGCCGAGTACATCTATTATAAAATTAGCAGCGACACCCGTACCATCGCCAGTTACTACTCCCTCGACGGCAAGCAATGGCAGATGGTTCGCCTATACAAGAACCGCTACTCCAACCCTCTGTATCTCGGCATCTGCAGTCAGGCTCCCCAATCAGAAGAATGTGTATCAACTTTCGAGGAACTGTCGCTTACTACGGACAATGTCGGAGATTTCCGTATGGGAGAATAATCTGACAAATCGGCATTTATATGCCAAAGGACAAAACGTTTATAGCAATACTGTTGTCCGCACTGGCAGATGCACTCTATGCCATCAGCACTCCAGTCTCGAAAGTGATGCTCCAGAGCATCGCGCCAACAATGGTGGTAGCGGCCATCTATCTGGCACAAGGAAGGGTGAAGGCAGCTAACATCAACATCACTCAAACCTTGACCGTCTCGCTGGCCATGATGGTTGTGGTTGTTGTAGGCATCTATCTTTTCTCAAGGCAGATATGCTATCTGTTTGGCAGCAACGACGTGCTATTGTCGATGTTATGTTGGTTCCCGGTTGGGAAAAGAGCAAGCCGAGCTGCTTAAAGCGGAGGGCGTAATCATTAAGCATAACGGCATCGCCGCGCCAAGAAGCTGGCTTCGAGTTAGTGAACGAGGACATTGCCAAACTCTGGGTGCCCGACGAACCAAGTCTTGACGACTGCAAGGCATACGGACAGGAATTTGCAAAAGCACTATAAGTTTATACATCAACCTGAGAAATAACGAGCAAAAAAACATAAATCCCAAGGCACATCCATTGTGTTTTGGGATTTTCTTTGTAACTTTACGGCCAAAAAAACTAAAGACCTATATTACAATGTTACAATGAATGTTACAATGGACTTCATAGTAAAGACCTTTCAGGAACTGACCACGCAGGAACTCTACGAGATACTGAAGGCTCGTTTCTCCACATTCGTAACAGAACAACACTGCTTCTACCTCGACCCCGACGGTATAGACTATGACAGTCTGCACGTCTTTGCAATAGAGGAAGGAAGGGTGACGGCATACGCCAGACTGTTTGCGGAGCAGGAAGAGGGTGTATGGCATGTGGGGCGTGTACTGACCGTGAAACGTGGCACTGGCGTGGGCAGGAGCCTCATGGAACGCACCATACATGTGGCAAAGGAGCACGGAGCCGCCATCATACGCATGGAGGCGCAGTTGCACGCTGCGGGATTTTACGAGAAACTGGGCTTCACCGTATGCTCAGAGGAATTTGAGGAGGCGGGCATCCCGCATGTGAAGATGGAGTTCATCATTTATGAAGGTACTCATAACAAATAATCATTGAAAATATGAGAAGAAAGACTATCCAAATGGTAATGGCAGTTATCGCTGCTTTACCGTTTTCAGCAGGGGCTCAGGACTATTACTTCCGACTGAAGAACACGTTAGGTATTGACCGCATCAACGAGACCGTGGAGGTGGAAGTTCCTCAGGAATGGGATGCCACTGCTTCGTTGCTCACCGACGAGGAAAACAATCAAGTGGCTTTTGAGCTGACAGCCGACAAGCGGCTGCGCTTCCAGGTCTCAGTGGGTCACGGAAGCACCAAGGGCTATCGGCTGGCTGTCGGCACGCCACAGACACCCGCCACGCTGACCCACGCCGGCATCAAGGTCCCGTCATCCCGTGACGACATAGCATGGGAGAACGACCTATGTGCCTACCGTATGTATAGCACCACTCTTCTCAACTCTGAACCCAACACGGCACAAGGCGTTGATGTGTGGCAAAAAAAGACGAGCAGAAGATTGCCCGCGAGATTCACGAGTGGGAGGCATGGGACGAAGACGAGAAACCGAAGGATATGGGACCGAAACACGATGGACCAAAGCCTGAAGGTATGGACGGAGGGCCAAAAGGTTCCAAGCCAGACGGTATGGGCGAAGGCCCCAACCACGGTGGCAAGGAAGGTGGTCCGAAGGATGATGGCCCCAAGGGAATGCCGCAACATGACCCCAACGCCATTAACCACGTCTGGAACGATGCACCCGACAGCTTCTTCCCCTCCGTCATCCGTTGTCTGACAGCAGAAGGTTTCAGCGATGAAGACATCCGCAAGATCTGCGGCGAGAACTTCCTGAGAGTGTTCGACGAAGCAACTAAAAAGTAAATGAACATGAAGAATTTTGCATTTGCATTATTGTTATCGGCATTAGCCACTACGGCCTGCGTCTCGAAGGTTTCAGACCAGCCGATAAAGAGCGTGAAGTCATACGGTTTCGTTGACCTCGAAGGAGCCAAGGTTTCAGCCATCATCGTGGAGTACAATCAGGAGGTGAAGGCTGGCTCGGTGGGCCTGGACAAGTACAGCATTACCGATTATACTATTCTTCAGGAACGGCAGAGCGGTTACGAGCAGACCATCGAGACCGACAAGGACAGCATCCAAGGCAATGAGGGCTGGCCGACTCGTGTCTATGTTAACGACCGTCCGGAGCCGTCTGCGACAGGTGGCACTTCGCAAGGCCGCTACGTGATTATCGAGGTGAATACCGACTATGTGCTGACGGGTCAGAACCTGGTCTATCAGACCACGATGATGGCAGGCGTGAAGCAAACGGCAGCCATTGAAGGTGTGAACGGCACGATTGAGCCAAGCAGTGAGGAGGTGATCAATTACACCGCAGAGGAGCGCGAGGGATGGGGAGGCCGTATGCAGACGGCCATCACAACCGACCCTGATGGCATCATCCTGCCGGAGTTCGCAGAAGGGAGCGGCTGGACCATCCACCGTATCGGTGACGGAGCCTTTGCCGCCAAGCATTGTTATAGCGAATACACGGGTGAGTACTACGACTTCGAGCTGCCTTACGCCATCTATGTGCCGAAGAAAGAGGTGCTGGAAGCCAATAAGGGCAATGTCGGTCTGACTATCCACATGGAACATGCTGGAGCGAACTCTACCGACCCGATGGCTGCCGTCACCTCCTCGCGTGCCGCTGTGATCCATGCCAGCAAGGAGATTCAAGCCATCCGTCCTACCATCGTGCTCGTTCCGCAGATTGAGGAGAGCCGCCGTACCACCAACGACCTCGTGGCATCGAGCGAAGCCAACGCCGCCATTTGGCAACTCATCGACGCTGTTCTTGACGAATACAAGGGTTACATCGACGAGAACCGTATCTATGGCACGGGGCAGTCGATGGGTGGCATGTGCATACTCAACATGGCCGCGCAACGTGACAATTTCTTTGCGGGCATCGTGGCAACGGGAGCGCAATGGAGCAACAACTACGACAAAACATTCCAGAACGGCGGTCAGCGCACTCCCGACAACGACCCTTCAAGTTTCAATGGCTTTGGCCTCGACCGCGAGAACTGGCAGAATTGGTACTACATGGTGTCTGACGACAATATCCTTGTGCAGACCTGCACCGGCGACCCGATGGCAACGGGCGAATGGCAGGCTCTGGCCGACTATTACGAAGCGGCTGGCGTGACCGTCCCCTATAGCGAATGGGACCCGTTCATACCCGTCATAGAACAAGATGCCAATGGACAGAGATTGCTCGACCATGACACTACAAAGCCTGGCAGCGGCATCAGCTGGGCAGGCTTCAACCGTGGCAGCCACATGTCAACATGGAAGTACGGCTATCAGGTGACCTATCCCTTCAAATGGCTCTATGCCCAGACACGTCAGACGGAAATGCAGCGTGGGAAGATGGAGAGCCTGAAACGTCCTTGGCTGGGTCGTGAAGCCAATGGCAAGGTTCGCAAAGGCTCAGGCACCAACCGTCTGAACTCGGCACAGTTCACTCCCGATGGCCCCGACACCATCTTCTCGGAGGGCTGGACTCCCGTGAGTGCCACCATCCGCATGATTGATGCCATCCCGTCGGAAGAAAAGACAGAAAACTCAAACGGCAATCAGCGTGGTCGTGGACGTAAGAAGAACCGTGCAGACCTGATAGAGCAGGCAAAAACCACCTACGGCAAACTTTCTGACACGGAAAAATCGCTGGTGACGAACTACGGCAAGCTGTCAAGTCTTTTGGAAACGAATAGGTAAATCAGGAATTTAACTATATACACAATGAAAAGAATGGCAACATTAGCATTGGCAGTCTCGATGTTGACTGCCTGCGGAACAAAGAACGCTTCGGATGACGGTCTGACATTCGATGCTTCTCGAAAGAGTCAGGCCCAGTTGACAATGCCCGACGGCAGCGTCGTATCCTATACGGCTTACGAGAAGCTGTACTATGTCAAGAATGTGGAGGACAGCACCTATCAGTATATGAACATCTATGTGCCGGAAGGAGCCACGGAGCAGTCGCCCATCTTCCTGCGCGAATACGTGGGAGGCTACATGGCAGTGGAAGCACGTCAGCCTCAGGCTGGCGATGCTACGGGCCGTGCCTTGGCTGAGGGGTATGTGGTGGCTATTCCTGGAGCACGTGGACGCAACTCCGTGCAGAATGGAGTCTATACAGGCCGTGCGCCCAAGGGACTGCTCGACCTGAAAGCTGCCGTCCGCTACTTGCGCCGTTTCGACAAGGAGATTCCTGGCAATACTGAGCGCATCATTACCGACGGAACGAGTGCGGGCGGTGCAATGTCGGCCCTGCTTGGTGCTACGGGCAACAGCGAGGAACATGCCAAGTTGCTCCGTGATATGGGTGCTGCCGATGAGCGCGACGACATCTTCTGTGCCGTCTGCTTCTGTCCCATCACCGATCTCGAACATGCAGACATAGCCTACGAGTGGCTCTATGGCGAGACCGACAGCCGCCGTTCGGATGCTGACAACAAGCGTGCGCTGACCAAGGAACTGGCTGCTCAGTTCCCTGCTTATCAGGCTTCTCTCGGACTGAAGACTCCAGATGGCACACCGCTTACCGCAGACAATTATCTCGACTATATCAAGTCGCTCATCATCCAGAGTGCACAGGAGGCTAAGGATGCCGGAGCCAACATCCCCGACTCGATAGGGTTCACTTTCAGCAGCGAGGCTGGCGGTCAGGCTCCTATCAACGGTGGCGTGGGTATGCCAGCAGGGGACGTTCACCCGATGGGAATGCCCGCAGGTGGTGGCCGTCCGATGGGGATGCTTGGCGGCAGAAAGAGCGTGGGTGAATACATCACCGACCTCGATATGGCGAAGTATCTGAACTACATCGTCACGACCCAGCCGCTGAAGAATGTTCCCGCCTTCGACAGCTATAACGTGGATGGGGCTTCAGCAAGCGGTGAGAATGGAGAGTTTGGCGATGACAAAGGCAGCGACGTGAATTTCACCGACTGGGCGGCTGCAAAGGCTGGCACGACCCTCACCGATGACATCCGCCACAATGCCTACCTGCTAAACCCAATGAATTACATCGGCATCGGCGAGGCCACCGTCGCCCCTCACTGGTACATCCGCCACGGCGCACGTGACCGCGACACAGCTTTCCCCGTACCAATCAACCTCGCCCTGAAGCTACAGAACAGCGGCAAGGACGTGAACTTTAAGTTGCCTTGGAATCGTCCCCATAGCGGCGACTATGCCTTGCAAGAACTCTTCACGTGGCTGAATGGCATTGTGAAGTGAATATCCATCTATAAGTATAACAGAATCGAATATCCATATAGGAAGAACCGTCCGTTGCAGCCTTCTTGTGAACTGTGACGGACGGTTTTACGTGATGGTGGACAGTTTGTAGAATCGGGTGGATTACAAGATATTATTCTCATCTACAAACAGGGCATACGACTTGGAGAGGTCCACGAAGCCACCTTTGTCAATGCTGCGCTGCTCAAACTCCTGCTGATACTGGCGGAAGGCCTGGATGGTGCTGAACCATAGGGTGGCAAGGCCTGAGTAGTGGAGCGACTCCTTGCTGCCGAAATAGTCGGCATTGTTGCCTTCCAGCTGCACGTTGTTGACGAAGCGCTTCAAAGCCTGAGCCAGCACCTTACTCGAATCAAGAACCTGCTTGTGAGTCTCAAACCAGAGTTTCCGGAACTCGTCCTCTGATATCTCATCGTTCTTCTTCAGGAAGTAATACACCTTGAATCCTCCCTCTGCGGGATAAGGCACTTCCACCTCCTCCTCTGTAACGATGAAGGAGCGTGACTTCGACAGGTCACTGAAGTTCTGCCCGTCGGGACCCACGACAGATGCCACGTAGGGGTCGCTGAACACGGCACCCATGCTTTGCTCGTCGGGGAAGTAGAGTTCTGTGATGCTGTCGCTCTCATACACTACCTGATAGCCCCCCGTCAGCACGTCCTTCTTCTGTCCGTACACGCCGTCATAGACGTAGTTCTGGTTATACTTGCAGAGGTTGCCGTTCCATTCGTGCCCGCAGGTGATCTGGTAGCCATGAATGTGCTTCACATAGTCAACATACTCAGTGTGGGTCATGCCCGGACGCCGTGTGGCGACTGCCATTTGCTTAATCATAATCGTTCTCCTTTTATATTATTTCTGATGATACCTTTTATTATTTCTGATGATACTTCTCTTCATATATGTAAGCGACTAAAGGGCTTCTTTGCCTTTCTCGTCGTTATAGAGGTCAACCAGCACGCTTGCCAGCTTGCCCATCTCACGCAGGTTGTGGCTGTAGAGACACTGTGCGGCAGCGATAAGGGGGAATGGCGACTGCTTCGGGTCAAGCTTGTGAATCTTGTTTTCTGAATCAACATAGTAGCCCACCCAGAAGTAGGTGTCAACCATGATACCACCTTCCACCTTGCGAGCCTTATGGCAGACACAGGATGGCACACCGCCTGCACTCACAATGGCGTCGCATCCTTCACGGTAAACCAAATCCTTGGAGAAGCCGAACTCCACAGGATTGATGAAGCGGAGGTCAACGCGCATAGGACCCATGCCGATGTTCTCCAGCACATGGTGGGTGGTGTTCCAGAGACGCTCGCGGATGGTAAGCTTTTCGTCAAGGGCATGCTCCACTTCGCCTATCTTCGACCAGTAATGGTCTTCCGGATCCCAGAGACGATAGCGCAGGTCGGGGCCAAGTCCCTGCCATACGAACCACCACTCCAGCATCTCGGGTGTACCTCCGGGGAAGAAGGTTGAGTTGGTAGCGTAGGCCGTACCGTCGGGGTTCTCGCCAAAGCCGATGTAGCAGTAGTTCTTGTCCTGCGGACGGAGGATGAAGTCATCCTTCTGGTCAAACGGTATGCCACGCCCTACTGGCTGCGGGGCCTTGGTCAGCTCCAGTTTCTCTGCCGGAATGTCCACCAGACCACTTTCATAATACTTGTAGTAGCTCAGTTGCTGCTCGTCCTTTGTTGCTCCAATTAACTTTCCCATAATTCAATAGTTTTTTTTGTTTGACTTTAATATTTAATTTTTCTGAGTGCAAAATTACGACGATTTTTTCATTGCTTGCAGAACAAATTCTATATATTATGGAACAAATTCACCGAAAATGATTATCTTTGCAGAAAATTTCGTGTCTATATGGAAGAAATAAGCCTGAAAAGCCTTCTTGAAATGGAACAGTCGGAGCAGCGGCAGTGCTCCTCCCGAGACATTGTGATTGCCCGCAACTCCCAGCTTATAGAGCAATGGATGCGCCAACATACGGAGCCGCTCTTCCTGCCAGAGCCACGCCTGCTGCGCATCGTCAGCGGGAGCATGAGCGGAAGGGTGAACCTGGAGGATGTGACGCTCCATAAGCACGATGTGCTGCTGATGCCTCCCGGAAGCATTCTCGAACCACAATTCACCAGAGACGAGGGCAACACTGAGGCAGTCATCGTCACTTCGCTGCCAGGAATACCGCTTGAAATGCGTGACCGGCTGTTGCCACACGGCATCGTGCTGCTACACCTGAACGATGACGACTGGCTGCGGCAGTCGAACCTGATTTCCTCATTAGACCAACTGTTGGCAAAAGGACTTACGGAGGCAGCGAGCCATGTGATGGTGGCCATGCTTATCGACCTGCAACATCTGGAGCAAGCCGGCAGACAAACCACCGAAAGAGGCGTATCGCGAGGCGAGGAAACCTTCCACCGCTTCCTTCGTCTGGCATACGAGCATGGCTATCGTGAGCGGCATATAGCCTTCTATGCCAATGAACTTAACCTCACGCCCAACCATCTCAGTGCCATCGTGCGCCAGCAGAGCCAGCGCACCGTGCTCGATTTTCTCTGGGAGCGCACCCTGACCGAGGCACAGATACTGCTGCGCCACACACAGCTGATGATTTACGAGATAGCCATGCGCCTTGGCTTTCCCGAGCAGAACGCCTTCGCCCGCTTCTTCAAGAAACATACGGGTATGACACCGCTAAAGTATAGGGAGAGGCGATGACGGCATCACTATCCCGAGTAAATAAAACATAAATTACCCATACGCACACCCATTGTGCCATAGCATGGCTGATGGGCTGCAAGCAAATAAATTCCAATTTAGCGGACAGGACTAATGAACAAGTGTAAGGAATTTCAGGTGGGCGGTATCATCAACGACCATTGGCCGTATTGCGACATGTTCGAGAAAATCGGAGGAACGATTATAAGACCATTATAAGATGAAATCGATATGGAATCAAGAAAGAATTTAGCAGCAGAAAAGAAACGATGCGGCAGAGTTCCTGGAAGAGCAACTGAATATAATCAAACAATAACTGGCAAAGACCATATAACCCTCGAAATGAACATAGAAGACTATCGTGAGTTTTGCCTTTCGTTGGGCGGTGACGTGGAAGAGAAACTGCCATTCACGGCCTTCCAATATGCCAGTGGCGTATTGGTATTCTACGTTCATGGCCACATGTTTTCATTCCCCTATCACGAGCAGGGGAAGATATAGCCCATACGTGAACCGAGAAGTCGGACGGATGAAAAATGCCGCCCGACTTCGTATATAAAAACTCTGCCCGAACAGCCGTTTGAAGACCGTTCGGACAGAGAATAAATGCATCCGATGGTGCGGATAATGGCACTCCATCGTAAGAATTATTCGTCATTGGCATCACCGCCAGAGTCAGATGAGCCGGATGAACTGCCAGATGAGGAGCTGCTGCCCGACGATGTCCCGCTGCTGCTGTTCTCGCCGCCACCCTCGTCAGTGCCGCCATTGCCGTGGTCGTCGTCGGCATCCTGCTGGCCATCGTCAGTGGGCATTTCCACGAAGCGGAACTCCCGCTCGTCGTTCAGCCTTGACGTCAGCTCTGCAGCGGGCTCGAACACCACGCTGATTTTCGCCCCTGCCGAGGTCACGTCCTTCTTCTCCTTCTGGCTCCTTCCGCTCACGCGCAGCTTGAACGTGCCCAGGCCGTCGATAGACACGGCGTTGCCGTTCAGCAGCTCATCGATGATGGTCTGCGGAAAGTCGGCGAACACGCCGTTCACCTCGCCCACCGAGAACGTCGAGCCGCGCGCCATGCGCTTGGCCAGCTGCGTCTCCTTCACCGTTGACACGCGCGTCCACTGCGGAAAGTAAATCACTTCTCCATTCTGCGGGTTCACACCCTTCTTCTTGATAAGACTAATCATACTTTTTGATTGTTTTAGGGGTTAATAAATAGGGATAGTTATCACTCGTTGCGCCCGTCCGTTTCCGGGGCCTTGCAGACCCCTTCTGCGGATGATGCGCATGATTTGCCTCGATGATGCGCATGATTAAGACGAATCATGCGCATGATTGCCCTCAATGATGCGCATGAATGTTTCTGATGATGCGGACGACCGTTCCCATTGATGCGCATTCCTTGCCGCCGTCATCTGCACAAGGGCAAAAAACATCGGGAACTCCGACGTGGCCGATTACCGACCGATTGCCAGGAGTTCCCGACATCTTATGTTACTTTACGACAATCTTGACCTTCGGTCGAAGTCGTTCACGTTCGGTAGTGTCCATGCGAGCATGACACTACGCTCACTTAATCACGACCTTCTTGCCGTCGTGAATGAACATGCCCTTCGTCGTCGGCTTGTTCTGTAGCTTGCGGCCGTCAAGCGAGTACCAGCCCTCGTTGGTGTCAGCGGAAGAAACGCTGGCTACGCTGCCGATGCCGGTGGCGGCAGTGACCGTCAGGGTGTACTGTGCCGTCTTCGTGGCATAGGTGTAGTTCGTGCCGTCAACGACCGTTGCCTTGATGATGGCGGCACCTGCGCCGGTGATGGTTACAAGGCCGGTCTCACTGTCGATGGTAGCTATTTCGGTGTTGTCAGATGCATAGATGACAACACCGTCGCCATTGTTCGTCAGTTCGTTGGTGAAGTCGGCATCTCCATAGGTCTTGCTCATGCTCGACTCCGCGAAGCTGATGACACCAGCAGCCTTCGCAATCGTGGCTGTCAGTGTCTGTGCTTCCAAGTCGGTGTGCTCGGCATCGGCCACAACCTTGTAATAGACGGTGTACTGGCCGGCATTGGTGGCTGTGGGCAGCTCGGTGGTGTAGGTCTCGCCGTCGAGCGAGTACTGCATCTCGCCGCCCTCGGCCTCGCCAGCCGTGATGAGCGTCTGGGGTTCACCCATATAGACGAGGTCGTCGACGGCTGCGGGAGCTGTGGTAATCACGGCAGGTGTGATGGGAATCTCGGGATTGAACACCCGCAGGTAGGGATAGCCGTCGTTCACGGCAGGGTGGATGCCCCACACCTCGTCGAAGTTCCAGCCCGCGTAGGTGGCCTGCTGCTTCATCTCTTCGGCTGTCTTGGTAGTAAAGTAGCCGTTGGTGTTGGAGACAATGTTCTCTGTGCCTGCGGTGTAGCAGTTCGTGAACGTTTGCGGTGACCTTCCGTCGTCACCAACGAAGCTGCCATTGGCCGTTCCGTCGGCCTTGGTGACCGTCACGCGTGAATAGCAGTTGTCGAAAGCCACAGAGGAAGTGGCGATGTAGCTTATGCTGCCCACCAGCTCGCCTATTCCCCAGATGTTCGCGTTGACGATATAGCCCTCGGCGAAGCACTGCGACAGGCTTGTTCCCGTTATCTTGCCCACGAGCATTCCGGTTTTGCCGGCAGTGCCGGGATAGCGGCCTGGCTCATGCTGGTGGTCCAAGAGGTCGATGACAGACGCACGCACTCCCACATTCTTGATGACGGCCTGGCGCTCGGTGAGTCCGAAGAGGCCGTAGTTATACGTATTGCTCATCGGCATACCGCCTGTCTCTATGTACATGCCGTATACGCAATGTCCCTGACCGTCGAACGTGCCGTTGAACGGTACATCATCCACATATCCCGAGGTGTAGCTGCCTATCGGCTTCCAAGGCACGGCATAGCCGTCGTGGCCCCAGTAGTGCCAGTCGGTGGTGTCGTTGAGGAAGATGTCGTTGTCGAGCACCACGGTCTTGCCCTCGAAGCTCTGCGGGGCGCGGGTTTGCTCGAAGGTGTAACTCGTACTTGTGCCGTCAACCATTGTCGTTATCGTGTATTCACCATTGCAGGCCACGGCGAAGCCTCGCAGCTGGGCTGCCGTCTTGATGTGGTAGGTCGTGGCAAACTTGTTGTTGAAGGGCGTGAGATCGTAGTCGAAGCGCGTGTCTTCGAGCCACTTGGCATAGAGCGTCATGCTCTCCTCGATAGCGGTATGCTCGAAGTCGAAGAACTGCGTCAGTGCCTCGTCCTTATACCATCCGGCAAACACCAAGCCCTCCTTCGAGGGGCGGTCGGGAGCCTCGATAAGCGAACCGGCCTCCACGCGCTTTGTCTCTACTGCCGAACCGCCGTTCGACTCGAAGGCAACGGCCACCCCAGGCAGGTAGTCGTCCTCGGGACTGACGCGCGGATACTGTCCCTCGCGCCACTCCCAGTAGTTCAGCTGCAAGTCGGCATCGTCGCTGTGGTCGGCATTCCAGCGGGTGACGGCATCGTTTAGCACGTTGGCGCACTCCTTCGACTGCAGCCACGCGGTGGTACGGTCATATTCTACATTCACACCCAGGCTGCCTGCCACATCGGCGTCCAGGAACGGGTTCTCCACATACTGAAACCATGCGCTGGGCACATTGGCATTGCGCGTACCCAAGACACCGGCATAGATATAGTTTACGAGCGAGTCATTGGCCCAAGCCCTGCTGTCCGTATCAACCGTACCTGCCGGCGCGGTGAGCAGCTTGGCGGTCGACATGCAGTTGAGTACGTGCCCCTTGCCACCAAGTTCGAAAGCCATCGCACCTACTCCTCTGGGGTCAGATCCTTGTGAACCCACTTCGCCCGATGTCCAGCATTGTATGAGGTTGTAGCCTTCGTACACCTTGCCTGCCAGTACGCCTGCGCTCTGGGCCCGCACGTAGGCATTGGTTACGCCCAGGTTGCGGATGGTTGCACCGCGTCCTTGCACATCACGGCCCAAGAGGCCGAAGAGTCCCTGATAGCCCAGCAGGTTGTCGATATACATATTCTGTACCTCGTGGAAGCCGCCGTCGTAGGTGCCCCGAAAGGGGTATGCCACCTCTTGGGTCAGCAGCTCGTGCGTGTGTACGCTGCCGATGGGCTGCCATTCGGTGGGCATCTCCTCGCCCCACTGCTCCATGGGTGCGTTGAGGGCGATGTCGGCAGTCTGGCGGACATAGCATTTGTCGAAGTCGAAGCCGCGACCGACCAGATAGGCGATCCCCTCCAACTGCTCCTTGCTGCTGACGAGATAGGGATTCTCCCGCGTGCCGTCGCCGCCGCCGAAGAAGTCGGTGACACTCTTCACGATGACGCCCGTGGCGCGAGGAAGCCCGCCCTCACGGCGCTCCCACTGGCTCGTGCCCATGAAACGGGCCATCTTGTTCAGTTCATCGACGAAGGCCTGGCTCTGCATCTGCTCTACGGTGTACTCCTGACCGAGGCAGTTGTTGTTGAGGTTGCTGTACTGCGGAATGCCGTCCTTGTTATAGTAGCAGCCTATCTCGTTCGAGTAGCTGACGTCGGGATCGGTAAACCCTTCCTGACCGTGGTAATAATTGAAGAGGAAGGCCGCGCAGGCGTTCTGATAGTTGTTGTCAGCCTTACCCGCGTCCTTGCGCAACTCGCACACGCTGGTGGTGAAGCAGTTGATGCAGTCGCCCCGCTTGGGCGTGTCGCCGTAATGCTCGGCAGGCTCACCATTGTAGAGGGTGAACTGCGCCATCCGCACGTTGCCGGCCAGCGTCTGTGGGTCGGTGACGTCGCGCAAGGTGCCGGTGCAGTAGCACGACTCTATGCGCCCGTAGTTGTATAGTGCAAAACCGCCAAGCAGTCCGTTGCCCTCGGAAGCAAGGTCGCCCGTGGCCGAGCACTCGCGGATGATGCCGCCCTCGTAGTTCGTGTCTACGAACCCGGCGGCGTTGTGGACTGAATAGACATAGTACCCCGTACTGGAATTGATGGCACCAGCCGTGCCATAGAGCGCCTGAATGTCCACCGATGCCGAACAACGCTCCACGAGGCCGTAGTTGGAGGAAACGCACCCCGCGCCGTTGCCTGCCGTGCAGCGTGCCGTTACCGTGGCGGAGCAGTCGCGTACGATGCCCGTCGCAGCGTTCTCCACGACGATGCCGGCCACGCTCGCACCGTCGGTCTCGATGTCGGCCATACAGTTCTCGATGATGCCTTCGTTCCTGTTGCAGATGCCGCCGAGGCTTACCTGCCTGCCGTGCATCTTGCCCTGCACGTGGCAGTTCTTCACTGTAGCGCCGTCAGTCAGATAGGTTACCAGTATTGCAGCCGCCCACGCCCCGCTCATTATTGCATTCTGAAGGTTCACGTTCTTCACCGTGCCGCCATCAACATGGCAGAACAGTCCCTTGCACCACGTCGAGTAGTCCATCTCGCTCAGCTCGGTGTCGAAGTCCAGCGGGTCGAAGCCTACACCGAAGTCGCTGCCATTGCCGTAGTAGAGGTTGTAAATGGTGTGGCCGTCGCCGTCGAACGTGCCACGGAAGTAGGCATACTGCGTCTCCTTGCCCCACTCCCACACCTCGTGGCCTATGGGTTCCCAGTCCAGCGTGCCCTTACCTTCAGCCAGCTCGGTCAGATAGATGTCGTTCGCCAGCTTGATGAACTTGTCCTTGAAGTCCTCGCCGTCGTCGTTCACTCGGGCTGCCAGACCCGCCAGCTGTTCGGGCGTGGAGATGAGATACGGACTTGCCTCGGTACCCTCTCCAGGCAGGTTCTTGTCGGCCGTGCCGTCCCAGTAGGTCTGCGCCCACGTCATGCTGACGAGCATGAGCAGCAGGGTAGTCAATGTAATTCTTGTTTTCATAATTGTAATGTTTTATGTGAAATGATTCGATTGATATATACACAGCAAGCGGCACGTCCCAGCCTCATCAGTTGAGGCCGAAACGTGCCGTAAACAGCTTCCGCGCCGAGGTGCGTAGATTATGTTTGTTGTTCCGAGGTTGGCGTGGGGGGGGGGTAATTTGAGTGTTCTGCACCACTGTGGATGCGCCGCCGTCAGTCAGCCGCACGCTGCCCCTCTGCCCCGCAATCTGCGGTGCATTACCATTGTTCAAGATATGTACGGTCTGTGCGGTCATCGGGGTGGGGGATTAGAAAATGGATTCGATAATCTTATCTATAATCTCGTCAAAGTATTGCTTCTTGATGCTGCCGAGGCGGCGCATGACATCGCGCTCGATGTTGCCAGTGATAATTTGGCACTTCACGAGGCTGGGCTTGGTGAACGTGAAGCCTTCCACCATGCCATCGCTCAACGGATAGGAATACTGGGGATTGAGCCAGTCGTTAGACGTTATCAGCACGAGGTAGAACATGCCGTCCTCGTCCTCCTGTAGCTCATCGTTCGATACGATAATGGCGGGATGGGGCTTGAAAGTGCCGTCGGGGAAGAGGAAACTCACCTCCACGATGTCTCTTTGGTGGTACTTCATAGGTAGCGGGCTATGACGTGCGACATATTCTTGCGCGAGTGGGCGAGCATGGCATCGCGCAGTTCGCGGTGAGCCTCCACCGCCTCGGGCGTGGGCTTGTAGGCCTCATCTGGCTGGAAATCTTTCTTGAAGAACAGTCCCGTTGCCAGCAGGGCAGCGAGCTTGCGCCGTGCCAGCGCATTGCTCTGATTGTATTCTAACGTTACGGTACACATGGTTCTTTGTCCTTTTTTGTTACTATTCGGGTGCAAAGTTAATGCTTTTTTGGCAAACAATCGACATTCAGGGGATATTTTGCAGAAATTTAACACTTACGTTGCCTATTTGATGTATGTAGGCTGCAGAATCGCGTTTACAACAAATTTCTTCCCGTTCTTGATATACACTCCCCGCTCGCCAGCAGTGCGGATGCCGTTAAGAGAATAGCGTTGGCCGTCGTAAGCTCTCGTGGCCCGGGCAGACTGTATCCCCGTGGACTCCTTGTCAAGCTCGATGCGCTTCAGCCAGCTCTCCACCGACGAGCGCGTGGAGGCGGCATTGTTCTGTGCCGTTGCTCCTGATACGCCGAGGGCTTCGAGCAAGGTGGCATTGGGGAAATACTCGCGCAGCAGCGAGGTATAGCTGCTCACGCCGCTGCCCGCGTGTGTGCCGAAGGGAATGAGCGTCTTGTCGGCCAGTTCTATGGAAGCAAAGCGACCATAGGTCGGGCGCGGTGCTGACATACTCGGCGGTGACGTTTTTGAGCATGTCGCGGTTGGTTTGTTCGTCTGACGAGAACTCCTGCGTCAGTGTCACGGTAGCCGATTCTCCTCCCAGCGTAAACAGACCTTGACAGAGCACGCGGCTCGACCAGTAGAGCGTACCTTCGAGACAGACGCGGTAGGTGCCGTTGGCCACTACATTGCCACTGTCATCCTTCCCGTCCCAAACATGCTGCAGTTGTCCGTTCTGCGGTGTGGCACCTGTGTAGCCGTCCACCTCGTCGCTGCTGTGATTCTGCGGATTAGCCTTGCTCACCCATGTGGGGCAACAGTCGGGACGGTTGTTGTAGCCGCCGCGCCCTGTGAAGCGCGTCACGAAAACTGTCCTCACCAGTTGTCCTGCGGTATTCTCAATCCAGATGGCATACTGCCCTGTGGCCAGCGTAGGATAATGTATGTAGTCGAACTTAACCGTCAATGTTCCAGCAGCATTGCCACCAGGCATTGTTTCCTGCGGCTGGGGTGTGCTGGCCAGCGTCGTGTCGTCATCACTGCATGCCCCCGGCATCCACAGTCCGAAGGTCAGCATACCGAAAAAACAGAGCTAATCGGTTTGTTTTCATGCTCATCATTATTATTTGTAGCTCTGTTCGTAGATAGCCAGATAGTCCTCGTCAGAGAGTGTCAGCGGGTCGGCGGTGATGTCGCCACCCAGCACTTCGTGGATGTGCTGCGGCCACTTCTTCAGTTCGTCACGGTCAATACCGTAGTCGCTCATTTTCAGGTCGGCACAGCCCACAGCGGCAATCAGACGGTCGAGGGCAGCGATGAAGTCCTTGCCACTCTGCGGATTCTCCACGCCCATGGCCTTTGCCATCTTCTTCATCGGTTCCTCAGCGGCCTTGCGCTCAGCAAAGAAATCGAAGTAGGCGTGGGAAATCATGATCAGGCCGGCACCGTGGGGGAGCGAGTCATGATATGAACCCATCACGTGCTCCATCGTGTGCTGGGATGTGCAGAGCATGTAGTAGCCAGCCAGCGAGTTGGCCAATGCCATGTTCGAGCGAGCCTCACGATCGGAACCGTCGGCGTAGGCTTTCGGCAGGTTCTGGGCAATCAGCTCGATGGCCTTCAGCGCAAACATCTCGCCCATGGGATGCTCCTTGGTGTTGATGACACTCTCGGCGGCGTGATAGAAGGCATCCATGCCCTGATAGGCGGTGAACTTCGGTGGTACGCTCATCATCAGGTCGCTGTCAACGACTGAAATGGTGGGGAACATCGAACTATGGAACACCCCCGTTTTCTCCTCCAGCTCGTCGTTGGAGATGACGGAGAACATGTCCACCTCAGAACCCGTACCAGCCGATGTGGTGATGGCGATGAGCGGTGCGCTGGGATTGGGGAAGTCCTTGTGACCGCCCTTCTGCGAGAAGGCGTAGTCCCAGATGTCGCCGTCGTTGACCATCATCAGTGCGATACACTTGGCACAGTCCATCACCGAGCCACCACCCAGGGCCACCACGAAGTCGCAATTATTCTCACGAGCCTTTCTTGCACCGTCCATCACATTGTGGTTGGTGGGATTGGGGCGAATCTCATCGAACAGCACATGTTCCACACCTGCTGCGTCGAGTTCCTTTTCTACAGCCTCCAAATAACCGTATTTCTTTACTGATGTGCCATTGCTGGTAGCGATGAGAGCCTTCTTGCCCGGCATCTGCTCCAAGTGGAGATTCTTCAACTGACCTGCGCCGAACAATACCTTTGTCGGCATAAAAAACTGAAAACTGTACATACCTTTTATATTTTACACGTTATACACTTGTTTCAAAATTGCGGTGCAAAGGTACATCGGAAATTGCCATCTTAGGTTTTCTCAAACGTCATTTTTGCTTTGCTGAAAAGCCAAAATGACGATTTTAACATTAAATAGCCGTAGAGAAAAGCAGAAATGTCCGCAGAGCAAAGTGAAATCTCACTATTTCTTTGTACCTTTGCACCCAATTGATAACAAAACGAAAGATTATGGCTTTAGACGCAGGAGTACAACTCTACAATTTCATGGAGACCTTTTATTGCTGCACAGTGACGCAGGCGAAGGAGTTTGAGTCGGTAGTATCGGAACACATGCTGGTATATGTCATCAGTGGAGAGCTTGATGTGCTTTATCATGACCGTCGCCGTCACTTACAACGCGGACAGGCCTACTTGATTCGCAAGAACTTCAAGGCGCACAAGATAGAATATCCCTCGAAGGACGGCAAGCCGTTCAAGGGTCTGTTCCTGCAACTGAAGCAGCCGATGCTGAAAAAGGCGATGCAGGAGTATGCCCTGAAGAGAGACGATGTGAAGCCCTATAGCAGCAAGTCGCCATACGTGGTGCTGCCCGACAACCCCGTTCTGACTGGTATGTTCAAGTCGTTGGAGGGTTTCTTCGATGCCGGCCACCAGCCTTCGGAGATGCTGATGGAGGCGAAGATCAAGGAAGTCATCCTGACACTCATAGAGATGATGCCGGAACTGAAGAGCGTGCTTTTCGACTTCGTAGAGCCATGGAAGGTGGATTTGCGTTCGTATATGAACGACAATTTCATGAGCGACCTCGACTTGGAGGGCTTCGCACACTATACGGGGCGCTCGCTCTCGGCTTTCAAGAAAGACTTCGTGGAGGTGTTTCACCAGTCGCCGATGAAGTGGATTGTGCAACGTCGGTTGCAGGAAGCCCGCGACTTGATGGAACAACAAGGCGAGCGAGCCAACGATGTCTATCTGCGCGTTGGCTTCAAGAACCTGAGCCACTTCTCCACGGCCTTCAAACGACAGTACGGTTTCCCGCCATCGGCCATGCAGATGGCATAGAGATTACACGCTCATAACCACCGTCAACCATCCACTCACACCGATGGGACGGCGCAAGCACTTGGGCATAGCCAAGCCCGTGCGCATCGGCAACGATGTGTGGATAGGCGGCAACGTGACCATCCTGCCTGGTATCACCATCGGCAACAATGTGGTGGTGGCTGCCGGGGCTGTGGTCACGAAGGACATTCCCGACAACACACTTGTCGGCGGTGTTCTTGCCAAGTTGATTCGCGAGATTGAAAATGATGTGGAAAACGATTAATAGCAACATCCGATGAAGCATAAAGTCAAAGTAACGGTAATCGGTAAGAAATTATATCCAGAACTTCAAGCACAATATTGTGCTGACCCCCAATCTGGTATGTGTCCCTGCTATAACGTGGGCGACGAATTCATCTTTGAGCGTGACGAGGTGAACGATCATTTCTGGCATTGTGGTATCAATACCCTGGTAAAGACAACTGCTGACCCTGACACAGTGGCTGGTGGCCCGAAGATGCCCCATTGCTCTGAAGCATGGGATGCCATCAGCCGCTACATCTACACAGGCTTGCAAGGTGGCAGCATCATGAAAGGCTGGATGAAACATGAGAACGAAATGATATGCTGCTGCTCCGACGGCACACGCCCTGTGATATTCAAGGTGGAGAGAATAGACGAAGAATAAGATAAATCGGAATTTAGTGGAATGCCTGCTCGACATTTAGCGAACACATATATAAGACTCTAGTATGTCATAAGCACATAAAAAATGTTAAACTGATTTATCCAACTGACTGATATCACCAATGCTAACCTTTAGGTAACCAACCCACTTTCCGGTGCCTACTTGCACGGTTCATGATAAGTTCGTACCTTTGCACCGCAAATCAGAAAAAAAGAAACATTTACAAACCACTAAAAAAAGAAAGAAAAATGAAAAATGTAGTTCTTATCGGTGCAACCGGTTTCGTTGGGAATGCTCTCCTTGATGAGCTTCTGATGCGTGGTCATAAGGTGACTGCCATAGTACGTAATGCAACTAAGGTTTCTCAGCAGAACGAGAATCTGACAGTGGTGACAGCTGATGCTACCGACCCCGAGGTGCTCGCTGAACTTGCTGCCGGTACAGATGCCATTATAAGCGCATATAATCCCGGCTGGGCAAATCCCAACATGTATGAGGATACCCTCAAATACTATCCGCTAATCCTTGAAGGTGCCAAGCGAAGTGGCGTAGAGCGTCTGCTTATCGTAGGTGGAGCCGGTTCTCTGTTTGTAGCTCCTGGCAAACGCCTTGTCGATACAGGAACTCTACCTGAATCATGGCTTCCCGGAGTAACATCACTGGCTAAGTTCTATCTTGAAACACTCACCAAGGAACATGACATCGACTGGGTATTCCTCTCGCCTGCTGCCAACCTCGGCAATCTTCAGAAGGGAACACGCACAGGTAAATATCGTGTGGGCAAGGATGACCTACTTGTCGATGCCAATGGCAACAGTTTCATCTCCGTAGAGGATTACGCCGTAGCTATGATTGATGAGTTGGAGACCCCCCAACACCATCAAGAGCGGTTCCATGTTGCATACTAATCAATAACAATGACAGAAAATTCAACAAAAGAAGAATTCGCACTTGCCGAGAAAATAAGAACATGTCCTATTCGTAACGTCATCAGCCGGGTAGGAGATAAATGGTCACTCCTTGTCCTGTACACACTGCAGGACAAGGAGGTAATTCGTTTCAAGGAACTGCAAAGACAGATTCCCGAAATATCGCAGAAGTCGCTCACGCAAGTACTCAGAGTGCTTGCTGAAGACGGTTTTATCCTTCGAAATGTATATCCCGAAGTGCCTCCGCGTGTAGAGTATTCACTGACAGACCGCGGCCGTTCGTTCATGCCCCTGCTAGATTCACTCATGATGTGGGCAAAAGAGAATATGGAAAACATTATGCGAGACCGCGAGAAAAATCAAAGATAATATAGACGTATCATTTGGTATACCGATTGATGAATTTGACAGTATTGCTATGCAATTAATCATGTAACAACAGGAAACGGATTTCTGTGTTAGGAGGTAGAAGATAAGTAAATTCCAATTTAGAGAACATAAACATTTATAAACCAAGCCGAGACACCGATAGCGTGCGTCATGAAGCGTGTAAGTCCAGTTATGAGCATTTAGAGCCCCCTAATAAGGGGTGGCTATAATGCAGGGATAAAATTAAAACAACGAATAAAATGAAAATAGGCAAAAGGTATCACCGACTATGTGCTGACAGTCAAAGGCCGCCTACAAAAACTTGCTGACACAAAAAAGTTGCAGGTAACAAACTATAGGAAACTTTCAGACCTGTTAGGAGAAAACAGATAAATCGGAATTTAACGAAAAAAAGAAAATATGGAAAAGTACAACGACATCTCTCACAGCAACCCGCTGACAGCATTGCTTATGCTCGTGCTCCTGTGCACAGGGACAAGAGCTCAGACTTATACACAATACACTACGACGGAGGAGAAGGCTTGGCAGCAGTCGAAAGTATCGCTTCAAGGCAAGGCCTTGGGCAAACCGCTCATGCCGGAACCTTCGTCTGGCTTTGAGTTTCGTGCATGGGGTACATGTTTCAACGAACTTGACTTAGATGCCATCCGTCTGCTCACTCTGGAAGAACAGGAGCACATCATGCACGACATCTTTGCTCCCGACGGCGACCTACACTTCACACGAGGCCGTCTGACTATGAACGCCAACGATTACAGTCGCGCCTGGTACTCGTGCGATACCGTTGCGGGCGATTTTGCCTTGAAGTATTTCAACATAGAGCACGACAAGCAGAATGTCATCCAACTTATACGGATGGCACAAAAGTGGCAACCCGGACTCACATTCTGGATGTCTCCTTGGAGTCCGCCATCATGGATGAAGATAAATCAGGACTATCCTGTCGTAAGTTCAAAGTGGAACCGGCAGCCAAAGGAAAAGGACTATCTGCTTTTCGACGACGGTGGACACCCCGACCCCGACGAGATGCAGTTCAATGGGGAACGAGGAGGGCTATTCCCCCGCCAACTTGCATCGCAGAACTACATGATACAAGACCCGCGTTATCTACAGGCCTACGCCAATATGTTCTGTCGCTTCATCGAACTATACGGTAAGGAGAACATACCCATCGACATGGTGATGTACCAGAACGAAGCATACAGCTACACCCCATACCCCGGTTGCGCATGGACGGCAGAAGGCACCATACGTTTCAACCGCGACTACCTGGCACCTACTCTGAAAAAGGAGCACCCTGACGTCAGCCTCTACATCGGCACTTTCAACACCAACCGACAGGACTATGTGCAAAAGATTGTCAGCAGCGTGAAGGATTGCGTCTGTGGTATCGGCTTCCAATGGGAAGGACGCGAAAACCTGGATTTCATGCGTGAGCACCATCCCGAACTGGCGATGATAAGCAGCGAAAGTGAATGTGGACGCGGCACCTTCGACTGGCAAGCGGGTGAGCACACGTTCTACCTCCTTCACGAGTACATTGGGCGTGGTTGTAACGAATACTACATATGGAACTTCATCCTGACTGATTGGGGCACCAGTCCATGGGGATGGAACCAGAATGCTTTGATACAGGTAGATACACGAACAAGGACATACCAATACACAGCCGAATACTATGCTGTGAAACATTTCTCGTACTTTGTCACACCAGGTAGCCGCATCATGGCATTCAAGCCCTGGAGCAAGGACGACGGTCTACAGGCCATCGTTTTCGAAAGGCCAGACAAAAAGCGCGTCATCATTTGTGGAAACACTGCGGGTGAACAACAAATCATTTCCTTACAGTTAGGAAAGCAATACCTTAATGCCACACTGCCTGCCCACTCATTCAATACCTATATTGAAAGGTAAATACATAGTATCACATGTTAAAATTCAGAAGAATATGACAAAGCGAGTAACCGTATTGGTAGGTGCAGGCAGTATCGGACAGGCAATTATCCGTCGTGTATCGGCAGGCAAGCACATGGTGTTGGCAGACTATTCTTTGGAGAACGCCAACAAGGGAAAAGAGACATTTGAGAACGCGGGCTTCGAGTGTTCCACTATCAAGTGCAACCTTGGAAGCAAGGAGGATATTCTACGATTGGTGGAGTTCGCCACCAGCAAGGGCGAAGTGACCAACGTAGTAAGTGCCGCTGGCGTATCACCCTCGCAGGCTCCGGTTGAGGAAATACTTCGTGTTGACCTCTACGGCACAAGCGTACTCTTGGAGGAGTTTGGCAAGGTGATAGCCGAGGGAGGTTCCGGCATCATCATATCATCACAAAGCGGCCATCGCCTGCCAGCCCTGCCTCAGGAACAGAACGACGCGCTAGCCATGTCGCCCGTGGAGGAACTGCTGTCGCTGCCTTTCATCCACAATATAACCGACACACTGAAGGCCTATCAGTACTCCAAGCGTTGCAATGTGCTTCGTGTGGCTTACGAGGCATGTCGGTGGGCTAAACGTGGTGCCACCATCAACAGCATCTCTCCCGGCATAATAATCACGCCGCTGGCCAATGACGAGCTGCATGGCCCGCGTGCCAAGGGTTATCTCGATATGATTGCTGGTATGCCGTCGCATCGTGCCGGAACGCCCGATGAAGTGGGCGACCTAGCTGAGTTCTTGATGTCCTCGCGTGGGTGCTTCATCAGCGGTGCCGACTTCCTCATCGACGGAGGCTGCACGGCCAGTTATTGGTATGGTGATTTGCAATATCTTAAGGCTACGCACTAAATATCTATTTAACTAACAAGTATAACAATGAAAGTTATCATATTCTGAGCAATGGGCGGCACTGGTGGCGGCGAGGTCGTATTCCAAGGAACGTCGCAAGACCTGCTGGGATGTGAGCAGTCAAAAACAGCGAGGTATTTGAAAAGATATTTGTAAATTTATCAAAGATATGAAGAAGATTGACTATACTAAGATCTGGAAGGTACTGGAATCAGAATATCTTATCAAGAGGCCCTGGCTGACAGCGAGGCGTGACAAGTGTGAGTTGTCGGATGGCCGCATTGTTCCAGAATATTATGTGCTGGAATATCCTGATTGGGTGAATGTCATAGCCATCACTAAGGACGGACACTTCGTCATGGAACGTCAGTACCGCCATGCGGCAGGGTGTACCTGCTATGAACTACCTTGCGGTGTGATGGAGGCAGGGGAAACGCCCCTCGAAGCAGCAATGCGAGAACTGGAGGAAGAGACAGGCTATGGTGGCGGTGAATGGAAAGAATTGATGGTACTTTCAGCCAACCCAAGCACGATGACTAATCTGGCCCACTCTTTTCTGGCAGTAGGAGTTGAGAAGGTTTCAGAACAACACCTTGATGCGACAGAAGAATTGGAAGTCCACCTACTGACCCGTGAGGAGGTATGCAACCTACTCCGTAACAACGAGATGCTACAGTCGCTCATGGTTGCACCATTATTGAAATACCTGTCACCTGATTTGTAAGATAATAAAGTCTAAAAAAGAACAACATGAAAAGTTTTAAGTCAAATGCGTGGCTGTTGCCACAACCTGTACTGATTATAGGCACTTATGATAAGAATGGTAAGCCCAATGCGATGAACGCTGCCTGGGGTGGTCATTGGGATATGCACGAGATTATCATTTCGCTTGGTTCTCATCAGACAACGGATAACCTTGCTAACAACCCTGAGTTCACAGTTACTTTCGCCACGGCTAACACAATGACAGCTGCTGACTATGTAGGTATTGCCAGTGGCAGGAAGACACCCGATAAAATGCAGAAGGCAGGCTGGACTATCGAGAAGGCCCCGAATGTCAATGCACCTGTATTCAAGGAGTTTCCCATGACGCTTGAATGTCGGGTAAAACAAAAGATTGACGAGAGCGAAACGGGGTACTATCTCATTGGCGAGATTGTGAATATCCTCTGTGATGAAAAGTATCTGGCAGAGGACGGCAAGCCAGACGTAGCCCGAATGGGACTCATCACCTTCGACCCCATTCACAACACTTACATCCAACTTGGCAAGACCGTAGGCAAGGCTTTCTCTGACGGTAAGCAGTTAAAGTAATATCAAAGAATAAAAAGCTCGCAAGATGCTCCAGATACCATATGACTACGATATAGCTTTCGTCATGTTGGTCGGCACTCCCGCCACCAAGTATAAGCGCACACCGCAACACGAGCCGGTGAGAATCGCTTTGCTGTAAGATAACCATTTTAATTATGAACTATGGAAAAGAAAATTAAGGCTTTGTTCGTCAATGGCGGACCCAGAAAGAATTTTAATACGGCTCAGGTGCTTGAAAGTGCCATGAAGGGTGCTGAGGATGCAGGGGCCGAAGTGGATATGGTGCACCTCTACGACCTTGACTTCAAGGGATGCAAGAGTTGTTTTGCCTGCCAGTTGAAAAATGCCAAGACCGATGGTGTATGTGCCATCAAAGATGGCCTGCACTCTGTCCTGGAGAAAGCGCGTGAGGCAGATGTCATCGTGGTAGGTTCACCCGTCTATTTCAGCTACCCAACGGGTGAGACACGCTCCTTCCTCGAAAGGCTGATGTTCCCAAACTACACCTACGCCCTCAACGAGGACGGCAGTCGCCAGCGTCCCATCATCCCCAAGCACACAGCCATGATATTTACCATGAACGTGCCCGAAGAGGGTTTGGAGCAATGGAAGTATCCCACCCTGCTTGGCACCTGTGCCGACACCATGCGCTATAACTTCGGCCATTGTGAAACGCTCTATGTCTGCAACACCTATCAGTTCAAGGACTACTCCAAGTATGCCATGACCCTGTTCAAGGAGGAGGACAAACGCAAGTATCGTGACAAACATTTCCCCATCGACCTACAAAAAGCCTACGAGCTGGGTAAACGATTAGTGGGAATGGGAAAATAAGGACAACCCCGCCTGTATGAAACACAAGGTTAAGGTAACTGTAATCGAAAAACTGCAAGGTGTTTGAAGAGACATTTATAACTTTCAATTTAGAGAAAGGATGGATATTGAATCAGTCAGAGACTTTGCTTTAAGTCTTAACGAAAATGTGACGGAAGAACTCTTTGCTGAAGAGTGGATTGCTTGGCGCATCTGCGGAAAGTGGTTTATGCTGATGCAGTTAGAGGCACCCGAACCGCGTGTGGCGGTTAAACTGCCTCCAGAAGTGGGTCAGAATCTCCGTGAGCGGTATGGCGGTGTGCGTCCCGCTTACCACATGAACAAGGTGCATTGGAGCGACCTCTATATAAACGAACTTGACGAGAGTTTCGTGAGGGAACAAATAACGGAATCATATAACCTTGTTGTCTCTCGGTTGCCGAAGAAATATAGAGTAAGATATGAAGAATAAAATTTAAGTGATATGTTCAGCCTAAACTGTAAAGTAACGACGAGCACCTGCGACAGTGAGGGACGGCTGAAACTCTATTCCGCCCTACAGATGATGCAGGACTGCTCAGAGATGTGGATAGACAGCGAACCGGCAGTAAGGGACAGCTACAATCGTCAGGGTATATCGCAACTACTGGCATCGCGGCAGGTGGAAATCATTCGTGTGCCACGGTTCAAGGAACAGTTGACCGTAACGACCTCCGTCTTTGATGTGAAGCCGATGTTCGGTTTCCGTAATACATTTATATATGATGCGGATGGCAAGCCCTGCTACAAGACATGGAGCATGGGGGCTTTCGTAGACAAACAGACAGGGAAGCTGAAGCGTGTTGACGAGTCGGCTCTTACCGGATGCACCATTGAGCAAAAGCTGGAGATGGACTATAAAGACCGTCGCATCATCCTGCCTAAAGCGGAGGGTGAGACATTCGCACCCATCAAAGTACTCCGCGCTGACATCGACTATAACAGGCATATGAATAATGCCAACTATATCCGTATGGCGATGGAATTGCTACCGGAAGACTTCGAGCTCAAAGGGCTCAGAGTGGAATACCGTGTGGCAGCTAAGTTGGGAGACGTGCTCATCCCAACGATGTACAAGACGGATAGCGTCATTATCGTGTCATTGTCTGTCGGTGACAATGTAAGTGCTATTATTGAGTTTTCAAAAATGATAACAAAAGACAATATCGAGACCGCTTATGCATTCCTGCATCAGAAACAGCGAATCTATGTTCATTCTACTCTCGACTGGCAGAAGGATGACATAGAGATTGCCATTGGCGACTATGCGGATGAAATGAACCGGGAATTACTTGGCATAATTTCTGGTGGCAGGACAGATTTCCTCAGAGACCACCGAAGGTTTCAAGAGGATATTACCAAGGCTGTTGACATTCTGGAAAAGATGATATAACGATTACTTGTTGGGTAGGCGAAGATATCGTTGATAAACTCGTCATATCCGGGGGCGTTGGGCGATACCATCTTATCAGCACCACACCGCCAATCACCAGCGTTTATAGTAGCATCCATCTCACCAGAAGACTCGTTATTGTCGAGTGGATTAGTCCATGCAATGTTCTTGTCGTAGCAAACGACGAACACCAATGGAGCCTGATAGGCACGGGATGTCACCTCGTTGATTTTCTTGATGGCCTCTGCACTCTTCAGCACATAGATTTTCTGTGGCTGGAGGTTCTTGGCGGTGGGAGCCAGTTGTGCGGCACGGAGGATGGCATTGATTTTCTCCTGCTCTACGGGTGTCTTCTCGAAACGACGGACGGAGAAACGTTTCTCGGCTAATTCTAAGAATGTCATACTTGTCTTTTCTTCTTTATTTGTTTCACTTTCTTTGTTTCCGCATGAAGTCATCATGAGCACTATCATTGCGGACATCAGTATCTTTCTCATCGTTTACTTTGCATGAATATTAGACGTATCTTGCTTTGTACTCTTGGGAACGCTGGCGAGGTTAGTCAGTCCTGTGCGGTCGCCATATACGGTGAGTTTGTCGAGTTCGGCAGTCAGGGCATTGTACTCCTCTTGTGTCAGAACTACGTCGGCGGCACCGAGGTTCTCAATGATACGCTCCTCGCGGCGCATACCAGGGATAGGCACGAGGCTCTCGTATGCCATCAAGTCCCATGCGAGGGCTATCTGGCCGGGCGTGCAGTGCTTCTCTGCAGCATAGCGGTGGATAAGGTCGAGCAGGGGCTGGTTCCTCTGCATGTTCTCCTTGTTGAAGCGGGTGATATGCCCGCGCAGGTCATCGCCTTTAAACTCGCTCTGCGTGTTGTACTTGCCGCTCAGGAAACCGTTTGCCATTGGCGAGAACGCCACGTAGCCAATGCCGAGTTCCTTGCATAGCGGCATCACGTTCTTCTCCCACTGGCGTGCCATCATCGAATACTCGCTCTGAATAGCAGCGATGGGAGTCACGGCATGAGCCTTGCGGATTTGCTCAGCCGTTGGCGACGACTGCCCCCAGGCGCGTATCTTACCCTCCTTGATGAGTTTTCCCATCACGAAGGCAACCTCCTCCTCATTGCCGTCACGCATCTGGTGCTCAGTGTAGATGTCGATGTAGTCGGTCTGTAGGCGGCGCAACTGTCCTTCAATAGTCTTGCGTATGCCAGTCTCGCTCAGTTTGTCCTCCTCAAAGGTATGACCTGGCAACTTCTCCGGCCAGAACTTAGTGCTGATAACGATTTGGTCACGGGGCAGTTCCTTCAGAGCCTTACCCACGAACTCTTCGTTGTTGAAATAGCCGTACATCTCCGCCGTGTCGAAGAAGTTGCAGCCCTTCTCAAATGCGAAATGCACCATACGGATGCCCTCCTTCTCCTCCGGCCCCTCGCCGTAAGCGTGTGTGAAACCCATGCAGCCAAGTCCAATGGCAGATACTTCCAGATTACTTAATTTTCTTGTCTTCATAATAGTTACTTTATAATTGTTTCTTGAATCTGGGTGCAAAGGTACGTTTTTTTTCAGCACGAAAGGTATCGAAAATGTGCAGAAAGTTTTAGAGAATCGGAACGAATGTCTGTTTTAACGAAATTTATTCGTATTTTTGCACCCACAAAGAAGAAATGTTGTCGTATGTTCACACCATTTGTAACCGACGAATACCCCATAGTGCTCACTGCCGTGCGCAAGTTGCAGGAGTAAAAATAATCCCGCAGTCGTAGGCTGCGGGATTATTCTGCTTATTCAGGCACGTTTTAATCTTCCGGCACTGCTTAGAAAGCGAGGCAGGCGCGAACGCAGGAGCTTTTGTCCTTACTGTCGTCGTTGTAGAAGTAGGCATGGCCGTTGCTGAGGTCGGAGAAGTGCAGGGTCCACGCGCAAGCACCGTTCTCCGTAGATGACCAATAGCCGCGAATCTGCAAGGCTGTTCCGCCAACGTTTCCCAGGTTCGTATTGATACTGCCATAGCTGAATTCAATATCGTTATCATCGATGTACACCAGTGGCTCAATATACGTGCTGTTACTGCCGCAGCCATTGAACATGTGTTGCCAGTCGTAGGCCGAAGGTAGTTTCCATGTGTAGCCCGTAACTGTTGGTGTATGCGCAGCAGCACCGCTTTTGCCACTGGCGGCCGTACTATAGTTCATTGTACCATCATCGCTGAGTGCAAGGACGAGACCATTAGAGCCGCTCTTGTATGCTACCATGCCCGCTGCAGTCACGCCCGAGGGCAGGTTGTCCTTGTCGGCTACGGCATATGCCAGGCCGTCGATGCCCACTACTTCGCCCACTACAGACTCGGAGAGAGCATGGCCTACCGCAGCACTCGACTGCTTCACCATCTTCACCGTGATGTCGTAGTACTGTCCGTTGGTGAAGGTCACGCCAGACTTCTCGTAGGTGTAGGTGTCCGAGCCTACAGTGGCGGTGAGAGAAATGGTTGCGCTGCTGCCCGTAGCGGGGAAGGCCACGTAGAGCACGCCTGCGCCATTTGTGGTGTAAGTGGTAGCGGGTATGCTGGTCAGTTCAACCGTCGATGTGGCGTCGGTTATAGTAAAGGCCGATGGATTTGAGACCAACGCATTACCGTCCGCGTCTTTCTGCGTGAACTTCACTATGGCCTGCTGGTTCTCGAATGCTACTTCATCAGCCGTCGGGATGATGTTGCCCGCTGCTGAGATGCTTGCCACCGTCACAGTTGCCGTGGCATAGTCAAAGTTGGCTGCGATGTCGGCGAGTGTACCAAGTTGTCCGCTATAGCTGATATCACCGCTCTTGGGGAACTGTAAGGTCAGTTCGTCATCGGCCGATATAGTGATGTCACTCAGTGTGCCTTTCAGCGTAGTCTCTGTGCCGGCTTCCTGCGGTTGCAATGAACCTGTGGCCCAATCGCTGCCCTTCTTCACATAGACATTCTCCGTTG
>R20__coassemble_415_pt1 | contig 31961 bp, 34 predicted proteins | sample R20__metabat2_low_PE_030 | metagenome-assembled genome bin R20 | reverse complement strand
TTGAGTAGCACCCCATCGCCACTCTGGCAACACCCCATCGCTACTGCCGCAACGCCGGGGTGTTGTCTGTTCACCGATGTTCATTGTCTGTGTAACCGCCCCCAAAGGCAGTAACTATTCAAAGAATCGCCTTTGGCGATATTTTTAGAAACGAATTTGAATAATATGAATAATTTCCCATAAATCCTCATAATTATTCTTGTTAGTATATAATATTATTCATATTATTCACATTCGTTTCCCTCTATATTCACATTCGTTTCCCTCTAAAGCCGCAAAGCGGCACATTTGCAGAACTGTTACGAAAGGCAGGATGAAAGTGAATGAAAGTGAAAAACTCACTTTCATACTCCTTATCCACTGACCTACAGCCTATTAACCGCCAATTTATGAAAGTGAAAGTAAAATGATGTTTTTAGTGAAAACAGACAGCCGAAAGCCACTTTCAAAAGTGTTAACAATAAAAGAAAACAGCCCGCACCTTTGGTCATTTGTGGAATTTGTACTAATTTTGCAGCCAAACAAAACAAGAGAACCAATAAATACACAAAAAGGAGCATGACGTTACAGGAAACCCTGAACAGCACCGACCGCTTTGCAAAAAGCATCGGTGCCCAATTGACTGAGGTGCGCGAGGGCTACGCCAAGGCAGAGCTGACCGTAGAGGAAAGGCACTTGAACGGGGCAAACGTGTGTCAGGGCGGTGTGATGTACACATTGGCCGACCTTGCCTTTGCTGCGGTGGCCAACTGTCACGGCACACTCACCCTGGGCATATCGAACACCATCACGTTTCTGAAGTCTGCCGGGCTGGGCGACCACCTCATTGCCGAGTGTACAGAAACCCTTGACCACCACCGCCTACCCTATTGCGACATGAAAATAACCAATCAAAGCGGCGAACTCCTCGCCGCCATGACTGGTTTGGCATACAGGATGAAACGAGATTTCCCGTTTGACAACCTAATGTAAGGTCTTAGTCCCTCCTGAATATATCCCTTGTATAGACTTTCTCTTGCACGTCATCGAGGCAGGAATCATAGCGGTTGGCGATGATGGCCTGACTTTGTGCCTTGAAGTCGTCAAGGTTGTTCACGACCTTGGAACCGAAGAATGTCGTGCCGTCCTCCAAGGTCGGCTCGTAAATGATGACCGTGGCGCCTTTGGCCTTGATGCGCTTCATGATACCCTGGATGGAAGACTGGCGGAAATTGTCGCTATTCGATTTCATCGTCAGACGGAACACGCCGATGGTCACCTGTGTTTCCTCGTTCTGGTTCCAACGGATGCGGTTGGTGTAATTGTAGTAGCCAGCCATCTGGAGCACACGGTCGGCAATGAAGTCCTTTCGCGTGCGGTTGGAATCGACAATGGCTGACATCATGGTCTGCGGCACATCCTGATAGTTGGCAAGCAACTGTTTCGTGTCTTTGGGAAGGCAGTAGCCGCCATAACCGAATGAAGGGTTGTTGTAGTGGGAGCCAATACGCGGGTCAAGGCCAACACCTTGGATAATGGCCTTGGCATCAAGACCTTTCACCTCAGCGTAGGTATCCAGTTCGTTGAAATAGCTGACACGCAGGGCCAAGTAAGTATTGGCAAACAGCTTGACAGCCTCAGCCTCCTTCATCCCCATGAAGAGCGTGTCGATTTCCGGTTTGAGCGCACCTTCCTGCAAGAGTTTTGCAAACGTATGGGCAGCCTCTTCCAAGCCGGGGCCGGCAATGGCCTCAATCGCAGCATTCTCGCTGGCATAGGTGTTATCACCGTTGTTAATCAGCTTCGGATAGCCCACGATGATGCGGCTTGGGTACAGATTGTCGTACAGAGCCTTGGACTCACGCAGGAACTCGGGTGAGAACAGCAGGTTAAACTTCTTGCCTGCCAACGACGGCGTACTGAGGAACTTGAACGCATACTTGGCATACAGACTGCGGCAATAGCCCACAGGGATCGTACTCTTGATGACCATCACCGCGTCCGGGTTCACTTCCAGCACGAGGTCGATGACCTCTTCCACATGGCTCGTGTCAAAGTAGTTCTTCACGGGGTCATAATTCGTGGGAGCCGCAATGACCACGAAGTCCGCATCGCGATAGGCTTCTGCCCCGTCCAGCGTAGCACGCAGCTTCAGCTCCTTCTCGGCCAAGTACTTCTCGATATACTCATCCTGTATCGGCGACTTGCGGTTATTGATTAAATCTACTTTCTCTGCCACCACGTCAACAGCCACCACCTCGTGGTGCTGTGACAGCAGTGTCGCAATGCTGAGACCCACGTATCCCGTTCCGGCCACAGCAATCTTAATGTCTTGAAAATCTCTCATAAAGCTATAATTTAAAATGACAATATTCTATTTACCCAGTTTCGTTTTTTCCATCGCGACACCACAAAACAGACAAGAAGGGGGTCGCACAGGCTAATCAGCACCCAGACTTCTCCACTTTTACCCCCCCCAATTCTTCTTTGCAAAGTTTTCCTTTGCAGACATGAATTCCTGTCTTGATGATTCGTGCAGGATTTCCTACAACGATGCATTTGTCTGGCACATCTTTAGTCACAACGGAGCTGGCTCCCACAACGACCTCATTGCCGATGCGCACACCAGGCATGATGACAGAAGCAATGCCTATGACACAGTTTGAACCAATATAGGTGTCAGCCTTGATGCCCCTGCAATGGTCATGCGCCAAGACGTATGCACCAGCCAACACCCAAGTGTCATCTCCGATATGAATTCCACGCGGATTAATGCTCTTGTCCAAGTTGGCCTTATATGAAAGGCGCACGCCCTTACCCAACTCCATGTGATATACTTTCCGAAGAAATGCGGGGTACAGGTTACTTAACCAGACCCAAAGTCTTACTCGCAGTGCCATCGTTCTTTCTAATGATTTTTATTAAACATGAAACCTGTTTACACAGTTTTGATAACCTTGGCGGGAATGCCTCCCACGACAGAAAATGCAGGCATATCCTTAGTCACAACGCTATTGGCCGCAATGACGACACCATCCCCAATAGTGACACCTGGCAGGATTGTCGCCTTGTCTCCAATCCAGACATTCTTTCCTATTATTACAGGCCCCTTGGTAATAATTGGCCGTAACATTGGAGGCATAGAAAGCGAATCATAAGAGGTGTCGCCATGAGAATTGTCTGTAATGGTAATACCCACGCCTGTCCTGCAATTATCACCTATGACTATTGAATTAACACAAGTGATGTGAGAATATGCACCAATATGACATCCATTGCCAATTTTAATCTGAGGAGAGAATGTCTGCCTAACGACAGAGCCATCAGGAGACTTTTTCTGATAGGTAGCCCAAGCCGCAATAGAACAACACTCTGAAATATAAGTCTCACTACCAACGGAAATGTATTCCAATCCACGCAAATCGCACCCATGCTTGATTCGGGATTTTGTACCCCATGCAGCAAAGTCTTTAGAAAGCCACATCGTTCTCACCCATGTCTTTCCCCGTTGCATCGCTTGGTAGCGGGAATAAGGGAAAACGGCGTGGATGGCATATACAAAGAATGTAAATAGTTTTTTTATCATACGTCTCATCATCTATTTGCGGAATATGGTTGAATTCTCCATGAATGTATTATCGAATGTTGGCAAAGCCCGTTAGCAATGCGTTATATTTTTTCTTCAGTACAGGCAGGTCTGGCTTTTCTGCGTTGTTGAGATTGTCCACCTGGAGGACTGCATTTGCAACATAGTCCATAGCGGCATCTATCAGCTGGCGATTTTGCGAGTAATAATCCACACCCGAGTGCCATTGCATCGTGCAGAAGTCCAGTACAAGCTCCAGATTGTAGATGCTGTATGAAATCGGTTTCGCCCTTTTTAGTTCATGAGGCTGTGTGCCATCTGGAAGAAACTGTTTCTCCAGCCTATCAGATAGAAATTGCCCAACAATCTGCTCATATCGCTTTTTATCGCCAATATAATAATAAAACTCACACATCATAACATCGTAGGCAACAGAAAGGTTGTTAGAAGCTTGGCTTTGCTTGATTCCGTTACCACTTTCACGCATCCAAGTAGAAAAATCTTCAAACCAATATTTTATTTTTCGATACGTTTTTTTATTACATGCCTTCAACTCTTTCATCAACAAAACACTTTCCACAACATCAATTAGAACATACGCATCAATAATCCCATAATAATTGCCATGATTGTCTTGAGTGTTTTTCACGACTTGTGCATATTCAAAATTGGGATTCATAAAGGTCGATTTATCTATAAACCATGCATGAACATCTGCAAGCCACTGAGCAGAATATCTATTATCGCCAGTCAAAAAATAAGCCTGTGCAAGATATTTCGTCCTGTATGAAAAATCGTTTATCTTAGCTCCGTCATAATCCAAACGTTCAGGATTCTTCTCTCCATCTTTATAAATGTAAGGCCCTTCCGGATTAGACTCGTCTTCCCAGAAATATGTGGAAAGGCTTTCATAATTATGTATATCAGAAGAGAGCGATGACACTTTATTAGTAACGACAATTGACGGTTTACCTAAAAAACTATCAGCTTTTCTAACTATTTCTTTATAATCTGCAGAATCAGGAGTAAGAGATTGCAACTTGGCTATGTTCCATAATATTGGAGATAACGCTTTTGCTCCAGATATAATTGGCACAAAAGATAAGAGAAACAACAGCGTTATATGAACAATGTATTTTATCATTAAACCCTACCTTTTTAATATACGACAATAAAACTCAAATATCTTATCTGCATTTATTTCGTTTGTGTATTTTTTCTTGGCACATTCAAGAGCACGAAGATTTTCTTTTTCGAGTTCATCACATTGCATAGCAGCAACCTTGCCTAAGGCAATAACCAAATCGTCAATAGTATCATATAATATGCCTGTAGAATCGTTTTCCAGCAATTCCTTTGTTCCACCTGTGTTTCGGCCAATGACAAAGCAGCCCATCATCATAGCCTCAAGAGTAATACGCCCCATAGCCTCAAAACGTGACGGTACAATCAATGCCGTGGCATTCTGCAACAAGGTCTGAATATCTTTTCTATACCCAAGAAACTCAACCTTATTCTGAAGTATTTCCTCCTGTCTAATATAGTCCTGCAACTTTTCCATGTAGCCCAGTGCCCCCTCACCAGCAAGCAGGAGTTTATATCCGTCATTTGTCTTACAGAAGCGACAGAAAGCCTCCAGCATCTCCTCCACTCCCTTCATTTCGGTGATACGTCCAAGATAGAGAAAATACTTCAGCTTTTCCTTCTTGTATTCAGGAATATCTTCTTGTGCGAGAACGCCATTATAAATGTGAACATCCTTAGGAGAAGAAAGTCCAAAATGATCAAAAAGGCCGCGTGTAATAGCAATGCAATGACTGGTTTTACGGTTTTCATCATAAAACGTCTTGTCTGGGAATCTATACCCATGATCTTTGTCAATATACTCGCGGATATGCCATACATGGGGTATATGGAAAACCTTCGACATAATTGCCCCTGAAAAAACAATGCTATTATTAGAGTGAATAAGGTCAGGCTTAAAATCTTTGATAATTCTTTTCAACTGGAAATATGTCCGAACATAATTCAGCAAATAGGATGGATAGCCGTATGACTTATGCAAAAATGGGTGACTGACCCGCAGAGGGAAGTAACGGGGAGTCATCGTGCTGGATACGATTTTATAGGCTATGCCGTTTCGTGCTAACTCTTCAGTCAGTGGACCTTCTTGTGTTACACCCACAAGTATCGTCACCCTGTCTTTCAGACCTAACAGCGTGCACAATAGACTTTTGTTATCGCCATAAAGATGGGATGAGAAAGGCAAATATAAAACCTTAGGCTTTTCCATGTTTCAATTTATTACTTATGACAGAAGAGGCTTTTTTATAGACTATTATACGCTCTGCCTTGTCCAAGCCTAAGATTGCGACAAAAAACAAGACAATGCCCACATACAAAACACTTTCGCCTAAGAACAGGAAGAAATTAGGGACATGAACATAGCGATGAATCGTATAGGAACAAAAAAAGCATATAACAAAAACTAATGTAGAACGTAAAAAGACATTAAAAACATAAGTCCACCAACTATAGATTGGCACCATCCGCTTTAGCAGGAAGAAACGCAAAAACACAGCAAATGTATTTGCTATCAATGCAGGTATGAGGCTATATAATAACCTTCCTGTCAATTTCAACACAATATATGTTGCTATCAGCTCGACAAGCATAAGTGAACATACCAATATCTGAAAAACCTTGATTTTTCCCGTTGCCTGAATTGCAACTGTTACTGGCTGTGACATAGAATAAAGTAATGACGAAGCCAAAATGAAATATAAAAACAGAGAAGTATTTTTAGGCACAACACCCAACCAAAGATGAAGAATGTACTCACTGTTGATGAGGAAAGGTATAGTCAATAACGAAAGCAGATAAAATGCCGCACGTGAACCTGCATATACAAGTTGGGCACTCCTTTCATAATTGCCCGCCGCATAGTTCTTCGTAATCGGAGGATTAAGAGCCATTGTCACATTTGTCGCAAAACTGTTTATCATAACACTAACATGAGAAGCAACACCTCGTGCAGCATTCACGACAGTGCCAAAAAAAAGATTCAGAATGATGCTTGTACCTTGGTCACGGAACGAATAGCCTAAATTGCCGACAATGCTCCATCCTGCAAAAGTAAACATCTTTATAAATACAGGCTTTTCAAAAGTTAACTTAGCGTGACACTCCGAGAAATGCCAATTACAGTATAATGTGTAAATAAAACGAATGATAATCTGTACACACAACAACAATACTGCATAAAAAACGAGTTTGTCCCAAGATGCCAAAACCAACAAATAGACAATCAGTAGCTTCAAAACTGCTTCAAGAATGCTTATATAGGCATAAAAGGACATGTGTTCATGTGCCACAATGCAACTATTATAGGGTACACTGAGCACAGAGACCACAAATGTAAAGATAGAGCATTGGAAAACCCAATTAGCAGCAAATACTCTGTCTGTAGGAATATTTAATTTACAATTTATCAAATAGACACCTATTGTTTCACTCAAAAGAATCACCAACAAGGCAATGGCAATATGAATACAAAGAGAAGTGCTGAAGACTTTTTTCAATCCATCGTCATCTCCACGTCCCAGCTCATAAGAGAGAAAACGTTGAGAGGCCTGAAGCATTCCTGTATTAAGAAAGGCTATGGACAAGACAAGACCACCCACCAAAGAAAAGACACCAAAATCCGAAACGCCCAAAGTGTTCAGTACAACTCTGCTCGTAAACAAGCCTATTGAGATTGTAATGAACATTCTGAAATACAGAGACAATGTGTTCTGTACGATTCTTTTATTATCACTCTGCTTTGCTGTCATCTTTTTCTCTATTTAGGCATTTCCCGTTTTAGTTCAGCCTTTGCGGGAATCATATTCGTAATATCCATGTATGCCATCAAATAATAAGGTATATAAAAACCATACCAGAACGGGTAAGCTCGAATCCAAAAATTTGCTAATGACAATACAATAGCAGCAATAAAGGCTCTCTTATCTGTTCCTCCTTTCAATGAGATGAAATAAAAAAGGTACACTAGAAAAAAACCTACGATACCATTTTCATATATATATACTCTATATCCCGCATTCCCGAATGTTGATTTGTCCATTTCACGTCCAAAGAATACATCAGACGATTCCATGTAGCTGTTAAATTCCGCCTCAAAATTAGCCGACACGCGGTTATTGCCTTCTATGTCATCACCAGTATCGTTCACTTCCAATCGGGCAAGGATAAGCTGGTTAAGCATATTATCACCCCCATTATAAACAAAAGAGCCACCAACAACAGCACTAATTAAAACTACCACAAAAAGAATTTTCATCACAATATTTTTACGCTGAATCCACATGTGCATAAAAATGACAATGACAAAAAGGCCATAGGCTGCCAAAGAAAATGTTGACAACAGAGCCACAATGTTGACAACATTGTACCATTGCCTCCATTTTCCACATTGAGTAGCAAGCAGCAGTACTATTGCAGTGCCAAGATGGCCAGGTTCCAGAAACACAGAATGGAAACGTTGGAAGATTTGATTGATTGCGCCATCTGAAACCAAAAATAAATAATGATTAGTAAAGAAATACAAGTCATGCCACTGAGCGTTTCGTCCAGGAAAGGGAAAGCCAAACATATACAATAGAAATGCCGGCAAAGAAATCAGCATCAAACATGCCATTGACTTACATAGAAAAGTGGAGAGTTTTGGCAAATACTCCTTGTTCAGTCTGAATAGCAGGAAGAAAATGAAGAGTCTGAAAAAAACTAACAAATAAGAATTGAAAACACTATTGTTAACCAACAGCTGGTAAAACAATATAACAGAACAGGAAACAATGGGGAAAAGGAAATCCCTACGAGAAAACAAACTTCTATTCATAGAGTTTGCCAATAACATGGAAAGGATGAGGAAAAAAGCTGCTATAACAGCATAGAGATTCTCAATGGCCCAAAAGAGCCATACGTTCATTGATGCATAATAAGCTATAAGGATTCCAATACAAAAAAGCCAATAAGAAAGCATTCCCTTCTCTAAAAGATAGAGTCTGGAAATGTCAAATTTCAGATAGTGACTAAAATATGATAAATTTATATATCGATAGCTACCAATACGCACTTCCTTTGAATTTCAATTTTTAAGGATTAGCCATTCCAGGCTATTGTAAGTGTGTCAACTGCTCCAAAACTTCTTTCTTGAATATGTAGCCCACCGTACCAAAAGAAGCAAGAACAAGCATGGCAGCCACAAAAATCATACGCTTGGGCCGGGCTGCTTTGATGGGTACACTGGCTGCTTTCAGCACAGTAAAAGCCGGAGTTCTTTCCTGAACCTTTGCCTTAGCCGCCTCATATTGGGTGGCCATCGTCGTGAATGCATTCAGCTTCATTCCGACCTGATTCTCCAGTTCGTCACGCTCGGAAAGATAGGATTGCAAGATGGTGTTCTGGTGGGCATCGGAATATGCACTATATGCAGCAAGTGCCTTTTGGTATTCACTCTGTGCACTATCTGTCAACTGCTTATAGTAATTCATATCAATGCGTGCCTTGCTCGTACGGTATTTGGTAATGAAATCTTGCAGACGCACACGCACGGAGTCGGCCATCGCTGCACAGATAAGCGGATCCTGGTCTTCTACAGAAATGGTAATGACAAAAGTTTTCTTATCGACACTACATGAAATAAGATTTCTAACAGTCTCTACGACTTGGTTGGTTTCCTCTGAAAGCATGAAAGGGTTGAAACGCTTGCCACCACTTCCATCACCTGTAGGACGTTCCTCCTTAGAGCCAATCAGGTTCTTGATTTGCTTCTTCAGCCAGTTTACTGGAATCTTGTAGAATGTCTTTGCCTGATGTTGGGTCAGATAGGTGTAATAGTCCGTTTCCACTTCACCATCAATCGTTTTGACACGCACATCAAACAAATCCACAATAAAAGCATTGGTCGCAATCAAGTCTGGGTACAATTCAGGATGAAACGCATCACTGGTCTGCACATTGTTCATATTGATGCCAAACGTACTGGCCAGGTCTGCCAATGAACCTCCCCCCGACTGGCCACCTAACTCTGGAGCTAATGATAAATCTGAAGTATAAGTCCTAGGAATGGGCAAGATATATGCACACGAGAGCACAAATGTCACTATCCAGACCTTAAAGAATAGTTTTTTCTTACTCCAGACCGTTTTGAAGACCTCGCGCAGGTCTATGACTTCGGGGTTATTCTTGTTTTCTTCCATATCTGATTTGACAATTTGACCATTTACAATTTGACAATTATACTCTACACGAAAGGAGCGAACTGCTCCAGAGCACGCTCTATCACCTTATCCATATCATAATATTTGTATTCGGCAAGGCGGCCACCAAAGATAACATGGGATTGTTGGTCGGCCAATGTCTTGTATTTCTGATAAAGCATTGAGTTTCGTTCATCGTTCACGGGATAATACGGTTCATCTCCTGGCTGCCACTCCTTAGAGTATTCACGCGAGATTACTGTATCTGGCTGCTGGCCAAACTCAAAATGTTTATGTTCGATAACACGAGTATAGGGCGTCTCTGCATCAGTATAATTCACTACGGCATTACCTTGGTAGTTCTCTACCCCTTTCAACAATTCGGTTTCAAAGGAAACGGTGCGATATTCCAGATGCCCAAAACGGTAGTCGAAGTAGCGGTCTATTTCACCTGTGTAAACGACGTTTGCAGCAAGTGCATCCAATTCCCGATGCAGCATATAATCCACTTCAAGACGAATATCACAGTTTATTAACATCTTCTCTATCATGGCAGTGTATCCCCCCACAGGAATACCTTGATACCGGTCGTTGAAATAATTGTTGTCGAAAGTAAAGCGTACAGGCAACCGCTTGATGATAAATGCCGGCAGTTCTGTACATTTACGCCCCCACTGCTTTTCTGTATAACCCTTAATCAGTGCCTCATAAATGCTACGGCCTACAAGCTGAAGCGCCTGTTCCTCCAGATTGCGTGGTTCGGTTATCCCTTCACGCCGAAACATTTCCCTGATAGTTGCACGTTCCTCGTTCAATCTTTCTTTTGCCTCTACAGGGGTCTTCACGCCCCACATCTGGTAAAAAGTATTCATGTTGAACGGCAGATTATACAACTTACCATGATAGTTGGCTATAGGTGAATTGGTGTATCGGTTGAACTCCGCAAACTGATTCACGAAGTCCCACACCTTCTTGTTATTCGTGTGGAAGATGTGTGCACCATATTGATGCACATTGATGCCTTGCACCTGTTCTGTATATACATTGCCACCTATATGGTTACGCTTATCCACTACAAGACACCGTTTGCCTTGCTTCGTGAGCAGGTAGGCTGATGCAGCACCGAACAACCCTGCTCCCACAATCAGATAATCGTATTTTGTATTTACCATTTATTATTTTAGCAAATTGGCAATTGTGGCAATCACCGCCGCTATGGATGCAGAAGAAGAACCAATGCTCAGAATTTCAGCAGTTGACATACGGTTGCCCATGTCTGTCTTGGTCGGCACAACGATTTCACATCCTGGTTCAATGCCTTTGCTCGAAGAACTCTTGAGCTGAGACACACGCCCATTCAAACAGATTGCATAGGTTTTCTTCTTTCTGGCCTTATCTGCATAACCGCCAGCGTGCTTGATATAGTAGCTGAGACTCTTACCTTTAATATAAGGCATGGACACTGAATAGCCCACAGCACCCGACACTTTCACCGTACTGGAATATTGCGGGACATACAGTGCATCACCTTCACGCAGCTCGATATTCTCTGGACCGTCGGGATTCTTCATGGCTTCTTCCAAGTCTATGCTGACGAGATAGGTATTGCCCTGATTTATTTTCATAGAGAGCAAAGAGTCAACCAGTGTAGCATTGAAGTCCTTGTCGCCTTTCGTAGCTTCTTCCAGAATCTCTATCTGCTGTGCACGGATCGTCTGTTCACGAATCAGACGTTCCTCTCCTGTCATGAAGCGGCGCAAACGAGCTCCCTTTGCGTATGCAAACTGAGAAAGTCCACCAGCCTCATTAACCAAGTCCACTAAGCGGTAATGCTTGTTAGACATAGCGTAAGTACCTGTAAAATTGACAGCGCCATCAATCACCACATTCTCCTGTTGCTGATAGACAGGACTGCGACGAACTACAACCTGGTCAAATGGCTGCAACTTGAAACCTGCTTCCCCGTCAATCACAAAACCCTCTTTCAATGCAAACGTGAAGTTCTGGGTCAGTTCCTCCTGCTCCTTGGTGGCGCTCATGTCCAGAATACGCCTATAGACATCCACCTTCGCCGTAGAAGCAGCATCGGTCAGTCCGCCAGCTTGCAAAACAAGATCCTCAATGGTCGTATTATCAGCATATTCATACGTACCAGGTAAACGCACTTCGCCCCTAATTGAGAGCGTCTGGTCACCTTTCATGTCTGTTCGGCTCGGAATAAAAAGCACATCATACTTCTTCAATGGAATATCGGGCGATGTGCCGTTCACAAGGGAAGCGATGTTCATGTTGATTACTTCGAGTGTCTGGTCTGGCTTGCGGCGGTGAATCATCACACGGGTTGTGAAAGCTTCCGGCTTCAACCCACCTGCAGCAGCAACCAACTCCTTCACCGTATTCACAGATTTTCCAAGTTCAAATTCTCCCGGACGCTCTACTGCACCACGGATTTCCACCTTGTTGGCAAACTCTGGATTTGTCGTACCCACATAGATTGAGTCTGCGTCATCCAATGTGAAATTATTAAACTGGAACTCGTCAATCGTATGGATGCTGTAAGAAGCACCTGTTTTACGCGTCAACGTCACACTCTTCTTGTAAGCATCGCCCGTGAAGCCACCCGCATATTTCAACAGGGTGCCTACAGATTCCGACTTCTTCATTTCGTAGTACATCGGACGCTTGATGCCACCTCGCACAGCCACAATGCAGTCGTATGGGCCAACAACTATCACGTCGTTGTCCTGCAAACGTACATCACCACTGCTATTGCCCGTAAGGATATAATCGTAAACGTCAATGGTAGATATCAAGCGGCCATTGCGATAGACCTTAATGTCGCGCAACGTACCCAGCTGATTGATGCCGCCCGCAGAATAGAGAGCATTGAATGCAGAACTGAGCGAACTGAGCGTATAAGTGCCAGGTGTGCGAACCTCGCCAAGCACTTGAACCTGGATGGAACGAATGTCACCTATCGTAAGCTGGATGTTCGAACCACTATAAAACTTGCCTAATGTTGACTTCAACGAAGCATTTGCCTGACTGACTGACAGCCCGGCCAACTTCACGGGACCAACACCTTCAATGGTAACTGTGCCATCGGGCGAAATTGTCTTGTTGAATGTCTGCTGACTCGCCCCCCAGACCTCAATCACCACGTTATCACCAGCCCCCAAGCGGTAATTTTGCGGCGTTGGCATGTTACGGTTAGGCTGAAAAGTCAATAACCTGTTATTAAAAATATTGCGCCCGAACACCTTGCTTTCAGCTTTTGTGTCATCTGCCTCATAGCCCAACGAGTCACTGTAGAACACATCCACCTGCTCCTCCATATTGTCCTGAGTGGTGGACTTGTCCACAGCTGTCACTTCTTGCTGCTGATGCTGATATTTCTGGCGGATGCGCTGCAACTGGGCTGTCGTCACACCGCGCTTCATCAACTTTACAACAATCTGCTGCTGAGAAGTTCCTCTATCCTGTTCTTTCTGTATAAAACTGATAACCTGAGTGTCCGTCATGGACTGGGCTACCACAAATAGCGGAGCCAAAGAAAAAAGTACGGCTACAAAAATCTTCTTATACATAAAATTATTTATGATTTATATTTTATTCTCAAATGCTCACGATTGTTTCAAAAATAATTTTCCAGTCCAACAAAAGCGAGCGGTGGCGCAGATAATCCAAATCATAATCCAGCCGCCGCAACATTTTCTCCATCGTGTCCGTATAGCCATTGCGAATAGTGGCCAACGATGTCACGCCTGGGCGACTTACAAACAGCAATTCGTAGTCTGGCCGATGCTTCATTATCTGGTCTATGAAATAACGCCGCTCTGGCCGATAGCCCACAAACGACATATCACCTTTCAGCACGTTCAAGAGTTGAGGCAGTTCATCAATGTGATGACCGCGCATAAACTTACCGTATTTCAACAACCGCACATCATCCTCCTGTTCCAGCATCGGGGTGCCCTCGCACTCTGCATCCTTCACCATTGTACGGAACTTATAAATCAGAAAAGGCTGTCCATGCAATCCTATTCTTTCCTGAGAATAAAACACCTGTCCACAGCCTGTCAATTTATATACAAAAAAGAGTATCAAAAAGAACGGGAAAAACACCACCAGCAATACCGCTGCACCCGTTACGTCACCTGCACGTTTCAATGCCCTTTGCAGCGCATTCATACCATCTATATTGCCTGATGTCACCATCTACGAGAGTTTCAGATTATTATTTCTAACTATATTTAACGCTAATTCACGCAACTTATTGTTTAAGCCCATGAAAAGCGTGCAAAGGTAAGCATAAATTTTCATTCTACAACAAAAATAGAACAGTTTTTTCTAATCCCAACAGCATCCCAACAAAACAAGACAAAAAAACAGGGTGTGAAGAACTCAGCATTCTACACACCCAGATTGTTTTTATACAATAAATGTATCTCTTTTTTATATTCCAAACAGAATCTTCAGGCCGCCATCAACGCCACTGAAACCCATGAAAGCCATAGCCAAAAGACCTGCCGTGACAAGGGCAATGGGCACACCCGCAAACGACTTGGGCACGTTGACCATCTCAAGTTGTTCACGCAGACCGGCAAAGAGCACCATGGCAAGGAGGAAGCCAATGCCTGTAGAGGCAGCATAAATGACACCTTCAAGCAGGTTGTAATCTTTCTGAATCACGAGAATGGCTACACCGAGGATGCAGCAGTTCGTGGTAATAAGCGGAAGGAATACGCCCAATGCCTGATAGAGGGAAGGCATGGTCTTCTTCAGGATAATCTCAATCATCTGCACCAAGGCTGCAATGACAAGAATGAAAGCAATGGTCTGAAGATAGGCCAAGCCGTACGGATCAAGAACCAGTTTCTGGATGCCGAAGGTAACAGCTGTTGCCACTACGAGCACTGCCGTTACGGCCATGCCCATACCACTGGCCGTGTCAACTTTCTTTGAAACTCCAAGGAACGGACAGATACCGAGGAACTGCGCCAATACTACGTTGTTGACGAAAATGGCGGTAATAATGATGAGAATCAAACTAAGTACTGTTTCCATAATTATGCCTTCTTGAAGATTTTGTTAAACACTACAATGAGATAGCCCAATGCAAGGAAAGCACCAGGGGCAAGCACGAACATCAGCATTCCATAGCTTTCGCCCCAAAGTGTCTGTCCGAAGATGGCACCAGTGCCAAGCAGTTCGCGGGCAGCACCAAGACAGGTCAATGCAATAGTAAAACCAATGCCGATGCCGATGCCATCAAAAATAGAGGCAACAGGACTGTTTTTGGCGGCGAAAGACTCTGCACGACCAAGGATGATACAGTTCACCACGATGAGCGGGATGAACAGGCCAAGGCTCTTGTCAATATCGGGGGCATATGCCTTTATAAGCATCTGAAGCACCGTCACCAGACTGGCAATAACCACAATATAAGAAGGGATACGCACCATGTCTGGCACGAGTTTCTTAATCAGAGAGATGATAAAATTGGAGACAATGAGCACAGCCATTGTGGCCAAGCCCATCGACATGCCGTTGAGGGCTGAAGAAGTGGTACCAAGTGTAGGACACATACCCAAAAGAAGGACGAATGTGGGGTTCTCCTTGATGATACCATTCAGCAAAACTTTCATGTTACTCATAATGTTTTGTTCCTTTCTTTTAAGTTTGTTAATCGTGTGCCTGCTGTGTAGCTCCCGTATGGCCATCCTGACCAGCCTTCAACTTGTCATAGGCATTCTGGATGGCCAAGAGGAATGCACGGCTGGTGATAGTCGATGCGGTGATGGCATCAATCTCGCCACCGTCCTTACTTACGGTGAAGTTACACTGACCAGGGTTTTTACCAATAATCTTGTCCTGGAACCACTCCCCTGCCTTTGCACCAAGGCCTGGCGTTTCTGCGTGTTCCAGCACTGTGTATCCAAGGATGGTACCCTCAGTGTCGAAGCCGACAAGCACCTTGAGTGGACCGCCGAAGCCGTTCTCTGTAGTGACGATGGCTGTACCAAGCGACTGAGCAGAAGCATCGGTGATAGCGTATGCCGTGAAGCCGTCAACATCCTGCGGCTCAGCCACCTGGATTTGGTCGCTACCCATCACGGCCTTGATACCGGCAGCCAGATTGTCGGCATTGATTTTCTCTATTTGTGGAGCTGTAACGGAATTGACGTAAGCCAACACACTTCCCGCTACAACGGCTATGACGGTAAGCACCGTCAACATGTTTGCAAGTGAAGATTCAAGCTTTTTCATATTCGGTTACTTTTTTACTGGCACTTCGCCGAAGCGAGTGGGTTTAAACTTCGAGTTGATAAGCGGTACAAATGCATTCATAATCAGAATAGCAAACGACATACCTTCTGGATATGCACCAAAGGTACGGATGATAACCGTGAGTGCGCCGATGGCCACACCATAGACCAGCTGCCCCTTGGCCGACATTGGCGAAGTGACATAGTCGGTCGCCATGAAGATAGCACCCAAGAGCAGACCACCACTGAGCAGTTCTGCCAGCGGATTGGCATAAACAGGATTGGCCAGATTGAGCAATCCTGAAAGGACAACCACGGTAAGCAGAATGCTGACAGGAATGTGCCATGTGATAACCTTCTTGGCAAGCAGAATCACAAGGCCAATGATGAGTGCAAGCGCACAAACCTCACCCAGACAGCCACCCGTGTTGCCGATAAGCATATCCTGCAAAGACGGCAGCTGCTCCAGCTTGCTCACATCGCCATCCTTGAAAGCCGCTTTCATAATCGAAAGAGGCGTGGCCCCTGTTTCAGCATCAAGATAAGTGCCGAAGCCCTGACCTGGTACAGGCCATGTAGTCATATCCACAGGGAACGAAATCAGCAAGAAAGCACGACCCGCCAAAGCCGGATTGAAGAGGTTGCAGCCCAGACCGCCAAAGGTCATCTTCACAACAGCAATTGCAAAGAAGGCACCTATGACAACAATCCAAGGCTGAATGTTGCTTGGCATATTGAACGCCAAAAGAATACCGGTAAGGATGGCAGAGCCGTCGCATACTGTACACACTGGATTCTTCAGGCAGAGCTTGTTGATTGCCCACTCGAAGAACACACACGCAGCCACGCTGATGGCTGTAGTTATGATTGCACCCACGCCAAAGGCGATGAACGAGCAAAGCAATGCCGGCACCAGGGCAATGATGACCCAGTACATGTTCTTTGCGATGCTGTCGCCACTGTGTACGTGTGGTGAAAGTGATACTACTAATTTATTCATGAGTTTTATTTTTTCATTTGACGTGAACGAATAATGCCCATCACTGTCTGCTTACCCATGCGGATGAAGTCGAGCAACGGACGGTTGCTTGGACAAGTGAACTGGCACGAACCACACTCAATACAACTGGTGATATCCTCCGCTTCAACCTTGTCCCACATTTTCTTCTGCGAGGCTGTAGCCAAAAGGTATGGCTCCAATCCCATAGGACATGCACCCACGCACTTTGCACAGCGGATGCAAGGCTGCGGTTCACCACGGCGGGCTTCCTTGCCTGTCATAATCAGAACACCCGACGACCCTTTGCAAATAGGCACTTCGGCATTGACCAAAGCCTTACCCATCATTGGGCCACCACCGATAATCTTGTTTTCGCCCTCGGACAGTCCGCCGCAGGCATCAATGAGCTGGCTCATAGGAGTTCCCATGCGGACAAGGAAATTGCTGGGCTGTTTCAGCTGTTTACCTGTTACGGTAACGATGCGTTCAAAGAGCGGTTTGTTCTTCATCACAGCCTCATACACGGCGTACGCAGTACCCACGTTCTGCACAATGGCACCCACACTGACAGGCAGTGCTGGAGGTGCTGGTACTTGACGGCGAACTACAGCGTCAATCAACTGTTTTTCACCACCTTGTGGGTATTTTGTCTTCAACGGAACAACCTCAATGTTAGGATACAGGGCTGCGCATTTCTCTGTCATCAGCTGAATGGCATCGGGCTTGTTCTCCTCAATGCCGATAAAGCCTTTTGTCACCTTGCCTGCCTTCATCAGCAAATCCACACCAACCAAAATCTGGTCTGGCTTCTCCAGCATCAACCTGTGGTCAGCCGTGAGGTAAGGTTCGCACTCCACAGCATTGATAATCACCCATTCGGGCTTGAACTGTGGTGGAGGCATCAGCTTGACGTGCGTGGGGAAACAAGCTCCGCCCATGCCCACAATGCCGGCATCCTTAATCTTCTCTATAATCTGTTCCGGAGTGAGTTCCGGTCTGTCCTTCAGTGTGACAAGCTTGTCGCTTCGGTCAATGCTTTCTTCCCATTCGTCACCCTCCACAGTGATATACACAGCAGGCTTCTTGTAGCCGCTGGCATCCACCACGGTGTCAACCTTGAGCACCGTGCCGCTGACAGAAGAGAATATTGAAGTGGAAAGCGCCTTCTCCATCGGCTTTCCAATGAGCGTACCCACCTTCACCTTGTCACCTTTCTGTACGACAGGCAAAGCTGGTGCACCAATGTGCTGACTCATCGGGAACACTGCCACCTTGGGAAGTTCAGTCACCTTGATTGGTTCAGCAGCAGAAAGTTTGTTCTCTGCCGGATGAACACCACCTATTCTAAATGTTTTCATATTCTAAATTCTACGATTTGACGATTTACAATTTGACAACCTTACTTCAGTCCAAGCAGAATCAGCTGGCTTGGTGGAAGTGGCGCATCAGTACGCTTGTCTTCAAATTTCACTTCTTTACCGGCAGGAACCGGATTGCTCAAATCCTTCGGACCTGCAAGCAGAATCTGCTGCGAAGGCATCAACGGAGCACCATCATACTTGATTTCGATGGGTTTCCACTCCTTGGCAGGTTTGGCAGGAGCAACATCAGCAGCGGGTTTTGCTGCTATAGCAGCAACAGGTTTTGCCGCAGCGGGCTTCTGAAGCACCTGTTTCAACGGCTTACGCTCCACGCCCTTGATGGAAACAGAAGCAATGGCACCACGCGGACAGGCATTGAAGCACTCACCGCACAGAATGCAAGCCTCTGGATTGATGTAGGCCACGTTGTTACCCACATGCACAGCATCACTGCCACAGACATTCTGACACTTCTTGCAGGCAATACAACTGCGCTGGCAAATCTTCATGGCCTCGGCACCCTTGTCCATGTTCATGCAAGTCACTACATAGGCATCCTTGTCGGCTCCGCTCACGTTGCGGACTTCCATGATACCACGCGGACAAGCTTTCACACAAGCTCCACAGGCCGTACACTTCGTGGCATCCACTTCGGGCAGACCTGTTTCCTGGTTCATCGAGAGTGCACCGAACTGACAACTGGCCACACAATCGCCACAGCCCAGACAGCCGTAGGAGCACATGGTTTCGCCCATGCAAGTGGCATTGGCAATGCGGCAGCTCTTTTCGCCGTCGTAGCTGTTGACACGCGGACGGTTCTCACACGTTCCGTTACAACGGACAATAGCCAGCTTCGGCGTCTGTGCCTGAACCTCCATACCCAGAATATCCGCTACCTGCTTCATGCACTCGGCACCACCCACAGGGCAATTCAAGTCACCCAACGACCCTGCGTCAGCAGCCTTCACGCAAGCAGCAGCCATACCGCCGCAACCTGGGAAGCCACATCCACCGCAGTTTGCACCTGGCAGCACTTCCAGCACTTGCCCGATACGCGGATCTTCCTTAACTGCAAACTTCTTGGCCACGCCGAAAATGCTACCCGCAAGGATTAGCCCGATGAGTCCCAGAACGATTACAGCAATTAGAATTACGTTCATAATGTTAAATATTTAAGTTTGTAAGTTTTTTGCGCTCTTGCGTTAATTTTCAATTACCCTATTCTATCCAAAACTGGAATTCCCGATTCAGCTTTTCCCTGTTGAAATATGCTATCAGGAAATAGACTGCCAGTGTCAGCAACATCACGCCCAGCGTCAGAGGCTCTGAAAATTCCAGGACACCCCTCAACACAAAGCACGTCAACAGGCAAATCACCGTAGGCCACACAAAAGCATACCGCACGGCTTTCCGTCCCATCTGAAGTGAACCGCAAACAGTCACGGCGTCGCCCACTTTGTAGCGGTCCTGATAATGGCCGTACACATCAACGTACTTCTCCTTGCTTTCGGAAGAAGTACACAACGCCCTTGCTTTGCACTCGCTGCATGAGGCAACCTGCATAATGGAAACCCGGACATGACCATCGCTGATGCTTTCTACTACACCCTGATGCTCTATTTTGTCATTCATCGGTTAAAATAGGTCAACTTATTATTGCGTGCAAATGTAAGTGATTTAAATCAAACAAAAAAGCGTTCACGCAAAAAAAGTGTTTTTTTCTCCGAAAAGCACCATTAAAAAGAGAAATTGCTTGTCCTGTATCGATGTACAGGACAAGCAATTTCTCCGTCATTCACTCCAAAATCATTTCTCTTACCTCACGCGGAGCAAATCGCCAGCCTCAGGCACGTAGTCGGCTGAGCGGAAATTCATCTTGTATAGATTCTTCAGCCGAATGCCATAGAGCTGGGCAATGGAGTACATAGACTCTCCTTGCCTGACGTGATGCCAATAGTCTTTGCCATACATGTTTTTATCGGCATGTGTGTCCTTTTTATGCAAAAAGAGGTAAGTACCAGGAGCCGGGAAGAAGTCCTTGGAGGGGGCTTCGTTATACTTACGGAGTTTACGGGCTGAAATGCGAATGCCACGCTGACGGAGTTCACAGGAAAGACCTTCCCAAGAGTCGCCTTCTTGTGCCATCACGCAATCGAGGTTGTTGACGATATAGAGTTTATGGTAATCAGCAGGAAGAATAAGAGGGGAGGTTTTGTAATGCCTACCTTTCCTGCTTTCGTCAAGACGATAGAGTTCATAAAGTTCAATAACCCCTATCAATTTTTCTGCGTATGACGGCAAGGTGGCATAGCCACAAGCCTTCAGTCCACGCGCCCAACCTTTATAGTCACGAGGATCCAGCTTGAACAGGCGGCTGTAACGGCTGGACTGCAGGAAGCGGGAATGGTCTTCGTAACTATCTTTCACCGACGAATATACCCGAAAACAATCATCCCTTTTATCATCATCGTGATAAGTGCGCTTTCCCTTCCAGTCCGAATGGCATTTAATGCCAAAGTGATTGTTCGACTTCTTGGCAAGCACGCTCTGCCCCGCCCCACTCTCAAACAACCCTTGCGCCAAGGTGATGCTGGCAGGAATGTGGTGCTTATGCATTTGCTCAATGGCCAGGTCCTTATACTGATCTATATAGTCCTGATAGGCTGCGTTCTTGCGCTGCTGAGCAGAGAGGGTTAAGTGAAAAGTAAAAAGTGAAAAGTGAAAAATGAGGATGACAAGAAGACGCTGCATCTTAACTTTTAATTTTTAACTTAAAGGTAAGTTGTATCAAAATGGATGGGCAGGAGGTCTTTCACGGTATTGACAAAATAGATACCCTCCGTGCCATAAAGCATGACGCGCATAGGCTGTTTCTGGCGGTCTTCGGTTTCAGACAAAACCTGCCGACAGCCACCGCAGGGGGTGACAGGACGGGCAGTAAACTGCCCTGTGGTGTCGCGGGCGGCAATGCAAAGCAAAGTGATGGCCCTGTCGGGGTATTGTGCATTGGCATAGAAGACAGCCGTGCGCTCGGCACACAAGCCTGAGGGATAGGCACAATTTTCCTGATTGGCACCCTCAATGATGGTGCCGTCGTCAAGCAAGGCTGCCGCTCCAACGGAAAAGTGGGAGTAAGGAGAGTAGCTGCGGTAGGTGGCTTGTTTGGCTTTCTGCAACAGGCTGGCCTCTTCGGGAGTAAGTTCCGCTTCGTCTTTTTTGACGAGAGGAATGGTGATGGTTAGTTGTTTCATGGGATTTCGGATTTTATAGCATTCCCTTGCTACTGGGTAACTGGTATTTATAGATGTCGCGTTTCACGGCCATTTTAATACTACGGGCAAGGGCTTTGAAGATACCTTCAATCTTGTGATGCTCATTCTGGCCTTCCGCTTTAATATTAAGGTTAATGCGTGCTGCATCGCTGAAGCTTTTGAAAAAATGAAGAAACATCTCGGTGGGCATGTCACCAACACGTTCACGGTGGAAATCAGCATCCCAGACAAGCCAGGGACGCCCGCCGAAGTCGAGTGCCACCTGGCAGAGGCAATCGTCCATGGGCAACGTGTAGCCGTAGCGTTCTATGCCACGCTTGTCGCCAATGGCCTTGGCTATGCATTCGCCCAATGCAATGCCCGTATCCTCAATGGTGTGGTGCTCATCGACATGGAGGTCGCCATTCACTTTGATGCGAAGGTCGATGCTGCCATGTTTGCCTATTTGTTCCAGCATGTGATCAAAAAAGCCCAAGCCTGTACTAATGTCACATTGGCCTGTACCATCCAGATTGAGCCAGATGTCGATATCAGTTTCTTTGGTAGTACGACGCACAGAGGCGGTACGTTCTCCTGCAAAGAGCTGCTCTGTAATGGCATCCCACGTCTGCACATTGTCACCAAGAATCAAGTATTTGCACCCCAAGTTCAGCGCCAACTGCTTGTCGGTCGGACGGTCGCCGATGACATAGCTGTTAGCAAGGTCATACTCCCCCGTCATGTACTTGGTCAGCATAGCTGTGCCTGGCTTGCGTGTGGGCAGATTGTCTTCGGGGAAAGAACGGTCAATCAGCTGGTCGTCAAATTCCACGCCTTCACAGCGCAGGATATTCAGCATCAGGTTATGGGTTGGCCAGAAGTCGGCTTCGGGATAGCTGTCCGTACCCAGTCCGTCCTGATTGCTCACCAGCACGAACTCAAAGTCGAGCTTCGTGCGAATGAAGTTAAGGTTGCGGATAACCCCTGGCACAAACTGGAACTTGTCAAACGAGTCAATTTGTTCGTCAGCCGGTTCTACCAGGATTGTTCCGTCACGGTCTATGAATAAAGCACGTTTCATACATATTGTCTAAGTGCGGCAAGCAGCTTAGTATTTTCGTCTTTCAGTCCAATGGTGATGCGGAGACAATCGCCACAGAGGACAACCTTGTTGCGGTTGCGAACAATGACACCACGCTCCACAAGGTAGCGGTAAATGCGGTCAGCATCGGTCACTTTGGCCAAGAAGAAGTTTGCATCCGTGGGATATATTTTCTTGCAGAGAGGCAACAAAGAGAATGCTTTCATCAGCGCTGTCCTTTCATCCATAATCTGAGAAATGTGCCGCTGCAGCAACGTGAGGTCTTGCAGAGCCTCCATCGCTCTACGCTGCGTGAGTACATTCACATTGTAAGGATATTTCACCTTGTTCATCAGTCCAATGATTGCTTCACTGGCAAAAGCCATGCCCAGGCGGATGCCTGCACACCCCATTGCCTTACTAAACGTGTTGAGCACAATGATGTTAGGGTATTTGGCAAAATCCAAGCGCAAAGGACGCTGGGCAGAAAACTCAGAGTAGGCTTCATCCACGATGACGATGCCCTGGAAAGCTGTCAGCACCTGTTCTATCTTTTCTCGCTGAAAAGCATTGCCTGTAGGGTTGTTGGGGGAACAGAGAAATATGATTTTGGTGTGTTCATCGCAAGCCGCCAACAAAGATTCTGGAGAGAAATCGTAGTTGCCATCAAGCAGCACTTTGCGGTATTCCACATCATTGATGTCAGCACAGACTTCATACATGCCGTATGTGGGAGCAATGGCAACCACATTGTCAACACCCGGACGACAGAAGATACGGAATGGGAGGTCGATAGCCTCATCCGAGCCGTTGCCCAAAAAGATATTCTGCACAGGCACCCCCTTCAAAGGCGAAATGCAACGCTTGAGTTCCTCCTGCAAAGGGTCGGGATAACGATTCACGCCATTGGGGAAAGGATTCTCGTTGGCATCGAGAAACGCATCAGCCTTGACACCCTTAAATTCGTCGCGAGCACAACTATAAGGTTTTAACGCCCAGATGTTTGGGCGGACTAATTCTTGTAATGCTTTCATCTCTTTATCGCATTAAGTCGTACCGTCATGGCATATCTGTGAGCATCTAACAGTTCAGCTTCAGCCATCACCTCCACGGTGTGGCCAATGCTGCGAATGCCTTCGGCAGAGAGTTCCTGGAAAGTAATTTTGCGGCAGAACGAGTCGAGGTTCACACCACTGTATGCCTTGGCATAGCCCGAAGTGGGCAGCGTATGATTGGTGCCCGAAGCATAATCACCAGCAGACTCACAGGAGTAGTTACCCAAGAAAACAGAGCCTGCATTGACGATTCTGTCGGCCACATCCATATAGTTCTTCACAGCCAATATCAGATGTTCGGGGGCATATTCATTAGTAATGTCAACCACTTCGTTCAAGTCCTTCACCACAATGATTTTGCTATACTGCAACGATTGGGCGGCAATCTCTTTGCGTGGCAGAAGCTCTAACTGACGACCGAGTTCGTCATTCACAGCCCGGGCCAGCACTTCGCTATCGGTAAACATCACAGCCTGACTGTCAACGCCATGTTCCGCCTGACTCAACAAATCTGCCGCCACAAACTTCGGATTGGCAGACTCATCGGCCATCACAGCCACTTCACTGGGACCAGCCGGCATGTCGATGGCCACATCGTGCAGACTGACTTGCTGCTTGGCCGCTGTGACGAACTGATTGCCAGGGCCAAAGATCTTGCTCACTTTCGGCACTGTTTCCGTGCCGTATGCCATAGCTGCAATAGCCTGAACACCACCGGCTTTATAGATTTGGTTCACCCCTGCCGTCTTGGCGGCAAAGAGAATGGCTGGGTGCAGTTTACCTTCACGATTGGGAGGACTACACAGCACTATGTCCTTGCAACCAGCTATCTTGGCAGGAGTGGCCAGCATCAGCACGGTAGAGAACAACGGTGCCGTTCCCCCCGGAATATAAAGCCCCACCTTTTCAATGGCAACAGCTTTCTGCCAGCAAACCACCCCAGGCTGTGTTTCCACCTTTACACCTTCAAACTTCTGTGCAGCATGAAACTTTTCAATGTTGGCATGAGCCAACTGTATCGCGCTTTTCAGTTCTTCACCTACAAGCGATTCAGCCTCTTGTATTTCAGCTTCAGACACAGCCAATGATTCAAGCTGAACCTTGTCGAACTTCAGCTCGTACCTTTTGACAGCCTCATCACCATTCTGCTGCACATCATCCAGCACAACCTTCACCACCTCTCGCAGTTCGGAAGCATCACGGTGAGGACGCTGAAGATAACCGACCCACTCCTTCTTGTCTGGATATAAAATAATTTCCATTATCTATCTTACAATAACGTATTAACGTAAAAACGCCAAAACGTATTATCTTACAATATCATTTTCTCAATCGGTGTCACCAAAATGCCTTCAGCACCAAGTGCCTTCAGCTGGCCGACAATCTCCCAGAAATGCTTTTCGTCGAGTACGGCATGAACCGAGCACCAGTCTTCGTCGGCCAAAGGGATGATGGTAGGACTTTTCAGGCCAGGCAGCACCTTCACAATCTCCTGGAGGCGTGCCTTCGGCGCATTCATGCGGACATATTTCTTGTCATCGGCAATCAGCACAGATTCAATGCGGAAGAGCAGTTGTTCAAGCACAGCCTTCTTTTCATCCTCCATCTGCTTGTTGCCAATGAGCAGAGCCTCGCTCTGCATCACCACCTCAACCTCTTTCAGATTGTTGCTGACAAGGGTTGAACCAGAGCTGACAATGTCGAAGATGCCATCGGCCAGTCCGATGCCAGGAGCGATTTCCACCGAGCCCTGAATCACGTGGACATCCATCTTGATACCCTTCTCCTGCATAAACTTACGCAAGATGCCAGGATAGGAGGTGGCAATCTTCTTGCCATTGAACCACTCTACGCCTTGATAGTCCTCGGCCTTGGGGATGGCCAACGAGAGGCGGCATTTGCTGAAACCCAGTCGCTTCACAATATCAGCATCAAAGCCGCGTTCCACAAATTCATTTTCACCCACAATGCCAATGTCCGCCACACCGTCAGCCACGGTCTGTGGAATATCATCATCACGCAAATAAAGCACTTCAAGGGGAAAGTTGGATGATTGCACCAAAAGGGTGCGTTTCGTACTACTAACTTTAATACCCGCCTCTTTCAGCAGGTCCATTGTATCTTCAAAAAGACGTCCTTTCGACTGTACTGCGATTCTTAACATATCCATTCTCAATTTTCAATTTTCAATTCTCAATTCTCAATTCTCAATTTTCAATTCTCAATTACCTAATCACGCTGCTGCCCGTCAGTATGGTCTGACTTTGACTGACATACGTACCAATTAGGGGGGCCTTGCGCTGTTTCTCCTGATGCCTGAACCAGTTCAATATCTCTTCAAACGAGTAGGCGTCCGTGTCAAACACGATATAATCGGCCGTGAAATCCAATTTCTCTGGCAATCCGTCCGAAACGGAATGATAGAACTTATGCGATGCCATCAGCTTCTCCATCTGGGTCAGATTAAAGCCCTTGCCTACCAGCAGAAATTTCTTTTGGCGCATTTCATCGATAATCACGTGTTTGTAGTGCCGCTTCTTCACAGCCTGTTGCTTCATATAAGTCAGCAAAGCCTTGAAATAAATGAGCACCGATACAACTGCCAACAACAAGAAATTATACCTAAAATGCTTCTTGAAGAAGATAAGCATGGCGCGGTGGAAAACGATGGCGTACCTGTAGGAACTCTTCTGGGTGCTCTCGCCCTTGTAATGCAGAATGGTCGTAGGCAAATAGTAGTTCTTGTAACCTGCATTCAAGATGCGATAAGAAATGTCGATGTCCTCACCGTACATAAAGAATGATTCATCCAGCAAGCCGCACTGCTCCAGCACAGACTTACGCATCGTCATGCAAGCCCCCGACATGATGTCGATAGGAACAGGCCTGTCCATCGGCAAATATTGCATGTAGTAACGACCGAACAGCGGAGATTTGGGGTAAAGGCTGCATAGTCCCACCATCTTGCAGAACGAAGTCCACGGCGTGGGCACACCACGGCGTGACTCCAAAGCAAAACTGCCATCCTCGCGGAGCATCCTCACGCCGACACCTCCAGCACCCGGGGTTTTGTCAAGAAAATCAATGCACCGTTGCAAGGTGCTTTCGCTCACGATTGTATCCGGGTTCAGCAACATTACATACTCGCCTCGTGTCCGCCGGATTGCCATATTGTTGGCCACGGAGAAACCCGCGTTATGTTCATTCTCAATGTAGTACACCCAAGGAAACTTTCCCCTCAGGTATTCTATTGAACCGTCCAGACTGCCATTATCCACCACAAACACCTCCCCCTGAATGCCCACAAGCGCACGTTCCACCGAGAGCAGACACTGTTCCAGATAGAACTTCACATTGTAGTTCACTATGACAATCGACAGCTTCATTTCCTCTACGATTTAATGATGTAATCCTCGTTCACCACATCCAGATACTGATTCACCTTTGTGCGCGTAGGCAAACAATAGATGGTGATGCAGATTCCTATACAGGCACAAAGCAAGCCTGTCCAGTTCAAGGTCATAAAATAGATGACCAGGTTGAAAGCGATGCAGAGTGTCACCAGCACCAACCGTATCAAGCTCCACACATGATAAAAGTCCAGTGCTTCGTCCTTGTTCATGCGGCGCAGCCCCTTTGTGGTGTTCAGCAGGAACAATTTCAGCGTGAGGGGCAACAAAAGCAGCGTTGACATGACACCTATCGTGTTCAGCGTAAACTCTTTCTGCGTGTTTGGAGCCACCGAACCATTCACGATGACCTCAAGCAACCCCAACACAAAAACGATGATGACAACAATCCACGACACACAGGACTCAATCCTGAGCATCAAGAGTAATGATTGTATTCTTCTTTCCATATTCAGAGTTAATTACCAGTAAATGGCACACGGTTCAGAAGCGAGCGCCCCAGCGTCACTTCGTCCGTGTACTGCAATTCATCGTTGATGCTCAGTCCACGCGCCAGCACGGTCAGCTTCACGTCCGGATAGGGCGCCAGCTTTCTGGAAATAAAAAAGCTGGTTGTGTCACCTTCCATCGTACTGCTAAGCGCCAATATCACCTCGGCCACACCACCTTGCCCTACTCGCTCCACAAGACTCTGTATCTGCAAATCGGTCGGTCCGATGCCATCCATGGGCGAAATCACACCGCCCAGCACATGGTACAGCCCATGGTACTGCATGGTCGCCTCCAGCGCCATCACATCCTGCACATTCTCCACCACACAAATGGTACTGGCATCGCGCTGCCTGTTAGCACACAAGGCACAGACATCCGTATCGCTGATGTTGTGGCACACCCGACAGTATTTCACTTCATGGCGCAACGTGGAAACGGCCTGACAGAAATTGTCCACCGCCCCCTCGTCTAAATGCAACGTGTGAAGCACAAGCCGCATCGCCGTCTTGCGCCCTATGCCAGGAAGCTTCGCAAACTCATCGACGGCGCGTCCTAACAGTGCTGATGTGTACTGCTGATCCATCAAAACGGGTGCGAAGTTACGAAAAATATATCAGTTTATCGGTATAAAAGCAGCGTTTTCTTTCAAAAAAGCCTTTCTGAAACGCTGCAAAGTAAAGAAATGGTGCAAAAACGCCCATCTCCACATACAAGATGTGTCTTTCCTGCGCTCCCTACCGCCAGCGCCTTGTCCTTGCAAAACCAACCAGCTTGCGCACCACATTGAATGTCTTGAAAGCTGTGATGCCATAACCCACATAACGCATATAGGAGAAATCGGAATTAAGGAATGAATTGTTCGACGGTAGCACCAAATCTACCGCGTCCGCCTCCAGCGCCTGTGTGGCCTTACCCAGCGCACGACGCACCTTGGCCTTGTCGGCACGCAATTCCGCCAACGAGTTATATTCCCGCCTTTCAATCATCTTCATCCTCCTTGAGCATCGACTGGGATAGATTCTTCACAACAGGTTGCTCTATCCAGACCTCACGTTTCAAATAAATAATCAGAATCAACAGGGCAAGTCCACCGCCCACCACATAGTAGGCACCAGCCTCGCTGCCTATCAGGCCACTCAGCGACTTCACAAGCCCCGTGCTCAGAAAGAAGATGGCACTGGTGGCCAAAGCAAAGATGATGCCGCCTAAAATCATAAAGGCGGCAGCGACCGACAATTTGTCAATCGCTTCCAACCTCAAATACTGCACAAGCAATGTCAGTACCCCTCGGCTGTCACCGGCCAGGCGACTGGCATCCCCAGTGTTATTCAGCGTCATAGTCCTCTGCTGGCACAGCCTCCTTCTTCTTGCCAATAGACTTGATGTCATCAACAAGTTTCGAGAACTGGTCTTTGCTCAGTTTCACACCATACTTGTCAAGTGCATCCTTAATCTTCTTGCGCTGGTCTTCACCCTTCTCCGGGGCGAACAGCAAGCCGCAGGCTGCACCTGCAATAGCACCGCCAATAAACGCTGCGGCCAACGCCAAACCATTGTTCTTTGCCATAGTTTTACTTTTTTAAATTGTGTAAGATTTCAGTTTCTTTACATATCACTTCAGCACCGATTTGCATCGCCGCCTTGCTAATTGCATGACAAAAATACGACATTATCCTTAATAAAGCACAAAAATACGAGTGGTTTAACATTTTTTTTTGCAAAAAACTTTGCAGGGGCAGATTTATAGCAGTACATTTGCAAAAAGAATCATCCAACAAACTACACAAAACGACACTTTAACACATTATGGAAAGATTATCGCTTCGCGCTTTCGCAGACAACAAAAACCTCTGTATGGGACTTGCCGTCGCCACCGCATTGGTGCTCACAGGCTGTAAGTCTTCAGAAAGCAGCTACAAGAAAGCATACGAAAAGGCCAAGGCACAAGAAATGGTGGAGCAGAAGGCCGTCGAGCCAGTGACCGTAACACCCGTTACCCCTGTTACCCCTGTTACTCCAGTTCAAACTCCAACCGACAACTCCGACCTCCGTTCTGAGCGCCTCAACGTGATGAACAACGGAACACTCAAGGCATTCAACGTGGTTTGCGGTTCATTCAAAAGCCTCGACAACGCCAATAACCTGCGCAACACATTGGTCAGCAAAGGCTACAACGCACAGGTGGCACAGAACCCCGAAACGGGCATGTATCGCGTAGTGGCTTCATCATTCGACGACCGCACATCGGCCATCAACTCACGCAACGACCTGCGCGCCACCTACCCAGACGTTTGGATTCTGCTTCGTTCCTACTAATAAAGGAAAGAGTTCACAATAAGAAAAAAAAATACTCATATCTTTTTGTTTTCATAGTTGCATATATTTTTTTAAATTCTTTTTGGTAAAGGTGAGAATATACTAGTAAGAATTGGAACACCGGCCTGCAGTGATTGCACGCCGGTGTTTTTTTATTGTATTGCATCGTTCATTATTTATTTTATTCTTTGTCTTCTATTCTTACCATCGCCGTGACAGCAAAGGTGACAAGGCAAAGCAGCATGATGAGCAGGAAGAACTGCTGATAGCCCAAGCTGTCGGAAATCAGCCCCGACACCATGCCCGGCAGCATCACGCCACCCAGATACTGGCCAGCCGTGCAAATGCTGAACACGCTGGTGCTGCGTTCACCACGCGAGAAAGTGACCAGGAACAACGTGTAGGCTGCAAATCCCAAACCATAGCCAATCTGCTCAACACACACGCAACTGCCCACCAGCCACAGATTGTCTGTCGGCACATAGCTCAGATAGACATAGACCACGTCGGGCAGCGTGATGCAAAGCACCAGCGGCCACAGGCAACGCTTCAAACCCCATCGGGATACAGCCCAGCCACCGACAATGCCACCCAGCAACAGGCCGACAACACCCAGCGTACCATAAATCAGTCCGAAATCCACATCGCTCAAGGCCAGACCACCTTCCGCCGTGGTACGGGTCAAGAAAAGTGGCACAATCTTGGTGAGCAGCCCCTCCGGCAAACGGAACAACAGGATGAAGCACAAGGCCGAAACCACGTGGGGGCGCGTCACAAACGACTTGAGCGTCAGATAAAAGTCCGTCAACACATCGGTTCTTTCCTTTTCCTGATCCGCAGTCTGTTCCACCCTCGGCAACACCATGCTATGATACGTCCCTAAAAGCAGCATCGCCACACCCAGCGCGACAAAAGCCACAGCCCACGAGGAGGCCACCGCAGAGAACGACTCGCCCAGCAACCCTTCCTGCATCTTGCCCACCAGCATGACCAGTCCGCCCTGCCCTATCACCATGCCAATGCGATAGAACGTGTTGCGCACACCCACATAGAGTTCCTGGTCGTGGTCCGACAGACCCAAGATGTAGAATCCGTCTGCTGAAATGTCGTGCGTAGCGCTGGCAAAGGCAATCAGCATGAACAGGGCCAACGACCCCTGCAGCCAAAATGTCGCCGGCAACGTGAAGGCCACCAGTGCCAGCCCCGTACCCATCAGGAACTGCGTCGTCAGAATCCACCACCGCTTCGTGCGCATCCCGTCAATAACGGGACTCCACAGCGGCTTGATGACCCACGGCAATCCCAGCCAACCCGTGTAAAGTGTGATTTGTCCGTCGCTCAACCCGTACTCCTTGAACATGATGACCGAAATGAGCATCACGGCAGAAAACGGCAACGACTCCGACAGATAAAGCGTGGGTACCCACGCATAAGATTTTCCTTTTTCCCGATTCATGTTGTTATGAAAAAGTTTATTCATTTCTAATTCGTTGCAAAAGTACATCTTTTTTTTCACATGGCCGCATCTTTAACGAATATTTTTAGCACACCTGTGCCGCTCCAGTAGCACACCTGTGCTACTCCGGCGACACACCTGTGCTACTCCGCCAGCGATGGGGTGTCGCCGGAGTGACGACGGGGTGTCAGCAGAGTGACGACGGGGTGTTGCCGGAGTGACGATGCATCGCCGCTGCCGTGACGATGCATGGCCAGAGCCGTGACGATGTTTCGCCACAGTTGTGACGATGTTTGGCGACAAGTGCGACGATGTTTCGCTGGCGCGCTGACGATGCACGGCCACGGCGCTGACGATGCATCGTCATGCCAACTTTACACTTTTTCTACCGAGTTTTTCAAACTAAAGGTTCATTTTTAGGCTATCACCATAGATTACAACAACT
>R20__coassemble_399_pt1 | contig 32786 bp, 25 predicted proteins | sample R20__metabat2_low_PE_030 | metagenome-assembled genome bin R20 | reverse complement strand
ATCTTCAGCGACCATCCCTCCGACGCCAAGCGCATCAAGCAGATTCAAGGCTGGATGCCAGAAGTCCTGAAGTATTATAAACCCACAACCATCGCCACTACGCCCGTCAGCACAAAAACCTTCAGGTTTTCAGGGAAGTAGGACGACACAGTCGATGAAAGTGAAAGCAAAATGATGATTTCAAAAAGATTTCAGCACTTCACTTCCGCATCTGCTCGTTCCACGCTTTCACGATGTGCCAGGCACGCTTCTTCTCGCCACGCTCGGAGTAGAGGCCCTTGCGGTTGTAGTCGTCCTGCACACCAGGAATGAGGCGGTGGGGGGAACGGAAGTCGGCCAGTACCCAGGGGATGGTGCCAGCCAAGCCTTTTATCTTGCTGAGCATCACAAACTGGTGGCGGTAAAGTTCCGTCATGTAGTCTTCGGTGAAGAAATGGTTGACCGACCCTGTGCGGCCAATCTTGGCACCGCCGCCAAACTCGCTGATGATAACGGGCTTGTCCTCGGGCAAACTCCAGGTGATGCTGTCGCAAAGTTCCTTTGGTCCGTCGTACCAGCCAATGTATTCATTGAACGAGAACACATCCAGGGCTTCGTGCAAGGGGTCTTCCACGGTATAGACATTGTGGGCGAGCTGATTGTTCATGTTCTGCAATGCCGCACAAATCAGTCGTGTCGGGTCTTGACGGCGTGCCTCATTCGCCAGCTTGGTCAGGAAAGCCGTGCGCTCCTTGTTCACCGCCGTCTCGTTGGCGATGCTCCAGAAGATGACCGAGGCGCGGTTGCGGTCGCGGTCAATCATTTCCGTCAACTGGTTCACAGCCAAGTTGTACGTCTTCTCGTTCTTCCAGTCAATGCCCCAATAGAGTGGAATCTCCGACCACACCAGCAGTCCCATCTTGTCGGCCAGTTTCACCATGTCTTCGTTGTGCGGATAGTGCGCCAGACGTACCAGATTGCAGCCCAATTCCTTGGCCAGAGCCAACAGTACGCTGTCCTGTTCGCGTGTATAGGCACGGCCTGGAGCCAGTCCCGGCGTGCCAGCCGGACGGCGGTCAATCTGCTCTTCGTGCATGTTCACACCAGCCATGAAGGTTTCCTTGCCGTTCAGCAAAATCTTTGAGCCCACGGTGCGCACCGTGCGGAAACCGATTTCATCCTTCAGGGCTGGTTGGGCTGCCACTGTCAGGTTCACTGTGTAAAGTTTCGGATTTTCAGGCGACCACAGTTGCAGTTTCTTGCCGTTCAGCTGAATGACGGCGCGTCCCTGATCGTTGGTCTTCAGCTTCTGCTGCAACTTCAGTTCAGGAATGCTGACTGTGACCGTTTGTCCAGCCTTGTCCTTGCCGTCCACTTGCACATAACCCACAATCCGCTTCGTCTTCTCATTTTCAATGCGCAAGGCATAGTCGTGGATAAAGGTTTCAGGCGTTTCAATCAGGCGCACATGCCGTGTGATGCCGCCGTAGTTCCACCAGTCGGTGTTCATCGTGGGGATGCCGTCGGGCTGACGGTTGTTGTTCACCCGAACCACCACAGAATTCTCACCAGCCTTCACTGCATCCGTGATGTCAAAGGCAAAGGGCGTGAAACCACCCACGTGTTCACCAATCTGCCTGCCATTCAGCCAGACCAATGCCTCGTAGTTGGCAGCATCGAAATGCAGGAACAGGCGTTTGCCCTTCACCGCCGGTGCCTGGAAGGTGCGGCGATACCACATGGTGCCTTCGTACAAGTAGTAACGCTCCTGCTGTGTGTTCCAGTCACCCGGCACACGCAGGGTGGGCGAAGTATCGAAGTCATAGTCCTGCAGACGTTCACCTGTAAACTTCAGGTCGCGCCCGAAGCCCCAGTTGCCTCGCCAGCCGCCATGTCCGTATGGGTCACAAATGGTGTTCCATTCGCCATCGAGCGACATCTGCTCACGTGCATCCACATTCATCAGCGGACGCACCTGTTGCTGCGCAAAACCGTTGGCAGTGAGTGTTGCCAACAACGCAAGGGTTAAAAGGTTCTTCATAGAAAAGATTAGGTTTATGTTAGTAACAAAATCTCTGTTACTTCACGTTGCCCACCTTGATGAGGTACTCGGCAATCTGGACTGCATTGAGGGCGGCACCCTTCTTGATCTGGTCGCCGCTGAGCCAGAACGTGAGGCCGTTTTCGTTGGCCAGGTCTTTGCGGACACGACCCACATAGACATCGTCCTTGCCTGCCGTGAAGAGCGGCATGGGGTACTTCTGGTTCTTCGGGTCGTCAATCAGCGTTACACCGTCGGCAGCAGCGATGGCGGCCTGAGCTTCTTCCACGCTGATAGGCTTTTCGGTCTCCACCCAGACGGCCTCGCTGTGGGCACGGAGGCTGGAAATGCGCACGCACATGGCAGAGCACTTGGCATCGGTGTGCATAATCTTGCGTGTCTCGTTGAACATCTTCATCTCCTCCTTTGTGTAACCATTGTCCTGGAACACGTCAATCTGCGGAATGACATTGTAGGCCAGCTGATAGGCAAACTTGTTGACAGTAGGCTCCTTGCCTTCTACCAGTTCCCTGTACTGCTGCTGGAGTTCGGCCATGGCTGCAGCACCGGCCCCGCTGGCACTCTGGTAGCTGGCGACATGGATGCGCTGGATATGGCTCAGTTTCTCGATGGGCTGAAGCACAACGACCATCATAATGGTAGTGCAGTTAGGGTTAGCAATGATGCCACGCGGACGGTTCAAAGCGTCGGCGGCGTTGCACTCAGGCACAACCAAAGGTACATTGTCGTCCATGCGGAATGCGCTGGAGTTGTCAATCATCACGGCTCCGTATTTGGTGATGTCCTCGGCAAACTCCTTGCTCGTGCCGGCACCGGCACTGGTAAAGGCAATATCGACACCCTTGAAGTCGTCGCCATGCTTCAGCAACTGCACTTCATACTCCTTGCCTTTAAACATATACTTTCGTCCTGCACTGCGTGTGGAGCCAAAGAGCACCAGTTCGTCAATGGGGAAATTACGCTCGTCTAATACGCGCAGAAATTCTTGGCCAACTGCGCCGCTGGCACCTACGATTGCTACTTTCATACCTGAATTTTACAATTTAACTATTTACAATCTGACAATTTGGGTGCAAAGGTACGATAAAAAGTGAAAAGTGAAAAGCTTTTCGTCCAAAAAGCTTTATCTTTGCCGCAAAACAACGATATACTATGGAAAAAGACCGTATCAGCCATGAACTTTTCGAGGTCAGCCAAGCTTTCCTGCACATCTCTGAACAGATTGACTACGAAAACCGCCCCAAAACCGTCCCCGAACTCATCAACTTCCTCGTGTCGAACCTGGGCCAGAACGAGCTATGCTCGAAACGGCTGAAGGTGTTCGACCTGTCGGCAGACTACATCAACGGCGTGACCGACTTTGGCGGCGCACCAATTATGGTTTACATCTGCGAAGCCCTGAAAGAGGCCGCCATCAGTAGCATTGCTGAAGAAATTGCCCTTCACCAGCAACTCCGCGTGGTGCTTATCGCCGGTCCGTCATCCAGCGGCAAGACCACTTTCTGCAAGAAACTCAGCTATGCTTTGCAGCAGCAGGGGCTACACCCCGAAGGGCTTTCTTTGGACGACTACTACAATGACAGAGCACACGCACCACTGGAGCCCGACGGCAAACCCGACTGGGAATCCATCTATGCGCTGAACTTGCCACTCCTGCAGGAACAAATCGCTACTTTGCTGAGGGGCGGAAAGGTGCAGCTGCCACGTTATGATTTCAACACCGGCAAAAGCATCCTGACCGACCGCCACCTCCAGCTCAAGTCCGACAACATCCTGCTGCTCGAAGGCATCCACGCCCTCAATCCCCTCTTGCTCGACGGTGCACTCCACGCAAAAGAAAGCTCTTTCCGCATCTACATTTCGGGATTGACAGCCTACCGCTCCACGCCAGAAGGCACGGTTGTACCCACCACCGACAACCGGCTGCTACGCCGCATGGTGCGCGACTCCAAATACCGCAACACCACCGCCCAGCAAACGCTTGACCGCTGGTCATCTGTGCGCCAGGGGGAGGAAAAATGGATTGTACCCTTCCAGCCACAGGCCGACGTAAACTTCAATTCGGCCTACCCCTACGAGTATTGCCTCTTGCGCGAACATGCTCTGCCGCTTTTAGAGACTGTCCTGCCCGACGAAGCCGTTTACGACGAAGCCCAACGCCTCATCCGCCTGCTGCACCGCTATCACAAAATTCCTGTGCGACACCTGCCGCCCTACTCCCTTCTACGCGAATTTTTAGGGGGGAGTGCATACGAGTATTAAGGCGCCACGCCCCCTCTTCCACAGGAAAAGTACGGTGAATGCTTGATTATTCATCAGAAAAGGCGTAACTTTGCACCCAAAATCTTAACATAACCAAGTTATGCAATTGCAAATTATCAACCATTCGCACCATCCGCTGCCACAATATGCCACACCGCTGTCGGCTGGCATGGACCTGCGCGCCAACCTCTCTGAAGCCATCACCTTACAGCCCATGCAGCGAAAGCTCATCCCCACAGGCCTATACATGGCATTGCCCCCGGGCTACGAAGCACAAGTACGCCCACGCTCCGGATTGGCCCTGAAACATGGCATCACCGTACTGAACACACCTGGCACCATCGATGCCGACTACCGTGGTGAGGTCTGTGTCATTCTTATCAATCTTTCCACCGAACCATTCGTGATTAACGATGGCGAGCGCATTGCCCAGATGGTCGTTGCCCGCCACGAACAGCCCGAACTGGTGGAAGTGGAAGTACTGGACGAGACGGAACGCGGAGCGGGCGGCTTCGGACATAGCGGCACAAAATGAACAACATCAACATGACCATACGCATCATAACAATCAAAGCATTGCTACTTATCGCCCTGTTGTTGAGCTTCACAACGGTACAAGCACAAAAAAACAAGCAGCCCGCGCCGACAGGCAGCAACGAGAAGGCCAGCTACATCTTTCTGGAGGCCCAGCGGCAAATTCTGGCTGGCCACGCCGATGCCGCCTACGACCTGCTGGAGTACTGCAAACAGCTCGACCCCGACAACGCCGCTGTGCTTTACTCGTTGGCTCCGCTCAATGTGGCTTTGCAGCGCGACTCCTTGGCCACTCTCGACATGGAGCGCGCCACCAGGCTGTCTCCCAAAAACTACTGGTATCAGGAACTGCTGGCCAAGCTTCACTTTGCCAGACACCGCCCGGCAGAAGCCCTCAAGGTGCTGGAACAGATGCACATCCAGTGGAGCGACAAGACCGAACTGCTCTATATGCTGATTGACACCTACGCCTCGCAGAACATGACCGACAGCCTGCTCCACGCCTTTGAGAAGCTGGAAGTGAAAGAAGGGAAGTCGGAGCAAATCTCACTGGAGAAAGTAAAGATTTACGTGCAGCGCAACGACGTGAAGTCCCTGTTGGAAGAGCTGGAAGCCCTGCTCAAGGCCAATCCCAGCAGCCAACTGCCCGTGCAGCTGCTGCCACAACTGCTAAAGGAAAAGAGCGATGCCTACACCCTGCTGGGCGACCTCTACCATCTGGCAGGAAATGACGACCGTGCCTTCCAGTACTACGACTCTTGCCTGGTTTATAAGCCCGACGATGCCATGGTACTCAACAACTACGCCTACTACCTCAGTCTGCAACAGCGCAACCTCGACACTGCCGAACAGATGTCACGCCGCAGCAATGAACTGGAACCCGACAACCCAACCTACCTTGACACACTGGCGTGGGTGCTCTATCAGCAAGGCCGCTATGCCGAAGCCAAGCAGTTGATGGACAAGGTACAGCTTCTTATGAAGCCAGAAGACCTGGAAAACTCCACCGACGTGAAGGAGCACATCCAGCAAATCGACGAAAAGGTAAATAGCAAATAGTAAATCGTAAATGCTAAATTGCCCATAACATGATTACCGACCCCACCTGGACCTTCTTCATTGTCCTCTGCATCATCCTCTTTGCGCCGATGCTTTTCAACCGGCTGCACATACCCCATCTGGTGGGGATGATTCTGGCTGGTGTCCTGGTGGGTGAACACGGTCTGAACCTGTTGCGGCGTGATGCTTCATTCGAACTGTTCGGACAAGTCGGCATCTACTTCATCATGTTTCTGGCAGGTCTGGAGATGGATATGCAGAACCTGAAGCAGAACCGCATAAGCGGAACCGTCTTTGGCGTCATCACAACCATCATTCCCTTTCTGTTCGGCCTGTTTTCAGGACTATACCTGCTCCACTACAGTATGCCGGCCTCCCTGCTGCTGGCCTGTATCTTTGCCTCCCACACGCTGGTCAGCTACACCATCGTGGGACGTTATGGCGTGACCCGCGACACGTCCGTCACCATCTCCGTTGTGGCCACCATGATAGCCCTGCTCTTGGCCCTGCTCTTCCTGGCCGGTATAGCCAATGTACTCAAGGGCTCCAGCATCGATGTGGGCTTCTGGGCTTTCTTCGCCCTGAAGATGTTGCTCTTCCTTGACGGAATGTTTTGGCTTCTGCCCCATGTGCTGCGCTTCTTTTTCAGCCATTTCACAGAGCCAATCATGCAGTTCACTTTCACGCTGGCCGTAGTTTTCCTCTCTGCCGCGATGGCTTCCCACCTCTGCGGTCTTGAAGGCATCTTCGGCGCATTCCTTTCGGGACTGGTGCTCAACCGTTTCATTCCCGCCACCTCGCCGCTGATGAACCGCCTGGAGTTTGTGGCCGGTGCGCTGTTCATCCCCTACTTCCTCATCGGCGTGGGGATGCTGGTCAACATCCATCCGCTTTTCCACGAATCACAGGCCATCGGCGTGGTCGTCATCATGGTTGTGGCCGGCACCCTCTCCAAACTGCTGGCCGCCATCCTCACACGCCACATCCTGCGGCTGAGCATTGTACAGGGCCTGATGATGTTCGGCCTGACGGAAGCCCATGCCGCCGGTGCCTTGGCAATGGTGCTGGTGGGCACGCACCTCGAAATCGCTCCAGGTCAGCCCCTGATGACCAGTGCCGTGCTCGACGGTGTCGTCATCACCATCCTCCTCTCCTGCATCATCAGCGGCATTGCCACCGACCAGGCAGCCAAAGCCCTGAAGCTGGCCAACACCGAAACCGCAACCACACGCCGCGACTCCACACCGCTCGACGACGAGAAGATTCTTATCCCCCTCAACGACCCCGACACCATCCACCATATTCTGCGCACAGCCATTATGATGCGCAACCGCGAACTCAACCGTGGCCTGATTGGCCTGAATATCATCAGCGACTCTGACCTCAGTACACAGACCCGCCAGCACGCAGCCCACTGCCTGGATATGGCCGCCAGCCTGGCCGCCTCGGCTGACGTGCCCCTTCAGACCCAGACCCGCCTGGCTGTCAACTTCGCCACGGCCACCATCCATGCCCTGCGTGAGAACGATGCCAGTGAAATCGTCATCGGCCTCCACCGCCGCCGGCATCCGTCCGACTCTTTCTTGGGAACCTATGCCCAAGGCCTTATCGACGGTATGCAACGCCAGCTCACCATTGTCCACCTGCGCATTCCTGCCAACACCATCCGCAAGATTGTGGTGGCGGTGCCGCCCAAGGCCCAGTACGAGCGTGGCTATTACCGCTGGATTAACCGTGTGGCACGCATTGCCGAAGACCTCAGCTGCCCCATCGAATACTATGCCACGGAAGCTACGGCCCAGACCCTCATCCCCTACATGAAGCAGCGCCACCCCAGTGCACAGGCTGAATACGAAGCACTCGACAGCTGGGCCGACCTGCCATCCCTGCGCCATGAGCTACAACCCGACCACCTGCTCGTCATCCTTACAGCCCGTCCGGGCAGTATCTCGTGGAACAAGCAGATGGCTGGCTTACCACAGCTCATTGCCCAACATTTCGCCAATAACTCCCTGCTCATCATCTACCCCGACCAGCAAGCCGAAAGCCCCGAGAGCTACCTTATGGGTGGAGCCACAGCCCGCCGTACAGCACCTGCCGACACCCCCATCACGCGCTGGCTCTCCCGCTGGATTCTAAAGATTTCATAATTTCCAAAACACAAAACGTAAGAACGCAAAAACGCCAACCATGATTACCCTCCAGAATATCACCAAAAACTTTGGCACCCTGCAAGTGCTCCGAGGCATTGACCTCCACATAGCCCCCAGCGAGATTGTCAGCATCGTCGGCCCGTCGGGAGCCGGCAAAACCACCTTGCTCCAAATCATGGGTACCCTCGACAGCCCCACTACAGGCACCGTCAACATCAACGGCACCGACACCACCACCCTGAACCAGCGCCAGTTGGCTCGCTTCCGCAACCTGAACCTGGGCTTCGTATTCCAGTTTCACCAGCTGTTGCCCGAATTTACGGCACTCGAAAACGTTATCATCCCAGGTCTCATCAGCCTGGAAGGCAAAGACAGTCCACACCAGAACCAGCGCAAGCTGCGTGAACGAGCTAAGCAACTGTTGGCCGACCTTCAGCTCAGCGACCGTGCCGACCACAAACCCAACCAGTTGTCGGGCGGCGAGAAGCAGCGTGTGGCCGTGGCTCGTGCGCTCATCAACAATCCAGCCGTCATCCTGGCCGACGAACCGTCCGGCTCGCTCGACACACAGAACCGCATCCAGCTACACCAGCTCTTCTTCGACCTCCGTCAGCAATATGGCCACACTTTCGTCATCGTCACCCACGACGAAGCCCTCTCCCATCAGGCCGACCGCACCATCCATCTTGTTGACGGAATGATCGCAGAATAAGATTCATAGAAACTATAGAAGCTATAGTATCTATAGGAACTATAAAAAAACCACCAACTATGGCAAAACTTCAACTTGGCAAACGCAATCTGCTGCGCGTAGCACGCATCCTTTCCCACGGTGCTTACCTCGACGGCGGCGAAGTGGGCGACATCCTGCTGCCCAAACGCTACCTGCCCAGTGGCACACGGGTTGGCGACCAGCTTGACGTCTTCCTCTACCTCGACCACGAAGAGCGTCTCACCGCCACCACCCAGCACCCCTACATCGAAGTGGGACAATACGCCTACCTCCAGTGTACGTGGGTCAACCAGTACGGCGCTTTCCTCGACTGGGGTCTTCAGAAAGACCTCTTCTGCCCCTTCCGTGAACAACGTACCAGGATGCAGGTGGGGGAGCGCTACATGGTCTATTGCTACATCGACGACCTCACCTACCGCATCCTCTGCACAGCACGCATCGACCGTCTCCAGCCCACAGACGAAGCGGATGCCCAGCCATCGGGACGCACCGCCATCATTGGCGACTTTGCCCCCCGCCTGGAGGAGTGGCTCACCCGGCACGACGGCTTCTGTCCGCTCCACGACCACTCCCCCGCCGAAGACATCTACCAGACTTTCGGCGTGAGCAAACGCATCTTCAAGCAAGCCGTCGGCCAACTCCTCAAGCAGGGCAGCATCACCCTGCAACCCGACGGTGTCCACCTGATGCCCACAGACTAACACCGCATTTTCTTCCAAGAATATTTGGTAAACACCTTATATATTTTTACCTTTGCGGCGAGATTACTTTAAATTCATACTTTCACCATGAAGAACTATAAGGTCAAAGAAGTCCTAAAGCTACTGGAAGAAGACGGCTGGTATCAGCTGAAATCTAAAGGAGGAGACCACCGTCAATTCAAACATCCGACAAAGCCAGGAAAAGTAACAGTACGAGGACATCTGAACGAGAACTTGACCCAGTTTCTTCTCAACAGCATCTGGAAACAAGCTGGCTGGAAATAAATACCCAAAAACAACATGGAAAAGATTAGAGTAGATATACAATGGTGCGAAAACAATTTTGGAGCAACACTGGGCGATAATGTGCCAGGAGCTGTTGTGTTCACCGCCAACAGCATTGATGAATTGCAGAGAGAAGCCCGGGAAACATTGCAGTTTCATGTGGAAGGAATGGTGCAGGATGGTGATGAAGTGCCACAGTGGCTTGTCAATGGAGACTACGAATTTGAGTGGCACTATGCAGATACAGCCACACTGCTTCGCGCTTGTGAACCCTATGCATCCATTGAGGCCATCAGCCGAGCTTCTGGCATCAATCCGCACCAGTTAATTCATTACGCCAATCGACAGAGAAAGCCACGTCCACATCAGCAGCAACGCATTGTGGATGGTATCCACAAAATCGGGCAACAACTGATTGCTATTGCATAAATCAACATTTATTTATAAACCATCTAAAAAACCTTTCTAATTATGAAAAAGATTTTGACGACACTTGTGGTGGCCGTGCTGGGCGTAGCCGCAGCACAGGCACAGAGTTCAGTGATTGCCCTGTTGAGCCACGAGGGCAATGTAACGACATTTAATGGCGCGACCGCTTTGCAGAAAGCACATGAAGCAGCCGTGAACGGTGACGTGATTACACTTTCTTCGGGTACATTCCACTCTGTTGATATAACCAAAGGTGTTACTGTACGTGGTGCAGGTATGTTGCCTGATACATTGATGGGCACTGAGCCAACGGTCATTTCCGGGAATTTCACTTTTAATATGGAAGAGGCCGGAGACTCTGCCGCTGTTGCGTTTGAGGGCATTCAGTTCAATAGCGACGAAATCGTTTGCAACTACGCAAACAATGTAACGTTTAACAAGTGCATTATACACACCATTGAATATTATGGAAGTGAAAGCAGCACAATGAACAATCTCACATTCGTTCATTGCCGTGTCTGGGGTAATCTTAGTTTGCCAAACAACGGAAATGCCATCTGCAAGAACAGCTACATCAACTACCCTTTCTGTTATAATGAGTCTTCATCTAACTTCGATTTCACCAACTGCGTGATAAATCACACACGCCCCTCTGACCTTAAAACGTCCATTTTAAGGAATTGTATATTCCTGGATAGATTTACAAATAATAACTATGATTATAAATTGCCTTCAACTATCACCGTTTCCTATTCTATAGCTATGGCATTTCAAGGAAGTACCAGAAATCCATTTAGCAATATTTCCACTTCTACCAGCTGGACTGTTACTTCTGATTCCATTGCCACCATATTCAAGACCTACACCGGCAACTACGACAACTACGAAACCTTTGAGCTGACCCCTGAAGCCGCAGCCCAGTATATCGGCAGCGACGGCACACAAGTCGGCATGTACGGCGGCTCTACGCCCTACACCGCCACGCCTTCTATCTCCGGCTTGCAGGTGACCAAGTTCCAGGTAGCCCCAAAGAGCGACGCCAGCGGCAAGCTGAGCATCGACATCGAAGTGAAGACAGCAGAGTAAATCTGATTTACGAAATCCGAGATTATGAAACGATATTGTATCATCATACTGTTACTCTGCTTCTACTGCATGGCACGTGGACAGACGTATGGTTACAGCTACTGGTTCGACGGCGACCTCTCTGCACGGCAGACGGGCACGGCGACCACAGCCACCCTGCACATCGATGCTGATGTGTCGGCCCTGGCCGAAGGCTTCCATACGCTGCATACGGCTGTGGATGACGGGCGGGGTAACATTGTGCGTGTGGAGAACGCCTACTTCCTGAAGACGCAGACCGAGCAGCTGCGTGTGCGCTGCTATGTCGATGGCCGGCTACAGTCGGAACAGACAGTGGCAGCAGGAAACGGCGGCCTACGCAGCATCAACGTTGACATGACCAACGTGCCGACAGGCCTGCACCAGCTCTGCCTGATGGCCACCACCCAGGGCGGCACACCTGTGGCCACCTACACCACCGACTTCATACGCATGGCCACCACCGCCGAGCTTGGTTCGCTGACGGCACGGTGCTATGTCGATGGCCTCCTACAGACCGTTCAGGCCATCAACGCCACTGGCGGCGTGCAGACCATCAACCTGGACTTGCTGAAGTATGCCCTCGGCATCCACCGCCTCGACGTCACCCTGCAGACCGAAGGCTCAGCCCCCGTGGCAGCCTACAGCCGCTTCTTCATCCGCAACGCCACCACCGACGAACTGGGCGGACTGGTGTGCACCACCTACATCGACGGCGTGGCCTATTCACAGGAAACCATCAACACGGGCAGCGGTGTCTATCACCTCGACCTCGACGTGAACCGCCTGACGAAGGGCCTGCACCACCTGCACCTGACGGCACAGACGCTGAACGGCAAGACCACCAGCGTCTATAACTCCTTCTTCCTGCGCATGGCCACCGCTGCGGAACTGGCCGACGTACGGCTCCACTACAAGTTCGACAGCGGCCAGCACGGCGTGCTCACAGGCGAAAAGACCGAGGGCGGCTACCACTTCGCCCCCGACGTGTCGAAGATTCCAGCCGGTCTGCACCATGCCACCTTCATGTTCACCGACGGCACCAACACCCACGGCGAGTCGCGCAACGTCTTCTTCGTGAAGGAGAGCGCCACCGCCGCCAGCCACTACCAGTACTGGGTGAACGGCGACACGGCCAACATCCAGACCGTGCCCATCCAGCAATGGAGCGAACCCACCCAGATTACGGCCATGCTGACCCTGCCGTCCTATCCGCTGCGACCCAGCCGCTTCCACTTCGAGGTGCAGGACGGACAGCCCTACGCCTACGCCGTGAACGACCTGACGATGCGCTTCTACAACGAGTTCCAGGCATCGGTCGATACCACCACGTCGTACATCGACGTGACTGTCGGCGGCCTCATCGACAACCCGACACCGCTCCTGCCCGACTCGGCCACCAGCACACCCCTGCCAGCCGCCGACAGCATCCGCTGGTTCAGCCTGACCCTCGACAAGGAAAGCCCCATCGAGGTGAAGACCTCCAGCCCCGCCACCATCGAGGTGTACAATCCCGACGGCGAGCGCATCCACCAGGTGGAGGGCACGGCCTCGACCGACTTCACCGGCCCTGCCGGCAGCCAGCCCACCGGCACCTACTGGGTGGCCGTCCACACGGCTGACACCGTCGCCGTGAGCAGCCAGGGCGACAGCATCGCCGTGACCAGCCTCGACGTGACAGCCCACTACGAGAAGAACGAAGAATGGCACCCCGACGACCCCGAAGAGCCCCAGCCAGCCTACGACCGCTTCACGGTGGATGGCATCGCCTATGTGGTCACGGCACAGAAGGGTGAAGACTGGAACATCTCCGTCGCACGGGGCAGCCTCTACACAGGCCACCTCGCTGTGCCCCAGGCAGTCGTTTACGACAGCATCACCTGGCAAGTGACGGGCATCGAGTCACAGGCCTTTGCCGCCTGCGACCAGCTCATCACCGTCACCCTGCCAGCCACAGCCACCGCCGTGGGCGACAGCCTCTTCAGCGGCGCCATCCGTCTGGCAGCCATCGACTGGCAACAGCCCGTCCGCATGACCGCAGCCGTCTGTGCCGGACTGACACCCAACCCCAACCTGCTCGTCTATGTGAGCGATGCCGCCTACGCCCCCGACGGCGTGGACAACATCATCGTGGGCGAAACCGCCAGCAGCATCACCCTCTACGACGGCCAGTCCATGAACGACTTCTACTGCCTCCGTCCCTTCACGGCCAGCAGCATCAGCTACACCCACCACTATGGCCAGACTTCCGGCCTGGGCACAGCCCACGGCTGGGAAAGCATCGCCCTGCCATTCGACGTGCAGACCATCACCCACGAAACCCGTGGCCCACTCACGCCCATGGCCCTCTACGACGCAACGGACTCGTCTGCCCGTCCCTTCTGGCTGGCCGAACTGGGCAGCGAAGGCTGGCACGAGGTGGAAGGCATCCAGGCCAACACGCCCTACATCATCTGTATGCCCAACAACGCGGCCTACGACCCGCAGTACAACCTGGATGGCTACGTCACCTTCGCGGCAGAAAACGCCCGGGTGGCCGCATCCGATCCACTCCATGCCTATACATGGGGCGACCTGATGCTTATCCCCAACTTCCAGCAGACAAGTACCGAGGAAACCGCAAGCCTCTACGCCCTGAACGCCACCAATCAGGTGGCCGAGGTAGGCGGCGAGGGTGACGCCTTCGTGCGGGGCTACCGCACAGCGCACCCCTTCGAGGCATACATCGTGGCCACTGGCGAGTCGGGCGCCAAGGAGCGCATCCCCATCGGTCTGGACGGCATGGCCAACGGCATAGCCCTGGTGCGAGCCGACAGCGAAGGCCTCTGGCGCGTGCACGACCTGACGGGCCGCGTGCTCCGCCAGACCACGGAACGCAGCCGCGCCCTCGTGGGCCTGCCCACCGGCATCTACATCGTGAACGGACAGAAGGTGCTGGTACGTTAACCGCCCCTCTCCTATCAGCAGACGCTGTGTCAAAATTACACCAAGCGTCTTCAAAAAAGAAAACAAGAAAAAGCCCAACCATGTTTTTTCTTGTTTTCTTTTGTTTTTCCTGTTGGTGTCCGCCAAACACAATTTGGGGCGGACAGCCGTTACAGATTTTCACCACTCACTCCACAAAAGCCTCAAAGATTCATGATAAAGCCTCCATAATATGTACAGAAAAGTTGGCAATGCGGCGGTTGTTCTGATGGATTTTGCCCTTCTTATACAAACTTTTTGTGCAAATAGGGGTGAAAAGCCCCTGTTTTTGCGCTAAATATACAAGGGATTTGCGTTAATAGAAACTTAAAAACGATTTTTTGCGATTTTACTGTCACAACTGTCACACAGCGGTCATCAGGTTGGAAACCAACACCTTGCGTGTGACAATAAAGCGATATTTTACTGTCACCTATTGTCACAACTGTCACACCTCCTGTCACACCTTAACCAGGTGATGGCCAGGCAGATATGCGAATCTGTGACAGTGTGACACTAAAAATCCCCCAAACTCGCTAAGGGGGAGTTTGTGCTTTTTCCCGCCAGCAGTCACGATGGTGCGGGAAAACTTTCCCGACGAAGCGTGAAAACTTTCCTGATGCTTCGGGAAAACTTTCCTGACGAAGCGTGAAAACTTTCATGAACCATCGTGACGGCAGTCAAGAACCAACGTGACGGAAGCAACAAAGGTGGGCTCTATTTTAAGCCCGCGAATGCGGCACAACTGCAAATTCCGTTCACGGCACAGCCTCAAGCCGCAAACCCGTAATGGCCACAGCATAGCGGACATCGAAGACAAGGCTGTAGTGGCCTGTGCGGGGGACAGAAAAGTGTCTTGTGTATGAATCCAGATTGCCACTGCTGGTAAGCGTCACCGTCGCCTTCAGACAATTGGTGTCGATATTGGTGTCATTTCCGGCATCGTCTTGCAGAGAAAGAGTGTATAGCAAGTGGGTATTTGCATTAAATTTACCGCAGTACAACAGCGTGAGTTGATAGTCCACATCTTTATATAAATAGAGAGCGTTGCCCATTCCGCCATAAACGAACTGCCCGCTGTTCATCAGCAAAGCATAAACATCATTGTTGCGGAGAATGCGGTAAGAATTGTAAGCCTCTGGAGTACACAACTGCCCGTCGCCCCACCCGGTCCAGCCCGGAATCAGCTGTGCAGCATTCTCCGCCGTGATGGCAACAGAAGAGGCCGTCGTCTCATACGCCGCAAAGTCTCCGTTCTCAATAAGGTTCACGCCATACTCCACTTGGTTGCCCGCGAGGGTTACATCAGCCGTGAAGGTGTATTCCATGCCCGAAGCGTAGTTCTGCGCAAACAGAGGACTTTGCAGAGGGATGCCGTTCAGCAGGAGGCTGGGAAGGGATGCCGACAGGGTGAAATCAGAGGGAGCCACGTAGGCACATAGCATATAGACTGAATCAGCCTTGAGGGAATCGCGCAGCAGACAGATGCTGCCGAAGCCTGTGGCTTCAGCCGTCCCTGCCAGCAGACCGACCTGCGCCACCGTGCCCACATTCTGCAAATCCACACGGAGGGGCACGCCGTCGGTGCTGTGCACCGTGAGCCGCACCGTCAGTTTCGCCATCAGATGGCGGAAACGCCATTCGCCCTGCTGGCTCTGCCACACACGAAGAGACTGGCCAGCCACAATCAGGTCGCTGTGCAGACGGCCAGCGGCGGTCTCCTGCAGGGTGTCAACACGGAAGGTGTAGCTGCCCCAAAGGTCTTGGGGCGACAGCGAATCATCGTAGGGAGCGTATGCCAGCATCCGCACTTCGGTTTCCGCCGTTCCATAGCCCATCAGCGGATGCCCATCCGTGGCCATCAGAACGCCATCAGCCAGAGAGCAGCGTTCATTGTAGTAGCCCCACGAACCTGCAGGCCAATGCTGAGACTGACGGCTCAGCAGCACAGAAAAAGTGTCTGCCGGCATGACAAACGCGCCCAGGGTGCAGTCTGCCGAAAGCGAATCCACAGCCGCAGCCCGGCGGGGTGCAGCCCGCGAAAGGGCAAAGCCGTCAGTTGCCACCCCTTCAGGGGCAACAAGAACTTCCTCTTCGTAGCCTGTGCACGAACAGAGCACGAAGAGCGCGAGGAGCGGAAGCCGCCAGCGCATGAGGGCCTACAAGGTGATGCCGCCCAAATCCACGGTGCCGCCGTCGGTCCAGGGGGTCAGGACGGCTTTCAGCGTGATTTCCTGATTGCTGCCGCCCACAGTCAGGGTGAGGGTATAAGACGAACCGGCGGCAAAGGCATGGGAGGCCAGGTTCACACTACGCTGGATGGTGCTGGAAGCATCGTCGCCAAATTGAAAGGTGATGACCACCTGTGAATTATTATCGGCAGCCAGGGCGGGAAGCAGGAGGGGCTGGCCTATCTGGTGCGCCACAGGACTGCCCGTGACCGTGAGGTCGTTTTCTGCAGCAACCAGCGGCTGGGTGTCGGACTTCTTCACCCAAACCGTTTCAGCTCCCGAGGCGGAGAGAACACCGTCCTCGCCGTTGATGTCAGCCACGGTGAGGACAGCCGCCGTGGGCACATTGGTGACAGCAATGGACTGCACACGCAAGTTGTTCACGTTGTGATAGGTGGCAGGAGAAGAATCCTCGTCGGCAGTTGGCGTAATCTGAAAGTTCAGCTGAGTCAGCTTGTGCTCGAAATGCAGTTTGGGCAGGGCCTCGCTGTTGCCGTCAATCTTGAAGTAGCTGGCATTATAGACGGCTGCCGTGGACGCCCCTGCAAAGATGTCCTGCGTGCCGTCGAGCGTATAGGCCACGGTATATTTGCCGTCGGCATACGTGGGGGTGCCGATGGGATAGTAGCCATAGAAGCCGTACTGATAGGAGGTGGTGGGATAGTAACGCGCATTGCCGTCGGTCCAAGCAATATTGCCGTCGGTCACGCGGGTATTCACGTTGTTCAGCCCTGCCGTCTGGTCGGCATCGCTCCAGGCAGCCACTCCTTCGGCCAGCATGAAGATGCCCAGTCCGTTAGCCGAGAAGCTGCCTTCCGCCGTGGAGTTCACGGCACTACGTGTCTGGATGAGGGCTGTGCTCAGGCGAATTTCCACGGGAGCGGTGTCTGTTGTTGATTGCGATGGTGTTTCGTCGCTTTGGCATCCGCAGAGGAATGTCGCCAGCGGAAGAAGAAAGAGAGTGTGTTTCATACAATTAGTGTTATTTTGAGTTTTTTGAGTTTTCATTCAGAATCGGTAGTGCAGGCCCAGGCTGACCGAGAAGATATTGTCTGCCAAGTGCAGTTTTTCGTCGGTGCGGTTGGCATAGGGGATGGCATAGCAAGCCCTTTGGTATTGGGGCAGCAGGAAAAGCGACAGATGGCGTGAGAGGGCAAGACGGTAGCACAAGCCCACCGCCGGTGCATAGTAGAAGGTGCGCAAAGAGCCCACACTGGCCGTGCGCAAAACCTGTCCACACGCGGCACCCACCAGCAAGTCCAAAGGCATGGTGCGCAGAGGTGCAAAGGACAGGGCACACTGCACCGTCCGCAGCGCATTTTCGCCCATAGCCAGCAGCGCCGTAAGATGCAATCCCAGGCGGCGCCCCCATGTGTGGGAAATTCCCAGACTTGCCGCTCCCACGGATGCGGAGGGATAAACAGCATTGGCCGGGAGAAGACAATAGGCTGCCGCCAAATGGAAGGCCCATTCCCTCAGGTGTGGGTCCATGTAGCGAGGCTGCAGGATGTGGCGCGTAGCCTCCAGCGAAACGGTGGCATCGGAGTGCCGGGGGTGGCCAGCCCGCTGGCTGGTGCCTTTCTTGTTCCAGAATTGCAGGAACCCCTCGCGGTACATCGGGTTGAACTCGCCATCGGTCTGCAGGACGGACAGAAAGGTGGTGTCACGCGAGATGCAGTCCACCATCGGCACACCGAACTCCTCTGTGAATACGTATTCTGGATATGGCTTGCCATCGATGCGCGTGCTATACATTTCGCCCTCCAGACGGTTGCGCAGCACAGCCTTCATGTACATGACCTTCGGACTGTCCGCAGGAAACAGCTGCTGATTGGAAAGCAGGTCGAGGGCTTCCTGCCAATAGGTCTTGCTGTGTTCATCCTCGTCTTGTGCCGCATAGACCACGACGCGGTTCCAGGGTGAAGTCTTGGCAATGGCCTCCCGGATGGCTGGCTTGTTCCAACCGTAGGCCATGCAGTCGAGCAGGACCTTGATGGACGTGAATGGAGCTTCGTCGGGCAAGTACCTGTCGCTGGCGGCGTATGCATCGTAGATGGCTTTGGCCCGCGTCAGCATCTGCACCTGCGTTGCGGCAATGGAGGCATCGGCATCGACGTATGGCTTCAGCAGGACGGTATCGACCGTGTCGCGTTGCAGGTAGCATTGAGCCAGATGATAGGCAGCCAAAGCCCAAGGGCGGCCATCGCTCTCGTTGCAGGCTGCATCACGGTAGGCACGGCGTGCGATGGATTCGAGCCGGGCAGGCTGTCCCTGATAATGTTCGAAGAGGAAGCCATACATATAGGGTTGCAGGTGCTTCAGCTCTCCTCGCTCCCACAACTGGCAGACTTCGTGGCGGGTGAGCGAGCGGTTGGCTACATACTGATAATTGATATAGACCTTGCGGAAGCGCGGCAAATAGTCGTGCTGGATGCGTGGCCAGGCAGAAAGGCTGCGGATATGCTTCTCCTGTGCATCAGCTGGATAGGTCTTGCAGATTTGGCGGATGGCTTCGGCTACGGCGGCATTGCCTGGCAGGGCATCGGCAGCCATGCTGTCGGCCAGCTGTGTCCAGGCAGCTGTTTCGCGTGTCGGTTCATCCACAGGCACATTCAACTGACGCGACACGTATTGTGCGATGTATCTGGAACGTTGCAGACCAAGGCTCTGGTTGACTTCCCGTCGGCCTTCGGGCGAGGCAAGGCCATGAATGTGCACGGTCAAGGCATGCACAGCTATGTCACATTTCAATTCGGACAGAGCTGCAAGGATTTCGTCCAGGCGCAGTAAACCTGCCGTGTCGGTCGGGGCAATCTGCGCCTTGCCAGCCTCGAAGCGCAGGTTCACCACCTCGCTGCCAGCCTGTGGCTGCACCTGGGGCTTGCGGGCATAACGGGCTGCATCGATGGGCACGGAGGCTATGCTGTAGTCAAGCCAGCGCATGGGCTGCACAGGGTAGCCGTCGCTCAGCAGCAGCGTGTCGGCAGCCACCTGTTGTGTGTAGCTCTCTATCCAGCGATAGGCTTTCACCACATTCAGCTGCTCGGGATTCACCTTCAGCTGTTCGCGCACCGTGAAGTGCAAACCTTCCGCACCCGGCTGACGGATGAGGGTGGCGGTGTCCAGGTAGGCATAAAGGGAATCGCGGGAAAGCTCAAAACCCATGTAGCGCACCTGTGTGTTGTGATAGGCTTCTCCGTCTATCACATGGGGCGACAACACGATGTGGCTGTTGCCTGTCTGCACAAATGGAATCAGGCCGTAGCGGTAGGCTGGATGAGCCAGGGCGGCATCGATGGGAATGGTGGATTGCAACACCTTGGTGTCGCCAATCTGAATGTCACGGGTACGGACAACGGGTCTCGACTTGGCAAACACACGCGCAATGGTGTCGGGCAACGCACGTTCTATCTCCTGACCCTCCACAGGCTGTGAACAGCACAGGGCCAGAAGGACAAGCATGATGATGTGGGCGACACGCTGCATACAGACCTGAATTACTTAATAATATAGACGAGCGAAACCCCGATGTCGGGCAGGCACAGCCAGCCATTCGTGTATTGGTTCGTCAGTTCGGGGAAATAGGCATCGCGCACAGCATACTGCCTGTGGTGGTAGTAGGCAGCGTATGCCGTGGCGGAAAGGTCCAGGGACCAATGCTTCGACAAGTAGAAATCATAACCTGCCGTGACACCGGCAGCATACATTTCACCATCATACACCGTGCCCGACCACGTCACGTCGTGCTGGTCGGCCATGAACTTCACGCCCACAAAGCCGTTAGCAAAGGTGCGTCCGCGCAGCCAGTAACGCAGTTGTGGCATCACGGCCAGATAGTGAATCTGCTTTCCCCACGGGCGATAGGCTGCACACACATCGAGTGCCAGTGTCATGCGGTTGGTCAGCGTCAGCTCTGCTCCCAGCTGTGGAGCGGTCAGCACAGCCCGGAGCACATCCGCCTTCAGACCAATATTCTGTGCCTTCACGAACCAGCCAAGACAAAAAGCACAAAGTATGCAGATGGACTTCTTCATATCTTCACATCCAAGTTTACGTCTTCGCCTTGCACCCAGGGCTGAAGCGTCACACCGCACTCGATGGCTGTCTTGCCATAGACCGTAATGGTGACGGTGTATTGATGACCAGGCAGAAAGACTGGCGTCTTGCCGGTTGTTGCATCGGGGGCAAGCTGAATGTCGCAGGCAATCTCTTCGCTTTCACTGTTCAGGCTGCCATCGGCTGTGCGATAAGGAAACTCCACCGTCAGCAGAATATGGTAGGCAGGACTGGGCGGCAATAGAACAGGATGTCCCAAGGACTGGGGGTGTTCTGGATTCAATGAGAGGTTGGCCGCTTCGGCTGCAGAGATGGCCTTGAGGTCATCTTGCCAAGTCAGCAGTCCGCCCGCAGCCAGCATTTCACCATAAGTATCGACATTCCATGCATCATCGGCCAAAAGGAAGGTGGCAGCGTGTCGGGACTGGATTGTCAAGGCGTGGACAACAGGTTGCGGAAGTGCCAATTCATCGGTGTGGGGGATGCCTTTTACCAAAAACTCAAACCGGGAAAGCAGGTGAAAGGGATTGAACTGTGGACGCAAGCCCAAACGGGCTGTTTGGGTGCTGAACGTAAGCTGAACCAGGCTGTCAACTGTCGGCATGGCCCAGGCATGAACAATGTCTTGTGTACCGTCGATGTCAAGGTCAACAAGTAGCCGATTGTCGGCTGTTGCACGCAACGTGGAGAGGTCGGCTGCCCCCGCCGCATGATAGGCATAGAAATTATATTTCCAGTCGGGATGCTGCCGACTGTAGCATCGGGGAAGGACGTTCCCCTGGGCATCGAGCGGCAGCAGGGTGCCGCCAGCATCTTCAAGACAAGTGGGATGGTGGAACAACAGACGGTGGAGGGTGTCATCCTGCTGGTAATCGGCCTTGCCCTGCGCGTCGCTCTGCGAATGACTGTTCTGGGTAAGCAGGGCAAAGGTGAACGGGGGAGGCGTGTCGCCATGCAGCGTCATTTCCACGGGAACGGGCACAGACAGTTCTTCATCATTTTGTGCGGAGAGGTGAAGCCCGTCGTCCAGATTCAGGACAGGGTAGCTGGAGGTGCAGGCGGCAAGCAACAGCAGAAGGGGCAGGGGCGTTGTGGGCGCTATCTTATCCATTGTTCGGGGTTGAGCAGCTGGGTTTCGTGGCGGAGCTGGAGGTGGAGGGTGGTGTGGCCGTCGCCGTCGGTGGCGATGGCGCCGAGGGGCTGCTGGGTGGATACGCTCTGGCCTTTGCTGACGCTGACGCTGCGGAGGCCTGAATAGACGCTGATGTAGGAGCCGTGGCGGAGCATGACGATGTAGGTGCCGCCATACTGGTAGATGCCGCTGACCTGCCCCTGGAAGATGGCGAGGGCACTTGCGCCAGGCTGGGTGCGGATGTCGATGCCGTGGTTCTGCAGGGTGACGCCGCGCAGACCGGCCACGGTGTAGTTGCCGTAGCGGCGGACGATGGCGGGGCTGCCGCTGGCCGGCATGGGCAGACGGCCTTTGTTGGCGGCAAAGGTGGCGGAGAGGGGGCTGGCGTTTTTCGTGGGCTGAGAGGGGCTTTTGGCTGTTCTGACAGGTCTGGCGGTTCCGGCAGTTTCGGACTTTCCGGGTTTTCCGGGCGTTTTGGCGTTGGCCTTCCGTTTGGCTTCTTCTGCGGCACGGCAGCGGGCTTCGGCCTGGGCCTGGCGGCGGCGTTCTGCCTCGATTTCGGCCTGGACCAGACGGTCGATTTCGGCGGCAAGGGCTGCCTCGCGCTGCTGGTATTGGGCTATCTGTTTCTGGGTGGCAGCCAGGTTGCGCCCCAGCAGGGTGGCTTTGCTTTGCAGGGTGCTGTGCTGTGCCTGCAGGGTGCGCTGAGTCTGCTGCTGCTGCTGGAGGTTGGCCTGAAGGCGGTAGCGAGCGTCGAGCAGCTGGTTGTAGGCGGCTGTCACTTCGGCCTGTTTTTCCTTGATAAGCTGGCCTTGTGCGTGCTGGTAGGCTGTGTATTCGCGGATGTAGCGATGACGGCGGAGCAGCTGGGAGAGGTGGTCGGCGGAGAAGATGAAAGTGAGGCGCTGCTGGATGGTCTGTGTGTGGCGGTAGGCCAGCAGGGCGTGGGCGTAGCGGTCTTTGCGCTGCTGCAGCTGGGCCTGGAGGCGGGTGTGCTGGGCCTGGAGGCTGTCGAGCCGGGCCTGGATGAGGCGGCGCTGGACCTGGAGGCTGTCGAGGGTGCGGGTGTGGCGTGCTATCTGCCTGTTGAGGATGAGGATGCTGTCGAGGTTGGTGCGGATGTTTTGCTGAAGCTGCTGGGCACGCTGCTGTTCTGCCCGGCGGCGGCGCTGGGCTTCGGCTTGTTCTTGCTGCAGTTGTTTTTTGGTCTTGGGTTTGGCTTTGGTGGCGGTGGTTTTGGCGGCTTTTCCAGGCTTTCCCTTTTGGCTGGATTTACCGGAAACGGTCGTCTTACCACGTGTCTGCCCAATTGTTTCGGCAGGACAGGACATGAGCAACAGGATGAGCAGGGCTGGGATGATGAGGCGCATTACTGGACGATGCTTTTGAAGAGTTGTTCGGCAGACACTTGTTCGTATTTGCCGGAGGGTGTGGTGTGGGATTCCCAGTCTGCCTGGTTGTTCTTGCCGGAAAGGCGGAAGCGGAGGCGGATGTCTTTCTGCTGGCCTGTGGGTATCTGGTATGTGAGTTCGTCGGTGTCGGTGCGCAGGGCTTGCTGCCAGAAGTGGTATTCTATTTCCTGGTAGGTGAGGTTCTGGCCTGTGCGGGCGTTGATTTCGTCGTAGCTGACGGTGACGTACTGTTTGTTGTAGCGGTCGATGAGCAGGATGCCGTCGGGGGAGATTTCGAGCCGCCCTATTTCGGTGATGCCCAGGAGGGGGTCGTGCAGGGAGAGCTGGATGACGTCGCCAATGCGCATCCGCAGGTTGCCGCCCGTGCCCAGTGTCTTGCCACCCAGGCTGACGCTGGCTTTGACTTTGGCGCAGAGGTTGGTTTCGGCAGTGAGGCTGCTGGCCGACGGCTGTGCTTCGGGCAGGGTTTCGACGGGCAGGGCCGGAGAGACAGAATCGGCGGTATGCTTGCTGGAACGACACGAGGCCATGGTGAGCAGCAGACAGAGTGCCCACAGGGTGTATGAACGAATGGGGTGTTTCATGTTGAAGTGTGGATTAGGAGGTGCAAAGGTAAGGCTTTTTAAATTGAAAATTGAAAATTGGAAATTGAAAATTACTCTTTTGCCGATAAAATAGTAAATAATATAGGTCAATCCATCAATTTTCAATTTTCAATTTTCAATTTTCAATTATTTTCCGTACCTTTGCCGCCGCTTAACGCTGGAGGCTCCCATAGTTCAATGGATAGAACAAGTCTCTCCTAAAGATTAGATCCGAGTTCGATTCTCGGTGGGAGTACAGAGGGATTTGAAAAGTTAAAGTGAAAAATCTAAGTTACAATTTGGTTCGCGTATAGCGCAGTAACTTAGATTTTTCACTTTTAATTACTTACTACCTACTCGTATTCCTGCCAACTCTTGATTTGCAGGTCCTTCAGGCCCTTCTCGCAGAAGGCTTCGATGAAGGCGGAAGCAAGACGTGCGTTAGTGATGAGTGGAATGTTGTGGTCGATGGCACCACGACGAATCTTGTAGCCGTTGGTGAGTTCACGCTTCGAGTGGTTCTTGGGAATGTTCACCACAAGGTCGAACTTGTGGTCGGCTATCATCTTCATCACGTTAGGCATGTCGCTGTTCTCCTCATCGGGCCATGCCACAGGAATGGCAGAAGCTCCGTTGTCGTTGAGGAACTTCGCCGTACCTTCGCTGGCATAGATGGTATAACCGTTCTTCACCAAAGCACGGGCGGCATCGAGCATGGCCACCTTCTCTTTCGTGCCGCCGGAAGAAATCATAATGCCCTTGTCTTTTGACGGAATCTTATAGCCTGTGGCTATCATGGAGTTGAGCAGGGCCTCTTCGTAAGTGTCGCCCATGCAACCTACCTCACCAGTACTGCTCATGTCAACACCGAGGACGGGATCGGCATTCTGCAGACGGGCAAAGGAGAACTGGCTGGCTTTCACACCCATGCGGTCGATGTCGAACTCGCTCTTGTCGGGCTTGGAGTATGGGGCATCAAGCATGATGCGTGTGGCTGTCTCGATGAAGTTGCGCTTGAGCACTTTGCTGACAAACGGGAAGGAGCGGCTGGCACGCAGGTTGCACTCGATGACTTTCACATCGCGGCCCTTGGCCAGGAACTGGATATTGAAGGGGCCAGAAATGTTGAGTTCCTTGGCAATGGCACGGCTAATCTTCTTGATCTGACGGACCGTGGCAAAACTGATTTGCTGGGCAGGGAACACCATTGTGGCATCACCGGAGTGGACACCGGCAAATTCCACGTGTTCGCTGATGCCGTATTCCACGACTTCACCGTTCTGTGCCACGGCATCAAACTCTATCTCGTTGGTTTCCTGCATGAACTGCGAGATGACTACGGGATATTCCTTGCTGACTTCGCTGGCCATACGGAGGAAACGGTCCAGTTCTTCGTAGTCGTAGCAGACATTCATGGCTGCACCGGAAAGGACGTAGGACGGACGGACCAGAACGGGGAAGCCCACACGCTCCACGAATGCCTTCACGTCGTCCATGCTGGTAAGCGCGCTCCACTGCGGCTGGTCGATGCCGAGCTGGTCGAGCATGGCAGAGAACTTGTTGCGGTTCTCGGCACGGTCGATGCTGACGGGCGATGTACCGAGGATGGGAACGCTCTGACGGTAGAGCTTCATGGCCAGGTTGTTAGGTATCTGACCACCCACCGAGACGATGACGCCACGCGGATTCTCCAGGTCGATGACATCAAGCACACGCTCGAAGGAGAGTTCATCGAAGTAGAGGCGGTCGCACATGTCGTAGTCGGTAGAAACGGTCTCCGGGTTGTAGTTGATCATAATGCTCTTGTAGCCCAGCTTGCGTGCCGTGGTGATGGCATTGACCGAACACCAGTCGAACTCCACGCTGGAGCCGATGCGATAGGCACCTGAACCAAGGACAATGACCGACTTCTCATTATTATAATAATTGACATCGTAACCCTCTACGGCGTATGTCATGTAGAGATAGTTCGTGAGGTCGGGATGCTCGCTGGCCACAGTGGGGATGCGCTTTACGGCTGGCAGGATGCCCAGTTTCTTGCGATAGGCACGGACGGCCAGATTCTCTTTCTCCATGTTGCCGGCCTTTGCCTTCAGCACGAAGCGTGCAATCTGGAAATCGGAGAAGCCCAGCACCTTGGCCTTTTGTAAGACATCGGCTGGCACGTCCTCTATGCGGTTGTAAGTTTCCAACTTCTTTTTATAGTCAACGATGTTCTTCAGTCTTTCAATGAACCAAGGGTCAATCTTGGTCAGCTCATAGATGCGGTCGATGGTATAGCCTTCTTCCAAAGCCTGAGAGATGGCGAAGATACGCAGGTCGGTGGGGTTGGCCAGCTCTTCGTCCAAATTGTCGAATTTGGTATGGTCGTTACCCACAAAGCCGTGCATTCCCTGGCCTATCATGCGCAGACCTTTCTGAATCAGTTCTTCAAAGGTGCGACCGATGGACATGATTTCGCCCACCGACTTCATGCTGGAACCAATCTTGCGGCTCACACCGGCAAACTTGGTGAGATCCCAACGCGGAATCTTACAGATGAGGTAGTCAAGCGAAGGAGCCACGTATGCAGAGTTAGTTGTACCCATTTCGCCTATCTGGTCAAGGGTGTAGCCCAATGCAATCTTGGCGGCCACGAAAGCCAAGGGGTAACCTGTGGCCTTAGAAGCCAGAGCTGAAGAACGGCTCAAGCGGGCATTGATTTCGATGATTCGATAGTCGTTGGTCTGGGCATTGAAAGCAAACTGAATGTTACATTCACCCACAATGTTAAGATGGCGGACGCAACGAATGGTGATGTCTTGCAGCATCTTCACCTGTTCCTCGGTGAGTGAGCAGGTAGGAGCCACCACGATGGATTCACCAGTATGGATGCCCAGTGGGTCGAAGTTCTCCATCGAAGCAACCGTAAAGCAGTGGTCGTTGGCATCGCGAATGCACTCAAACTCGATTTCCTTCCAGCCCTTGAGACTTTCTTCCACCAATACCTGTGGTGCAAAGGTGAAGGCGGATTCTGCAATCTCGACAAAGGTCTTTTCATCAGGACAAACACCGCTGCCCAAACCACCCAAGGCGTAAGCCGAGCGAATCATAATGGGATAGCCGATGCGACGAGCCGTGGCCACAGCCTCTTCCATGGTTTCACAAGCCTGAGACACAGGAACTTTCAGGTTAACCTTGTTCAGCTCCTTCACAAAAAGGTCACGGTCTTCTGTGTTCATAATGGCTTCGACACTGGTGCCGAGCACTTCCACACCATACTCCTTCAGCGTGCCGTTGCGGAATAGTTCAGTGCCGCAGTTCAGAGCCGTCTGTCCGCCGAAGGCCAGCAAAATGCCGTCTGGGCGCTCCTTCTTGATGATTTCGGTTACAAAAAAGGTATTGACTGGCAAGAAGTAAACCTTGTCGGCAATACCTTCACTGGTTTGAATCGTAGCTACGTTTGGATTCACAAGCACCGAGCGGATGCCTTCCTCGCGAAGCGCTTTCAGAGCCTGACTACCCGAATAGTCGAACTCGCCGGCCTGTCCAATCTTCAGTGCACCTGAACCCAAGACAAGCACTTTCTTCAGCTGTTTCTTCATCGTTCCTTCGTTTTTTACGTTTTCGTGTTTGTACGTTTGCGGCTGCAAAGGTAAGTAAAAATTTGGAAACAACAGAGCAGAAAGAAAGAAAAACAGCAGAACACCCTGTAAAAATGTAAAGAAAAGCTCGTTTTTCCTATCATTTGGCACGTGAAGGAATTTTCTGAAAGATTTTTTCGGGGAAAATGCAACAGTGTCAGAGAAAAGCATTATCTTTGCCGACAAACTCCTTGATATGGCACAAAGCAACTTTTTTTACAGGGCTTTTCGTCTGTATTACGACGGCTTTCGCAGCATGACCCTGGGGCGCACGCTCTGGATTATCATCCTTGTGAAGCTGTTCGTTATCTTTGTGGTTCTGAAAATCTTCTTCTTTCCCAACCACATCCGCCAACATGCCATGGAGGGGGCTGAAGACGACTATGTAGCCAAAGAGCTCATCGACAGGGCACCCCAATAACCCTCCCATTATCATCCTGTATAATCCTATTCATTTTCTAAAACCAATCACTATGCAAGACACTCTTCTAAGTACCATTGACTGGGCAAGAGCACAATTTGCACTCACGGCAATTTACCATTGGCTCTTTGTTCCACTGACTCTGGGATTGGCCGTCATCATGGGCATCATGGAGACGTGCTACTACCGCACAAAGAAAACGTTCTGGAAAGACGCTGCCAAATTCTGGCAGAAACTCTTTGGTGTCAACTTTGCCATGGGGGTAGCCACAGGCATCATCCTGGAATTTGAGTTTGGCACCAACTGGTCAAACTACTCATGGTTTGTGGGCGACATCTTTGGAGCACCGCTGGCCATCGAGGGTATCGTGGCCTTCTTCATGGAATCCACATTCGTGGCCGTCATGTTCTTCGGCTGGCAGAAGGTTTCGCCAGGTTTCCACCTGGCCGCCACCTGGCTGACAGGACTGGGTGCAACCATCTCTGCATGGTGGATACTTGTGGCCAACGCCTGGATGCAAAACCCTGTAGGTTGTGCGTTCAATCCCGACACCATGCGCAATGAAATGGTTTCGTTTACCGACGTTGCCCTCTCCCCTTTCGCCATTGACAAGTTCTGCCACACGGTCATTTCGGCCTGGATCATCGGGGCCGTCTTCACCGTGGCTGTCAGCGGCTGGTATCTGCTGAAAAAACGCGAGACCAAGCTGGCTCTCCAGAGCATCAAGATTGGTACCATTGTGGGCTTGATAGCCTCTGTGGGGGCTGCACTTTCGGGGCATCAGTCCGCCTTCCGCGTTGCCCATGTTCAGCCAATGAAGTTAGCTGCCATGGAGGCTCTCTACAACGGCGGAACAGACCAAAGCCTTACAGGCATTGCCCTGGTCAACCCCTTTGCACAGCCCGACTATCAGAACGAGGCCGAACCGCCGTTGCGGATTGCCGCACCCTACGCCCTTTCCATCCTGGCAACCAACGACCCGCACGGCTATGTGCCTGGCATCAACGACATCCTGAACGGCTACACACGCCCCGACGGAACAGTCGAACCCTCGGCTGACGAAAAGATAAAGCGCGGCAAACTGGCCATCCAGGCCCTGGCCGACTATCGTCAGGCCAAGAAGGCCGGTGCCAATGAAGCCACCTTGCAGGCTCAACTTGACATTCTGCAGGCCAATATGCCTTACTTTGGCTATGGTTATATCCGTGACAAAAGCGAACTGGTGCCCTACGTGCCCGTGAACTTCTATGCTTTCCGCATCATGGTGGGTGTGGGGTGCTTGCTCATCCTGTTCTTTGCTGCCATACTTTTCTTTATCTACAAGAAAGACATCACACAGCCTCGCTGGCTACACTGGGCTGCCATCGCCATGGTGCCTCTGGCTTATATTGCCAGCGAAAGCGGTTGGCTTGTGGCCGAATTTGGCCGTCAGCCCTGGACTATCCAGGACATGCTGCCAACGTGGGCAGCCATTTCCGACCTCCAGTCGTCCAGCGTCATCGTCACGTTCTTCCTCTTCCTCGTCCTTTTCACCACCATGCTTGCCGTGGAAATCAACATCTTGCTGAAGCAAATCAAGAAAGGGCCAGAGTACAGTGGTTCATAAACCCATAAGAAATTGTCAAATTGTCAAATCGTCAAATTGTCAAATAAGCTATGTCATACGAATTTCTGCAACACTATTGGTGGTTCCTCGTTTCATTGCTGGGAGCCTTGCTGGTCTTCCTAATGTTTGTGCAGGGAGCCAACTCACTCGTATTCTCACTTGGCCACACCGCCGAAGAACGCCGGATGCTCATCAACTCAACAGGACGCAAATGGGAGTTCACCTTCACCACGTTGGTCACCTTCGGCGGTGCATTCTTTGCTTCCTTTCCGCTGTTCTACAGTACGAGCTTTGGCGGAGCCTATTGGCTTTGGATGATTATCCTCTTCTCGTTTGTGCTTCAGGCTGTCAGCTACGAATTTCAGAACAAGCTGGGCAATCTGCTGGGCACACGCACCTTCCAGTGGTTCCTGGTGCTCAACGGCATCCTCGGCCCGTTACTCTTGGGCGGTGCCGTTGCCACCTTCTTCAACGGCTCAAACTTTCTCATCGACAAAGACAACATCACCGACGGATTCCAACCTGTCATCAGCCGATGGGCAAATGCCTCCTACGGCCTTGATGCCCTGCTCGACCCCTGGAACCTCATCTTTGCCTTTGCCGTGTTCTTCCTTGCACGCATCTTGGGCATCCTTTATATTATAAATAATGTGAACGATGAGAACATCCGCCGTCGTGGAAGCATTCGTCTGGTGGGCAGTACCCTGCTCTTCCTGCTATTCTTCCTCACATTCCTCATTCGCACCTTGCTGAAAGACGGCTTTGCCGTGGTGCCCGAAACGGGAGCCATCGTGATGGAGCCGATGAAATATCTGAACAACTTCGTTGAGATGTGGTATCTGCTGGCCGTTTTACTCATTGGTGTCGTGCTGGTGCTCTACGGCATCGTCCGCACCATCCTTTCGGCCCGGAAGAAACTCTACACTTGCGGCATCTGGCCTGTTGGCATCGGCGTGGTGTTGACCGTACTGAGTCTGCTCATCAGCGTAGGCTGGAACAATACGGCTTACTACCCCTCCAATGCCGACCTGCAGTCGTCGCTCACCATCGCTAACTCCTGCAGCAGCGAGTTCACCCTGCGCACAATGGCCATTGTCAGCCTGCTTGTACCTTTCGTCCTGGCCTACATTGTCTATGCGTGGCGCAAAATCGACAGCCGCAAGATTGACCGACAAGACATTGCCGACAACGAAGCGTATTAAACAGCCGAATTAACAACAAGAGGTACCTCCATGCCATTCTGCGAATGTGCCGCTGAACGGCTTTAGAAGGAGACGAATGTGAACCTTAGAGCTCGACGAAGTCAATAATATGAATAATTTTATACGCTAACAAGAATAATTATGATGATGTCGGAAAGTCGGTATTTCCGGCGGAGGACACCCCTTTTTATGGTGAGACTTTCGGTTCATATCAAATCAGGCGAACTCCAATGCTGGAATCAGTACCTCTTCGCCTATCGGGGTGTCCTTTAGGTCTCTAATGTCGATGACGGCTCCATATTGCATGAAACTCTCTTGGAACCCCTCTACGTCATTGCCCCAATATATCATGCAACAGGCCATGGGAGCGCCTTTGCCTGTGTCGTATCCGTTTTCGAGGAATCGTAGGCGGGTGTCGTAGAGGAAGCAGATGGCATCGGCGACGCCGAAGACGCATTTTTTCCAGTGGGAGGTGTTGGTGGCTACGGGGACGAGGGCGATGACTTCGGAGCCGTATTCGCGGTGCGTGTTGGCGCACTTGGCCAGCCAGTCCTTGATGGTCGTTCCGCGCTCCCGGTCGGCTCCGTAGGGTGGATTGACATAGACTGTGGGATAGTTCCAGCTCTCCTTCAGGCCGTCATGCTTGGGAAGGCGGTATTCCACCTCCGCTTCCACGACGGAATATTCATTTGAACATGGGTCGAGGTCAATTTTTCCGTTCCAGAAGCGCTTGATGGCGTTGACGTACTTGTGGGGCGTACACCAGCTCTGGCTGAGGGGGTTGACGTGTCTTCCTGCGGTCATAGTATCGTCCTCCAGTCTTTGTTCTTGAGTGTCACGAGTATCTGCTTCAAGTCCTGTAGCGTGCCGCCGTTTGGCGAAATCACATTGAACCATTTCTCGATTCTGTCGAGGTTGGCGGCGAAATAAGCGTCCAGGGCGAAATGTGCGGCTTGCTCCATTTTCTTCTTGGTGAAAGCATTATCGACTTTGGGACCTCCCGATGGTGGATAGCTGGCGATGAAAGCGTCGCGGACAGCCTTGTATCTGGGTCGGGGGGAGCGTAGCAGGTCGATGATGAACTCTGCCAGGCCCTCGTCTGTAAGGAACAGCAGCCAGTCGTAGCTCTGCGCGAGGACTTTCATCTCCTTGTTCTGATTGCCCGCGGTGAACCAGTTGCCGTGATTGCTCACGACGCCGATGGAAAGCGTGAAGTTGCGCAGTTGCTCTGGCTCACCGTTGAAGATAATCTCATTGAGAAGCTGGTCGTATGGGCCTACATACGCCTCGCCGTTTACATAATAGATGCCGTCGAGTCCGCCCTGGTCGTTGCGCACTTTCTGTAGCGAGGAGGTTGTCTTGGCAACGTATGCACCCTGCTTTGCCTTCTCAATGGTCTGTGGCCCTTTGGCATCGCCTTCTTTGCCCACGCGCTTGCACTCAATCATGGCGTAGGCATGCTTGTCGAGAATGTAGGAATGCATGGCCGTGCCGCTGGAAGTTATTCTGTCGGGGGCTGCAATAACAATCGTCTTTTCGTCGGAGCCAATGACGCAGGCATTTTGTATGATACCCTTGTTGATGACCTTATTGCTCGTCAGATTATATGCGTCGGAGAGTTGGATTTTGCTGGCCACCTGTCGAGCCGTTGTAGGAACTTTAGCGGGAATCTCGAAATTGGGACGGACGGAGAGAATCGGATGCAGAGTGAACTCCACGTTATGCGTGATTTCCTCGCGCCCGTATTCAGCCAGCGGCCTTTCGATAGCGACGGAATCATTCTCGCCCCATTGCCTCAGCAAGTAAAACATTATCGTCTCGATGAACGTGCCAAGCGCCCTGCCAGCGGCCTTCTTGCTGTCCTGCCTGTCGCCGAACACCTCTTGGCTCAGCAGGTTTTGTAATTCGTCTATAGATTGATATGCCATAATTATTACCATCTGGTTTAACTGGGGGGCAAAGTTACGTAATTTATCTGTAATTCCGTGCGTTTTCCCTGTTAAACTAACAAAATGCGGGCGAAGATATTTCATTTTGTCATCCTCGCTCGCCTAAGTCAGCAGCCCGCGCTGTTGAATCTCCACGACCCTCATCTGTGGTCGCCTGTACTCTTTATTATAAAGCCTCCATAATATGCCCGGAAAAGTTGGCAATATGGCGGTTGTTGTGACGAATTGTGGCCTTCTTATACAAACTTTATGTGCAAACAGGGGTGAAAAGCCCCTGTTTTTGCGCTAAATATACAAGGGATTTG
>R20__coassemble_396_pt1 | contig 32886 bp, 21 predicted proteins | sample R20__metabat2_low_PE_030 | metagenome-assembled genome bin R20 | reverse complement strand
CGCCCCCGCTGGGGGCGTATGCTTCCACCACCCAAATTGACGCAGAACCTTTTTTTGTGCGACGGTGGCTGCTGATGCCCGCCTTGTGCACAAAAAAAAACTGAAGTCACGGTGTCGTGCTTCAGTTTTATTTGTTTTGGAGGGAGAATCTCTTATTTCTTCTTCATGGCTGCATAGCGGTTCATGAACTTATCTACGCGACCTGCAGTATCGACGAGCTTAGCCTTACCGGTGTAGAATGGGTGAGAAGATGAAGAAATTTCAATCTTTACTACTGGATACTCCTGACCTTCGAACATTTCGGTGTCGTTAGTCTTTGCTGTGGAGCGGGAGAGGAACATATCGCCGTTGGACATATCCTTGAAGATGACGGGGCGGTAGTTCTCTGGGTGAATACCTTGTTTCATTGTTTTTTAAACGTTTAAAAAGATTTATACTATTACTGGCAGGGACGGTTTGCATACGTCTCGCACTGTGTAATGGGTTTTGCGGCTGCAAAGGTACGCTTTTCTGCCGAACTGACAAAACGTTTTCTGCGAAAAGTGAAGAATCCGTTTAAATTATATGGGATTTCTGTCAAGGCATGGCATGTGAATTGTGGATAGATGGTGTGTCTATTGCTTGATGTAATTACCGGGCAGCATACCAAACTCCTTCTTGAAGCATTGCGAGAAGTACTTGGGCGTGTTGAATCCCACACGGTAAGCCAGTTCGGAGATGCGGATGTCTGGCTCTGAACGCAAGATGTCGCAAGCAGCATTGAGGCGGATTGTCTGAATGAAAGTCTGGATGCTAAGGCCAGTACATTCGCGCAGACGGCTGTAGAGCGACGAGACACTCATGTTAAGATCCGCAGCCATGCGGTCGCGGTTATACTCGGAGTCATCGAGGTGGTCGCGGACAAGTCCTGTGGCTCGGGCAATGAACTCGGCATCTCGTCCTACTGTAGTTGGAGTAGGATCTACATGGTTGTTTTTTGAGTATTCTGTTTCTTCCCCATCTGATTGCAAGGGTGCTTTCTCTGCTGTTTCCTGTTGGATTTGTGTACTTTGCAGAATGGTGGAGAATCGGCGACTTGCCTTCATTTCGCGTTGCATTTGCAGGTAATTCCAGATGAAACGAGCGCAAATGGCAATAAAACAGAGGTAAATTAAATAAGCCCACCAGCTCGCATACCAGGGAGCAAGGACTTTCACTTTGATAGAGTAGGGCAGGTCGTGCCACACTCCACGGCTGTCTGCCGCACGCAGTTGCAACTGATAACTTCCAGATGGAATTTGCTCAAAAACAGCACGGTGCAGGTTCCCGTCCACATACTGCCAATCATCACTATATCCTTTCAGACGGTAGGCGTATTGTGTTTCAACTTGGTTGGAATAGGTAAGCAATGCAAACTCTGTGCCAAACTTCTTGACTGATGCGGGAATGGTGATTTTGCGTGTCAGTATGGGTTGTTCGGCAGATATTTCGGCCCTTGTCAGTGAATCGAGGCTTTGGATGGAAGAACCGTCAATCAGAATGTCGGTAACAATCAGGTTGGGCGTAAATTCTTCCAGATAGTTGTAAGATTTGGCTGGTACAAAGGCTACAAAACCATTGGTCGTTCCGAAAAATATCTGACTGCCATAACGATAGGTGGCATTGGGAAAGAATGTTGTGCTGGCAAGTCCATCCTGCTTCGTGAAACTGACGGTGGAACCATCGCCGTCAAGCCGCACTAAGGCGTGATTGGTGGCTAACCAGAGGATGCCGTGTCGGTCTTCGTTGATGGCCATGACTTTTTCCCCGGCAAGGCGCATAGACTGCCCCACAATCTCAAAGGCATCCCTCTCAGGCAGATATTGCAGTAACCCTTCTGTCCCGATGGCCCATAATCGGTAGTGACTATCTTCAAAACAGGCTGTAACATTGATGAACGGAGTCGTGTAATGGCGGAAACGCAGTGATTCCATCTTGGCCGGGTTGCCTTCAATAGAAACAACTCCGCTGTTGGCCGAAGAAATCCAGATGCGCCCTTCATGGTCTTCCGTGATGTGGTTCACCATGAAGTAGCCCGTTATGTCGAGTTGGTCGTTCTTCACGTCAAGATGGAAGCCCTTTCCGTTCTTCAGCAAACAAGAAATGCCTTGTCGCTGTCCAATCCACAGTGTTCCGTCATGGCGTGACTCGTAAAAGGCTGTCACGTTGTCTCTCACGTAGGGCAACTGACGGCTGTGAGCATAAAGAATCTCGCTTGTCCCGTCGGGTCGGCTCACCAATATGCCGTTATCGCCAGCCGCCATCCACAGTTCACCGTTGTAGCGGCGCACTATGGATGAAATCCGTTTTGGGGAAAACGTGTCGGATGGCAGTGAGGCATAGCCTGGCACTTGGTTGTTCCTGCGAACATCACCAGTCTGGATGTCAATCCACTCCAGTCCTTCGGAGGCTTTGCCCAAATAGAACTGTTCCCCGTTGTCGGTGTAAAGGCTGCGAATGTTGCCGGTAGCATAATTGCGAAACAAATCCCAGCCCGTCTGGATGCGCTCAATGCCGTTCATGTGGGTGGCTATCCACATTGCGCCGTCAGGCCCTATCTTCGCGGCGATGGTGTCTTCAGAACATACGTAGATGCGTCCGTCAGCCTGTTCTGTCAGGTCGTAAATGACCATCTGCTTGTCCATGTTTGCAAATGCAGCATCCTCTTTGACAAACTGTAGCGTCTCCAGCTTGTAGTCATCCAGTCGGCTGATGCGTTGTACGCCGTATGCTTGCGTTCCAATCCATAGCCGCTGCTGCTGGTCAATGCAGAGCGTAAAAGCAGAGTTCATCCAGTTCAGCCGATTGTATGCGCGAATCTGTCTCTTCTTTGGCGAATACCGCCACAGGCCTTGGCTCCATGTGCCGATAAGAATGTCCCCGTCGGGTGTTTCCACGAAATCCTTCACGCCCCATCCTGTATATCGGTCTGTCCGTCCATCGGGGAACAAAGCCTTGCTCCTGTCAACATTGAAGTGCTCAAACTCATCTTTATCCTTATTATAAATAGAGAATCCGTCGTCGGTGCCTACATACACCGTTCCGCCCTTGCTTGTGAAAAGGCTGTAGATGATTTGCTGACTCTGTTTCGGGAAACGGTACAGCTGTGCCGCTCCAGTCCGTTGGTCTATGCGCACCAGTCCATCGTTGGTGCCAGCCCACAGGTTTTCGTCATGGTCGGTGGTCAGGCTGCGTACATCACAGCCCAGTTGAGGACAGAAACGCACAGCTCCAGCATATTGTTCTTTTACTGCATACCCATCGTATGATCTGATGCCATTTGAAGTGCCCATCCACAATAGTCCCTGCCGGTCAAAGTGGATGCAGTACAATTCCTCCGAGGCAGCCACGTCGATGTGTGTCTTTATCTCTGTTTTCCCCTTAAAGAACGTCATTGCCAGGGCGATGAGCATGTATATTCTGAGTTTCATGTTTTTAGAAGTGGATTTTGGTTCTTGCTGTGCAAAAGTATGAACAATTTTGGAAACCGTCCCACCGTACAGGTAAAAAAATGCTTCAAAGGCGTTGATTTTTGTCTGATTCCACAATTTTTAACCTCTTTTCTACAATTCTGCTCCCTTCTCTTGGGACATGAAACTACTTTTGTGCCGAAAACACAAACAATTCTATATAAACCTTAATTACAAACCCATTAAAATTAACAAACAACATGAAACGTAAACCGAATCTCTCCTTCGTCCTCGGACTGCTACTGCTCCTGCTGGGCGCATGGAACACTGCGAAAGCCGACGGCTTGAGCTACACATGGCTTGACGACCTGAGCGGCGCAAGCGATTGGACGGCCACCTATTTCCCCCTCGATCAGGGGCAGATAGCCGCCGACCTGGGACTGACCGAGGATCAGCTCTTCGCTGCTGGCGGCTCGTCCGTCATCATCTATTCCGTCAAGCAAGACGGCACACAGGCCGCCCCCAACTCCAGCTGGGCCAGTGCTGATGGCAACAACGGCGACTGGCACAATGCCGACGGCCACTCCCTCGGCGGTTGGACAGGCACACCGTCCTTCTACCACGTCGTGAACTATGCAGACTTCACCATTGGCGTGGGCCAGAACCCCAATGCCGGACTGGCCTACGGACAGTCCTTTGCCTTCAAGCTCGTGGTGGAATACACCCCGTCGGGTGGCACACCCACTTCGACCACGCTTGACATCACCTATAAGATTACCTATCAGAAAGCCTACGAGGCAGCCGTGGCCGCAGCTCAGGCCGCTTTGGCCAGCAGCGACTATGCCGACATCACTGGCACACCGCGCACTGCACTCGAAGCCCTTCTTGCCGCCACGGTGGATGACACCGAAAATGCCTACCGTACACAGGCCGAGCAAATCAACACAGCTCTGGAAGCCTTCATGGCTGGCTACACCGTGGCCGATGCCGGAAGCTACACCCTGAAAGACTCGCCTCAGCACACCACCTTCGCGTGTACATATTTAGATATAGACAACGATGCCATCGCCGCAGCCCTCGGCTTGAGCACTGAGGGCTTCCTTGAAGCCTACAAGGCCGACAACAGCGGCGAAGTTACCCTCTGTACTTACGACACCGATGGCAAACTCTACACCGCCTCAAATGATGCTGGCGAGAACGGCAACAATGGCTACTGGCTCAACCGCGACGGCAAGCGTGCCGGATTCTCTGCCGGATACATCTATTTCGTCTATGATTCCACTGGACGCATCGGCATCGGCCAGATGCGCATCAGCGAAAGCGGCAAAGACCACGTGGAGGCTGGCGACGTGTGCAACTTCTCCGTTGTCTTCAAGTACGAAAGCCGTCTGGCCGTGGTCAGCGTCACCTTCAAGGCCACAGCCTTCCTGTTGTTAAGCGAAGTAATGGCCACCGCCAAGGAGACCATATCTGGCATGACCATCAACTACGACACCACAGCCCTGCAGGCAGCTATTGCCCGTGGCGAGACTGTCACCGAGGCAACCGACGATGACGAGGTGCTTGACATCATCAATGCCATCAACACCGCTCTGGCCGACTACCAGACAGCCCTCGCCGGTGTAAATTCCTTCCAGACCTACATCACCGCAGCCAAGGCCGAGCGCGCAGCCAACGCCTACCCCGGCAGCGAGGCTTTCGACACGGCCATTGCCGCTGCTGAGACATTCTACACGCAGTTGCAGGAGAACCCCTCGTTATCTATTGCCGAAGCCGCCGACGCGCTTAATGCCGCACGCGAGGCTTACTACAACTCGCAATACACCATCGCCCCCGTGCAGCAGACCATCTCCTACGTTGATCTCTCGCTCAACGGCTCGGAGAAGTATGTGCTGCGCGTGGATGGCCGTCCCTACTACGGCACCGAAATCCAGATGCGCCCCGACAAACTGCGTGGCTACGAAGGCTGGAGCGAAAGCGAAATTGAGGCCACCTTCAAGCGTGCTGCCGACGACGGCTTCAACACGCTCAGCATTCCCCTCTTCTGGAGCGAGGTAGAGCCAGAGAAGAACCACTTCGACTGGACTATCCTTGACCGTTACCTCGGCTGGTGCAAGAAGTACGGCGTGAAGGCCGAAATCCTCTGGTTTTCGTGGAGCAGCGGTGGCCGCGTGCAGTGGCTCTGGAATGGAACAGGTGGCAAGTACCAGTTGCGCACCCCCGACTACGTGTGCTCCCAGGCTGGCACCAGCGAGTTCAACATGCTGCGCACCGAATGGGAATACTCCCTTGACTGGCGTGACCAGAACCTCATCAACCGCGAAATCTACGTTTTGGGCCGTGTCATGGAACACATCGCCCTCTGGGATGCCAACAACGAAAAGCCCCACACCGTCATCGGCGTTCAGCTGGGCAACGAAGCACGCGGACACGGCGGCAACTCGGCCACAGCTGCAGAAATCATCAACTACTACCATCAGGTCGGCGCAGCCGTCAAGCAGTCGAAGTACGTCACCTGGACACGCCTGAACTGTGTCAGCTACGAAACCAGCGGACGCACCAGCGCCAACGAGTCGAAGCGCAACAACGGCGGCACCAACATCGACTTTGTGGGCATTGATGTCTATGGCACCAGCGCCGGCAGCGTGAAGGGTGACCTGAGCGGACAGCTCGGCACCAACGGCAAGAACTACCGCATGATTATGGAGATTGACGCCAAGGACAGCTGGTCGCCCGTCTATCAGATGGCAGCCCTCGCCGGCAACAAGGCCTTCGATTACTACAACATGGGGCCCGTCGATGGCAACGGACTCTACGCCAACAGCGGCCACGTGCTTACCGAGCGCACCCACATCACCCTCACACGCCAGCGAAACAAGATTCTGAACCTGGCCAACCAGGACATCGCCCTGCGTGCCCACGGCAACGGACTTTACGTCTATAATTACTCCGCACAGAACAGCAACACCGAGAGCGGTCTTGACGGTATCGTCTTTGCCCCCGATGCAAACAACACGCAAGCCATCGCCGTGCGCCACAGCAGCAGCCAGATTGCCCTGCTCTCCACCGCTGGCGGCACCTTCACCATTCCTGCTTCAATGACTGTCACCTCGGCACAGAGGGGCTACTTCGACCAGAACAACCGTTGGGTAAGCGAAGGCGACGTGACTGTCAGCGGCAGCCAGATAGCCATGCCCGAAACCTCCTGCGTGCTTCTCACGCTTGATGGTGTTCAGCCCACCGACGGTCTCGTCACCTGGGGCGACGGCACAGCCTCCACTTGGACAGCTCCCACCGGTGGCCCGTACTACAGCGGCTCTGAAGTAATCCTCACAGGAGTCACCGTCACGCTGGGCAACATCGACGACGCTGCCACCACCTGGAGCTACCATTCGGGCAATGCAGGACTGCTGCCTACGCAGATGCCATCCACTGACGGCACGGCAGGCACGCTTGTCACCGGGTTCACAGAGACGGCACCTTTCGGCACACTGCCCACCCATGGCTGCTACCTGAAGATTGAGGCCTCTGAGACAGGCACGCTCTCCATCGGCTGCAAGCCTTCGACCGATGCCGCACAGCTTCTTGTCTTCGTGACGATGGACGCAGCGGACATTGCCTCTGCAAAAATCATATCCACCATCTGGGATGCCTCCTACAATTTCGACGTGGAAGCCGGCAAGACCTACTACTTCTTCCAGCTCGCCAAGACGGGACTGCTCACCAGCTACCGCTTCACGCTGAAGAGCCTCTCTTTCCTGAAGGAAGGACAGAAGCCCATCAAGGTCTTCACCATCGGCGACAGTACCATGGCTCAGAAGTCCAGTGCCACCGAGCGCGGCTGGGGTATGCTGCTGCCCACCTTCGTTGACCAGTCTGTCGTGACCGTCAGCAACCAGGCCGTCGATGGACGCAGCACCAAGAGCTTCATTGACGAAGGACGTTGGACTACGGTCGTGAACCAGCTTGCAGAGGGTGACTACGTGCTCATCCAGTTCGGCCACAACGACGAGAAGACCGATGCCTCGCTCCACACCGAGCCGCAGACCACCTACAAGGAGAACCTGACAAAGTTCGTCAGCGAAACCCTCTCCAAAGGTGCCAACCCCGTGCTGCTGACCCCCATCGTGCGCCGCATCTTCGGCAGCGACGGCAACATCGTCAACGAGCATGAGGCCTACGCCGAGGCCATGCGCCAGTTGGCCGAAGAACTCAACGTGCCCCTCATTGACATGACCCTGCTCAGCAGCCAGTACGAGAACATCGCCGGCATTCAGGGCAGCCGCGCCCTCCACGAGTACTTCCCCGGCTCGGAGATTGACAACACTCACCTCTGCCAGTTCGGTGCCTACATCACAGCACGTTGCGTGGCCGAACAAATCGTACAGGACGACCGCATCGCCATCGCTCTGAACGAAAGCCCCGCTGCCCTCGACGGTGCCTACAGTTCCACCCTCGACTATGCACAGCACGCTTTCCTTGCAGCCTATCCCGAAGCAGAGGCCGCAGCCTCGCTCACCGAACTGGATGCCGACGTGCGCGCCCTACGCAATGAGGCACGCCAGGCCATCAGCGAAGGCGACGATGCCACCTTCGCCCTCGTCAATCCTGACTTTGCCGAAGGCTTCTGCTGGTACAACGCCGTGCAGGCCACACGCCCCATGGGCTGGACCATTAGCTACACGGGCGGCATCAACATCAAGGCCAGCACCGCTGCCAAGACGGACAGCCAGGGCGAGACCGTCATCCCCTCTGGTCAGGAGCACCTGCAGTTCTGGGGCTTGAGTGCCACGGCCACCCTCAGCCAGACCGTCACGGGTCTGTCCACAGGCACCTACGAACTCTCTGCCACCATCTGCATAGGCGGCACCCTCACCGCCACCCTCTTTGCCGGTGAAGGCCAGACTGCCGTCACCGCCAGTGGACGCACTTCCGTCGTGGCCGACGTAACCGACGGCACCCTTACCTTTGGTGTCAGCATCGCCGATGCCTCTGGTGCCACCATCGACATGGATGACTTCACCCTGACGAAGGTCAGCGACACAGCCACCGGCATCGGGGCAGTTGAAGAACCGGGAATGAAGAATGATGCCGTCTATGACCTGCAAGGCCGCAGGGTAACGGCTCCCCAGAGAGGACTCTACATCATCGGTGGCAAGAAAGTGCTAGTGAAGTGATGATGGTCTAAGGAATATTATACTCTAAGGAATCAAGGAACTTGGGATAAAAAACTCCTAAGTTCCTTGATTTTTTAGGAAAAAGCTGATTGGGCTTTCTAAAATCGCCGCAGACGTAAATGTGCTCTCGCAGCTACACACCAATGTCGTTGCAGTAGCACAGGTGTGTGACAACAACAACGAACCTTTAGCCGATAGGCAAACCATGTGACAGCAGCGACGAACCTTTAGCTCGCCGATAGGCAAACTGTGTGACGACAGCGACGAAGCATCGCGGGAGCGGTGACGATGCATCGCTACGGCTACAGCCAAACATCGTCACCCTGCGGAAAGGGCTTGTCTGCCAGATAAGAAATCGCTAAAAAGGGAAAAAATTGTCTGTTTGCACGATTCTTTACCTCTTTACTGCAATCTTGCACCTCGATGATGATGGGGCAGCCTAATTTTGCAGCCGAAAAACGAAAAGTAGTTTTTTTCATACGGTTAGTTTGAAGAGTTAGTTAATAATTTGATTAATGTAATTTCTTGAGAGGGTATTGGTTTTTAAGGGTAAAAAGATTGTTTGAAAGGATACACATCATCAGAAGAACACTCCTTTAATTAAATAACATTAAAGTTTAACTACAAAAAACTAAATGACATGAAAAGAAAGTTTTTACTTCTAACGACCCTGCTCCTCTTTGCAGCGAGCATGAGCGCAAACTCGGAGGTCTATCTCACGAAGGACATTTCCTACGCAACTGCTACGGAATCGGAGGTCGTCAGCATCAACTCGACCAACTACACCGTGGCGGGCACCTACACGCTGACCACGCTGCAGGCTCCGAACACGAATTATGACTACACGGTGCTCAGCGTGGCATACGCTGACTTGACAACGGCTTTGGGCACCAACGTCAACTCATCGAGTGCCCGTGCCATGTTCTGCTATCCGAAGAGCGACGGCACCTACCAGTTTAATCAGTCGAACAACTGGTACACTGGCAGCGGATATTACTGCGCTTGGAGCGATGCCGATGCCCGCTTCTACATTGAGGACAACCACGCCACGACCGTGGCCGACAATTTCTCATTCTACGTGGGACAGCACCAATCGAGCGGCAAGACATCTTCTATAGGCGACACCTACACCACCACGTTCTACTGCGTGGCTGACGGGAAGGCCGTGCGCTTCGTCCTCACCCTCACGGTGGGCAAGCAGGCCAAGCGGATAAACAGTGCCGACACCGACCTGTCGTGGACCAGCACCTCATCAACTACTACCATCTCGGCTGGCGACTACGTGCAGCTCAGCGGAATGAAGATGACCTTAGGCAACGTCAGCGACCCCAGCACAACCTGGACATGGCACTCGGGCAACAGCGGCATGATTCCCACGCAGATGCCCACTACCGATGGCACTTCTGCAACCCTCATCACTTCGTTCTCGGCAGAATCCCCCTACGGCACACTGCCCACACGCGGCAACTTCTTCAAGGTGGAGGCCACGGAAAGCGGTCTGCTCACCGTGTTCTGCAAGCCCTCGACTGATGCAGCCCAGTCGCTTGTATTCGTAGAAATGACCGGCAGCGGCATCGCCAAGGCTACCGTGAACGGCAGCATCTGGGACTCCTATTATAACTATAATGTGGAGGCTGGCAAGACCTACTACATCTTCCAACTCTCGAAGAGCGGAAACCTCACTGGCTACCGATACACCCTGCGTGGCATCTCGTTCCAGAGCCAGATCCTCAGCGAGAATGCTGCCTATACTCCTGCCAACATGGTGGGCATCACGGCACTGACCTTGCAGCGCACCATCACGGCAGACAAGTGGAGCACCATCGTGCTGCCTGTAGCCCTCACAAATGCACAGCTGACAGCCGCTTTCGGCGCAAACGTGAAAGTTGCTGAACTGAATAGTGTTTCAGAGAACACATTGAGCTTCGCTTCCGTTACCGCCACCGAAGCCAACAAGCCCTACATGATTAAGACTGACGCAGACTTCTCTGAAGCCACCATCACGGGCATTACCGTCGTGGACGGAACGCCCTCGCAGACCGTAGGCACCGTCACCTTCACAGGTAGCTACAACGCCTCGACCGACATCCCCAAAGATGCTTACTTCGTGAGCGACAACAAGGTGGTGAAGGCTGGCACAGGCTGCACCATGAAGGGCACACGTGCTTATTTCACCGTGTCGAATGGAGCCAAAGCCCGCACGCTGAACTTTGTGGTTGACGGCGACGAGGCTACTGGCATCAAGGCCATTGCCAATGAACAAGTGACAAAGAACAATGTACAGTTGTACAACCTCGCTGGTCAGCGCGTGGATGCTGCTTATAAGGGCATCGTCATTAAGAACGGAAAGAAGTATTTGAATAAGTAAAATAACAAAAGACCCCCTCTGCCCTAACGGGCATCTCCCCCTCTATGGGGAGGCCGTCCGGATGGCATTCCCCTCCATTGAGGGAGTGGTTAGGGGAGGGTCTTTAAAACAACATAACAGAACAATGAAAAAGATTTATGTAAAGCCCACCTGCGTGGTAACAGATACAAAAGCAGAGTGCATGATTTGCGTAGTTTCACTTGGAAGTGCAGAAGTCCCCAACAGCATCAGCCTCAGTGAAGCAGAAGTCCCCAACAGCATCAGCCTCAGTGAAGCAGAAGTCGTGAACAGCGGAACTGCCGATGCCAGAGGTCGCGATGCCGACATTTGGGAAGACGGTTTGTGGTAAGCCATCATCATTGAAGCCTCCGCGCCTTTGAGGGACGGAGGCTTTAAGCCAATAATCCTTATTTATTCATTTCTTATTTTTTTATTCCCATGAAGAGATTATTTACTTGTGCTTTTTCAGCATTGTTTATGCTGGGAGCGGTGAATATTCATGCCCAGGAAGAGGAAGATGTGACAAACTACATTGCCAACCCTGGTTTTGACGAGGACATCACTTTTGGTATCGACGGTTCTTGGAAGGAAGCAGTCGAGAAACGCTCGCTGAGCGACCGCAGTGAGGCATGGATTGCCGCAGACAGCACCATCTATGCACACACGAAGCAGACAAGCGGCCAGAGCCGCCAGGACGGTCGGAAAGACGATGCTGTGAACGGATTCATCGGTCGCGTGAATGGCTGGACGATAGAGTCGAACCAGACATTCCCCGCGTGTGAGTGGGTTTATTTCGGAACGGTGCCCTACGACTTGGCAGCCCAGGCCATTCCGATTGCCGACGACGGCACCACCTATCTGGAAGTGCCCCAAAGACCGGCTGCTGACGCTGGCGAGGACAACAAGGGCTTCGTCTATCTGCGTGCAGGCTGGGGTGGCCGTGCTGTGTATAAGCAGGTGGTGAAGCTGCCCTGCGCACAGTATCGCCTGGAATATTGGGCCATCAACCTGAACCAGAATGCAACGAATGGCAAGAACCTCTCAAGGGTCATCTGCCGCAAAGATGTGTTTGCCGACGAAACGGGTTTTAATGATATGGAGTGGACGCTGCACACCATTGAGTTCACGCCTACATCTGAATTCACCATTCAGTTTGGCTTTGAGTCTTCCGGCGGTTCGGGTAGTAACCCGTTCCTCTGCATCGACGGCATTAGGCTGTACAAGATTGGTGATGCTGACGAGGCTGAATTGCTTTCTTCCGACTTGAACGACCTTGTGGATAGCCTGATGACTGTCTGCAACGAGGACCCGATAGCCGATTATATAGGTCTGGTGCAGGAAGGCGAGAATTTCGCTAGCGACATTCTGGTAGAAGCTGGTGACGACGTTGACGGATTGAATGTGGCTATTGCCCAGGTGAAAGCAAAGATTGCCGAGTTCCAGGCACTGAAGGACCTTATCAATGAATATGATTCCCTGATGCAGATAACGGAAGATTATCTGGCTTCCGATCCGCAGTATGCCGGTGTTGACGACTTGCTCGATGCCTTCATAGAGATACAGCAAATCGTGGCCACCGACAACGAAGAACTGACCATCGAGGAGTTTAAGAGTCAGTTTGCCGCGCTTCAGAAGGCCATTGATGACTACCGCTATTCACAGCCGGCATCGAAAGATGATCCTGCTGACTACACATTCCTGATTGACGAGCCTGTATTTGTAAAGCAGGGCCAGTGGTATATCGGTCAGGGTGGTGGCGACCAGCGTCTGCACACCGGCTTGACCGATAATGAGGGGAATGCTATTACGGCATGGAACGCATGGCGCGGCGACCTGACTTCAGCCACCCAGTCTGTTTCCATCAACCAGAATCTGACGAGTCTGCCGGGTGGATTCTATACAGTGACTGCCGACTTGTGTACGCAGGATGGCTGCATCACTGACCAGCACGTGTATGCAAACGGTACGATTCAGTCAGTCCAGTCGCCCGTGATGACGCAGACGGGCTGGAGTCCCTACGTGTGGGAGACGCTGACGACGGAGATGGTTGTCGTGACTGACGGCAAGCTGACTATCGGTGTCATCGGCCATGGCGACGGCGACACGCCCGATCAGCATGGTGGCACCAACACTGACAGCCGTCGTGGCTGGTTCTGCGTGACGAACTTCAAGCTGAACTACCTCGGCGAAGCAACAGAGGAGGAAATCGCTGCCATCAAGAAAGCTAAGTTTGAGGCTGCCGATGCACAGGCTGAAGAGATGCACCTGGCCAGCGACAAGGCAGCCTTCAAGGCTGCCATTGCTGCCGCCAAGGAGACGGAGGACTTCGATGCGCTGAATGCTGCCATCGCAGAGGCTGATGCTTCTGAGGCCGAGTATGTCAGTGTGATAAACGGTTCCTACAAGGCACTGCAGGACTCTATTGCCAAGTATGAGGGCTCAGACATGGCTAAGGTTAGCCAGGTTGTGGTTGATATGACAACTGCCTATTTGGCCAGCGATGCTGCCTCCAGCAAGGGCACAGGTGCCTATACGGAGGTTTTGCGCTACTATCTGAACAATGTGAATCCAGCCATCTGCGATGCCGGAGAGAAGGAGTATGCCAAGGCAGAAAGCAAGCAAATCGTGACGGATGCCATCAGCGGTGTTGTCGCCGACCTGACGGCTATCAGTGAACTTCCGACTACGGCACAGCTGGCAGCAGAGATTGCCAAAATCAACAATGCGCTGAACCTCGCTGCTGCCGTGGATGCAGAGTATGGCGCCGGCAAGGACGTGACGGTTTACATTGTGAATGCCGCCGTGACAGATGCTTCGGCTACGGGCTGGACGGTCAACAAGGTCACGGGCGACGGCAGTGGTGCCAAGAACGGACAGGCCAAGAGTGGTGACGCTGGTGACTATTATATCGACACTTACAACAGCGTGCCCGGTGCTGTCCGTGCCACTTACTACCAGACAATTAGTGTTCCCAATGGTGTGTATGAACTGTCTGCCGACCTGCGCAACTCTGGAGGCGGCTGCTATCTTTTTGCTTCTACCGCAGCTCCGGAGAAGAACGCTGAAGGGGCACTCATCCTGAACGAGGAGGCTGAAAACGTGCTTTCACTGGCTAAGCCTGTCAAGACGAATGTGTACAAGTATCTGACCGTGGAGGATGTGGCCGAGGATTCGGTGGCATTATATACTGATACTTACGGCGGATGCTGGATGGCTGCTGCTGATAAGTACATGGAGCTGCTGGGTGTGGCTGGTGCCTACGAAATCGAGGGCATTTACAACAGCGCATACACGGCCATCTGCGATGCCTTGGCTGAAAAGAGCGGCGATGTCGTTGCACTGGAGGGCTACGAAGCTGAGTTTGCTGTCCTCTCTGCCAATGGCGGCATGGGTCGCGGCTGGTTCACGGGCAAACTGCAGATAGAGGTTACCGACCACGTGCTGACGGTGGGTGTGACCAATGACTCAATCTTCACTGCCGGCCAGATGGACACGGACGGCAATCCGACCATCCCATTCACGGGCAACTGGTTCTCGGCCAACGACTTCAAGCTCGTCATGGTTTCGGAGGGCGACAACAGCGGTTGGAGCATTGTTACCAGCATCCCGGAGACGGCTACCCTCCTTGCCAAGGGGACGGATCCTGTAGCCATCTACACGCTCGGCGGTACAAGGGCCGCTACTCTCCAGCAGGGTTTCAACATTGTGAAGTATGCTGACGGCATTGTGAAGAAAGTGTTTGTTCGGTGATGTAATAAATTGGAAAAAAATCCGAATTGCGGCCATCCGTAATTCGGATTTTTTCTATAACTTTGCAACAAAAACACACAAATGGAATTATGAAACGATTTAGTTTTTTCTTGACAAGTCTGTTGCTGACTGCTGCGGCCAGCGTTGCTGGAGCAAAGGGGGTGAAGTCTGCGGGGGAACTTCAGTTTGACAAGTCGAAAGGTGTGGCCACCAGTCTGACCATGCCCGACGGCAAGGTGGTGCGCTACACCGCCTACGAACGGCTCTATTATGTAACGCAGGTGGAGGACTCTACCTATCAGTACATGAACATCTACGTGCCAGAGGGAGCAACGGAGCAGTCGCCCATCTTCCTGCGCACCTACGTGGGCGGCTACATGGCTGCCGAGGCTCGACAGCCACAGGCGGGCGATGCCACGGGGCGCGCCTTGCAGGAGGGCTATGTGGTGGCCATTCCTGGTGCGCGGGGGCGCAACTCGTTTATCACGGCCACGAAGGCATACGCCAAGGCACTGGGAGGCGTGAAGGTGGGCGACAAGGTCTATACGGGCCGTGCGCCGAAGGGGCTGCTCGACTTGAAGGCTGCCGTCCGTTACCTGCGTCACTTTGACCGTGAGATTCCCGGCAACACGGAGCGCATCGTTACCGACGGAACGAGTGCGGGCGGTGCCATGTCGGCTCTGCTCGGTGCCACAGGTAACAGTGCGGAGCACGCTGCGCTGCTGCGGGCGATGGGTGCAGCTAACGAGCGTGACGACATCTTCTGTGCCGTCTGCTTCTGTCCCATTACCGACCTCGAACATGCCGACATGGCCTACGAATGGCTCTATGGCGAGACCGACAGCCGACGCGCCGATGCCGACAGCAAGCGTGTATTGACAAAGGAACTGGCAGCACAGTTTCCTGCCTATCAGGCTTCGCTGGGACTGAAGACACCCGACGGAACGCTTCTTATCGCTGGTAACTACCTCGACTACATCAAGACGCTTATCATCCAGAGTGCCCAGGAGGCCAAGGATGCCGGAGCCGACATACCCGACTCGATAGGTTTTACGTTTAGCAGCGAGGCTGGCGGTCAGGCACCGATTAACGGCGGTGTGGAAATGCACGGAGGCGGCGACCGTCCGCAGGGAATGCGTGGAGGCATGATGCGTCGCGGTGGCAATCGCGTTGGCGAATACATCACCGATGTGGATATAGCGAAGTACCTCAATTATGTGGTTAGCACCCAGCCCCTGAAGAGCGTACCCGCCTTCGATAGCTACAATGTGGATGGCGCATCGGCAAGTGGCGAGAACGGCGAGTTCGGCAACGAGCAGGGCAGTGACGTGAACTTTACCGACTGGGCTGCGGCTAAAGCAGGAACGACCATTTCAGAAGATGTCCGCTACAATGCTTATCTGCTGAACCCGATGGCTTTTATCGGCACGAACAAGGCTGCCGTTGCTCCCCACTGGTACATCCGCCACGGAGCTCGCGACCGTGACACAGCCTTCCCCATTCCCGTCAACTTAGCCTTAAAACTCCAGAACAACGGTAAGGACGTGAACTTCAAGCTCCCCTGGAACCGTCCGCACAGCGGCGACTATGCCCTGCAGGAACTCTTCACGTGGCTGAACGGAGTGGTCAAGTAAATACATGGTCAATAATCCTGCAAAGAGGTCAAGAATCGTGTAAATAAGGGATTCTTGACCTCTTTTGTCGGTTTCTGCTCTTACGTGTATGCGATTATTCCGAACTTTGCAGTAGATTTCTTTGACGCATTTATTTCGGACAAGCATGAAAAAGATTTTGAAAGCAGTGAACATGGTGCTGGCGTTTCTGCCTTTGATGGCAACGGCAGCAAAGACCGACCGCATTGGGCTGGTGGAGAAGCCTGTGCCTGTGTCGGCAGTGAGGAACATTGGGGGCTTCGTGGGGGAGCGCATGACGCTGAACCGCGAGGTGTATCTGAAGCAGTTCCCCATCGACGAGTATGTCGATTTTGTGGTGAACCGCCAGCACCGCGACTGGATATGGACGAAGGCGGAGCAGCACGGCAAGTGGATTGAGTCGGCCTATCTGTCGGCCATCCAGAGCGGCGACGAGGAACTGCTGGAGAAGGCGCAGCGGGAGTTGTACCGCATCATCGACTCGCAGGAGCCGGAGGGTTATCTCGGAGCCACGGCACGAGACTATCGTTCTGCGGAGCGCCCCATCCGGGGGATGGACCCCTACGAGTTGTACTTCGTGTTCCATGCGCTGACGACGGTCTATGAAGAGACAGGCGACGCACGGGCGTTGCAGTCGGCAGAGCGGCTGGCGGGCTACTTCTTGAAGTACTTCGGGCAGGGCAGGCAGGAGTTCTGGCCGTCGAAACTGCGCTGGCCCGACAACGTACGCAAGCAACTGTCGGGCACGTCGGACTTCGCCGGGCACAGCGTCCACTATGGCTGGGAGGGTACGCTGCTCTGCGACCCCATGGCGCGGCTCTATGAGGTGACAGGCAAGAAGAAGTATCTGGACTGGGCGCAGTGGGTGGTCGCGGGCATCGACCGCTGGAGCGGCTGGTACTCGTTCTCGCGCCTCGACTCCGTGGCCGACGGCACGCTGACGGTCGATAAGCTGCAACCCTACGTCCACTCGCACACGTTCCACATGAACTTCATGGGATTCCTGCGCCTCTACCGCATCACGGGCGACAAGTCGCTGCTGAGCAAGGTCGAGGGTGCATGGGACGACATCTACCGCCGCCAGATGTACATCACGGGCGGCGTGAGCGTGGCCGAGCACTACGAGCACGGCTACGTGAAGCCGCTCACAGGCAACATCGTGGAGAGTTGTGCCACCATGTCGTGGATGCAGCTGAGCCAGATGCTGCTCCAGTTGACGGGCGACACGAAGTATGCCGATGCCATGGAACGACTGATGATCAACCATGTGTTTGCCGCACAGGACGCCGAGACGGGCAGTTGCCGCTACCACACCGCTCCCAACGGCATGAAGCCCGACGGCTACTTCCACGGCCCCGATTGCTGTACGGCCAGCGGCCACCGCATCATCTCGCTGCTGCCCACGTTCTTCTATGCTGAGCGGGGCCGCGACTTCTACGTCAACCAGTACATCGATGCCGAGTATGACGGCAAGGACTTCGGCTTCCGCATTACGGGCAACTATCCCGAAGGTGAGACGGTCACCATCACCGTCACCAAGGGAGCCAACAAGACGCTACACCTGCGCTTGCCCTCGTGGTGCGACCGGCCCGAAATAAACGGTGAAACATACGAGGGACAGAGCGGTTATGTGACCATCAACCGCAAGTGGAAGCAGGGCGATGTCATCACCGTGCATCTGCCCATGAAGGAACAATGGGTGAGGCGCGAGCACCACAGCAACTATCCGTCGTATAATCTGCCGGGCGGCGAAATCATGTATCGGGAAGAGGCTACCGACAAGGTTCCTTACGCTTTCCTGCGTGGTCCCGTGGTCTATTGCTTAGATATGGTGTGGAACCCACAGCTACATAACGATGACGTGGACATTGCCCGTGACATCAAGATTGATGTGACGAAGTTGCCCGTGAAGATTGTGAATAGTAAATGGGCAAATTGTAAAATAATTAGTCCTGCCTACGAGGCTGTGGCCGATTATATGGGGCGGCATGACAGACTGACGCTGACTCCGTTTGCTGGCATCGGCCAGTGGTGGCGCGAGGGAATGCAGAAGCCCAGCCGTGGCAGCCGTGCCTATACCTACGCTATCTGGATGTACAAATAAGAGGATGTTAGTATATATTTATTGAAAGGAGGTCAAGAATTAGAGGTTTGCACGATTCTTGACCTCTTTAATACAATCTTGTACCTTGTTTCCTCTTTATCAGTTTAACTTTGCAAGCGAAAACGATTTTATAACTTTAAATACTAATTGTATATGAAATGTAAACTTTTAGGAATTGCATGGATGTGCCTGATGGCACAGGGAGTAAATGCACAGCGTGAAAATGTGGCGCTGAATTGTTCATCGGTTTCGGCTACTTACACGTCGAGCTGGAACAATGTGAATGCTGTCAATAACGGAATCAAGGGCTTTGGAAATGAGCTTTCCAACAACGAGACCTGGGGATGTTGGCAATCGACGAATGTGGCCCAGCAGATGTTGACTTACCGATGGGACAAGACCCAGACCCTTGACTCGGTGTCGGTTTATTTCTGGACGGATGCAGCATCGGGCACAGGTGTCGTCGTGCCCGAAAGCTGGTACTTGGAGTATGAAGACGCAAGCGGCAAGATGCAGCAGGTGGTGCTGGCCGAGGGTGAGCAGTACACGAATGAGCGTTATGCGGCCAACCACGTGAAGTTTGGCTTTGTGCAGACAAAGGCTCTGAATCTGGTGCTGAACGCCATGCCTACCGGCAGCGGAACGTATGGGGCAATCGGCGTGAACGAGTGGGAGGTTTATTCGGTCGATAAATCAACCTTTGATGATAGTGACAAGGTCGTTTTGCTGGAGTCGCTGCATGGGCTGTGTGTCGCAGATACGCTGGCCAAGGGCCGCCAGAAGTGGTACAACCGTGATGAAATGTTGGTCGCATTTGCGGCATACACAGAGGCCGAGGCTGGTGATGTTGACAAAATACAGACAGCCATTGACCTTTTGGAAGCTGCCCATCAGCACTATCAGGAGATAACGGAGGCATACACTTCGCTGCGTACTGAGGCTATAGCCCTCAACTCGGAGACAAACAAGAGCAAGTTTGCCATGCGCGACTCGGTGAAGGCGATTTACAAGAATATCATTTCCTATTATCTGAAGAATGAAGACCACTATGCGTGGGTGTGCGAGGCGCTGCCTTCACTCCGCCAGATGGCAAGTGCCTTTGTGCAATACAAGCGAATGGACCGGGCTATCAGCGTGGCACGCAATCAGCTGAAGGCTACCGACTACGATGGGCACGACGCTTTTGCAGCCTCACTGAGCGAGGCTGGGCAGATGTTGGCTTCAGCCACAACGGAGGAGGCTTTCCTGGAGGGCATTGCCTTCGTGAAGGAAGTGCAGGCGAACTATCTGGCGGGCCGCCCCTCGGAGTGGGTGACGATTCAGAACGGATGGCTGTGGAAGACTGACAAGGGACAGACCGTGCAGGCTCATGCTCCGGGCTTTGTCAGGGTGGGCGACATCTGGTATATGTGTGGCGAAGACCGCAGCAGCTGGTGGAATCCCGACGTGAACCTCTACAGCTCGACCGACCTCGTACACTGGAAGTTTGAGAAGAAAATCGTACAGAACGGCGTGACGACCAGCGAACTGGGCAGCAGCCGAATGATTGAGCGCCCGAAGTTGCTCTATAATGAAAAGACGGAGAAGTATGTGGTGTGGTGCCACTATGAGAGTGGCAACTACGGAGCCAGCGAGGCTGCCTGCTTCGAGTGTGACTCGGTGAACGGTGCCTACACCTACGTCTGGAGCGGCAGACCGCTGGGCGTGAAGTCGCGTGACTGCAACGTGTTCCAGGATACCGACGGCACGGCCTACTTCATCTCCACAACCGAGGAGAACCAGCACCTGGGCCTGTTCCGCCTCTCGAACGACTACCACGAGGCCGTGGAGCACACGCAGCTGTTTTCCTGGCAGAGCCGTGAAGCTCCGGCCATCGTGAAACTGCCCAACGGACGCTACTTCATGTTCAACTCTGCATGCTCGGGCTGGGACCCCAACCAGTGCAAGTGGTCGGCCACGACCAATCTGAAGAGTGGCTGGAGCGGCCTGACCAGTGTGGGCAACCCTATTGCCTACGACACGCAGGCTGCGGCCATCCTGGAAATCAAGGGTACGAAGAAGACTACCTACCTCTACGTGGGCGACCGCTGGCAAGACCCCGGATTGCCCGAGACGAAGACCATCATCTTCCCCGTTTCGTTCCTGAACAACACAACGCCTTATCTGGACTACCGCGAGCGCTTCGACATCAATTTCGTCACCGGCGAATGGCGCGAAACGCCGACGGAGGACATCTTTGCCGACAAGACCGGCTGGAAGGTCATCGACTTCAGCAGCGAAGAGGCAGGAGCTGCCAGTGCATCGTTTGCCATCGACGGCAACGTCTCCACGATGTGGCACTCACACTACAGCGGCTACACCGACGAGGGGCCGCATCACATTACGATTGACATGGGCAAGCCGCAATGGATAAAGGGTTTCCTGGCTACACCGCGCATGGACAGCTCGACCAATGGACTGATACGCAGCTATGAATTCCTCGTTTCTAACGATGGCGAGAGTTGGACTAAAGTTTCTTCGGGTGACTGGTTGCCCTATTGCACGGAGGTCGATTTCCCGAAATGCGAATGTCGCTACATCAAAATCATTGGAAATGTGGATGGCTACTGCTCAATAGCTGAACTGGATGTAGTCATTGACCCGTCGGTCATTACTGAGGTTGAGGCTGTTCCGTCAGAACAGGCCGGTAACAGAAAAGTTGTACATCGGACTTTTTTTTCTCTCAAAGGCTGTCAGATAGCAGAACCCACACAGGGCATCTTCATCGAACAGACGCACTACGCTGATGGCCATGTCAGAAATGTGAAAAAGTTATACAAATAGCCTTACTTTGTTTGAAATAATAAGGCTCGTAAAGTCCGGCAAAGGACGATACGAGCCTTTTTTGTTTTTATGAGTTTTTTTACTTCACCTCGTTCACCAGTTCCTTGCCCTCGGTGAAGTCCTGCACGTTCTGCAGGGTGGTGAGGGCGATGTTGTGGGTGGCTTCCTGCGTGAAGAAGGCCTGGTGGGAGGTGACAATGACGTTGGGCATCATCAGCAGCAGGGCTAGCTTGTCGTCGTCAATCATCTTGTCGGAACGGTCCTCGTAGAAGTAGTTGGCCTCCTCCTCATAGACATCCAGGCCGGCAGAACCAATCTGGTGGGAGCGCAGACCGTCGATGAGGTCTTCCGTCTTGATGAGCTTGCCACGGCCAGTGTTGATAATCATCACGCCAAACTTCATCTTGGTGATGCTTTCGTTGTTGATGAGGAATTTGGTGTCATCGGTCAACGGGCAATGCAGGGAGATGATGTCCGACTCCTCGTAGAGTTCATCGAGCGTGACCAGCCTGACACCGTATTGCTCGGCAAAAGCCTTGTCGGGATAGAGGTCGTAGGCCAGGATGTTCATGCCGAAGCCATGCAGAATCTTGATGAGCTCCTTGGCGATGCGCCCCATGCCCACCAGTCCGGCGGTCTTGCCGTACATGTCGAAGCCCAGCAGGCCGTTCAGCTTGAAGTTTCCTTCGCGGGTGCGATAGACCGAGCGATAGACCTTGCGGTTGAGGGCCAGCATCAGCGTCACGGCGTATTCGGCCACAGCGTGCGGCGAGTAGGCCGGAACGCGCACCACGCGGATGCCGTGTTCGCGGGCTGCCTTGATGTCCACGTTGTTGAAGCCGGCGCAGCGCAGGGCAATCAGCTTCACGCCGTTCTCGGCCAGTTGGGCAATCACCCTGGCGTCACACTCGGCATTCACGAAGATGCAGACGGCATCTTTCCCTTGTGTCAGCGAAACCGTGTTCATGCTGAGGCGCTCCTTGTAGTAGTGGATGTCGAATCCAAAGTTCTTATTCATCTTGTTGAACGCATCGCGGTCATAACTCTTCGTGTCGAAGAAAGCAATCTTAGTCATAGTACAGCTGTGATTTAGGGTTTATAAGTGTGCGTAATGGATTTCTCGGTGCAAAATTACAACTTTTTTGTGTTCTTCAAAGCATATTCTTGCAAAAAATCAGCTGTTTGTTTGGCGGAAAGCAAAGAAAACCGTACATTTGCGGCGTTGAATCGGCCAACTGTGCCGGCCAGGGGGCTTGCATCTACCGAGGATACATACATTATTTATAATAAATAGGCGTTTATCACGCTTGTTCGATGACTGACTGAAACTTCGCAACTTTCAAAACTTTGTCAAAGAGCAATGCAGCGATAGAGCCACTTGTGATGAATATTTTGCACACCGTGTGTGCCAATAAGTGTTGGTTGTATGTCCGTTTTACGGCATGATGCCAACATTTGTGGTGCCACAGGTTGTGCTATAGATATATCATCATGATGTGGGGTCATTCGTTGCTCGTTCAACAAAGTTGGGTAGCGAAGACCTCAGTCAGTGGGACGAGTAAAGTTGTTCCCACATTTTTTATATCCATATATGAAGTGTGCATCGGGCGGTGGGGCTAAGGTCTATTCTAAGGAACCGAGGAATCAAAGAAAGCCAAAAACGTCCTAAGTTCCCAAAATCCTTAGAAAAAGGTCTAAGGAATTAAGGAATCAAGGAAAGGCAAAAGAGTTCCTAAATTCCCAGGTTCCTTAGAAAAAGAAAAAAGAAAGAAGAACGAGAATAACACTTATAACTAACACTTTATTATTAACAATCAATCTTTAGTTTTTATGAAAAGAAAACTACTTTTAGCGGCCCTTGTGGCCACTGGTGCGCTCGGAATGAGAGCACAGACGGATGTGACGAGTACGTACATCACGAATGCGGACTTCGAAGGAGAGTATTCTCTGAGTGCTGCTTCTGGAAATTCTGGTTGCAATATTTGGGAACCCAATGGTTGGACTGGGTGAAAGTGGAGACAATTCTGAATTCTGTTTCAGGCCTAGGCCTGTCAGGAAACTCTGCAAGTCAAAGTGCTGGCATGGAAGGTAGGTCTCGTGGCAGTCGTTCCGATGACAACGACAACTTCGAAGACCTCTGGTAAAAGCCCCATACGCTCGTCCATCCTCGCGCCCGCTGGTGCGGGGATGGACGAAGACAGCAAACCTGCATTTTATGGTTTTCGTTTAATGCAGGTGGTTTGTTAATAAGAAGGGCACAGACGCGAATGCTGTGAAGCATAGGTGCCCGTAAGTAGTATATTAAAAAAGATTTCAGCCTCTCCGCAGTGATGCGCAGGGGCTGTTTGTTTGGGGGTAATAGGGGAGGTATAAGTGTGCGTAATGGATTTCTCGGTGCAAAATTACAATTTTTTTAGTGTTTCTCCATGTGTATTCCTGCAAAATATTGCATAATTGAAGATTTTTTTCTGTCGGGGCGGCTTGTTTTCGGAATATTATTTCTACCTTTGCGGCCAACCTTACAATGCTAACTATATGTCTAACCATTAAAACTCGGGAAAATGAAAACAAGATTTCTAACTCTATTGGTCGCACTTATTGCTATGGCAGTGGGTGTACAGGCTGCAGACGGAATCACGAGCCTGAAGTTGACCATCAAGCACAATGGTGGCAAGTCCTTTACGCAGACATTCCCTTCAGCAGGGTGGGAGGACTTGGATTTGACTGACGAAAAGACGACCTCGCTAATTATCGAAAAGGTAGAAGTGGAAACATCGGGCACGGTGACGGATGTGGCTTTTAATGCAGTAATGTACAATGCCATTACTGGCATGCCGTCCAAAGACGAGTTCCGCAGTCTGCCGCTAACAGCTCAAGCCGATGGAACGTGGACGCTGGAAATGGGTGACAAGGGTGAACTCGTGGAAAGCGACTGGAACAACAAGACCAAGGCTTTTGAGTTCTATGTTCAGGCAAAGAACAGTTCCGGCAAGGACATTTACTATAATAATGGCAGCCAGAACTACAAGGTCATCTTCACCACAGGCGAGGGTGGTAGTGCGAACTGGCAGGTGAAGTTCTACAAGGATGAGACTGCGACACTGAATCTGGCCGTCAACGGCAAGGGCCAGAATTACACTTTCACTGGCGATGCCGTCCGCACTCCAGGCACAGACCAGCAACCAGGTCAGCTTGCGTCGCTTGTTATCGATGGCTTTACGCTTCAATTCATACGCAACGACGGCATCAGTATCAACGATGTGTCCATTCAGTACAAAGTGTATGAAGAAGGGCAATCTGCCGGATGGGGGCGTATCGAAGCCCAGAATTATGTGGAGGAGTCCGTTTACAACAAAGACAAGGGTGTGTATGAAAACCGGATGACATACTCAGCCAATGGACTTTCCATTGATGTGGCAAAAGGACTGGAGAGGAACAAAAACTACGTGCTCGAAATCATGTACCAGGTCGTCACTTCCACAGGAGAATACTTCTTCTTGGGGCGTGACCAGGAAAGCAGCCTTTTCAAATTCTCCATTTCCACCGAAACCGGCAGTGAAGAAGTTACCATTAGCGATATCACAAGACTTATTTCAAAGTATCTGAATCGCTAAAGTCAAACAACGTTCCCTTAGATAATTCTCTGGCGAAGCTACCATTCAGGCGGGCAAAGATGACTCGATTGATACATCTTTGCCCGCCTTTTCCAGCGTTGCCGCTCAAGTCAATCACCTTGATGATATTCTCCGACTTGTCTTCAATGGTAAGCGTATCCGCTGTAGCATCCATTTGTCCGATACCGAAAACCACACCTCACCCGTAAGGGACATCAGCATGAGAACGGTGCAAAGTTTAGCATTTCCTTTCAAAACGCGCAAGAAAAAATGAAGAAACTTCTGGAGGCTTCTTCATTTTTATATCATATAGGTTCATATTATTTATGGCTCATTATACGTTGTTTTATCTTTTCAATTAACCGTGTGGCAGGAATAATGTTCGGAACAACATTCTGCCTGGCTGCTTCATAAAAACAATTGTAGTCTGCATTGTCGCGCATAATCATTAAATCTGTCAATACACGCCCGTCTTCAGATGTGAATATCTTAGTATGAACATAATGTAATCCAAAGAGTGTCTGTACGCCGCGATGACTTTTTACATTATAACCATCATTGATAAGTAATGCAGAAATGGCATGGAATAACGCGTAATATAACCGGTTGAGCAGCACTCCACCGCTCTTCCCGCTGCATTATCTCAAATTCCTCATACGTTTTCTGAGCTTTTTCCAGTTCTAAGCCGACTATGATTTGTCGTTCTTTTTCAGTTAAACCCATACAATTGTTTTTTGTCTTCTTCTACATTATAATAGAACATGGCATGGGGACCCTTATTCCATTCTTCCTTTGTATATGCATGAGGACGGATATCTTCTCCAATGCTCCATCCCATCTCAATAAATGGATAGGAATACTTGCCGAAATCGTCATACTCCAAAGACGGTTTGTCAAGCAACAATAGCAAATCCCAGTCGGAATCGTCACGACTATCACCCCGGGCACGAGAACCATAAAGGTATAGCGCACTGCCTTTAGGCAAAATCTTTGCAGCCATTTGTCTGATATTGTCAATAACCTTTGCTTGTTCCATCAATATGGGATGTTTTATGAATGTTGAAACTTGTTTATCTATCCTCAACCACCCGAAAGTGTGCATTAACATGAGAACGGTGCAAAGTTAAGCATTTCCTCTCAAAACGCGCAAGAAAAAATGAAGAAACTTCTGGAGGCTTCTTCATTTTATGAGTTTTAGGGGCTATGGATTTAGGGAACGAATCTGTATCAACCGAAATTATTATTAAGTATTAACCAAAGTCAACCGCATCTACAAATAAGACGAAAGGTAGTTAGCTAAAGGCGTTAAACTACGGACACAAGAGTGCTACCAGAGTGGTGAACCTTTGCTACCGCTGCATCAAACAGGTCGTTGACCTGGAGCATCCATTCGGGGAGCTTCGTCTGGGCATTCTCTATCAGGTCTGCGGGCATTTCCCTGTAGAAAGCGTATGCCATGGGGCCGGAGATGGCGGCAAGGGTGTCGGAATCCCCGCCGAGGGAGATGGCCAGTTTGAGGCAATCTTCATAGTCTTTGCTTTCAAGGAAGGCGAGCAACGCAGCAGGGATGGTCTGCTGGCATGTTATTTCAAAGTCGTAGTCGGGCTTAATGTCGGAATAGGTCAATGCGGCCCATTCGGGATAGTACTTGCCCAGGACATGCTTTCGGACATAGTCTTTGTCTTTGCCCTGCATACAATGGAAGATGGCCAGGGCTGTGGCGACGGCTCCCTTGATTCCCTCCGGATGGTCGTGGGTTGGCAGGGCTATCTGGGTGGCCAGGTCAATACATTCGGCTTCGTCCTTGGCCAGGAATCCTGCGCCGGACACCCGCATTCCGCTGCCATTGCCACAGGAGTGGTAGGAGGGCTGAATGTCGTCGGCAATGAGCCATCGTGCGAATCGTCCGCCAAAGCCTCGGTGTATGTCTGCCCGGCATCTGTCCCACAGGTTTTCGGCCATGTCGAGGTGTTTTATCAATGCTTCTGCACAGGCGAAGGTACAAACCGTGTCGTCGGTGTAGGTGTTGTGTGGGAATAACAGATTGACCGCATCGTAGTTCTTTGTCCTGAACCTGAATTCGTAGGGCATTCCGCCAATATCGCCAATGGCTGCACTTAGCAATAAGTTTTTCATGTTGACCTCCTTTGTTTTTAAAATTCGAGTTTAAATCCTTTTTCTTTCATTTCGTTGTAGCTGTCTATATTAAAAGAGTATAGAAAAGCCTCTTTCTTGTTGCCCAACAGAAGTGTTTCATCAAGTGGAGTGAGTATCCCCAACTTAAGCATCTTGTTGTAGAAATTGCGCCTGTCGAACCTTACGTCAAGAATGGCTTCGTAGAGGTGTTGCAGCTGTGCCATCGTAAACTTTTCGGGCAAGAGTTCAAAGCCAATAGGCTCGAAATGTATTTGTCGTTGCAGCGCCTTGGTAGCCTTCCGAAGAATCATATCATGGTCGAAAGCCAAGGCTGGCACATTCTCTATTGGAAACCATTCGGCCTTGGCGGCATCATCGCCACCCTTCACGTCACTAATACGCACCAGGGCGTAATAAGCGATGCTGATGACACGCTCCCTGGGGTCGCGTTTTGGAGCCGAGAAGGTGTAAAACTGCCGGACATAGGCTGTCTTGAGACCAGTCTCTTCGCAGAGTTCGCGCTTTGCGCCTTCTTCAGCCGTTTCATCCATTTTTAAGAATCCACCAGGAAAAGCCCATTTCCCCTTAAATGGGTCGATGCCTCTTTCTATCAAAAGTACATTCAGTTTTGTGCCGTCGAAACCAAAGATGACACAATCGGTCGTCACACTCGGATGGGGGTACTTGTAGTGGTATTTCAGTTCTTCCATGTCTTTAATGCGTAATAATTACGCGGCAAAGATAAGAAGATTCTTCTAATACGTCCAAAGATTATCGCGTAAAAATTACGCGGAGCCGTCATTTTCTTGATGAATTCCTCTAAAGAATGAAATTTCTTTATCGGACAAGCTTATAATTCAAGAATTATCTCTACATTTGCACCATCAAAAAGGCTTTTGAATATGAAACGAATGAAACTATGGATGATGGCCGCCATCCTTATCAGCGGTATGACAATGGTGTCCTGCTTTTCGGACACGAAGAAGAGCATGGAAGTCAGTGCGACTGACGATGCCAGCCAGTTTGTAACCCTCACCGACGTGGTGCCCGACGTGATTCTGGAAATCCGCTATTTCGGGACGTACAATTTCGTGGGAATGCGCATCGACGGTTACGAAGAGCCGACGGCACTGCTCACCAAGCAGGCCGCTGACAGTCTGAAGGCAGTGAGCGATGATGTCATCAAACAGGGCTATCGCCTGAAGATTTACGATGCCTACCGTCCGCAGAAAGGCGTTAATCACTTCGTGCGCTGGGCCGAGGACATCGCCGACACGCTGATGAAGGCGTACTTCTATCCCGACCTCGACAAGAGCGTGCTCTTTCCTCAGGAATACATCTGCCTGAAAAGTGGCCACACCCGTGGCTCAACCCTCGACCTGACGCTGTTTGACATGCAGACCGAAAAGGAACTCGACATGGGCGGCACCTTCGACTGGTTCGGCCCCGAGAGCCATCCCGACTTCTGCGGCAATCCTGAAACTGGCGAGTACACGGGTGATAATTCAAAGAGCCCCGCCAATCCGAAACGCAGCATTACCTCCGAGCAGTTCCAGAACCGCATGATTCTGCGTCAGGCCATGCTGCGCCACGGTTTCAAGCCCTTCGACACCGAGTGGTGGCACTTCACGCTGAAGGACGAGCCCTTCCCCGACACCTACTTTACTTTCCCAGTTAAGCAGTTGAATAAATGACAGGAAAATGGTATGACGTGAAACAGACCGTGGCCGATGACAACATTAAGGTCTGGTCTGACGATGCACTTATATTCGACGAAGTGTTTATGAAATGAACCACAGGGTCGGTTCTCTTGTTGTAATTACAAACAACCGAACAAAATCGTCACAAACAACCGAAGATCTTGGCGATAGTGGTATGCTGAAACAGTACAATTAAGGCTGATATGCTGTCGAAAGACTCGCAGACGCTCGACGAAGATACCGTTGCAGATTACATAAAGCATTAAAGAAATCGTTTGTTAAGCCGATGCTATTGACACCACTCGTATGCCCAAGCCCTCGTTTATGATGGTGCTCACTGCTGTTGGTCAATATGCATATCAACGTCCTGATGGTGTAGTTGTTGTTCCCATCAGCTGTATAAGAGACTAACATTAACGTTATTCAGTCATGTACGAGCAGATCAGAGAAGATCTTGTCTTTATTTTATTATATGAGGGAGTGACAGCGACGGCCTTGATGGCAAGTTGCTATCTGCTGCTACGTCGGGCCAACGCCATTGCTCCTGACGTTACGCCGCCAGTCCGTTTGCGCCGCCCAGCAGTTGGCTTTGGAGAGCGGTTTCTGCAATTACCGCACCTTTAGCAATGCCTTCAAGCGCAAGACGGGGCAGCCGGTGACTGCCTGGATAAAGGGACAGGAAAATCCTAAAGTGGAATAATCAGCAAAAAATGTGGAAAAATCTGCAAGAATCACGGTTTGGGGCATGAACCGTGATTCTTTTATATGGGGAAATAGCTACCTTTGCCGACACATTATATTTAACCCCAAAATTGTTTTTAACATGAGAAAAATGAAAAAATGGATGAAGGCCGCCATCCTTATTTGCGGCACAACAATGGTGTTCACTTCATGCAGTAGCAACGACGACAACCCGATTCCGCCTACAAGTGAGGAAACGGGAACTCCCGATTATAGTGATAAGAATAACTGGATGAAGTTGCCTGAGCCGACGAAACCATACGACACCTTTTATATCTATCCATCAGTATACTATGATAACAGCGAGGGCGCACCCATCGTATGCGATATAGATGAGAGGTTAGAGGTGATAGCCATCTGGATGATTCTCCCTCCCCATTATGGGGGAGGCTTGGGGAGAGGGTCTGCGTTTTTCCCCCAAAATAGTGAAAAAGGCAGCGTTTTTCTCGGCCAAACAAAAAAGAATTTGTATTTTTGCAGCTGTATAAACAGAATTGATGTTGCTTTTATGAAATATCCAATAGGCATACAGAACTTTGGCGAGGTGAGGCGCGACGGCTACGCCTACGTTGACAAGACGGCACTGATGTACAAGATGGTGTCGGAAGGGAAATACTATTTCCTCTCCCGCCCGAGGCGTTTTGGCAAGTCGCTGTTGCTCTCCACCTTGGAGGCCTTCTTCCAAGGGGAACGGGAGTTGTTCCAGGGGTTGGCCGTGGAGCATTTGGAGACGGAATGGGTAAAACATCCCATCCTGCACTTGGATCTGAACAGCCGCGAATACAAGGATGAAAGCTCGCTCGCGGCAGAGTTGAACCGCCATCTGGAAGGTTGGGAGAAAAAGTACGGTGACGAGTTCAAGGATCGTGAGCTGGAGGAGCGTTTCATCCACGTCATTGAAAATGCCTACGAGCAGACAGGGAAGAGGGTGGTTATCCTTGTGGATGAGTATGACAAGCCTCTGCTGCAAACTATCGGCAACGATGCGTTGCAGACAGCCTATCGCAACAAGCTGAAAGCCTTCTACTCGGTTCTGAAGACGCTGGACGCCAAAATCCGCTTCGCCTTCCTGACGGGCGTGACGAAGTTCGGAAAGGTAAGCGTGTTCAGCGACCTGAATAACCTGAAGGACATTACCATGCTGCCTCAGTATAGCACCATCTGCGGTATCACCGAACAGGAGCTGCATGACAATTTCGACGACGGCGTCAAGGAGGTGGCAGCGTTTAATGAACTGACACAAGAGGAGTGCTACGAGCGGCTGCGCCGCGACTTCGACGGCTACCACTTCAGTAAGTACGCCAAGGAAGGTATGTACAATCCGTTCAGTGTGCTGAATACGTTGAGCAGCCAGGTGTTCAACGACTACTGGTTCGAGACAGGTACTCCCTCTTTCCTGGTCTATCAGCTGAAGAAAACGTGCTACCCCTTGGAGAACATGACCACCGAGGAAGTCTCGACCGACACGCTCAACAGCATAGACATCATGGACGAGAACCCGCTGCCGCTGCTCTACCAAAGCGGCTACCTGACGCTGAAGAGCTACGACAAGGAGTTTGACCTCTACACTTTGGGGTTCCCCAACCGTGAGGTAGAGCAGGGCTTCATCAAATATCTTTTGCCGTTCTATACGCCCAAAACAGATCAAAAGAGTACGTTCGCTGTCTCTCAGTTTGTGAAAGATGTTCGCAGTGGCGATGCAGAGGGCTTCATGCACCGTCTGCAGGACTTCTTTGCTGGCGGCGACTATCAGGTAGTGGGCAACACGGAGAAGTATTTCCAGAACACGCTGTATGTGTTCTTCCGGCTTCTGGGCTTCTATGTCAATGTGGAGCGACATACCAGCAACGGTCGCATGGATGTACTGATACAGACGCCCGACTATATCTATATTCTGGAACTGAAGGTGAACCAGACGGCAGCAGCAGCCTTACAGCAGATAGAGGAAAAAGGCTACGCTCTGCCTTTTGCCTCTGACCCACGACGGCAGTTCAAAATAGGCATCAACTTCTCAACAGACACCAAGCTGATTGATGATTGGAAGATGAAGATAGTGTAAGTTGATTAATCCAATACCGTTCAATCATGTACGGGCAGATTAGGGAAGATATTTTCTTTATAATGTTTTACGCAGGAGTGACAGTTATGGCCTTGATGGCAAGCTGTTATCTGCTGCTGCGTGACGGCAATGCTTTTGCCGCTGACATTATGCCGCCAGTTCGTCTGCGCCGCTGGGTAGCTGCGTTCCTTGCGTCCATTGCTTTGAACCATGCATGGTATATGCCGGTGTTTTTCCTTACCTCAGCGGCAGATGTCGAGATGACCGATCTGGTAGGTGGATTGCTTGACTGCATGACCTTTTTCCCCTTGGCTATCATCGTACTGCTCGTCATGCCGCAAGACCGCAGACGACCGCTGTGGCCTGTCGCGGCGATGATGGCACCCATCGTTGCAGGAGGGGTGTTTGGCGTTATTGCCCATAGCTATGCTCTTCTGCCGATGATATATGTTTATTTCCTGTTGATGTGCATTGGCTTAATAATATATATGGTACGGGCGACAAGACAGTACGGACGATGGCTGCGCGACAACTTTGCCGACCTGGAGCACAAGGAGGTGTGGCAGAGTCTCGTGGTGCTGGCCGTCATACTGCTGGTGTTCGCTATCTATGTGTTTACCAGCAAAGGCCCTGTCTATCAATACGCCATGCAGGTGATTTATGTCATACTTATCTGCTACCTCCTGTGGCGCGTGGAAACATTGAGTGACTTGTGCATACCCGTTAATGATGCAGAAGAAGAAACAGTTGCCACAGAACATGAAGAAGAAAATACACTTTCCATGTCCATTCGCAACAATATTGGGCCATTGTTGAAGAAGCATTGCGAGGAAACGCAACTCTATTTGCAGTACGACCTCACCCTTTCTCAGCTTGCTCAGATTATTGGAACCAACCGTCTCTATCTCAGCCAGCATTTCTCCACTCATGGCATGACTTACAATGCGTACATCAACGGTCTGCGCATCCAGCACTTCGTCAACCTCTACCATGAGGCAGTCGCGACCCATCAGCTTATAACGGTCAAGCAACTGGCCCACCAGAGTGGATTCCGTGGTTACAGTACATTTAATGCAGCCTTCAAACAGAACATGGGAATGACCGCGACGGAGTGGATGAATAACGTTGCAGAGTAGAAACCGAATTGTTTTTGGTTACTTAGGACTTCAGAATCGTAAAAAATGCTTCTGAATCGTCAAAACCTGCCTGTCAAGGCTTTGGGGTTATTGTGATTTCAAAGGGGATGGACTACCTTTGCACAATAATCCCCAAAATTTTGTTAACCTTAATTCCGCAACACTACAATTTAACTTTATTTATAAGTTCCTGAGCAA
>R20__coassemble_367_pt1 | contig 34470 bp, 23 predicted proteins | sample R20__metabat2_low_PE_030 | metagenome-assembled genome bin R20 | reverse complement strand
AAACAGAAACTAAAAGTTTTCAACAAATATTTACCACCTAAATTGACGCAGAACCCGAATGATTTTTAAATTCATGCGCCATCCATGCCCATTTATTAGTGTTAAATTTTGATTTTTATTAACAAAAAATCCTTGAATGATATTTAGAATAATAACACCCCATCGCTGGTGAAGCAGCACTGGGGTGTTGGTCGAGTAGCACAGGTGCGTTGTCGAAGTAGCACAGGTGCGCTGCAAGAGTAGCACAGGTGCGCCACAGTAGCAACGCACCATCGTTACTGTTGTGACGAAACATCGTCACGACTCTGACGAAACATCGTCACGACTCTGACGAAACATCGTCACGACTCTGGCGAAACATCGTCACGACTCTGACGAAACTTCGTCACGACTCTGACGGTGCATGGTTACACCTCCGACGAAACATCGTCACACCTCTGACGAAACATCGTCGTGGTTGCCACGATGCAATCATGTGTCTTTTATTAAAAATTCTTAAAATCGGCATTCCTTTTATATAAATAAGTTGGTGGAAAGAAGAACTTTGTGTACTTTTGCAATCGGAATCGGTGAGTAGTCCGGTTTCAATGATGCATTAGCTTATTATTTCGCACTTGACTGAAGTAGCCTGAGAAACTCCTTTTTAGAATAGTTCGATTTAAGAAGCAAAGGGAAGCAGAGAAAGGCATCCTATCACTACAGTATTAGTTATGCACACGCCTTTATGGCGTGGATACATTCTTATAAATGTAGTGAAGGGGTTCTAAAGTTTCTCAGGCTCGCCCCTTAGGTCAAGTGCATAGGGATGGCCACGCCATTCTTTTGTGCCCTGACCATTGCATCCTCTTTCAACATACTGCAAATAAATTAGTACACATTTAGGTTTAACAATTAAAAAATTACAGTTATGAAGAAAAAGGATTTTCTTTGGAGCTTGTTGGCCATTGTGATGGCTGCAACGCAGAGTGTAGAACTGTCTTCGTGTAACAAGGAAGATGACCCTGACCCAGAACTCAAAACATCACTTTCCTCTATCAAACTGGCTGCATCGGGTGGTGAAAGTGAGACTTTTGACATTGCCAGTAACACAAACTGGACAATTGATGTAGATGAAAATTGGGTTGAGGTGTCACCCACATACGGTAAGGGTGATGAAACTATTGAGGTCAGTGCAGAAGATAACCTTGATGATAGTCGAAGAACTGCAACTATAACAGTGAAGGCTGGAAATTTAGAGCGTAAAGTAAAAGTTACACAGGAAGCTGGCCAAAGTCCAATTGTGTCCCCACAGAATCCACAGTTAGGTTCAGACAAAGGTGTTCAAGGGAACTTCACCATTACAGTAAATTCGCCGTGGAGCATATCTGGTGTTCCTTCGTGGTTGACACTCTCTGCAACACAGGGAACAAATACTACGACTATCACAATGACAACAACGGAGAAGAACTTTAGCGAGAAACCCAGATCGGCCAATCTTACTATTACTGCAGGAACGAAAACTGCAACTGTAACTGTGACCCAGGAAGCATTGTTTGATGCAAGTATTAAAGTGACAGCTGTCAATGAACTCATATTGAGTAATGGCTATTATGCCGATTTGAATTTTAGTAATGTACTTGGATACCATGAAGGGTATTATTACAAATATGCCTTTGACGTAAAGACTGAAGAAGACATCTACAACGAAGTCGTTGATGGAGAAATTTATGCTTCTGATGTTTACGACTACACCGTTATGTCAGGATTAAGCCCCAGTACAGAATATGTTTATTGTTGTGTGCCATATTCTGGTGACAGCAAATCCCGAAAGTATGGAAAGATGCTCATCCGGCGATTCACCACCAAGTCCAATTCGACCTATTGTGATGCTGCCGTCACAAGCTCGTATAACTCTTCGTATTGGACTTATACTATTAGTAAGCAGCAGAGATGCCACCACTATTATAAGATGTACTCTACAGATGCCTCCGCCGAATACTGGTATAGTCAGCCGCCTGTAATCCTAGCCTTGGAGATACGTGATTGGATAAATGACAAGGTTAATCATCCCTACTATGACTATTTCCTGAACGATGGAACAACGCGAGTAACAAGAGAGGACGGAGATTATGCATTCTTCATCTGGACTTGGGGCGTTGACGACCAAAATGAATTCTCTGGAAATATTTGTGGTAGTTATGCAAATCTTTCAGCCTCGGTACGCCAGCGGACAGAGCTAAATGCTCCAGCCAACAAAACATTGAAAGCTGTTAAGAAATCCACTCGTGCCGAACTTAATAAGATGAAAAAATCTCTCCTTTTTGAAAGTAAATAGATTTTGACCGTTATGTGTAATAGCAAACACAAGAAAGTTTTATTTCAGGCCATACTCCTCCTTATGGGGTATGGCCTCTTTTACCCCAATTCTGTTTGTGCCACACAAAGGAATCTGAACACTATTGACAGTATTGCTTTTGCAGCAATGAATCGTTGCGGCATTCTGTTTGGAGCATATAGTAATCGGCAAATAAGACCAGAGTTACGTCTGCGTTCATCCCAATTATCTGACAAAGCAGCTCGGTTGCTTGGCAATAATGAAGCCTTCTATATTTATGGTAATGCAAATGGTGGTGATGGTTTCGTCATCGTTTCGGCAGATGACAGAATGCAGGAGGTGCTTGCCTATTCACTAAACGAGTCTTTCAATACGGAATTACCAACTTCTACACGGTATTGGTTGGAATGTTATTTGGATGATTATCTTGGTTTAGACAGTAAAATTCCAGATACGGAATATTCATGTATTCAATCCTCAGAAATAATACCAGAAGGTGTTTCCCCGATATTAGGGAATTTGCCTTGGGGGCAAAGCGACCCCTATAATGGACTATGCCCACTTTCTTCAGGTGGGCGTTGCGTCGTTGGGTGTGTCGCTACGGCTATGTCACAAGTGATGTGGCTTCACAAATGGCCGATTTGCGGAAGAGGTAATATCAACTACACTACCCGCACACACCAGATTCGTGTAAAGATGAATCTCGCAGAGCATCCGTTTCAGTGGAATCTCATCAAAGAAGAATACAACAGAGGAAAGTATACTGACGAGGAAGCAAATGCCGTGGCAACACTGATGGCAGCGTGTGGTGCAGCTGTCCACATGGATTATGCAGCAGACGGAAGTGGTGCTTATCAAGAAGACATACTCAGAGCACTTGTCAGCAATTTTAATTATGACCCAGATGCGGCATTTTTACCTCGTGAGTATTTTACTTCTGCCGATTGGCACAATTTGCTGATTACAGAATTGAATGAAGGGAGAGCGATAAACTATGCAGGTCAGAGCAGAACAGACGGTGGACACTCTTTTGTCATAGATGGCTATGAGACTGGGAGCAATAGCAGCAATCCTTACTATCATTTGAATTGGGGATGGAATGGACATTGTAACGGTTATTATACATTGCCACAACTGCATCCAGCAGAGGATGGTAAATATTACGTAGAAGAAGGTTTCTCCGAAGGTCAGCAGATGCTAATTGGTGTCAAACCTGATGATGGACAAACAGAGGCAAATAAAATGCTATGCGCCCAAGGTCTAAGAGTAATGCAAGCCTCATTGAAACCAGGTGAAGCAACGACGCTTAGGGTGAATGAGATAACAAATCTCTGCTATAGGACTTTTAGAGGGATTTTCGCATTGCAACTAACAGGTGAAGACGGGATATCATTCGTCGCTGGTAAAGTCCAAACAGAACCCATATCATATTTAGAGAGTAAAAATAGTATAACAATTCCATTTGTCATACCAGAGAACTTTGAAGAAGGAAATTATACAGTAAAAGTAGTCGGGATAAATGAAGATGGGCAACAAACCGTGATGTATTCACGCTCTGTTCCACAAATAACCGTATCTCTCAATCCTTATGGCGAAGAAACTCCATCTGGAATTACATTATTGTGCTCGTCTGAATTTGAAGTATTCAAGCAAGCAGAGGTTGATAGTATCTTGAATGTTAGAGTCTATGAACTATTCAACTATTCTGACAATTTGTTAGAGGGCGATTTGCAGTTGGAAATTGCTTCTGATGACGGGACTTCAATCACGCCCATAGGTACTTCCGTATGGCATCCTGCTTTTGAAGCACAGGAAGTAGAGTCTGCTCCAATCTCATTGATTGGTTCTGTTCCTGACACATTGAGCAATGGCAAATATCGTCTTTATGTGCTATTTTATCCAGCAGGTCAATCTTTGTCAAACAGAGTTAAGTTCTATGACCGAATAGACCCTTCTGAAGTTCCGACAGAGTATTATTTGCCTATGTCTGTAACAGATGATGCAATAATAGTAAATGGTGTGTCGTTTTCAAAAATGACGAATAGCATTTATTCTACATTAAGAAGTCCCAATTCTCCTGCTTTCGTCTATTCTCTTATGGGCGTTAGACGGAATAATGTTAGAAAGGGCATGAACATCGTCAAAATGTCTGATGGAACAGTAATTAAGTTTATGTCAAAATGAGGAGAATACTATTATCTGTCATCATCTCTGCACTATACACTTCTGCGTTTGCACAGGAGCCTGTGAAGAACAAGACACGATATTACAGACATGAAGTGAATGTAGGTCTCGGATTGATAGGAGTGCGTTCTGGTTGGAGTAATGATTACGAACGTTCTGTAATGAATCAATTTGGACTGGTTGCCGGAAGTGTTGGCGGTGGAAGCCGTACTGGAGAAATCATTTACGAAGGGAACGACAGCCCCAACTTAAGATTTAATACCCCATTGATGTCTACCAGCTATTACTATCATTTCAACAAACGTATAGCTGTAGGCGGACTCTTTGGTGGTTGCCGCGTCCATGATTGGCTTGGCTACCTCGACGTTCATGAGCAGGAAGAGGTTCAAAAGACGGGTTATACTTACGTAAAAGGCACATCGCTGTTTCTGATGCCGTCGTTGAAGTGGTCGTGGCTGAACAATCGGTGGTGCAGCCTTTACATGAAGGCTACGGCAGGTTTACACTATCACGCCTTGCACCTTGATTCCGAGACGATACCCAAAGAACAAACAGAGGAATATGACAAGAATCATCTGAGTCTTGGCTACTATTTTACCCCTTTTGGCTGGGAGATTGGTAAGCAAAAAGTCCGCTGGTTTATGGAGTTTGGTTTTGGTTCGAACACCAATTTCCAGATAGGATTGACGTATAGATTCAGAAAATACTGAGTCGGTGTACGATGAAGCATGTAGGGTATGATATGGCAACATGTATGGAAGCTGGCAAGCTTACGCTTTGCCGTTGCACATGTCTGCAAAGACAGTCTGAAAGGGTTTCAGGTTGCCTTCGGGGTTGTGTGCCCTGTGAGAATTGTGGTCTTCAAGAATGGCAAAATAGAGAAGCCTGTATTTATTTCTGAATTCAGGTTCATTCATGACTTCCTTAAAAAGGAGTGCCACATGGCGTGGAGGATTCTGGAATGCGCCACACCCTATGGCTCCTAACACCAGTGAGTCGTGGCCATTTAAGAGCCCAATTCTGAAAATAGTGCGAATTTTGTTCTTTGTCAGCTCTACGGGCGATGGAGCCATCATTCCGTCAGCGGTGAGTTGCGGGTTGTACACACCTGCTACAGAAATAACGCTCACATAAAACGGATTGTCTAACAACGCGCATTCTTTCAGCTCTGTTTCCCTGAAAACAAATACGTCGGGAGAATATATGCCACCAAAATTCTTGTCCATTGGATATTGATGGCAAGAGGCTGTCAGCCTATACATTGAAGCCCATGGGGCGAACTGGTAGAGTGAACGATAAATGTTGGTACGGCGGAAGATGGATTCTTCCTGCGCACGGGCACCATATTTGACTCCGCCGCCAGGATGATGTCTGTTGGCCATATTCAACACCGCAGGATGATACCCCTCGCCCAGTAATAACTGAGCGGCATCGAGGCAATCCTTATTTTCCACCCTGACAAGCGTTGGTGGTCCCGGCGGTATATTCCGTACACTTGTTTCTTTTTCATAAAAAATGGTTCTTTGTTGCATGGACTTATCAGATGGCATCTGCATTACAATCCCGTTGTCAAGCTGATACCCCCCAGTTTACAATATCAATAGTTTGACGAAAATAATCAATGTATTGTACTTTTTTCTTGAAAGCTTCGTTGTGTTCCATTCTACTTTCTATTATATGAGGATTTGCAAATATAGAGACTGCCGGCATCGTGCACGCCATACTCTCAATACTCCACCTTGTCCTCCTTGGCTTCCCAGTCGCGGAAAGCACGGAGGGCCTGTTCGCGCATCAGCATCCGGGTGGGAATGCTGCGTTCTTCGGGCTTGCGCCAGATTTCTTCATAAATGAACTTGTCACCAAAATTGATGCTTTCGGCATCTTCTTTGGTGTTGCCATAATAGATGCGGCTGATGCCGGCCCAATAGATGGCGGCAAGGCACATGGGGCAGGGTTCACAACTGGTGTAGATGGTGCATCCTTTCAGGTTGAAGTCGTGCACCTGCTGACAAGCGGCACGGATGGCACTCACCTCGGCATGAGCCGTCGGGTCGTTATTGGCCGTCACACGGTTCACGCCCGTTGCCACCACTTTATCGTCCTTCACAATGACAGCACCAAAAGGGCCGCCGCCGTTCTTCACATTCTCCACGCTCAGGTCAATGGCCTGCTGCATGAACTGCTGGTCTTTTTCAGTAATCATAAGTTTGTGTTTTTCCTTTCGGCGACAAAGATACGGGATTTAATTGAAAATTGAAAATTGAAAATTGAAAATTAGTGGATTGACAGATTATATTGACTAATAAAAAACCTTCGTAAGGCCAATTTTCAATTCTCAATTTTCAATTTTCAATTTATTTGCACTACCTTTGCGCCATGACAAGAGAAAAAAGTTTCCGCTTCAAGCATTTTACGGTCCACCACGACCGCTGTGCCATGAAAGTGGGCACGGACGGTGTACTGCTGGGGGCTTGGGCCGATGTGGAGGGAGCAAGGACTGCACTCGACATCGGTACGGGCACGGGGCTGATAGCCCTGATGCTGGCCGAGCGCAACGGCCTTCTTCGGGTTACGGGCATTGACATTGACCCGGAAGCCGTGGCCCAGGCCAGGGAGAATGTGCTGGACAGCCCGTGGGCCGACCGCATCGTCATCCGGCGGGCAGACTTCACGTCGGCTGATGCAGGGGGCACGAGGTACGACCTCATTGTCAGCAATCCGCCGTTCCACACCGAGGATACCCTGAACCCCGATGCGTCGCGCACTGCTGCCCGCCACACGGCATCGCTGCCTATACCGTCACTCGTAAAAAGGGCGGGGGCGCTGCTCGGCACGGAAGGACGCTTCTGCCTGATTGTTCCAACCCGGCTGGCGGCGGAGGTGATTGGGGAGGCTGCTGCCAGCCGGCTCTTCCTGACACGCCGGACAGACGTGAAGACCACGCCGCAGAAACCTGCGAAACGCAGTTTGCTGGAGTTCGTGCCATACGCCACGCCCACACTTCATGCAACCATGACGCTGCAAAACGAACAAGGACAAAGAAGTGCGGCATACGCCGCATTGACCCATGATTTTTATCTAAACTGACGCTTTTAACCCTATGAAGAAACAATTTCTGACGCTATGCGTCGCTTTGATGATGTCCTGGCTGGCAGCCGGGGCACGTGGCCGCTACAGCCTGGACTACACCGTTTCGTTTGACACGGCGCACCACTACTTGGACGTAACGTTGCACTACGCCGGAAACCCGGCAGATGGGCTGACGCTCAATATGCCGCTATGGACTCCCGGCTACTACGAGATGCTGTATTTCCCCAAGCACCTGTGCGACTTTTCGGCACGAAGCCAGACGGGCAGTGAGGTGCAGTGGCAGAAGCAGGGCCTGAACCGCTGGAGGGTGGATTTGCCAGCCGATGGTCGCGTGGATGTGGCATACCGCATCTATGCCTGTCGGCGCGATGTGGCATCAAGCCGGGTCGAGCGCGACATTGCCTTTGTGGCACCCACAGGCGTGTTCATGTACGCCCACGGCGACACAGGCCACCCCGTCACAGTGAAATTCCTGATGCCCAGCGAATGGCAGCACATTGCCACAGGCCTGACGCCTCATGCCGACGACAGCTGCCGCTTCACCGCCAAGGACTTTGACACGCTCTACGACTCGCCGTTGCTGATTGGCAACTTCTATAACACCCATTTCACCCATGAGGGCCATGCCTACGAGTTTGCACTTGAAACGCCCGACGGGGCTGAAGACATCGGACTGCAAGACGACTTCAAGCGCATTGTCAGTGCCGCCACCCGACTGATGGGCGATGTGCCCTATGACAACTACTGCCTCATCCACATGGGCAAGGGGGGCGGCGGACTGGAGCACCTCAATTCACAGGCATGTTATACGGACGGCACTTACCGCTTCACGGACAGGGGTGCACACGTCAAATTCCTGGGATTCGTCGCCCATGAATATTTCCACCTCTACAACGTGAAGTGCATACGACCGACGGAACTGTGGCCCTTTGACTACGACCATGAAGCCATCACCCCCATGCTCTGGGTCAGCGAGGGCATCACCTGCTACTACGAGTTCCGGCTGCTGCGGAATGCCGGCATCGCCACGCCCGAAGAGTCGCTCGATTTGCTCTCAACCTATTTCCGCCTCTATGCTCCCTACGAAGGGCAGAAGCACATGAGTCTGCGCCAAAGCAGCTATGACATCTGGCTCAACTTCATGAACGACGATGAGAACGGAAGGGATGTCCGGGTGAGCTACTACTTCAAGGGCCCCATCATTGGGCTGTTGCTCGACATCGACATCAGGCGTAAAACCCAGCATCGACATTCGCTCGACGACCTTATGCGTCTGCTTTACCAGCGATATTACAAGGAACTGCAACGGGGCTTCACCGAGGAGGATTTTTGGCAGGCAGCCGCAGAGGTGGCCGGGCAACCCCTGACGGAGATACGCAGACTTGTAGATACGACTGCCGACATAGATTACGATTCGTACCTGTCGGAAGCTGGCCTCTGTGTAGATACGGTGGCATGGGCCATCCGCAGGGTGGAACGTCCTGACAAACAGCAGAGCCGCTTCTTGAAGGCCATGAACCTGCTGAATCCGTAATTTGTGGGGGAACGGAAGCCAGAAGAGGCACTCTGGGCCCTAAGCATACACTTTTTTCCCTTCAAAGACAAGTGGTCTCGGATTTTTTAACTACCTTTGCAGCCAAATTTACACTGCATGGGTAAAGGTAAGCTGGCAAAATTCGCAGATGTAGCGGAAAATCCGCTGGTAGTGGAGTGTCCTTTTTGGCAATTGCAAAAGGAGGACTTTGCACTAAGGGGCAGATGGAAGTCGGATTTTTTCAGGAATGACAATCCGATTGTATTGGAACTGGGCTGTGGCCGAGGCGAATACACCATAGGACTGGCCCGCAGATTCCCCGGCATGAATTTCATCGGTGTTGACATCAAGGGGGCACGCCTTTGGCACGGTGCCAAGGAGGCACTGGCTGCCGGCATGAAGAACGTGGGGTTCCTGCGCACCAACATCGAATGCATAGACGGACTGTTTGGCCCGGACGAAGTCAGCGAATTGTGGCTTACGTTCTCCGACCCGCAGATAAAGAAGGCATCAAAACGACTGACATCCACTTTCTTCATGGAACGCTACAGACGTTTCCTGGCCGATGGCGGCATTATCAACGTAAAGACGGACTCCAACTTCTTGGCTACCTATACCAAGTATATGGTGGAAAAGAACCGGCTGCCTATGCTGGAATGTACGTTTGACCTATACAACGAAAGGGATATGGACACTTCGCTCACGGACATCCGCACCTATTACGAAGGCATGTGGCTGGAACGCGGCATCCCCATCAAATATCTGAAGTTCGCCCTGCCTCACGACGGCGAACTGACTGAACCCGATACTGAAATTCCCGTGGATGGCTACCGCTCGTATGGCCATGAAGTGGTCTCAACAAAACAGACAGGAAAGTAAATTTTGATTATGACAATAGAACAATACATAACAGAAATTGGCAAGCAATATCATACCAGTATGGCTACAGAGCATAGCTATCGATTGGCATTGCAGCAGCTCATTAGTACGATGTTGCCAGGCGTGATTGTTGTGAACGACGGAACAAGAATGGAGTGTGGAGCACCAGACTTCCAAGTGATAGAAAAGGCCAACCGCTTGCCAGTATTTTATGTTGAAACGAAGCCTTTAGGCGATACAGACCTTGATGGAAAGAAACAAAACAAGGAGCAGTTCGACCGATACAAGAAATCGTTGAGCTATATCATCTTTACAAATTTTCTGGAGTTTCATTTCTATATAGACGGTCTGTTAACTGAAACGGTTGTGCTCATCGAGAAAAAGGGGAAAGATTTTCTTTTAAAAGAAAACAGTCTGCCGCGATTCGAGTCTCTTATTGCCTCATTTGGTAATGCCGTCCCCACACCGCTTCGCTCTGCCACAGCTTTAGCTGAGCGTATGGCGGCAAAAGCTAGGCTTTTGGAAGGTGTCATTTACAAGACTATTGAAAATGCAATTAATAATCGGCGATACTATGATGAAGACGAAAACAGTGAAGATATAGAACCACTTGAAGACCTTGTGGATTTATATGAAGCCTTCAAGAATGTATTGAATGAAGGACTGAATACTAAAATCTTTGCAGATCTTTATGCCCAGACTGTTACATACGGGTTGTTCGCGGCAAGACTTCAAAACAACGATGAATACAAAGAGTTTTCACGCCTCACCGCAGGCATCTTCATCCCTAAAACATATCCATTGCTAAGGCAGATATTCCAGTCTTTGGCATCGTCCTATGTGGACGATAGTTTTGCATGGATTATTGACGACCTTGTGTCGCTGTTCCGAGTTTCCGATGTGAAAGGTCTGCTGGAAAGCTATTATAACAATACACGGCGAAACGACCCGATGATTCGTTTCTACGAGGATTTCCTGAAAGCCTACGACCCAAAGAAGAAAGACATCTGCGGCGTATATTACACACCGGAACAGGTGGTGGATTTCATGGTGAAGAGCGTGGATGAAATTCTGCAAAGTCATTTTGGACTGCCTATGGGATTGGCTGATTCTAGCAAGGTTGAACATGAAATTGTGGACATTAAGCAAATGGATGTCAGTACACCAGATGGATTCGGGCGAAAAAAGAGAAAATTCCACAGAGTACAGATTCTTGACCCTGCCACAGGAACTGGCACATTCTTGGCTGAAATAGTGAAGGTTATTTACTGCAAATTCCAAAATCAGCCAGCATTATGGAAAAGCTATGTAGAAACCGCACTCCTTCCACGATTGAATGGTTTTGAATTTATGATGGCACCATATACCATCGCTCATATCAAACTGGATTTACTGTTAGCCGAAACAGGTTACAAACACACTGGTAACAAGCGTCTCAACATTTATTTGGCTGATTCGCTCAGAAAAGCCAGTAGCAACCCAATCACTACTAATTTCGCCTACAAACTATCACGCGAAATTAAGAAAGCTGACCGCATCAAGCGCGACAAGCCCATCATGGTAATGATAGGCAATCCTCCCTATAATGGTGAGAGCATCAACAAGGGCGAATGGATTATGCAAAAGTTGGAGCAATATAAGCGCGAGCCAGGCAAAAGCTATAATATTGAAGACACAAAATGGGTGAACGATGACTACGTCAAGTTTATCCGTCTGGCACAGAACTATATTGAGCGTGGAGGCACAGGGGTTGTAGCCTACATCAATCCGCATGGCTATCTTGATTCCCCCACCTTTCGGGGAATGAGATACGAACTGCTTAAAGCTTTCGATGAAATCAGAATCGTGAATCTGCACGGCAATACCAAGAAAAAAGAACATTGTCCAGATGGCAGTAAAGATGAAAATGTGTTCAACATCATGCAAGGGGTTTGTATCAATATTTTCATCAAGACTGGTAAGAAACAAGAAGGTGAATTAGCCAAGGTTTATTATGTCGATGTTTGGGGGAAGAAACGGCAAAAATTGGATTTTCTGAAAACATCGACAATTGCCGACCTCCCATTCATGGAAGTTGTGACAAGATTTCCACGTTACTATTTCATTCCCATTGATTATAGTAGAGAAGAAGAATTCTTCGGTGGAATCAATCTCTCCGAAATATTTAATGTTGGGGGGGTTGGTATGCGTACACACAGGGACAACATAGCATACCAATATACCTCAAGTACCCTTAAAGACGTGTTGTCAAATTTTAAAAACATGACCGAAGAGGAGGTCAAGCAGATGTATAATATACAAAAAGAAAGCGGCGACCAAAAAGTTATATATGCACAGAATAACATAAAAAAATATGGAATTGAAGACAAATATATACATCGTGCCACTTATCGTCCTTTTGATAACAGATATACCTATTTTACTAACAAGACTAACGGTTTTATCGTACGTCCCGTATATGAAACCATGCATCATTTCATTGACACCGATAACCTTGGCCTTATCATTGGACAGCAAGGGATGGTGGTTGGCAATATGCCTTGGAATCTTGCATTTATTACAGATGCTATCACAGACCTCAATGTGTTCTACCGTGGAGGTGGTTATGTCTATCCACTTTATGTGACAGAGCAAATAGGTGATAAGATGGAAGTACGGCTCAACATAAAACCAACTATTTTGCAAGAGATAGAAACACGGTTGGGTGAAAGGATTGAACCACACAAGTTGCTGTATTATTTCTATGCAATTTTGTATTCCAACAATTATAGAAAAGCCTTCAAGCCTTTTTTGGACTATAATTTTCCATACGTTCCGTATCCAGACAAAGCAAATTATCACGAATTAGCATCACTTGGCAAACAACTTGCCGACCTTCATTTGATGCGCCAATCTGATAACTGGGAGTCATCTATGATATGTGTTGGGTCGGGAGACTGGGATTTGGAATATTTCTACTTCATTGAAGAAAAAGACGGAAAAGGCAGGGTGCAGATTAATGATTATGTGGCTTTCGGTAATATCTCAGAGGCAGCCTACAACTTCTACATCGGCGGCTATCAACCTTTACAGAAATGGCTAAAAGACCGAAAAGGTGAAAAGCTGGATTATGAGAAGCTAAAACATTATTCGAAAATGGTTTATGCCATCACAGAGACTATCCACCTTATGGAACAAATCGACAACATTTATAAACCATAGATATGACAACAATATACCCACAACTGATTTTCGACGCACTCCGCACCGTGCGCTATCCAGGCAATGGCAAGAACCTGATTGAAGCCGAAATGCTGGAGGATGACCTCCGCATTGACGGACTGAAGGTTAGCTTCTCCATCATCTTCCCTAAACCAACCGACCCGTTCCGCAAGTCGGTGATGAAGGCTGCAGAAGCTGCCATCAAGACGTATGTTGATAAAGATTGCGAAGTGACCATCAACGAGAAGTCTGCAACGGCTTTACCACCTGAGCCAGACAAGCTACTGCCCAGTGTGAAGAACATCATTGCCGTCAGTTCTGGCAAAGGCGGTGTGGGAAAAAGCACAGTAACGGCGAATCTGGCTGTAGGGTTTGCCAAGTTGGGCTACCGTGTGGGATTGCTTGATTGCGACATCTTCGGACCTTCCATTCCCAAAATGTTCCAAGTGGAAGATGAACGGCCATACGCCGAACAGATTGACGGTCGCGACCTGATTGTGCCTATTGAAAAGTACGGCGTGAAACTGCTCTCCATCGGTTTCTTCGTCAATCCAGACCAAGCCACACTTTGGCGTGGCGGCATGGCTTGCAATGCTTTGAAGCAACTGCTTAGTGAAACCAAATGGGGCGAACTGGACTACCTTGTTCTTGACACGCCACCTGGTACCAGCGACATTCATTTGACGCTGATTCAGACATTGGGTATTACGGGAGCCGTCATCGTCTCTACACCACAGCAAGTGGCTCTGGCCGATGCACGGAAGGGGGTGAACATGTATATGAACGAGAAGGTGAATGTGCCCATTCTCGGGTTGGTGGAAAACATGGCCTGGTTTACACCAGCCCAGCATCCAGAAGAAAAATATTACATCTTCGGCAAGGATGGTGCCAGTCAGCTGGCAGAAGAACTGAATGTGCCGTTGGTCGGACAGATTCCATTGGTGCAAGACATTTGCGAAAGTGGCGACTCTGGCATACCTGCCGTCCTCAACCCCGCTTCTCCGCAGGGCATGGCCTTCATGAGTATGGCCGCCAAGATTGTCACTCAAGTAGATAGGCGGAATGTGGAACTGGCACCGACGGAAAGGGTGAAAATCACGCATAATTGACAATTCATAATTCTTTCTAATAAAGTGACTAAAGCCGATAACATAATTAACGACTCACATGAAATTTGATTTTAAGAAAATGCTGCCAGATGCTTTGTGCATCTTGTTTTTCGCAGTCATAGCCTTTGCCTATTTTTATCCTGCCACATTCGATGGCCGCCGTCTGGAACAACATGACAGTGGTGCCAATGATGGCATCAACGTAGAGACCAACCTATACAGAGAGGCTCACAATGGTGAGACGCCACGCTGGAACACCTCCCTCTTTGGTGGTATGCCAACGTATCAGATTGCACCGTCATACAGTTCTACGAAGACGATGGCGTTCATTGAAAAGGCATATCATCTGTGGTTCCCTGACTATGTATGGTACATCTTTGCTTCCATGCTGGGTTTCTACATCTTGCTGAGAGCCTTTGACTTCCGCCAGTGGATGGCTGCATTGGGGGCCATCATCTGGGCTTTCTCCAGCTATTTCTTCATCATCATTGCCGCTGGTCATATCTGGAAAGTAATGACGTTGGCCTATATTCCGCCCACTATTGCTGGTATGGTGCTTTGCTACCGAGGCAAGTACCTGTGGGGTAGTGTAGTGCTGACTGTTTTTGCTGCACTCCAGATTCAGGCCAACCACGTGCAGATGACTTACTATTTCCTTTTGCCAGAAGTACTGATGGCCATTGCATTTCTTATTGATGCCATTTGCAAGAAGAAGATAGTAGCTTTCTGCAAAGGTACAGCAGCAATAGCTGTTGCCTGTGTGCTGGCCGTCTGCCTGAACCTCTCCAACCTCTACCACACTTACGAATATCAGGAAGAGACGATGCGCGGCAAGTCGGAACTGGTGAAGCAGAACAAAACAGAAGACCAGACCGACACAGGACTGGAGCGCAGCTACATCACAGCATGGAGCTATGGCATAGATGAAACCATGACGTTCCTCATCCCGAACTACCGGGGTGGAGCCAGTATGCCGCTTAGCATGAACCCGACAGCCATGAAGAAGGCAGACCCGCGCTTCAACCAGGCTGGCATCTATGGTGCATTCACCCAGTACTGGGGTGAACAACCTGGCACCAGCGGCCCTGTCTATCTGGGTGCCATCGTCTGTATGCTCTTTGTGCTGAGCCTCATCCTGATTCCAAACAGGAATCCGATGAAGTGGACACTGCTCATTGCCACTGTCATCACGTTGATGCTCAGTTGGGGACATAACTTCATGGCATTTACCGACTTTGCCATCGACCATGTGCCGATGTATGCCAAGTTCCGCACCGTGGCCAGTATTCTGGTTGTTGTGGAATTTACGGTTCCACTGATGGCAATGTGGGGACTAAAACTCTTCATGGAGAAGCCTAATCAGAAAGCGTTGTGCATGGCGACAGGTATCACCGTTACCCTTTGCCTTGTACTGATGTTCTTCGGTGGCGACTGTCTGAGTTCAAACGACAAGAATGCCATCAATTCATACGTAGGTCAGGGTTACTTCGACGCTGCAACAGGGCAGCAGATACTTTCCAGCATCAGTCAGATGCGAATGGCCATGCTCACCAGCGACGGCTGGCGTAGCATTATTTTCATCTTGCTGGGAGCTGCCGCCATGTTCTTCTATGGCCAGAAGGCCAAGCAAAATCAAATATCGTACACCGTACATCGTACACCGTACATCGTACACCGTACATCGTACATCGTACTTGGCACATTGATTTTTCTTTGCCTCATTGATATGTGGCAAGTGAATAAACGCTACCTCTATGACCAGATGTTTGTCTATCCACAGGGAGCTGCCCGCATCCAGAAGACAGAGGCAGACGACTACATCCTGTTGAAAAGCGGCACAGGCCGCGACTACCGTGTACTTAACTTTACGGTTTCTACATTCAACGACAATACCACCAGTGCCTTCTACAGCAGTGTGGGTGGTTATCATGCCGCCAAGCTCCGCCGTTATCAGGAACTCATTGAAGCGTATATTGCGCCAGAGATGAGCAAAGTATATGAAGCCTTACGCATTGCGCCGTTGGATACAGCAGCGCTGATGGGAGGACAGACAAAATACCCTGTCTATAACTTCTCCGTGGTAAACACCGACTCGCTTTTCCCGGTTATCAATATGCTCAACACACGTTGGTTCATCCTTGGTGCAGGTGAAGGCGGAAAGACAAAGATGCCTATTGAAAACAGCACAGCTAATGGCAATGCCTGGTTTGTAACCGATGTGAAATATGTCAACAATGCCAACGAGGAAATAGACCAGCTTGGAAAGGTAAACCTGAAGCATACGGCAGTGGTGGCGAAGGCTGACTTCGGCTTCCTGAAAGCCGGTGGCGAAGGCACAGTCAAACTTACCAGCTATGGACCAGTAGAAGCAACCTACAACATTGACAGTCAGCAAGGCGGCCTTGTTGTCTTCTCAGAAGTCTATTATCCCGGCTGGACTGCTACCATCGACGGCCAACCGGCAGAAATTGGTCGTGCCAACTACGTGCTGCGTGCGCTCAATGTGCCGGCAGGCAAGCATGATGTTGTCTTCACCTACGATCCACAGTCTGTACATACAACCGAAACGGTGGCTTATGTGTCGCTGGCACTTTTGGCGTTGCTCTGTGGCATGGCCTGTTTCTTTACCTTCAGAAAAAAGGAAAACAATGAATAGACTTCTCACTCTGACTATAGCTGTACTCTGCAACATGGGCACAGCTGTTTTTGCCCAACAGACATTCACGCTGGAGGAAGCCATCCGTCCGTGGACAATCCTGCCCACCAACCGTTCGGCAAATGTCAGTTGGGGAGAAAACGGTATGCCTTACGAGGCTGCCGGCAGTCAGTCCGCCGACAGTTACTATGCCACCAGCAACGACGGCAACTATGCACTGGAATTTACCAATCGCAAACGGGTGTGGCGATACGAAACCCGTGGCGACTTCTACTTGGTTGAACTCAAGACTGGCGAAAAGCGCAAACTGGGCCAAGGACGGCCCGAAGCCTCACTCCAATTTGCCAAGTTCTCGCCCAACAGCGAAATGGTGGCGTATGTCAGCAAGAATAATATATATGTGGAGAAGACCGCTTTCACCTCTTCGGAAGGGTGGAAGAGAGAGGCTGCTCTCACTTCCGACGGTAACGACACCATCGTCAATGGCACTTTCGACTGGGTCTATGAAGAAGAATTTGACTGCCGGGACGGTTTCCGCTGGAGTGGTGACAGCAAGTGCATAGCCTATTGGCAGTCGAACACCAGCGGCACGGGATGGTTTGATATTATAAATAATGTGGACAGCATCTATCCCACCGTGCAGCATTTCCCTTATCCCAAGGCCGGCACACTCAACTCTGCAGTTCGCATTGGCATCGTCGATGTAGCTACTGCACAGACATCGTGGCTCGACATACCTGGTGATCCTCGCGAAAACTACCTGCCACGCATGGAATTTGTCCCTGGCACCAACACTTTGCTCATCCAGCAGATGAACCGTGCACAAAACACCAACAAGGTGTGGCAGTACAAGGAGGGCCTTACGCTCCTTTGCACCGACACCGACTCTGCATGGGTTGAGACAAATGACAACATCCATTTCCTCAAAGGCAACAAATACTTCACCTTCACCAGTGAGCGTGACGGCTGGCGACACATCTACCGTGTCTCAGCTGACGGCAAGCAATGGGATTGCATTACCGATGCCCCGATGGATGTCATTACAGAAGTGGCACTTGACGAAAAGCGTGGCTACCTCTACTTCATGGCAACCCCGCCAGACCATGCAACCGAGCGTTACCTCTATCGCACCAAGCTCTATGGTGACGGCAAGGTGGAGAAGATTCAGACACAAGAAAAGCCTGGCCAATATACATACGACATGTCGCCTACCTGCGACTACGCCGTGCAACGCTACAGCAATGCCAACACACCACCACAATACCGCATCCTGCAGATGAACAAGGCTGGTCGATGGACGGTGAAGGAAGTGCAGGAACTTAATGAGGCGGCAGCAGCCAAAGCTAAGGAACTCGGTCTGAACAAAGAGTTTGTCAAGGTGCAAAGTGGTGACCTGCTGCTGGATGCCTGGATTATCAAGCCACGCAACTTCGACCCCTCGAAGAAGTACCCCGTCATTGACTACGTCTATGGTGAACCTGCCTCTGCCACTGTGCAGGACCGCTGGGAAACGAGCCTCTTCTGGCAATACCTTGCGCAGCAGGGCTATGTCGTAGTCTCGATAGAAAACCGTGGTGCCAACAGTCCCCGTGGCCGTCAGTGGCGCAAGTGCATCTATGGAGAAGTGGGCGTTGCAGCCAGCGAAGACCAGGCACGTGGCATCCAGTCACTTTGCCGAAAGTATGAATGGATGGACTCAACTCGTGTCGGCATTACTGGCTGGAGTGGCGGAGGCAGTCAAACGCTTAACTGCATGTTCCGTTATCCTGACATCTTCAAGACAGGCGTGGCCATTGCTTTTGTCAGCGACCAACGTCTCTACGACACCATCTATCAGGAACGCTACATGAATACGCCCCAACAGAATCCTGACGGCTACTTCCGTGGTTCTCCCATTAACTTTGTCAGTGGACTAAAGGGCAACCTCCTGCTCATCCACGGCACGGGCGACGACAACGTTCACTATCAGAACTGCGAAATGCTTGTCAACCGCTTGGTTGAAGAGGGCAAAACCTTCTACCAAATCTCTTACCCCATGCGCACCCACAGCATCAGTGAACGTGCAGGCACCAGCCTCCACCTTCGCCGCCAACTCATCGATTTCTTCAACAAAAACCTGTAACTCCAATTGTTAATTGTCCAATTGTAAATAGTCCATTCGTCAAATTATGAACATAGCCATCTTTGTCTCAGGCAGTGGTACCAACTGCGAAAACCTCATCCGACACTTTCAACGAGGAGGGGAAGTTCATTGTGCCCTCGTCGTCAGCAACCGTTCCGATGCCTACGCATTGGTACGGGCAGAAAAATTGGGGGTTCCTACAACCATTATCACCAAAGCAGAACTGGCACAGCCGGAAAAAGTGCTGCCTGTCCTGCAGCAATACGACATCCGGTTCATCGTCCTTGCAGGCTTCCTCCCCCTGATTCCCGATTACCTCATCGACGCCTATCCGCGCCGCATCATCAATCTGCACCCGGCCCTCCTGCCCAAATTCGGCGGCAAGGGCATGTGGGGACACCATGTGCACGAGGCTGTCAAGGCTGCTTGCGAAACTGAAACAGGCATGACTGTACACTATGTCAGTCCTGTCTGCGACGGTGGCGAAATCATTGCCCAGTTCCGCACGGCTTTGTCCCCCACTGACACTGCCAGCGACATTGCCGAGAAAGAGCACCAGCTGGAAATGCAGCATTTCCCTGCTGTCGTTGAACAAGTATTAAAGCAAACCATCAGCCTCCAGGAAGCAGGCAAATGATACCAACAAAAAGCGAGCGAAATGAAAAATATAGAGATTAAAGCCGTCAAGTCACGCAAAGACCTGAACGCATTCATCAACTTCAACTACTGGCTCTACAATAAGCATCCATACGCGGTGCCCGACATGGCCTTTGACCTGCGCAAAACATTCGACCAGAACAGAAACCCCGGATTGGAGTTCAGCGAAATGCAGCTTTTTCTGGCCTATAAAGACGGCAAAGTGGCTGGTCGCGTGGTGGCCATCATCAACAACCGTGCCAACTCCACGTGGAACGTGAAAAACGTGCGCTTCGGCTGGATAGACTTCATTGAGGACATCGACGTGGCACGCGCCCTGCTCGACACGGTAGAACAGTGGGGCAGGGAGCGTGGCATGACCCATTGCCAAGGTCCTATGGGCATCACCGATATGGACAAAGAGGGAATGCTGACCGAAGGATTCGACCGTCTGGGCACCATGTCCACCCTCTACAACTATCCTTACTATCCAGAGTACCTCGAAAAGTTAGGCTACCAGAAAGAGGCCGAATGGATGGAGTTGCGCATGGACGTGCCAGAGAAAGTGCCCGAGAAGTATTCCAAAGTAGGCCGTATCGTCATGCAGCGCGAGAAGGTGCACATCAAGAAGCTGAACGGGAAAGAGGACATCTTCAAGAACGGCTATGGACAAAAGATATTCAATGTCATCAACGACGCCTACAGCCCGCTGTTCGGCTATTCGCGCATGACAGAACGCCAAATCGACAACTACATCAAGACCTTCCTTCCCCTGCTCGACCTCCGCATGGTGACACTGGTCGAGACCGACGACACCCGCGAAGTTGTCTCTGTTGGCATTTCCATGCCATCCATTGTCCGTGCCTTGCAGAAATCCAGAGGAAAGCTCCTGCCTTTCGGCTGGTTTCACCTGCTCAAATCCCTCAAGCTGAAACACGAAGACGGCGTGGAACTTCTGCTCATCGCCGTGCATCCCAGCTGGCAGGGCAAGGGACTCAACGCCCTGCTCTTCACCGACCTCATCCCCGTCTATCAGCAGATGGGCTTCAAATGGGCCGAGACCAACTGCATCCTGGAAGACAACGTCAAGACCCTGACACAATGGCAATACCTTGACGCCAAGGTCGTCAAACGTCGTTGCTGCTTCAAGAAAACCATCGGCTAAACAAAAAAGAGAGCACAGAGATTAACCAGACGTCAAAACCCTGTGCTCCTTTTTCCTTCTTCCCTGTGCCCTCAGGGTTAATCCATTAATTTACGATACTTGATGCGCTTGGGCTCTTCCAGTCCGAGGCGCTGGGCTTTGTTCACTTCGTAGTCGGTGTAGCTGCCTTCGTAGTAGAAGACCTGGCCGTTGCCTTCGAAGGCAAGGATGTGGGTGCAGATGCGGTCGAGGAACCAGCGGTCGTGGCTGATGACAACAGCACAGCCGGCGAAGTTCTCCAGACCTTCTTCAAGAGCGCGGAGCGTGTTCACATCGATGTCGTTAGTTGGCTCGTCGAGCAGAAGGACGTTGCCTTCCTGTTTGAGAGCAAGGGCCAGTTGCAGACGGTTGCGCTCACCACCAGAGAGCACGCCGCAGAGTTTTTCCTGGTCGGCTCCGCTGAAGTTGAATTTGCTGAGGTAGGCTCGCACGTTGATGTCGCGACCGCCCATGCGGATGGTTTCGTTGCCGCCGCTGACCACTTGATAGACGGTTTTTGTGGGGTCGATGTCCTTGTGCTGCTGATCCACGTAGGCCAGTTTGACCGTTTCGCCCACCTCGAAGGTGCCGCTGTCGGGCGTGTCGAGTCCCATGATGAGGCGGAAGAGGGTGGTCTTGCCGGCTCCATTGGGACCGATGACACCCACAATGCCGTTGGGCGGCAGGGTGAAGTTGAGGTCGGTGTAGAGCGTCTTTTCACCAAAGGCTTTTGCCACGTGCTGGGCTTCGATGACTTTATTGCCGAGGCGCGGGCCGTTGGGGATGAAGATTTCAAGCTTCTCTTCCTTTTCCTTCTGCTCTTCGTTGAGCATCTTGTCGTAGGAGTTCAGACGTGCCTTGCCCTTGGCCTGTCGTGCCTTCGGTGCCATGCGCACCCATTCCAGCTCGCGTTCCAGCGCTTTGCGACGCTTGGAGGCAGTCTTTTCTTCCTGTGCCATGCGTGTGGCTTTTTGGTCGAGCCAGCTGGAGTAGTTGCCCTTCCAGGGAATGCCTTCGCCACGGTCGAGTTCCAGAATCCATTGGCTCACGTCGTCGAGGAAGTAGCGGTCGTGGGTGACGGCAATCACGGTACCGGCATATTGCTGCAGGTGCTGTTCCAGCCAGTCGATGCTTTCGGCGTCGAGGTGGTTGGTAGGCTCGTCAAGCAGAAGTACGTCGGGCTGTTGAAGGAGCAGGCGGCAGAGGGCGACACGGCGACGTTCACCACCCGAGAGGTGGGTTACAGGCCAGTCGGCTGGCGGGCAGTGGAGGGCATCCATTGCGCGGTCGAGCTTGGAGTCGATGTTCCAGGCATCGGTGGCATCAATCTGGTCCTGCAGTTCTGCCTGACGGTTCATCAGCTTCTCCATCTTGTCGGGGTCGCTGTAGTATTCTTCCAGTCCGAATTTGTCGTTGATTTCGTTGTACTCTGCAAGGGTGTCGTAGATATGCTGCACACCTTCCATGACATTTTCCTTCACGGTCTTCTCCTCGTTGAGCGGCGGGTCTTGTGGCAGATAACCTACAGTGTAGCCTGGTGCCCAAACCACCTGTCCCTGATATTGCTGGTCAAGGCCGGCAATGATTTTCATCAGGGTTGATTTACCTGCCCCGTTCAAGCCCACGATGCCAATTTTGGCGCCGTAGAAGAAGGAGAGGTAGATGTTCTTGAGCACTTGCTTTTGATTCTGCTGGATGGTCTTGCTCACTCCGACCATCGAGAATATCACTTTCTTGTCGTCAACTGTTGCCATAGAGGTAATTAAGAATTGAAAATTACTGTTGTATCAGCTCTTCCAGCATTTCGCCTATATTCTCCACACCGCCAGGATTGCAGAGGACTTTGCCTTCGGGCGAAACGATGAGGTAATAGGGAACGCCTACGGTTTGGTATTTCTTGTAGAAATCTTTTGTCCCCTCGGCTGTGAGGCGGTATTGTGCCCAGGGCATGTCGTCTTTTTCCATCGCCGCACGCCACGCATCGTCCTTTTCATCGGAAGAGACAGAGATGACTTCAAACTGTTCGCGTGGATATTGGGCATAGTATTCTTTTATTCGTGGGGTACCTGCACGACAGATGCCGCACCAAGATGCCCAGAAATCTACAAGCAGGTATTTGCCTTTGTACCCAGCCACGATGTCGGTCAGCTGGCAGCGTGTGCCGTCGGGGGTGATGAGGTCAAGATCCACGAGGGGATTGCCCTTTGCCGTCTGTTCGGCCATTTTGACTTTATGCAAAAATTCGCTGTAGCGGGCAGTGTCCTTGGGACATCCCGTGATGGTCTGCTCCAGATGCTGAATCAGATCGGCGGACAGATTGTAGCCATTGGCCAGCATCTTGTTGGCTGCATAGAGGGATACCACAGAAGTGGGGTGCTGCTCAATGAACTGCATGACCTTGGCTTGTTGCGATGACGTTTCGATGTTTTCACCTGTGCCAAGGATTGACGTGTATTCACAATACTCCTTGTGCACATCGCTGCCCTCAATGTGAAAGTCTTTGCTCTCGGGCGCGTCTGGCACGAGGTCGTAGCTGGGCACCTGTATCACCATGTCGCAGTTTTCCACAAAGACGGGCGTGTAGGTCCACTTCACGTCGCGGTAGTTGTTCTTTTCTGCTTGGTCACCCAGCATGGCGAGGTTATTGGTGGTCAGCGTGCAGAGGGTGGGATGGTCAACCTGTCCCGTAATGAAAAATTCGCCCTCTGCCGTGACGGTAGCCGTAGCTATCTCCGGCACACCAGGTTCCTCGGCTGACAACAGCCCGATTTCCACGCCTGCCTGAAGACTAGGTATTCTGCCGCGAATTGTAAAGGCTTGCTGTGTACAAGAGACACAGCAAGCCATGAGAAGGAAAGCATAGATGAGGTTCTTCATGCTTCGTTTTTACTTCGATTGTTTGTAAACTTCGATAAGCTTCGTGATGTCGGCAACAGAAACCTTGCCGTCACCGTCGAGGTCACCCTTCACCTTCACAGCAATGGTTTCGTTCAGTGGATACTGCGTTGCATCAAGCACCAGGTAACATTCGCCCTGGGCCACAGTGCCGGAAGTGGCCTTCACAAAATTGCTGCCATCGAAAACGTAGTAAGTGAGTGCGTTGCCGCCTTCATCAGTTGTCGGAAGCGTGGCGATGTCAACGGGTGCATCGGCGGTACCAACAAGGAAGTTGTCCATAAGATAAGGGGATTCTTCTTCATACAGCACGATGGACTGTTCGCCCTTGCCCGTCAGCAGAACACCTTCGCCAGCCGTATAACCAGCGTATGACGAAAGTTCGTAAGATTTCTCGAAGGTTGGGATTTCGCCTTCATACTTGACAAACTCATAGGTGGCATATCCGTTCTCATCTTCACCAGACTCAACAGAATATCCCCATGCGTTTTCCGTCTGGTCAAACATAATGAGATGCCCTTCGGCATCCTCAAACGAGTTGTTAAATGGCGCTACACGATAGGCTGTCATGCCTGCGCCCATCATGCCTGAGAGGGCATTGGAGAAAGGAATATACTTGCCGCCCTGGCCGAAGTCAAAAGTGATGATGTTGTCACCAGAGAAGTGGGCCGTATAGGTTTCCACGCCTCTGACCGTAAAACTGTAGGGATTGTCCGTAATCTTGTTCCCCTTGCTGTCAGTCCAGTAGTCGAACTTCACGTTGTCGTTGGCCGGTGTAGCCGTGATGGTGATGTTGTCGCCCGTGTCGTTGGCCAGTTTGCTGATAGCCAGTGTACCGACAAGCTCCTGGTCATCCTGACCGGCGGCATAATCAACCACAACCTTCGAGAAAACGCCGTAGTACGTGGCATCGGGTTCAAAGCCATAGTTGTAATCATCCTCACTGAGCGGTTCACTCTCGGTTACTTGTTCGGTAGATACGGAGATGCTGCTATTCATCCCGGAAGCCACTTTTTCATTGTTTGCATCATACCAACCTGCAAACTGATAGCCATCGGCAGGTTTAGCCCATACGTAAATGGAAGAAGTGGGGAAGCCTGCCACCATGTGTTTTACCTCTGTTTCAGATACATAGTCCTCGTTTGTAGGCTCTGCATAAGAGTTGTCAGGGTCTGTGGCATAAATAACGCCCTTACCCGTGGGAGTAGCTTTTACCTCATCGTAGAAGTAATAATAATGGCCATCACCTCCAGCCCACGCCGAAACGCCCAAGGCTGCAAAGAGCATAAAAGAGAAAAACTTTTTCATTGTCGTTTGTTTTTTAAAAGGTTAATATTGAATGAATGATATATAGTCCGCATAAGGAGACCTGCCACAATGAGAATCTGCTCGGTGAAGAACAGGTGTCCCAGATGGAGCAGCATGAACACAAGCATGGCTGATAGCACGACGGCATAGAACATATAAGTGCGGTGGCCTGCCCATCGGATTGTCAGCGTCGGAATAGGGTTGAACGGGATGATGAGCCAATTCCACTCTGTGCCTGGTGTCTTAGAGACAAACACCAGCCATAACATCAGTATGCTTATCAGAAAATGAGACATCAGCAGCATTGCATTGCAAACACGGCATTGCAGGGGCAAAAGGCACAGCAACAAAAACATTACGGCAAGCACCAACGGGGTAATCAGAGGCTTGCTCATTACCAGTTTGGGCAGTGCAATCACATGTTCCCCTTCTGTTAACCTTTCTGCATTCAACACTTGTGCTACATCCATTGGCATAATTAGTTTGGCTGTTCCCCTGACAGGCTCGTCGGGCGAACCTCCATACAGGCTATGGCCAATGAATCCCATCCAGTCATCCGCACCCTTGTAGCGTGCCAATATCTGCCGACGGTTTTCGTATGGCAAAAGCCTGTTGGCTGCTGCATCGAAGTCGATGTTGCGATGCCGAATGGCTGCCGACAAGATGGTGAAAGCCTCTTGTGCACAGCCATGATGGATATAGTCAAGATTTCGGTGCAGACCCAGCCCCACTTCTTCGTCAAGCAGTTGCCAAAGTGTGCGCACCTCGTTCAATGTAAGTTTCAACATATATTCGCTGATGCCACGCCCTTCTTGCACATAATCGTGGAAAAACTGTTCTGTTTTTTCCGGCACCAGTCCTGCCTGCAGCGTGCGCAGGGTCATGGCTGTGAATTCATTGCCAATTTCGGGCGACTTCACCGTAAAACAGTAGTCAAGTCCTGCCGATGGGCATTGCATACGAATGGCGGCATGGCCCAGCATCGAGGTGAAAGTGTTCCCTGGTGTAACGACCACATAATATGCATACACGTCAGTTGGCAGTATTGCGGTGGCAATACTGTCTGTCTGTGCCATTATGTCGAGTGCACAGAGTAAAGATACAATATATGCAGAAAGGCGTTTCAAACTTATTTGATTAGGCTGTCGATGAGTGTGCGTGTTTCGATGTCGCTGGGACGTGGGGCTGCAGATTTGAAGAGCTTGCCGTTTCTGTCGAACAGCATGAAGCGCGGAATGCTCTGGATGTTGTAGCCTGTCAGTCCGGCACAGTTTTGGGGGTCTGGCACGATGTATTGCTCCCACTGCGGATTGTCCTTCTCCAGCATGTTGAGCCAGGCCGTGCGGTCGGCATCTATTGAGATTGAGATGATGCGCACCTTGCCTTGCGGATTGTCTTTGCCGTAGAGCAGCCCCTTCTCCTTGTATTCGGCCACCATTTTGGTAAGATGTGGTATCTGTGCCTTGCATGGTCCGCACCATGTGGCCCAGAAGTCAATATAAGTGACGTGACCGCCACCCATCAGGCCTGCAAACTGTGCCTTTGTGCCGTCGGCATTGTCGAGTGCAAAGTCAATGGCATCCTCGCCGGGCGCCTGGGCAGCCATGCGGGCCAGGTTTTCCTTGCAGAATGTCGTGTAGGTCGTATCGGTCGATACAAGAAGGTATTGCTCATAGAGGTCTTTCAGGTCGCTGCTGGCCGTGTCCATTCCCCACGAGGCAAGGAAAAGGATGTTCATCAGATAGTAGTTGGCAACCTTGTTGCGCACCTCCTGGTTCTGCGTGTAGCTGGCCAGATATTTTATCTTGGCACCCTCGGCTGACATGGGCATGTAAAGGCCGGGGTGAGCAGCATAGTACCACTCAATGTAGGAATAGATCTTGCCAACCTGCAAGGTGTCGTCTGGGTTGATGGCATTCACGATGGCCATGAAATCGGTATCGTTCAGCATGGAGCGCCCCAGCTTTTCACTGCCAATGGCGTAACCAAAATAGGAGGCCTCGCGCTGGTCGTCGAGTGCTCCCTGTGCTTGCTCTGCAAAAGTTTTGTCTTTGATGGTGCGCACTGTTGCCTCCATTTTGCCTATCTCTTCGTCGATGAATCGTTTGGCAGCCGCAAAGGAGGTGTGGCTGGCAGCCAGTGTGTCGCCCTGCAGCACGGAAGAACGGGAATAGGTCTGATAGTACTGGTTGGCATACGTCGATTTTTCGGCTTCGTCGCCAGAATACTTCACTGAGAAAGGACGCAGGTTGATGTCGGTGTGAATCTTCTTTCCTGGCTGCAGGAGTACACAAAATGCATCGCTGCGGTCTTCCGTCCCATTGTTGGTAAACACCAGTCCTTCACACATCTGCGGCACGTCCACCGTGTAGGTGAATCGGCCTTTCTGGTCGATAGACAGCGTGTCGTAACCCTCCTTCTCTCCCCCTTGTACGTAAATATACAATGTGTCTTGGGGCTGATGCTTGTTTACCTTTCCTGTGAAAGTTGCTGTCTGGGCAAAGGAAAGGAGAGCGGCGAAAAGTAAAATGATTGTGGCTAAAAATCGGATGTTCATTGTGTGGTTTTGCAGTTTTATGTTTTTTGCTTTCTGTAAAGTCTCTTATCGCCCAGCGTTAAGCACTCAATGCTCCCTGACTAAACGGACACTCAAGAAATAGGCGTCGGGCTGAATGCTTAGGCGCACCAGTTCTTGCTCGCTGTAGAATTTCTTGCGTGCCCAATAGTATTCGCCCTGCTTTTCGCCGTCCTTCGTGCTGGTCCAGAAATAGGCCCAGCTGCCCATGAAACGATTGCCGTTGGAAGCTGTTGCGTTGGTGTTCTTGGTGTAATAGCCGCCATAGAGCAAAGCGAAAGCCTCCGACAGGTAGCCGCCCTGCTGCTCCAGTGCCGTCCAGTCTGCATCGGTGGGCAATCGCCAGCCTTCAGGGACGGCCTGCAATGCTCCGCTATAAGAATAAAGCATACCGAAACGGGCACGGTTGGCCGTCGAATACACTTGCGCATCGAAAGCTTCCTCACTCTGATAGTCACGGCTCAAGTCTATGTCGCCCAGGTCATACCGTAAATTCTCGGCCAGCCAATCCAGACCGCCTACTGTAATATACCGATACTCTGTACCATCGCGTTCATCCACAAAAGTACCCGTGGCCGATGGCTCTGTAATGTTCACCTCGTCATCTTTCGAACAGGACGCACACAGCAACAAGGCCAACAGGAGAATTGAAAATTGAAAATTGAGAATTGAAAATTGAAAATTGAGAATTGAGAATTGTGAATGGTATCTGAAAACGTTTTTCATTCTTTATATCCTAAGTCTGTTAATATTCTACGCATGATTTCTGCCTTCTGAACCACCAGGGGGTACTGGGCGTAGCGCGTCGCTATGGTCTCGGACGTATTGCCTGTTACCAATCGCGCAAAAGCATTGAGGTCGAGGGACTGACTTGGGTACAGCCCATTGACATCACGACCCAGTTCCTGTCCACGGCAGATGAAGCCTGCTTCATTCAATATCGCCGTGTTGGCTGCTGTGGTCTTCGGGTCGGTAAAAGTTCCGTCATAATAGGCTGCGCTGACACGGAAGAACTCGTCGAAAGCCTGCTCGTTGTCCGTGGTCAGCTTGTTGATGACCACATTCATCACGTTTCTGGTGTAGGTTGCTTTCTGGCTTTCATTCTTCAGTCGCGGCAAGACGTTGCAGGCTACCGCCACTGCACGCTGGCCCGAAGCAGCGTATGGCGACGAAATGTTTCCGTTGAAGTCGCGTGTAATCTTGTCAACCAGCAGCCATGAATAGGGGCGCAGCTTGCCCGTGAGGTGTGGCAGCAGGTTTTCCTGCAAGTAGGCCACGGCGGCACGCTTCTCTTCCATGCCGGTGAGCAGCGTGAATGTGTATTTGCTGTTGGTGTAACTGCTCATGCCTACCTCGTATGTCAGGTCAAGCAACTCGGTGAAGTAGCGCATCTCGCCATTCACGTCACGTCCCGTTTCGTAGTGCTGCAGCGTGTCGTTGAAGAGCAGGAAGGAGCCGTATGTGCTATAAAACTCACGGCGCAACTGTGCTTCCTCGCTGTCGTCGGCACTACCTGGCAGGAATGGGGTTGTTACATCCTGCACGTTTACCGTTGCACTGTCGTCCTTGCAGCCCGGCAACAGGGCCGACAGCCCCACGGCAAGGCATATTGTCAAATAGATTCTCATGTCAATTCTTAATTATCAATTACAACATATTCCCGCCACGGACGCACATTGTTCTCCATGCCCGTGTTGAAGGTGATAACCTCTTGCGGAATGGGCAGCGTATAAGCGGCATCGTTGGCTTCAAGTACAAAGCGGTGACATTCCAGTGCTTTTGTCGAGGTGTGGTCGGAGTAGTATGTCCAGTCGTGTGTGATGGACTGGCTTTCGGGCAGCACGGCACAGACCATGTAGCGGCGCAGGTCGAACCAGCGATGGCCTTCAAGCGCCAGCTCCAGGCGTCGTTCACGACGGATGGCCTGTACCAGTTCCGTGCCTGTGGCCGTTACTTCGGAATTGGTGGAGGCGTTGAAGCGGTTCGTGCGCAGCGTGTTCAGGGCTGACAAGGCCTCGCCCTCGTTGCCCAGATAGGCTTCGGCCTCGGCATAGTTCAGATAAGCCTCTGCAGAACGCATGAGGAACTGGCCCGACACCTCCTGCTGAAGCTGCGACTCAGCGTAAGCGCGGGTATAGTAGTCGCCCCCCGTGGCATCGTAGCTGGTGTACATCGTGTTTGTCTTCGTGCGTACGGGTCCAATGAAGCTGCCCTTTTGCCAGAACCACTGGCGACGGCGCAGGTCGTTGGCGGTGTATGTGTCATACAGTTCTTTGTTTACGCTGAACGACTGATACACATAATTAAATATACAGGGCACATCGTTGCCCCCCATCGAGAAGAGGTTCTCGGCATTGTCCTTCACGTGAAACTTGCCTTGCGCCGTGTTGAGGTTGAGCAGGGCCGGATGCTCCTGCATCACCTTCTTGGCATACTCGGCAGCTTTCGGCCAGTTCTGCATGTAGAGATAGACGCGGCTCTGCAATAGGTGGCACGCCGTCAGGTCGGCACGGTAGATGCTCACCTTCTCCTTCTTGTTTTGTGCGAGGTGGCTTTCTGCTGCGCTCAGGTCGCCAAGCACCTGGGCATACACTTCGGCCACCGTCTGGCGGCTGAATTTCTTGTCTTCCACCACGGCACTGGTTTTCAGGGGCACACAAGGGTCGCTGCCTGCTGTGGCGGGGGCGTAGGGCCGGCCGTACAGATTGGCCAGCCAGAAATAGTAGAGCGCACGCAGGAAGTGTGCCTCGCCCTTCACCTTGTGCACGCCCTGCTGTTCTTCCTGCGTACCCTGTGGCACATCGTCGGCACTGGCCAAGATGTTGTTGGCCACATTGATGCAATAATACACCTTGGTCCACGTCTCATTCTCGGTATAGAAGTCGGTGTATGACTCGTTCTGCCCCACGCGCTGCTGCCAGGTGTAGTAGCCAAAGACACGTTCACGATAGTCGCCTTCGGCCAGATTGCTGTAGTAGGCCGACTGGCTCTCCTGCACCTCGTCGGCCAGCACATGAATCCACGAACCGATGTTCTGGGTCAGGCTCAGACGGTTGGAGGATTCGACGGGCAGATAACAGTCGCCGATGAGCAATTCGTCCAGGTCTTTCCACGTGCGCACATAGTCGGTGTCCTGGCTGTATTCTTCGAGGAACTTGCTGCATCCTTGCAACAGGAGTGCAAGGCCGAAGGTGTAGATATATGTTAGTTTTTTCATGTTTCCTTAAAATTCTACATTAAGTCCAAACGTATAAACAGGGCAGTCGCTTAGCTGAATTTCGGAGAATCCGCCCTGCGTAGGGGTTTGGCCACGCAGGCGCTTGTCGCACCACGTGTGCAGGTTGGTGGCCGAGAGGGTCAGAGCCAGACGGCCCAGGTGCATCCGGCGAAGCATCTTCTTGTCAAATTCGTAAGTGAGCGACAAGTTCTGCAGTTTCACGTAGTCGGCACTCACGACACGCGCCGTCGAATAGTCGTACATGGTCCAGGCGTTGGACGAGAACTTCGGCCCCTTGTACAGGTCGCTGCTGCTCCAATGGTTGGCATACTGGTAGTAGGCAGGATTGCCGCTGCCCATGATGGAGGGAATGTTGGTGTGCTGCTCATCGCCCGGGCGCATCCAGCGGTCCAGCAGGTCGCGGCTGACGTTGGCCTCGCTGGAGTAGCCGTCGGTGAAGTCGTCGAACAGGCGGAACAGCCGCGTCTTGGCGCCGAAGGCGTATGTCAGGGTGATGCCCAGTCGCCACTGCTTGTAGGTGAACGTGTTGTTGATGCTGCCCGTCAGGTCGGCTTCACGCTTGCCGCTGGGCACCAGCACCTTCGTGTAGGCATCGTAGTTCTCCAGGTTCATCAGTTCGTTCTGGCGGTCTTCCCAGTCCTCGAAGATGGGGCCTCCGTCCTCGCTGCTCAGGCCCACAAACTGGTAGCTGTAGAAGGTGCCCACAGGCTGGCCCTCCACCACGGCTGTACCGTTGAGGAAGTCTTTCAGCTCGTATGTGGAACCGCCGGGCGTGGTCGTCACTTTGTTGTATATCTTCGAGATGTTGCCCGAAAGAATCCAGTAGAAGTCACGCAGACGGATGGGGGTGGCCGAGAGGGTGAGGTTGAACCCCTTGTTGATGACCGTTCCGCTGTTGACGATGTAGCTGGTGTAGCCGTTCACGTCGCTGATGGTTTTCGACATGAAGGCGTCGGTGGTGCGCTTGTGGAAGAATTCTGCGCCAAACTGCAGCCTGCCATGGAAGAAGCTCGTCTCCAGGCCAAAGTTCAGCGAATGGGTCTTCTCCCATTTCAGGTCGGGATTGGCGAAGTATTTTGCCGTGGTGACCATTTCGCCGTAGTAGGCATCCATCGTGCCTTTCTTGATGACCATGACGGGGGTCTGGTCGTCCAGCATGTTGCCCTGTTCGCCGTAGCTCGTCTTCAGTGTGAGGTTGTCTATCCAGTCGGCCTTAATCTTGCAGATGTCGGTCAGATGGGCATTGCCCGATACCGACCAGATGGGCAGCAGCTTCTCGTTGCTGCGGCTGCCAAACTTGTTCGAGCCGTCGTAGCGCGTGTTGGCATTCAGCGTGAAGAGGTTGTCGTAGGTGTACGACAGCGTGGCGTAGGCGGAGAGCAGGTTGGTGCGCTCGTCGGTAATCTTTGGCACATTGCCTGCCACCCACGTATAATAGCTGGTGTAGGTCGTGGGCACATTCACCACAAAAGTCTCGCCACGGTCCAGGTAGAAGCCCCGGTCTGTGCGCTTGTAGCCCCGGTAGAGCGTGCTGCTGGCCTCACCGCCCAAGGAGAAATTGATGATGTGCTCTTCGTTCTCGCCAAAGTAGCGGTTGATGTCCATCTGTATGCGGGCCGTATAGCCCTTCGTGCTGGTGGTCTGCTTGGTGAATTCACCGCCGTAGGGCATTTCGCTGTCTGTCCCTGGCTGTTCCCCGGGTTCGCTGCGCCGCAATGCAGAGGAGTGGAAGGTGCTTTCGCCGTAGTGCGTCTCGCTGTCGCTCGCCGAGGTGTTCATCGACAAGATGCCCGTCAGGTGCATCCAGGGCAGGGGTTTGTAGTGCAGGTTGAGCGTGGCCATCAGGTTGTTCACCGACTGCTTGTGGAACGAGTTCTCCAGCTCGTTCAGGAAATTGTAGTTCAGGTAACCCGAAAAGTTGCCTGTGTTCTTCTTGTAATAATAGTAGGAGCCGTCGTCGTTGTAGGCGGGGATGGCGCGGCTGGTTCTGTAGGCGTAGTCCGTGGGGTTCACCTCCTCGGCGTTGTACTTGCGGTCATTCTGGTAGCCATTGATGTTCAGTTCCATGTCGAACCGGCGCGAAAACTTCACGTTCACCTTGGCCATGCCCGTATAGCGACGGTTGGTGGTGTTCTTGATGACATCGTCTTGTCCCGTGTAGCCCAAAGACACATAGTAGCGCACGGCATCGCTGCCGCCCGACACGCTGGCGCTGTGTTCGTGCGAAAAGGAATTGTGCAGCAGGATGTCGAACCAGTCGGTGTTCAGGCTGGCCATTCTGTTGACTTCATTGTTGAAGTCCGCCTGTGACAGATTGCCGGTATAGAGCTGCTGCAAAGCATATTCATAGCCCACCAAGGGCATTCCGCTGGGGTAGATATAGTGCTGGTCCACCAGATATTGCGAGAACTGGATGCGCTCGCCGGAGTCCATCAGGTTGATCTTGCCGTCGGTGTAGTGAGGGCGGCGGCGAGCGGTGAGGTTCGCGCTGTAGCTGATGACGGGGCGTCCCACCCGCCCGCTCTTGGTCGTGATGACAATCACGCCGTTGGCGGCACGTGTACCGTAAAGCGCCGTGGCCGCAGCATCCTTCAGCACGTCGATGCGCAGGATGTCCTGCGGGTTGATGCCGCTGATGGCATTACCCACGCGGTTCACGTAGTCGGGATCGTTCAGCACGTCGGGACTGAGGTTCACGGGGTCGGTCAGCACAATGCCATCGAGCACCCAAAGGGGCTCGCGGTTGCCAATCAGCGTGGAAGTGCCACGAATGCGCAACCTTGGGGTCGCCATGATTTCACCCGAGTTGCTGGTCAGCACCAGGTCGGGGATCTTTCCCTCCATCATCTGGTCGATGCTGCTGAAACCGGGCAACTTCAGGTCGTCCATCTTGATGGTTGTCACCGAACTGGTGGTGTAACGCTTGTCTATCTTCTGATAGCCTGTCACAATCACATTGTCGAGCACAATCGTGTCCGCCACAACGTATTCAGGCTTCTTTTCCGCCGTCTGTGCCCAGGCTGTCAGCGGCAGAAAAGCCCACAAAGCATATTGTAAGATTCGTCTCATTCAATCAAGTTTAAGGCGCAACATCATTGCATTGCACCGCCATTTAGGGCGCAAAGGTAAGCAAAAGAAAGGGAAAAAGAAACAAAAAGATGAAAAAAAACACATACAACGCAGGAAGAAAGCTTGTGGCATGGACATAAAAAACAAATTGTTGCCCCAGTAGCGCACCTGTGCCACGCTTGCAGCACACCTGTGCCACTCGAGTAGCGCACCTGTGCTACTCCGCCAGCACACCTGTGCTACTCCGCCAGCGATGGGGTGTCGCCGGAGTGACGACGGGGTGCCAGCGGAGTGACGACGGGGTGCCAGCGGAGTGACGATGCATCGCCGCTGCCGTGACGATGTTTGGCCAGAGTCGCGACGATGTTTGGCCACGAGTGTGACGATGTTTCGCTACGGCGGTGACGATGCATCGTCACAGTTGCGACGATGCACGGCCACGCCGCCTTCTATAAATTAGAGACACCTTTACACTTT
>R20__coassemble_348_pt1 | contig 35389 bp, 24 predicted proteins | sample R20__metabat2_low_PE_030 | metagenome-assembled genome bin R20 | reverse complement strand
ACGACTCTGGCCAAACATCGTCACGACTGTGGCGAAACATCGTCACGGCAGCGGCGATGCATGGCCATGGCAAAAACACCCCGTCGTCACTCCGCTGACACCTCGTCGTCACTCCAGCAGCACCCCATCGCTGGCGGAGTAGCACAGGTGTGTCGCCGGAGCAGCACAGGTGCGCCACTCAAGTGGCACAGGTGCGCTACTGGGGCGGCACAGGTGCGCTGCTGGAGTGGGGGAGGGCTTGCGTCAGAACATATAGCCGATGTTGAAGAAGGCGCCCACCTTCTGGGTGATGTTGCTCCAGTTGAGGTTCAGTTCGATGGGGCCGACGGGGGTCTTGTAGCCGCCGCCGATGGCTACGCCAATCATGTTCTTGTTGGTGATGAAGTTCTGCAGGGAGTTGCCGGCAAAGCCGTAGTTGGCGATGGCGAAGAGGTAGCTGTTTTCGGTGAGATATTGGCGCGTGTTGATGCCGCCGATGAGCAGTTCGTTGGGGGCTGTCTGCACGAAGTTGATGCCGGCAAAGGGAAGCTGCTGGGGCATGTAGTGTCCGTAGGTGCCGATGCCGCCCACGAAGTTGACCTGGCAGAATTGCGTGTTGTTGGCTTGAACAAAACGCCCGGAGACGAAGGGGGTGAGGATGGTGCGCGGCGAGAGTGGAAGGGCGATGTTCCAGTAGCCCTCCACGGTGTTGATGCCGCCGTGGCCTTCGAAGTTGTAGCCGTTGTTGGTGATGTAGCGGTAGTGCACGCTCCACTTCATGCCGCGCCGTGGCAGCACCCGCGAGTCCTGGTTGTCGTATTGCATCTGGAAGAAGTAGGCCAGGTTGCCCTCGTTCTCCTGTTCCTGGGCGAAGTCGGCCCAGTTGGTCCGGGTGAGCAGGTCGTCGTAGTGCACGTAGTTGTATTCCGTGCCGAAGCTGATGCGCAGTCTGCGCCAGCTGCGCGAAAGCGACAGGTTGAGCGTGTGCTTGTGGTAGTTTAGGTCGGCGATGTTTTCGCTTTCGTTGTAGAGTTTCGTGTCGTTGAGGGCGTAGTTGTAGAGCAGTTGCAGCCGCCAGTTGCGCCAGGGCGTGATGCTGGTGTAGAGCTTGGTGTAGAGGCGTTTGCCGAGGCGTGCCTCAAGGCCGATGCGCAGGTGGTTCCTGTGGCTGAACTCGTAGGCGCCGCCCACGAGCAGGGTGGCCAGTTCTTCGTTGTCGAAGCGTGCGCCGATGCCCACGAAGCTGGCATTCTTGCGCTCGGTAAAGATGGCGGCTGGCGGCTCGAAGGTGTCGTAGTCGATGTCCACGTGCTTGGGCTGCCGCTTCACGGTCTGTGGCACATAGTCGGCTGGGATGCCAATCTTGGGTTTGAGGGCGATGAGCTCGTCCCATTTCTCGCGTGCGGCTGCTTCGCCCCGGGCCAGCAGGGTGTCGATGGCTCCGGGCACGAAGCTGGCCGAGGTGTAGCCCTTCACGTTCACGCGGATGTGCACGTCGCAGTCTGTGCGGTTCTCTTCCAGCTTGTTGGCACAGGCCAGGTCGAGCACTTGCAGCAGGACGGTGGAGGCCGATTTCAGTCTCAGGTATTCACGCGAGGGGCTGGTCACATCCACGCCGATGACGATGTCGGCCCCCATGCGGCGTGCCACATCGACGGGGAAGTTGTTGACCAGTCCGCCATCCACCAGCACCATGCTGTCGCGCTTGATGGGGGAGAACACGCCGGGGATGGCCATGCTGCTGCGCATACATTCGGCCAGGATGCCGCTGTGCATCTCCACCTCGGCCCCGGTGACAATGTCGGTGGCCACACAGGCAAAGGGGATGGGCAGGCTGCGGAAGTCGATGCTGTCCAGCAGGTCGGCGGTCAGTTCAGAGAATCGGTATCCGATTTTGTTGCCCTTGATGAGTCCGCCTTCGACGACCTCGAAGGGGTTTTTGTCGAAGCGCAGGCTGAGCATGTATTTTTCGGTGTTCTGCTTGTCGGCCAGGCTGATGAGCTTGCGGTCGGTCTTGTCGGTGAGCAGCGATTGCCAGTCTTGCACCCGTATCAGGCTGTCAATCTGGTCGGCTGTGTAGCCCGCAGCGTACAGGCCGCCCACGATGCTTCCCATGCTGGTGCCTACAACGAAATCCACCGGGATGCCGGCCTCTTCTATGACCTTCAGGGCGCGGGCGTGAGCCACGCCCTTGGCGCCGCCGCCGCTCAGCACGACGCCTACACGCTTACGGTGTGTGTGCTGTGCCGACATGGTTGTGGCGAAACATAGCGCCAACAGGAATGTGAGGACTTTGAACTTCATCGCAAATATAGTATTAATGTGTGCAAAGTTACGCTTTTTTGTTTAACCTATGTTGTTTTGCCGACGGAAAAGTTGTCCTCACAGGCCATTTCTTTCCCTTTTTGCTCATTACACGGTTGTTCTGCTGTTACCAAATGGCTTTTTTGTTTGTCAGAAAGGCGCAAAACCGCACTTTTTGCTTAAATTGCTTTCGTAATTCAGAAATTATCAATACCTTTGCAGCCGATATTAATATTAAGGTAAAAAAATATTTACGATTTGCCATTTTACCATGTACCGTAGGAAGTGCACATGGACACGTATTTGACAAAAGGAAAAAGGTTAATTGTAAATATAAACAGTAAATGAATTTATGCCCAGGGCAGAGCAGTTAACTCCATCGTACATTTTTGAGTCAAGCTGGGAGGTGTGCAACAAGGTTGGAGGCATTTATACCGTATTGTCAACCAGAGCAAAGACGCTGCAAGACATTCTCAAAGATAAAGTGTTTTTCATTGGCCCAGACTTCTGGATTGGCAAGAAAAATCCCCTTTTTAAGGAAAGCAAGTCATTGCTGAAGAGTTGGCGTGTGTATGCACAGGAGACCTGTGGGTTGAATCTGCGCATAGGTCGCTGGAATGTGCCGGGCGAGCCCATCGCCATCCTGGTGGATTTCGAGCCGTTCTTTGCCGAGAAGAACGAGATTTTCGGCTGGGCTTGGGAGAACTTCGGCGTAGATTCGCTCCATGCCTACGGCGACTACGACGAGAGCATTGTGTTCTCGTGGGCAGCCGGCAAGGTGGTGGAGAGTTACGTCCGCTACTTCAGACTGACCGAAAAGGACAATGTGGTTTTTCATGCACATGAATGGCAGACCTGTCTGGCTGCTTTATATATAAATAAATGTGTGCCAGAGGTTGCAACCCTCTTCACGACACATGCCACGACCGTGGGACGCAGCATCGCCGGAAACAACAAGCCGCTCTACGACTATCTTTTTGCCTACAACGGCGACCAGATGGCCGACGAACTGGGTGTGCAGGCCAAACATTCCGTGGAAAAGAGTGCGGCCCATAATGTCGATTGCTTTACGACCGTGAGCGAAATCACGGGCAAGGAATGTAGGCAGCTTCTGGCCAAGGAACCAGACCTCATCCTGATGAATGGCTTCGAGAACGACTTTGTGCCTTCACCAGCCCAGTCGTTCAATGCAGCACGCAGCGAAGCTCGTGCGTGCCTGTTGCGTGTGGCCAACAAACTGATGGGAACTGCCCTTGACGACGATACGCTGATTGTAGCCACGAGTGGACGTTACGAGTTCAAGAACAAAGGCATCGATGTCTTTGTCGATGCACTCAACCGTCTGCGCTTCGACGAGCATCTCGACCGTCAGGTGCTGGCCTTTGTCATGGTGCCAGCCTGGATGAAAGGGGCACGCCAGGATCTGGTGCAGGCCTTGAAGCCTACCACGGTGATGGCAGGTGCACTTGCAAATCCGCGCATCACCCACGAACTGCATGAGCCATGGAACGACAAAGTGTTGAGTCAGATGGACTGGCTGAACATTCACAACGCTGACTACGATAACGTAAAGATTATCTTTGTGCCATGCTACCTTGACGGTGCCGACGGCATTTTCAATAAGCATTACTACAATCTGCTCATTGGAACAGACCTCACGGTATTCCCCTCGTATTATGAACCTTGGGGCTATACTCCTACAGAGTCTGTGGCTTTCCATGTGCCGTGTATCACTACCGATTTGGCGGGTTTCGGCCTTTGGGCTAATTCGCTGAAGGGTGGGGACTCCGAGATTGAAGATGGCGTGAAGACCATTCACCGTTCTGACTACAATTTTGAAGAAGTGTCGGAGTCTATCAAGGAAACCATCCTGGAGTTCTCCAAGTTTGACAAGACACAGGTTGCATCGGCGCGGCGTGCTGCAAAGAAAGTGGCTGAGCGTGCCCTGTGGAAACACTTCATCAAGTATTATTATGAAGCCTACGACTTTGCTCTGCGAAAGCGGGATGCCCGCCTCGGGTGATGGTCGGTGGCTCCCTCTCGAAGAAAAAGAATATTAGAACTAAAACCCTTTGATAATTAATTAATCACTAATTTATAACAATTATGAAAATTCAAGCAAGTAATGCAAACACACCTAATTGGCGTGAAATTAGCGTTCGCTCTTCTGTACCCGCAGCGCTCAAGCCGTTGGATGAGATTGCTCACAACGTGTGGTGGTCGTGGAACAACGAAGTGGGGCACCTCTTCCAGGACATGGATTCCCAGCTCTGGCACGACACCGTACAGAACCCCGTACTCTTCCTCGCTCGCATGAATTATGAGAAACTGGAAGCGCTTGCTGCCGACAAGGAGATTGTTGACCGCGTCAACGAAATCTATGCCAAGTTCCGTGCATACATGGATGTGAAGCCCGACAAGAAGCGCCCCTCCGTGGCCTACCTCTGCATGGAGTACGGTCTGAGCCACGTACTGAAAATCTATTCCGGCGGTCTCGGCATCCTGGCTGGTGACTATGTGAAAGAAGCATCCGATTCCAATATAGACTTCTGTGCCGTTGGTTTCCTCTATCGCTACGGCTACTTCACCCAGAGACTCTCGATGGATGGTCAGCAGATTGCAAACTATGAAGCACAGACATTCCCCACACTGCCTATCGAACGCGAACTGGACAGCGACGGCAACCAGGTTGTTGTCGGCGTTCCCTACAACAACTATACCGTCCATGCCCTTGTCTGGCGTGTCAACGTTGGCCGTGTGAAGCTCTACCTGCTCGACACAGACAACGAAATGAACTCAGAGTACGACCGCAGCATCACCCACGCCCTCTACGGCGGCGACTGGGAAAACCGCATCAAGCAGGAGGTTCTGCTTGGCATCGGTGGTGTGCTCCTGCTCAACAAGCTTGGCATCAAGAAAGACATCATCCACTGCAACGAGGGTCACGCCGCGCTGGCCAACGTACAGCGTCTGACGGAGTTCGTAGAAAGTGGCCTGAGCTTCAACGAAGCACTTGAACTGGTCCGCACTTCGTCACTCTACACCGTGCACACACCTGTGCCAGCCGGTCACGATTACTTCGATGAAGGGCTTATGGGCAAATACCTCGGCCAGTACCCGCAGCGTCTCGGCATCTCATGGGACGACTTCATGGGCATGGGTCGTGTAAATCCCGACGACAAGAACGAGCGCTTCTGCATGTCAACCTTTGCCTGCAACACCTGCTCTTGGGTGAACGGCGTAAGCTGGCTGCACGGTAAGGTGTCACGCGATATGTTCAACGGCATCTGGAAAGGCTACTTCCCCGAGGAGCTGAAGAACGTTGGCTACGTTACCAATGGTGTGCACATGCCGACTTGGACCGCCAGCGAGTGGAAGGAACTCTACAACAAGCACTTCGACAAAGGCTATCTGGCCGACCAGTCTAACCAGAAGTTGTGGGAGGCTATCTATAGCGTGCCCGACCAGGAAATCTGGGAAACGCGCATGAAGCTGAAGACAAAGCTCTTCGATTACATCAAGAAGCAGTTCCGCGAGGACTGGCTCAAGAACCAGGGCGACCCATCACGCATTGTCAGCATTCTGGAGAAAATCAACCCGAATGCACTGACGATTGGTTTTGCACGCCGTTTCGCTACTTACAAGCGTGCACACCTCCTGTTCTCCGACCTCGACCGTCTGTCCAAGATTGTCAATAACCCCAACTACCCCGTGCAGTTCCTCTTTGCCGGTAAGGCACACCCAGCCGACGGGGCAGGGCAGGGACTCATCAAGAAGATTTACGAAATCAGCCGCCGTCCAGAGTTCCTTGGCAAGATTATCTTCCTCGAGAACTACGACATGAAGCTGGCACGCCGTCTCGTGACAGGTGTTGACATCTGGATGAACACACCGACCCGTCCACTCGAAGCCAGTGGTACTTCTGGCGAAAAGGCTCTGATGAACGGTGTTGTCAACCTCTCCGTACTCGACGGCTGGTGGCTTGAAGGCTACCGCGAAGGTGCAGGATGGGCACTCACCGAGAAGCGCACTTTCCAGAACCAGGAACAGCAAGACCAGCTCGACGCTGCCACCATTTATTCATTGCTCGAAAACGAAATCCTGCCACTCTACTATAACCAAGGCACAAAGGGCTACAGCGAAGGCTGGATTGAGACCGTGAAGAACTCCATCGCACAGGTGGCACCAAACTACACCATGAAGCGTCAGCTCGACGACTACTTCACCAAGTTCTACGAGCCATTGGCAAAGCGCCGCAAGGTGCTCTTCGCCGACAACTACAAGAAGGCCAAGGACATTGCTGCATGGAAAGAACTGGTGGCTTCACGCTGGGACAACATCAACGTGGTTTCCTTCGAGAAGGAAGAAGATATGATCAACGGCAGCATCATCACCGGCAAGACCTACAAGGTGAAGTACGTCATCGACGAACAGGGCCTTGACGATGCCGTCGGCTTCGAACTCGTTACCCTCTACCGCGACGAAGACGGCAAGCAGCACGTCAGCCAGGTGGAGGAGTTCAAGGTGACCAAGCGCGTGGGCAACCTCTACACCTTCGAGGCCACCCACGCCATCCCATCCGCAGGCTCCTTCCAGGTGGCTTACCGCATGTACCCCAAGAATGCCGATCTGCCACACCGTCAGGACTTCTGCTACGTGAAGTGGTTCAACTAACAGACACCGATATCACATATATAAAGAGAGAACCAGTAGATGCCGAAACGCATCTGCAGGTTCTCTTTTTATGACTCTCTTTTCGACTTGGAAAGCGTAAAGGATAGCAAAACCGAATAATTTTCCCCGGTGCTATGTGGAAAATATATGAGACGATAGGATTATTTAACGCGGAATAATAAGTATTCATTATGACCACGAGAAATCGCAGAAATATTATTGTATTATTGCTCCTTGCCGTACTGGCCTTTATGGGCTGCACGAAGTCTGACCGAAGCGAGGAGGCGAAGCAGCTGAAAAACGAACTGTAGGAAATGATGTATAAGAACCCCGAACAGGCATTGGCGCGGGTGGATAGTGCCTTTTCAACGACACCTACAGCATGTCGCCCTCCGACTACCGCAGAGCATCTCGTTCGAGGCTTTGAGCAGGAAATAGATGTACGGGCGACAAGATATTGTTTTTTTTCGGGGAAATATGCGGCGGATTGAAATGATTTGAGTAATTTTGCAACGTGATTTGAGTAAAATCACAAAGAGAATTGAGCAATAATTGTAATCAAATCGAGCAAAATGGAATATATACGCAAGCATTTCAATACGCTGAAAGAGCGCATCCTGGAGCCAAGAAAGTTCTTGCAGGTGCTGGCCGGACCAAGGCAGGTGGGTAAATCGACGCTGGTGGGTCAGGTGCTGGCGCAGGTGGACATCCCGCACGCGATTGAGGTGAAGAGCGGGCGCCGGGGCATGAACTCGGGGTTGCCAGCGTTTGTAGAGGCGTTTCATCCCAAGCGGTCGTTTGTCGTTGGCACGGGCGGCGTGAGCCTGGAGGACTTCCTGGGGTGCGAGGTTGAGCTGCTGGTTGGGTAACGGCAAGCTGCGTAGTCCGTTCTGTCGCAGTTTGAAGAAGAGAAAGCAAAGATCCCCTATTTTATCGATACTACGAAGCTCGCTGTGCCACGGCGGGCTTTATTAGAATTATGAATTTGATTAAGAGAGAGGGGGGTGCCTGTTTTGCTATGGCTCACGATGCGTAAAACATTCTGGCCAACAGGCCAATTAGTGCCATGTGAACTGGGTAATAATAGTAGAAGAATTTGCCGAGCCAGCGGCAGTGGCCTCGCTGTCCGTTATACATTGCCAGCAGCGGTACTGCCAGCCAGCAGGCCAGATGGACCATACCGTAAGTCGGGCTGTGGAAAATGAAGAAACAGACGGCGTAGAGCGAGACTATCAGCATTAGCCAGAGCATCTGCTTGTGGAAATTGCCCCGGTTCCGTCCCACCATGAGTATGGCCAGCGGGGCAGCACAACTCCAGTCGGAAGTGAAGGTGAGCAGACAGGCCATCAGGGTGACAGCCACCTTCATCCAGAGGGTGAGCCTGAAACCCGACGTGCCACCACCATGGGGGAACCTTTCCATGTCCCATACCTTCAGCAGTATCAGGCCCCACAGGAGCGGCCAGGCGATGCTTGTGGCATTGAAGAGCAGGTTGTCCAGTGGATTGAAACCCGACATGTTGAAGTAGCAGAAGGCGAAGTGGCTCACCACGGCCAGCAATAGCAGACGGCACAGGTAGCGGCGAAAATTGTGTGTGTGGTGATAGCCCTCTGCAACGAAGAATATCATCATCGGCGCCGTCAGCCGGCCTATGCAGTGCAGGAAAATTTGCATGGGCGTCTCTGCCTGTTCATACGTCTCGATGCCTACCCATGCCAGGTGGTCTATCGTCATGGCGACGATGGCAACGATTTTCAGCGCGTTTCCGCTTAGTCCTTTTGTGATTGTTCCCGGCATTTACCCTATTGGTGTTTATGATTTTGCTGCAAAGGTATAAAATAAGTGCATAGAAAATTCGCGTAGTATTGATTTTTTTTCGGTTTTCTTGCTCCTTTCTTTTTCTAATTAGTAAAAACATACAATTTCTGTGCCCCAAAACCAGCGGGCGTTTGTCACGAACTCCTGATACCATATACAGACGATAATGCAGCTCATATCGGGCAAACGACTTCCGCCTGTTCCCCTATGCAGCAGCGATGATGCATTGCTGCCTTGACGAAGCATCGTGGCGGCAGTCCTGATGCTTCATGAAAGTTTTCCCGCTTCATCATGAAAGTTTTCCCGCTTCATCGGGAAAGGTTTCCCGCTTCATCATGAAAGGTTTCCCGCTTCATCGGGAAAGTTTTCCCGAAGCATCGTGACTGTTAGCGGGAAAAAGCCGCACGCGCCATGCCCTCTTCTGCTTCTCCCCCTTAGGCGATTTTGGGATTTTTATTGTCACATTGTCACAGATTCGTGAATCAATCTGTTCGTCATACAGTCAGACTGTGACAGAAAGTGTGACAGATGTGACAGTTGGTGACAATAAGAATAATGGTTTGTGTCACACACAAGCCGTTGGTTTACAGCATAATGAACCCTACGTGACAGTTGTGACAGTAAAATCGCAAAAAAACTCATTTTAGTTTCTATTAACGCAAATCCATTGTATATTTAGCGCAAAACAGGGGTGAAAAGCCCCTATTTATACCAAAAGTTTGTATAAGAATATACCGAACTCACATAGATAAGTGGCATTAGAGAGCCTGTAGATGTCGAAACGCATTTTTGCTAAGTGTCTGGCTATCTTTGCCTGTGCACTGATAACTTTGACGGCACTGATTACTATGGCCATCATCCTTTGGATGAAAAGCCTGTAAGGTCATAATCAGGTCTCCATAATAATAGAAGGTGTCGGTCACCTTTTGCTGGAAATGGCTTCAAAAGCCAGGACAAGCAGCGGAAAAATGGTTAAATGTAGTCTTTTCAGCGGTTATTTGCTGAAAATGTTGTAATTTTGCAGCGTCCAATATTCCCGACGGCGACACCAAACACGGCGGCGCACGGTGCGAAACCGTGTTCCGCCCCGTCGTTGGCACTTCCGCAGCGTGCGACAACGGCACCCGAGACTCCGGCGAGACATTCAACAACAGAAACAACAGTAACAACAGAAACAACGTAACATACAGCAATGAGAAAGAAACTGATTCTGATGACCATCGCCCTCAGCGGAAAGCCCGCAGCCAGTGGCCTCTACATTCACAACAGACGCAAGATAGTAATAAAGTAATATAATCAACATCTCACAAAATTTAAAAGAAATCTTCCAAACACGGCGCAAGCCCATGATTTTGAATAAGAATATGAAAAGAAAAACACTTACGATTCTGGCACTCGCACTATTAGCACCCGGAGCCTTTGCACAGAAGATAGACCAGCGGCTGACCGATCTGTTAAAACAGAGTCATACGCGCAGCGCACAGGCCATCGCTGCGACCAAGCCCGTAAACGAGACGATAGCTGCCGACTATCACGCCGACGGTACAGTGAAGTCGCTCTCGGCCATCGCCACACTCCAGGCAGGCGAGGAGTGTCCTGCCGCCCAGCTGCAGCAGATGGGCATCACCGTGCGCTGGCAGATCGGCAACCGCGTGGCGCTGGCCGTACCCACCGACAAGCTACAGCTGCTGGAGGAAGTCAGCGCGTTCAGCCATGTCAGTGCCGACGTGATGACTCGCCCGACGAACGACGTCTCGCGCCAGGCCACGAAGGCCGACCTGCTCGGCGATGCCGCGAAGGCTGCGACCGCCGGACTGCCACAGGCCTACACCGGCGCGGGCGTGGTGCTAGGCATCATTGACCAGGGCATAGACTTCAACCACGCCGCCTTCCGCAACGACGACGGCTCGACGCGCATCGCCAGGGCCATGCGCGTCGTCAACAATGTCGGCGAATATACCATATACAAGCCTGAGGAGGTCGGCGAGCTGGAGGTCGACACCTACATGAGCTCGCACGGCACCCACACGGCGGCCATCGCCGGGGGCAGCGAGACGGGCAACGGCCAGCAGGGCGTGGCATCGCAGGCGGAACTCTACCTCGTGGGGCTGGGCTACTATACGGGGGCGGCCAACATCGCCGGGGCCATCTCGCTCATCTTCGACTACGCCAAAAGCGTCGGCAAGCCCGCCGTGGTGAGTATCAGCATGGGCACCGTCTGCTCCATGCACGACGGCAGCAACAGCATAGCATACGCGGCGGACCTGCTGACCAATAAGGGCACCGAGCCGGGTCGCGCCGTGTTCGTCAGCAGCGGCAACTCGGCAGCCAACTGGCAGTCAATCGTCAGGGGCGGCACGACGAAGACCGTGCTCGGCTCCTACTCTTTCCCGACGGAACAGGATCGCGCGATGCCCGTGGCCTACACCGGCTTCTACTACTTCTACGCCTCCGACTACAAGGACTTCGACATCCAGCTAAAGGTGGTCGACATCACCACCGGCGAGATGAGCGACGTGGGCAGTCATGTGCAGGACCCGATGACCGGTACGGTCGTCAGCGACTTCAAGCTGAACCAGTACAATATCAAAAAACATGAAGGATGAACCCGTGGTGCTCTATACGCTCGACTGCCTGTCGGCTCCCGTCAAGATGGACGAGACCCGCTACCGTCTGGCCATCATCGCCACGGCAGCCAGCGGCCAGATGCTCAAGATGATGTGCGACGGTGACAGCTACGGCGAGCCCTGCTTCAACGCGCCTGTCGACGGCGGCTACGACTTCGCCGCCAACGGCTGGACGAAGGGCAACGGCGACTTCGCCTTCGACGCCGAGGTCTGCAGCGAGGCCGTCATCAGCGTCGGTTCCTACATCACCCGCACAGAATGGACCAACTACAAAGACGAGAAGAAGAATTATCCGCCCAGCAGGCTGACCGGCAAGACGCAGCAGGTGGGCGAAATCTCCGACTTCTCATCCTACGGCACCGACGACAACGGCCTCGCCTGCCCCACCATCCTCGCCCCCGGACAGGGCATCATCTCGGCAGCCAGCAACTACGACATCATGGCGTTCGCAGACGGCCAGCCCAACACCACCAATCAGGAAGCCGACGCGACCATCCAGCACAAAGTGGTGAAGCACGGCCGCGACAACTGGTACATCCTGGAGCAGGGCACGTCGATGGCCTGTCCACATGCCGCCGGCATCGTGGCCCTCTGGATGCAGGCCAAGCCCACGCTGACCGTCAACGACATCAAGAGCGTGCTGAAAGAGACCTGCGTCAACGACGACTGGACGACCAACATCGCCAGCATCCCCTCGGGCAACAAGACCCAGGCGGGCTACGGCAAGATTGACGTGCTGGCCGGCCTGAAGAAGATTCTCGGCACCGACGGCATCGAGGTCATCCGCGCCGACGGCCGACGCGAGGCCACGCCCGCCACGATGTACAGCGTTGACACGCCCGTCTACAACATGATGGGCCAGCAGGTGGACAAGTCGCACAAGGGACTCGTCATCTACAAGGGTCGGAAATACGTGAACAAATAACAGCAATAAAAGTACAAGCATAAGAAAACTGAATAGCCATATGAAAAGAATTATCCTACTGACTATAGCATTTACACTTTGTGTTGCCGCAACCGTCTTTGCTGCCGGCGACGAGGTAAACGGGAAAGCCTACTTCAAGAAGTCGGGACTGCCCGATATGACAAAGATACTGCCACCATACCCTGCGTTTGAGTCGGCCCGCTTTGTAGCCGACCAGTCGCAGCACCTCTGGGGCAAACTGATGCGCCAGGACGAGGCACGCGCTGCCCAGGCAAAGCGTGACGCCGTCTACAGCATGCAGACCGTCATCGACGAGATGGGGCCACTCTTCGGTCTGGAGATCACGAAGGAGGGCACGCCCGAGATCTACAGCATCCTGCAGGACGTGTGTGCCTCGTGCGACAGCATCTATCACGATGCCAAGGCCACATTCAACCGCCAGCGCCCCTACGCCTACTACAATGAGGGTACCTTGATTCCCGAGAAGGAGGAGAAGCACCGCTATGAGGGGTCCTATCCCTCGGGCCATACTGTGTTCTTCTGGACGTCGGCCCTCCTGCTGGCAGACATCAACCAGACCAATGAGGCGATGGAGGCATTGTTGGCCCGTGGCTATGAGTTCGGAGAGAGCCGCGTCATCGCCGGCTACCACTGGCAGAGCGACGTGGATGCAGGCCGCATGGCCGGCAGCGTGCTCTACCAGCTGATGCGCAGCCACGAGCGCTTCATCGGACAGTTGGCCAAGGCCCGCGCAGAGTTCAAGGACAAGACGGGCGGCGCAACTGCTGTGGAGAGTACCGTCACGCCAGCCAGACAGGAAGGCTCGGCACGCATATACCGTATCGACGGCACACCAGCCACCAGTGCCACACGCGGCATCGTCATCGATAACGGCCAGAAGGTTGTGAGATAGAAGCTGTTAACAATATGAAAAGCAATGAGAAAGTCGTAAAGTAAAGCGTTGCACACAGGATGACAAAGTGTCTGTCTCGTCAGTCAATGATGAGACGGACACGATTCTGTTGTGCCCGGCAAAAGGGATTGTTCGGACTGCTACAGGTAGTCAAACAATTATTTCTGAAATACCTTATACACGTATGAGTACGATTGTATTGGTAGTACTGCTTCGGTTTTAAGTGCGTCATAAAGTGCAGCCTCTATTCCAAAGGTTCCCATTGTTCCCGTAGATTCGTCTTTTTTGTCCATCTGGTAGGTCTCTATCCCGTTCTCGTTCTCTACCGTATGTTCAAATATCGTCTGAATCTGTTTGATAGTCCGTTCTTTCTTGATTCCGTTCCACTTCCCTTATAGATTTATTACTGAAAGGACTCACGCCAAACACTAAATATAGTAAACGGTTTGTTGTACAATTAAAAGACTGCAGCTCTGTCTCTAAAGATGTAGAATTTACGACCCAACCAGACCAAGAAATAGTGAAGGTTCTGGTTTGTGGTTAGCATAGTGGGGTTCATTACTGCCCATAGTAGAAAATGAGGGAGGGAACTTCCTCATTTTTTATATAGTACGGTCTGTGTGGACATGGAATTATTTCCTGCATGAAGTGTGTTGTATATCGGAGAAAAGTATTACCTTTGCCGCAGATTTCTTCAACAAAAAAACTACAGAACGATGAGTAAAAGACTTTTGACAATTGCAGGCATGGCTTTGATAGCCATGACGATGAATGCGCAGCCGACGCCGAAGTATCTGGACACCAACGCGCCGATGGAGGAACGCATTGAGGATGCGCTCGGTCGCATGACTCTGCACGAGAAAATCAAGGTGCTACACGCACAGTCGAAGTTTACCAGTGCAGGTGTGCCCCGTTTGGGCATTCGTCAGCTGAATATGGATGACGGCCCTCACGGTTGCCGCGAGGAGCTGGAATGGAACACATGGAATCCTGCCAAGTGGACGAATGACTACGTGGTGGCTTTCCCCTCGCTGACGTGTCTGGCAGCCACGTGGAACCGCGACCTCTCGGCTGTCTATGGCAATGCCATCAGCGAGGAATTTGCCTTCCGTGGCAAGGATGTGCTGCTGGGCCCTGGCGTGAATATTGCCCGTACACCGCTCAACGGACGCGCTTTTGAGTACATGGGCGAAGACCCTGTGCTGGCTGGCGAAATGGTGGTTCCCTATATCAAGGGGGTGCAGCAGAACGGCGTGGCGTGCTGCCTGAAGCATTTTGTGCTGAACGACCAGGAGACGGACCGCTTCCGCGTGAATGTGAACCTTTCGGAGCGGGCCATGCGCGAGATTTACCTCCGTCCGTTTGAAATGGCTGTGAAGAAGGCCGGGACCTGGAGTCTGATGGGTTCGTATAACCTGTGGCAGAATGTGCATTGCTGCCACAACGACGCGCTGCTGAACGGCATCCTGAAGAAGGAGTGGGGCTGGGACGGCGCATTGGTCAGCGACTGGGGCGGTACGACCAACACGCAGGAAGCCATTTATGGTGGACTTGACATCGAGATGGGTACCTATACGGATGGCAAGTTGAGGGAGAGCGAATTTACCTACGACGACTACTATTTGGGCAACCCGTTTGAGAAGCTGGTAAAGGAGGGCAAGGTGCCCATGTCGGTGCTGGATGAGAAGGTGCGCCGTGTGCTTCGCCTGATTTTCCGCACGGCCATGAATCCACGGAAGGTGATTGGCAACCAATGCTCGGAAGCACACTATGAGGCGTGCCGTCAGATCGGAGAAGAGGGCATCGTGCTGTTGAAGAACGAGACGCTGCTGCCATTGGAGCCGTCTGCCGTTCAGGGCAAGCGCATCCTGGTGGTGGGCGAAAATGCCACGCGCTCGTTGACGCAGGGTGGCGGTTCGTCGGAACTGAAAACTTTGCGCGACATCTCTCCGCTGGAAGCCATCCAACAGCTGTATGCTGGGGCAACGGTGCTCCATGCACAGGGCTATGCTAGCGGGCGTGCCATATATGACAAAGTAGATAAGGTGGATGCAGCGGAGAACCAGCGTCTGCACGATGAGGCTGTGGCCAAGGCCCGCGAGGCGGACTTCATCATTTATGTGGGCGGCATGAACAAGAATCACAAGCAGGACTGCGAGAACGGCGACCGCGAGAATTTCCATCTCAGCTTTGGTCAGGATGAGCTGATTGCCGATTTGGCTGCCGTGCAGAAGAATATCATTGTGGTGACGTTTGGCGGTAATCCATACGCCACGCCCTGGCTCCAGAAGGTACCGGCTTTGCTCCATTGCTGGTATTTAGGCAGCGAGGCAGGTACGGCCTTGGCGAATGTGCTCTGCGGACGGGTGAACCCCAGCGGCAAGCTGCCTGTCACCTTTGCACAGCAGCTGCAGGACTATCCCTCCATGTGTTTCGGCACGGACGGTTACCCAGGCACCAACAAGCAGGTATATTACAAAGAGGATATTTTTGTGGGCTACCGCTGGTTCGATTTGTCAGTCAAAGAGAAAGCCGAATACCTCAAGCGAAACGGTGGACAAATCGAGAATCCGAAAAATCGTACATCGTACATCGTAAATGGCAAATCCGTTGTTTTCCCCTTCGGCTTCGGCTTGAGCTATACGACTTTCCGTTACGGAAAGCCCGCAGTTACGGCTACAGCTGGCGGTTGGACCGTCACGGTGGATGTAACCAACACGGGCAGCCGTGCTGGCAAGGAAACTGTGCAGCTGTATGTGGGCCGGAAGGACAAGAGTGCGGTGGCTCGTCCTGTGAAGGAACTGAAGAACTTTGCCAAGGTCACTTTGCAGCCAGGCGAAACCAGGCAGGTCAGCCTTTCCCTCAGTCGTGACGACCTCCGTTATTGGGATGAAGCCACGCACGGCTGGAGCATCGAAACCGGAGCCTATGCTGCCTACGTCTGTGCTTCTGCGTCCGATGTACGCGGTACGGTGGCTTTCAACTGCCAATAATAAGAGTACAGCATGAGCGGCGGTGGTTTGTCAACCATGATAAGCCACCGCCGCTTCTTGTATGATGTGATGCGAAGAGAGCATCACTTGTTTTTTTACTTCCAATAATTTTCCAGTCGTTTCAGTTCCTTTTCCGTGATGTAAGTGACAGCACCGTGCTTCTGTTCGCTAAAGTTGGTGCGCTTCATGGGACAGCCTTCGGCATCGAAATAGCCGATGGGGTGGTAGGTGAAGAAGTCACGGGTCTCTACGAAACCGAAGTTCATGGGACGGATATTGAAGTTGTCGAACATCACAACGTAGGTGTCGGAGTCCAGTCGCTGCCAGCAGTTGGGTGCCTCATGGTCACGCCGTTCACCGTCCTTGTAAAGTTCGTCAAAAGTATAAGGACCAGTAATTTTCTGGGCAGTGGCGTGCTTGGGTGTGGCACCGTGTTCATGGCTAACATAGAACAGGTGGTAGGTGTCGCCCACTTTGATGATGTCTGAGTCGATGATGTTGTAGGCTGCGTTGGGTGCTTCAGCCAATAGCTTGGGCTGAGAGGTCAGCGCGTTGTAGTCGTTGTTGACGTAGGCATAGTAAATTTTGTTCTTGTCATTGCCCTGACGGGTGGTGAAGTGAATCATCAGCTGGCCTGTTTCTTCATCGAAAACGGTTTCTGGAGCCCATACACAACCCACCTCCGACCACTTCATGTCGTCCTGATCGGGTAGGGCGGAGAAGTCGAGGTTCGTGCGCGTCCAGTGGATAAGGTCAAACGACTTCATCAGTACCAGTCCTCGGTTGTTGCCCCAACCATACTTGGCTTTGTCACGTTCCCACTCGGTGGTACGTTTCCCGTCACGCTTACCAAACACGTGCAAATCAGTCATGGAGAGGTAGAAAGCACCGTCGGGACCACGGAAGATGTGCGGGTCGCGGATGCCATGTTGCACAGCAATCGTGTCACCATCGATGATGGGTTTGTCGTCGTGCAGTGCCGTCCACGTATAGCCGTCGCGACTGATGGCTATATGCAGACCGTGGTCTTGGTCCTTGTGATAAACCATGAGGTAGGCCGCCATCTTCTGTGGCTTGGCCTGCTGCTTCTTCTGCTTTGCTGCCTGTACGCCTATTGTGAGGCCGAGCAGCAATGTCATCATAAGAATCTTTTTCATTGTGTAATATAGCTATGAAATGAATGAGGTTGTAAGGTCATGTTGAGATACTTCTTGCCAAGTTGGACTGTGGCGGTGCGCTCCTCGTTGGTCTGGTTGCCAGCGATGACCACATACTTCTGGTCTGGACGCAGGAAGACGATGATAGGAATCCCGTTGGTTTGTTCACGGGGAACGTAGCCCTGCATACGGCTGCCGGGAGGCACAAGGTTTGAAAAGTGCTTCACGGCATAAAACTCTGGCGTGTAGCGGTGGGAGAGGTTTGTGGACTTTACCTGCACGAGGGCGTTCTGCTTCCAGCCCCACGGACTGCAGCCCTGGTCGCAGAGGATGAAGTTCCAGATGAAATACTCATCGCAGCCACGACCTATATAATCAGCTAACAAGTGAAATGTATGCTCGCCTGCCCGCCAATCCATTTGTCCGTTTCCACACTCGCTTTCTGTTGAGATAAAGCGCAGGTTGGGATAGCGTTGGCGCAGGGAGTCGATAATCTGTCGGCCTTCCCACTGAAGGCCGACAGCCTTCACATGGTCTTTCAGTCCGTCAATAAACAGAGACACATAATCCAATCGATTTGTATTCAGCGTACCTATATTTACTTCCACCTCAGGGTGCTTCTTCTGCATCGTAGGGATGAGGTAGTCGCGGTTGAAGCGCAATGTTCCTTCGGCTGTCCAAGCACAACCCGGATAGGCAGTATAGCTATAGGCTTCATTCTGATACATCACCATATCGACAGGAATATTTTCCTCTGCGTATAGGTCGATGAACTTACAGAACATGTTGGCGTAAGCCTGTAGATAGCGTGAATCTTGGATAAAGTAGGTCTGCGAAGCTAACTTCTTGGGGAACAGGAGACCACGCTGCCCATCAACAAACTGCATCTCTGTGGGATCAGGAACGCCGCCGTCATCGAACAGCAGATAGTCCTTCTCCTTCGGTTGGGTATTCGCCGGTGAGCTGCATACCGGGTAGTCTTGGTTAATCTTCATCCAAGCTGGTGGACTCCAGGGCGACACCCAGAAGGTCATCTGGGGCTGGTACTTCTGTGCTTTGCGGATAAGGCGGATGACGTTAGCTTTGTCGTGCTCAATATTAAAATACTTCAAGGCGAAGTCGCCGCTCACTATGTCGCAGGAATACCACGCACGGCTATAGTCGTTGGCGTTCATAGTCAGGCGGCCACGGGTGAACTTCAAGTCGCCATTGGGGTCGAAGATGCGACGCATCACTTCCTCCTGCTCCTCTGGCTTCAGCAGTTCCAAGGCATCAAGATCCAGTTCGTTGAAGCACGTGCCCCACGCCTTGAACACATGGCCCTGCTCCTGCCCCGTAATGGTTAATACTGGTTCCGCTGCAGCCTTGCGGTTGAGCGATGCCTTGCCCCGTTGCCACTCACACCCCTCTGTGGTTGTGTAGTGGGTGAAGGTCTGTGCCGCCACACTAAAACTGGCTGCCAGACCTAACATACTGATGATTCGTTTCATAACTCTTTTTTTTGTATAAGAACGTCAGAATCTTTGTTTTATTGTAATGGTGGCAAGGAGGTCCCCATCTGTTTTTCCGTGATTTATTTGCACACATCAAGTGTGCCTAAATTTTTTTCAGATAAAGTTTGCAGGTTTGGGCAGAAGTTTGTATTTTTGTGCCCAAATGCAGTTCTGATGCTGTGAACACACTGAAAATGACCTGAATTTCTAATATAAACAAAAAACAATTGCTTTATGAACAGGAAGACTTTATTGACCTGCGGTGTCGCGCTGATGGCTCTGGCGGCCAGCGCACAGAAGGGTGTGCCCATGTGGCAGGACCCCGTGAAGAATGCTGACAACCGCAAGACGGACGTGGCAAACTATTTTGCCTATGAAAGCGTGGAGTTGGCCGAAGAGAACCAGTCGCCCAGGGCGAATGTGAAATCGAAGTCAAGCCGCTACATGAGCGTGGAGGGAAAGTGGAAGTTCAACTGGGTGGAGAGTGCCGACCAGAGGCCGACGGATTTCTACACGTTGAAGTATGACGACTCCAGCTGGGGCACGATGCCTGTGCCCGGCATCTGGGAACTGAACGGCTACGGCGATGCCATCTACGTGAACAACCACTATGCCTGGCGCAGCGACTGGGTGGGCGAGCCGCCCACGGTGCAGGACAAGGGCAATCATGTGGGTTCTTACCGCAAGACGTTCACGGTGCCTGCCGACTGGAAGGGACAGAAGATTTATATGCATATTGGTTCGGCCACGAGCAACGTGACGCTCTACGTGAACGGCAAGTATGTGGGCTACAGCGAGGACTCGAAGGTGGCTGCCGAGTTTGACATCACGAAGTTTGTAACGCCGGGCAAGGAGAATCTGTTTGCCATGCAGGTGATGCGCTGGTGCGACGGTTCGTGGAACGAAGACCAGGACTTCTGGCGTCTTTGCGGCATTGCCCGCGAGGTGTATCTGTATGCCCGTCCGGTGGGTCACATCGAGGACATCTTCATCACCCCCGACCTGGTGGATAACTACCAGAACGGAACGCTGAACATCCGTCTGCAGGGCGAGGCTGCTGCCGGCAAGGCTGTGGAACTCACGCTGAAGGATGCGAAGGGGACGACTGTGGCCAACCAGATTGTGACTTTGGGCAAGGACAACAAGGCCGAAACGACGTTTAACGTGAAGAACCCGCTGAAGTGGACAGCCGAGACGCCTAACCTGTATAAGCTCTACGCCACGTTGCTGGACGGCGGCAAGGTGGTGGAGTGCATTCCGCAGAATGTGGGCTTCCGAAAGGTGGAAGTGAAGGGGCAGCAGTTCCTGGTGAACGGTCAGCCCGTGCTCATCAAGGGTGCCGACCGCCATGAGCTGGATCCAGATGGCGGCTATGTAGTCAGCATTGAACGCATGATTCAGGACATCCAGGTGATGAAGCAGCTGAACGTGAATGCCGACCGCACCTGCCACTATCCGAATGACCCCCGCTGGTATGACCTTTGCGACGAGTATGGCATCTACATCACAGCCGAGACCAACATCGAGAGCCACGGCATGGGCTACGGCGAGAAGTCGCTGGCCAAGGATGCCCGCTTCCATGATATGCACATAGAGCGCCAGCAGCACAACCTGCGCGTGCTGAAGAATCACCCCTCTATCGTGGTGTGGTCATTAGGCAACGAATCGGGCTACGGCAAGAATTTTGAGGATGCCTACGACTGGGTGAAGCAGTATGACCCCTCGCGTCCCTGCCAATATGAACAGGCTGGCAAGAACGGCAAGACTGACATCTACTGCCCGATGTATGCAGACTACTGGCATTGCGAAAAGTATTGCGGCGAGAACAATCCACGCCCGCTCATCCAGTGTGAGTATTGCCACACGATGGGCAACAGCGGCGGTGGCCTGAAGGAGTACTGGGACTTGATTCGCAAGTACAAGAACTATCAGGGCGGCTATGTATGGGACTATGTGGACCAGGGCCTGCGTGCCACGTCGAAGGTGACGGGCAAGCCTATTTACACCTACGGCGGCGACTACGGACGTTTCCCCGCCAGCGACAATGTGTTCAACTGCAACGGCATGATCAGTCCGGACCGTGTGCCCAATCCTCATGCTTACGAGATTAAGTATTGCTACCAGAACATCTGGGCTACGCTGCGCGACAAGACCACGGGCACGCTGTCTATCTTCAACGAGAATTTCTTCACCGACCTGAACAACGTCGTGCTGAACTATACTATCAAGGCCGACGGCAAGGAGGTGGCATCGGGTTCGCTCAAGCTGGCCAAATATAACATTCAGCCCCAGAGTACGGCATCGGTGACGATTGAAGAAATCGGAAAGGTCATCCAGAGCCGCGAATGTGAGGGGAAGGAACTGGTCTATGGACTGGAGTTCACGCTGGCCGCCCCGACAGCCCTCCAGAAAGCAGGAGAAGTCATTGCCAACGAGGAGTTCGTGCTGACCGACTATGCTTATCCGAAGGTTGAAAAGCTGACTGCCGCAAAGGCCGACAAGGCCGGGGCAGCCCAGTTGGACGACCGTCAGGTCTATGCCGTGGCTTCGGCTAACGGTCTTTCGGTCACATTCGACAAGCAGAGTGGCTATGTGGCCTACATCGACGTGAACGGTCAGCAAGTGACACAGGACGACAGCCAGCTGGTGCCCGACTTCTGGCGTGCACCCACCGACAACGACTATGGTGCAAACATGCAGAACAAGCTGTCTGCCTGGCAGAATCCATGGCTCGAGAAGAAGTCATTCGACATCAAGCAGGACGGCCAGAACGTGGTGGCTACGGCTGAATATAACATCAAGAACCTGGACGCCCAGCTGAAGCTGACCTACACCATGACCCCCTGCGGCAAGCTCGTCGTGACACAGGCCATGACTGTCAGCAAGGATGCTAAGGACAAGCCACAGCCCTTGCGCTTCGGCATGAACCTGCAGCTGCAGAAGCAGTTCGACCAGATTGAATACTACGGCAAGGGGCCGCGTGAGAATTACATCGACCGCCAGAACTCCGAAAGTCTGGCCGTCTGGAAGCAGACTGTAGCCGAGCAGTATTATCCATATATCCGTCCGCAGGAAAGCGGCACGAAGTGTCAGGTCCGCTACTGGCAGATGACCAATAAGCAGGGCATCGGCCTCCGCTTCGAAGGCACCGAGGCTCTGGAATGCCAGGCTCTGGAATACACCGAAAAGGACCTCCAGCCCACTCGCGAAAAGCGTCAGTATCACAGCGGCGACCTCATTCCCGAACCCTTCAACGACGTACACATCTCCGCCCGCTCCATGGGCATGGGCTGCGTCAACTCCTGGGGTGCTTGGCCTCGTAAGGAGTATTGCATGGAGTATAAGGACTATGCCTATACTTATATTATTTCGCCTGTAAAATAACTTAGAACCATGAAAAAGAAAGAGCTTTTGTTGGCATCGGCCTTGTTTGCTGCTGCCGTGAATCCAGCTTTTGCCGCCAAGAAAAAGACGGTGACTGAAGAGCCGAAGGACCCTAACGAGATGGTGGCCTACCTCTTCACGTATTTCAACAGTAATGCTCCTGAGGATGAGCAGATTTGCTATGCCATCAGCGACGACGGCTACAACTATACGCCGCTGAATCATGGCAATCCCGTGATTACCAGCGACACCATTGCCTACACCCAGTGTGTGCGTGACCCGCATATCCTGCGCTGCGAGGATGGCAAGACCTTCTACATGGTTGTCACCGACATGCGTTCCGGCTATGGCTGGTCGAGCAACCGTGGCATGGTGCTGCTGAAGAGTACCGACCTCATCAACTGGCAGCACTCGGCCATCAACTTCCCAACCCGCTACACAAAGGAGTGGAAGAATGTCATCCGTGTGTGGGCACCCGAAACCATCTACGACCGCAAAGCCGGCAAGTACATGGTGTTCTACTCTTTGCGTACCAGCGATCCGTGGTCGTTTGACAAGATTTACTACCAGTATGCCAATAAGGACTTTACAGACCTTGAGGGTGAACCCAAGTGGCTCTTCGATGCCGGTAATGCTACCATCGACGGCGACATTGTCTATAACGATGCAGACCAGATGTACCACCTCTTCTACAAGCAGGAGTCGGGACGCGGCATCTATCAGGCTGTGGCTAAGCAGCTGACCGACAAGTGGCAGATGCTGCCCGGCAATGTGGAGCAGACCAAGGAGGCCGTGGAAGGCGTGGGTGTGTGCAAGGCCATCGACGGCAAGTCGTGGATCATCATGTACGACTGCTACGGCAACGGACACTACCAGTTCTGCAAGTCGGAAGACCTGAAGACCTTCCAGTTCGTGCAGAACACAGAAATGAAGGGCAAGTTCACGCCTCGTCACGGCACGATTATCCCCATCACCCGTGCCGAGAAAGAGCGTCTGCTGAAGGAGTTCGGCAACCACAACCAGCCCATCCTGCCAGGCTTCCATGCCGACCCCGAAGTGCTCTACTCGAACAAGCCCAAGCAGTACTACATCTACAGCACCACCGACGGCACGCCGGGGTGGGGTGGGCACGACTTCAGCGTGTTCTCCAGCACCGACCTCATCAACTGGAAGGATGAAGGCAAGATGCTCGACGTGAAGGGCGACCAGGTGAAGTGGGCCACAGGCAATGCCTGGGCACCCTGCATTGAGGAAGTGAAGCAGAAGGACGGTTCCTACAAGTACTACTTCTATTATTCTGCTCACAACCCCAAGAGCAATCGCAAGGAAATTGGTGTGGCCGTGAGCGACAGTCCTACAGGGCCGTTTGTAGATTCAGGTGCTCCCATCATTACCGATGCTGACCGCCCGGCAGAAGCCCGTGGCGGCCAGGCCATCGATGTGGATGTGTTCACCGACCCAAAGACAGGTAAGCACTACCTCTACTGGGGCAATGGTTTCATGGCCGGTGCCGAACTCAACGACGACATGCTTTCCGTGAAGAAAGAGACCATCACCCACCTCACGCCGAAGGGCGGAACCCTCCAGACTTGGGCTTTCCGTGAAGGCGCATACGTTTTCTTCCGCAAAGGCACTTACTACTTCCTCTGGTCGGTTGACGACACAGGCAGTCCTAACTATCATGTCTGCTACGGCACAGCCAAGTCGCCGCTCGGTCCTATCACCATCAACGAAGACAATTACCTCGTCATCAAGCAGAAGCCCGAAGACAAGATTTATGGCCCTGCCCACAACTCCATCCTTCAGATTCCAGGCAAGGATGAGTGGTACATTGTCTATCACCGCATCAACAAGAATTTCATCGACCGTCATTTCTCACCAGGCATCCATCGTGAAGTTTGCATCGACAAGCTGACTTTCGACAAGAAGGGTAACATCATCCCTGTCACTCCGACCCTCAATGGTCCCGAACCACTGGCGGCAAAGAAGAAGTGATTATAAAAAGCCCCATCCAAATGTTTTAAGGATGGGGCTTTTTGTGCTATATAATTGTGCTGTAATATGATAGATGCTTATTTCACCAGCACCTTCTTGCCATTTCGGATATAAACACCTCGCTTGGGACGACTGACGGGAATGCCTTGCAGGGTGAAATAGGTTGCAGCCGACGATGGCGAAACTTCCACGGCATCGATGACGGAAGGATTCAGATTGAACTGCCACCAGTCCCAGTTGAAAAGCGTTTCGTCTGCTGCGCCAGAGAAACTGAAGTGAATGTCGTGGATGCCGGTCGGAGTGTTTGAAAGGTCGAATGTGCGTTCTTCCCACACATCATTTCCTCCCGTCTCTTCAATTTTGATTCTGGCCAACAGCTTGCCCTTGGCATGGTCTTGACGAATGATGAGCCAACCGCCAGTTTTGGCAGTGGCCATACGCAAAGTGATGGATTTGGCACCGTCACTGCCAAAATCCAGATGGGCTACTCGCATGGAGTCACCGGCATGGATGCCGGTGACGTACACACCCTTCGACTCGTTGCCCACGACGCTGATGCCGTAAGCTGCATTCAGCGTTTCAGCCTGCTGCCGCTCGTATGGATTCATGGTGCAGAGAGCCTTCACGCCCTTTCTGGTAGCCGTGACGGGCTGGATGGTTCCGTCTGCATTGAAGTGCATTTCCTCTACGGCCATGCTTCGGTTGAAACCGCCGCCGCCATGTGCCCAGCCCGTGTGATAGAAGAAATAATCCTTCCCCTTGTAGTTCACGATGCCGCTATGGTTGGTGAACGAACCTGTGTTTTGCTGCGTCATCACCTGTCCCTTGTAGGTCCAGGGACCTTCTGGGCTGTCGCTCATGCTGTAAGAGATATGTTCGGGCACACCGCCAGCGGCATACATCAGGTAGTAGTGGTCGCCACGCTTGTCCAGCCAGGGACCCTCTTCGTAACAGTCTGCGCCTCTCACTTTATCATCTACCTTCACGCCGCCAAACGCTTCCCTTGTCAGGGGCACTTCCACGATGCCTTTCTCGCCGATAGACGTGTCGATCAGCAGCATGTTTGTTTTCAGTTTGGCATAGCGGAGTTTGTTGTTGCCCCAGTAGAGGTATGCCTGTCCGTCGTCGTCGATGAAAACGGTCGGGTCAATGTCTCCGCCCTGGCCCGTGTCGAAGATGGGTTGCTTGCGTGCATCCTTGAAGGGGCCAGAAGGTTTGTTGCTCTTTCCCACACCGATGTAGTGCCGCCAGTCGTTAGGCTTCGACGCACACATATACCAGTAGTAAGTGTCGCCGCGTTTCACACACTGACTTGCCCAGCAAGTGCCTTCGCGTGCCCAGGTGAAGGCTGTGCGCGGCATGGCAACGCCGTGGTCTGTCCAGTTTACCATATCAATGGTGGAATAGACACGCCAGCGCTCCATGTAGTAGAAATCGTTTACGCCTGGAACATTCATGTCCTCGTCGCAATACACATACAGACTGTCTTCGCCTTCGAAAACCATGGGTGCGGGGTCGGCCGTGTAGCAGTGGCTGACGATGGGGTTTTGTGCCACCGATGGTTGAAGGGCCAAGCATGAAGAACAAATGAGAATGGATAATTTTTTCATTGTGAGATATAATGTGTTAATGGTTGATGATTTTCTTTCCTTTCTGAATACGAACACCCTTGCTCAGGGGTGTAGCCCGCCGGCCGCTGAGGTCATAGCTGATGGCAGGTTTTGCCGATTCAGTCCTGGCTTCTACCGACTCGATGGCTGTCATTGACCCCTGAAGGTAAACCATATAGTCGCCGCCAGCCTCTGTGTCCAGGTCGTATTCATATACAGTCTTGACATTGATTTTCGGCTTTGTGCGAAGTACACTCGACAGCAACGGAGTCTTGACCTCGGCAGGAGCAAACAGCGGGTTGGGGCAATCGCCACTGGCTGTCCGCAGGCCTTCGCCCTCCAGCTGAACGTAGGAACGCAGGCGCAGGGTGCCGCCAATGGTGGAGTGAATCTTTGCCACAGCCAGTTTGCGGTCTTTCCACTCCATGTCAATCTCGAAGCCGCCGCGTGCCCTCAGTCCGCGCACATTGCCTTCTGCCCATTTTGTCGGTACGGAGGGCAGCAAGTGTACGGCTCCGTCGTGGCTTTGCAGCAACATCTCGGCAATGCCCGCTGTGGCTCCGAAGTTGCCGTCAATCTGGAAGGGTGGGTGAGCATCGAACAGATTGGGGAAGGTACGTCCGTCGGGATACTTGCTCTCGTCCTCCTCCGATGGCAAGAGCTTCAGCATATTGCTCAGAATGGTCAGCGCATGGTTGCCATCCAACATTCTTGCCCAGAAACATATTTTCCAACCCAGGCTCCAGCCTGTAGCCTCGTCGCCACGCTCTGTCAATGTCTGCTTGGCGGCAGCAAACAGTTCGTTATGGCTATATGGGCTAATCTGGTTCGATGGGAACAGGCCGTACAGGTGAGAAATGTGTCGGTGCTTATTGTTGGCATCGTCGGCATCCTGCAACCATTCCTGCAACTGGCGATGACTGCCAATCTGCATGGGCGGCAACTTGTCGAGCGCCTCGCGAAGGGTTTGCTGGTAAGCCTCGTCTTCTCCTAAAATCTGGGCAGCACGCAGTGTGTTGGACAGGGCATCGAAAGCAATCTGATTGTCCATTGTGCAACCGGCCGTGACGGGCGACGATTTGCCCATCGGAGCCAGTTCGGGACTGACCGATGGCACCACAACCAGCCAGCCGTAGGCAGGATGAATCTGCATATAGTCCAAGTAGAAATCGGCCGTACCCTTGATGACGGGGTACCACTGACGCAGGAATTCCTTGTCGCCCGAATAGAGGTAATGCTGCCACAGATGGGTTGCCAGCCACGCGCCGCCATTGGGGTACATGCCCCAGAATGCTCCGTCCACAGGTCCGGCAATGCGCCACAAGTCCGTGTTGTGGTGCGCCATCCAGCCACCGCATCCATACATCTTCTTGGCTGTGATGCTACCTGTTTCGCTCAGGTCGCGAATCATGCTGAACAGGGGTTCGGTCGTTTCGGTCAGGTTGCAAACCTCGGCAGGCCAGTAGTTCATCTCCGTGTTGATGTTGATGGTATATTTCGAATCCCACGGTGCATCTCGCTTGTCGTTCCACACACCCTGCAGATTGGCCGGTTGTCCACCTGGCTGCGAACTGGAAATGAGCAGGTAGCGACCGTAGTTGAACAGCAAAGCTACCATGCCCCAGTCGGCACTCCCCGTGAAATTGTCCAGCCGTTTGTCGGTAGTCAGCTGACTGTTCGCCGAGGATGGCAACTAGAGGTGCACCCGTTCATACTGCTTTCTGTATGCCTCGATGTGTCTGGCCAACAAGGTTTCATAGTCATATTCTTCCAGACGCTGCATCCGAGCCTCGTTCCTGCTGCCCGCATCGCCGCTCACGTCGTCATAGCGCTTATAGTTGGTTGCAGCCGAGATGTAAAGCGTTGTCACCGTTGCATTTTTCACCATGATAATTCCCCTTGTGCCGTTGTTTACGATGGAGCCATCGCTTTCCACCCTGTAGGCACACTCTGCCTTCAGTTTACCTTCAATGCCTTCCTGCGATTCCCCTTGAATCGTTGCCACGATGCCGCCGCAGCCTTTGGCGTATCGGGTAGAGAAGGGGCAGGAATGTTGCAGCGTGAGGGTTTCGCCTTTGTCCGACTCGATTCGTATCACGATTACGCTGTCCGCCAACGAAGCAAACGCAGTACGTCGGTAGCTGTTGCCATCCGACAGAAAGCTGACACGGCTGCAAGCGGTGGTCAAGTCCAATTCGCGTTGATAGTCGGTCACCTTGTCTTCCTGTATGCTCGAACTTTTGATGCTGAGACTACCCAGCGACAAGAACCTCATGCCGTGGGGCCCCTTTACAAACTTGTTGTCGATGATGTTCTGTGCCTCCTGTTCCTTGCCGTCGAAGATGAGCTGCCGCACGTGCTCCAACTCGTTCAGCGATGCGTTGCTGTTGTTGTTGTGCGGACCGCCCGACCAGAACGTTTCCTCGTTCAGCTGAATCTGTTCCGTCTTTGTGCCGCCATAGACCATGGCACCCAGATGTCCGTTGCCGATAGGCAGAGCCTCCAGCCAGATATTGGCAGGGCGGTCATACCACAATCTCTCCGTGTTGTCGTCCTGAGCCGACAGCCCCGACAGCGTTGCCGCCAAGGCGAGGAATACAAATAGTCTTTTCATCTTTCTGCTTGAGATTATTGTTTATGTTTTTTAGACACACTACTGTTTCAGGCACTTCGCTGTTCATGCCAAGCTTTTTCGCTGCAAAGTTAAGCACAGCGTTCCGCATATCTCGCACGGACACGAAACAGAAATTTTCTTTTTTGTAACAAATCCCAACTTTCCCTCTTTTTTCTTCCTGAAAAGCATGAAAACACAAAACAGAAGGGGACGGAATGAACGAAAAACATCATTTCCTTCCCCGTTATTTTGTTGAAATATCAAAAGGGAGTAATTTTTCAGCAAATTACTCCCACGATGTCAGACCTATTATTTGCTTCCTTTTCTTCTGTTACACTCCCTACATAGCATTTGGCAATTCTCTTTTACGGTTCGACCACCGTCGCGCCAAGGAGTGATATGGTCGCCTTCCATTTCGGAAAACTCTAATTCTTGTCCTGCTCTTTGACATAGAGGATTGGCACAACGATGATGCTGAAGTTCGTAAACTTCCAGTTTGATGTCATCTGGGAATGTACGTAAGCCGAGGTCGTGTTCGTCGCGAGTTAATACGTATGAACAGATGCCTTTCTTGTTTTGCACTTCGCTGTCAATAATCAGACGATTTATCTCTTTGTCCAATTGTGCTTTGTCTATGATCTGTTCGTGAAAACGATGGTAGAGCGAACCCCAATCCACGCCTTTCATGATTCCCTTTCGTTTGCCAATGTCAAATGTTGCTGCTACCCACGTCATTACAGCAGAGAAATACTGCCACAGTTGTGAAGCATTCGGGTCGTGTTGATGTTTGGCCATATAGCCCTCAATCGTTTGTTTAAAACCAGGACGGCTTTCGCTGTTGGCCATCCATTTCAGGGCCGTTTCTAAATAGTCTTGTCGGATGGGCGAACCATTCATGAGATGTTTGCCCATGTTGAAGGCTGGGCAGTTCGATTTTGAGAAATAACGTTTGGCGTCGCTGACAAACGGTCCTGCATAGACGGCATTGCGCAGTTCCTGTGTCGTAAGCCGTTCACCTGCTATGTTGATGGTTTCAAACCAATCAAGCTTTTCCTTGTCATTGCCCGAACAGACATAGACCATCAGTTCGTAGTCCAATATCTGCCGCTGTTCCTCTTGCGTCAAGTTATGGAAATATTGGAAATCATAGGCAAAGTCTCCGTTCACATATTGGCAAATGCTGATGGTGCGTTGCTGACCGTCCATTACCTCAAAGGGTACTTGTGCATCGTTGTCACGTGTAGCCCAATACATCACGTTCAGCGGAAACCCCTTTTTGATGGTTGTAATGACTGCGGCGCGTTTCTTCTCGTCATAGATAAACTCGCGTTGATAAGGTGGTCGGATATCAAGTTTCCCGCTGTAACCTTTTACTCCCAATTCTTCTTTGTCCTCGTAGCCATTAGTCAGTTCGCGGACTGTGATTTTCTGTAGTTCGATTTTCATGGTTATTGTTTCTTTTTGATGAGTATTCTAAAATATGGGCATTTCCCATTAACAGCTAAATCTTTTTCATCGTTTCCTTTACGAAAGCGGATTATTTCAAACTGATCAGGGTTATATTTATCAAGGAATGTAATAGGAACACCCATTGTACCGTCATAATCAACAGGAATGTCGTTAGTCGCATTCACGTTAATGGCATCATAGTTGTCGTATTTTGGGTACTCTTCTGGTGAGTATGTGTGATATAAGATGAGTTCCTCATGACGTTTGGGGATTTCAAGATTAGTAAACCATGTGCAATTACGAAATTTTACAAGATTGGTTTCTGCATTATAGACTCCTGCGACATATTTTAAACCGTCATCATTAGGAATCCTAAAGAATGCATTTCCTGCCTTAAAACCATATCCTATCCATATTTTATTGTCTTTGATAAGAGGAAATATTTCTTTATATGTTATTGCATTGTAAGGACCTATTATCAAGAATTTCTTCTCATACTTCATCAACTGTGCCACATATTCACGGAATAGCGAGAACGGTGGGTTTGTCACTACAATGTCAGCTTCTTTCAATAGTTCGATGCACTCATGACTACGAAAATCCCCATTTTCTTTTAGTTCAGAGAGTACGTTTTTGTCGTTCTGTATCAAGTAGCGCACATCGGCAAGGTCAACGCGACCATCACCGTTTGTGTCTGTTACTTCTGTAATCACTACTTTGTAAGCAAGTTTCTTCTCCTTTCCTTCTGCATTGACACCAAAGAGTGGTAATTCCAACTGTGCGATGGGCGAACCATTGTAGCATGTGGCAATCAGCTTCTTCAGTCCGAAAGCGTTGAAGTTGTTGGCAAAATACTTGAAGAAATTGCTTTCGTAAGGGTCATCGCAGTTGCAGAAAATCACCTTTCCGCGAAAGTGTTCACGATAGTGTTTCAGTTCATTCTCAATATCTGCGAGTTGAGTATAGAACTCGTCCTTCTTGGCCTCTTTGGCTTTGTCTAAATTTCTCGTTGCCATATTGTGATTGATAGTTTAAAAAGTTTACATCCAACTATCAATCACGCCAAGACGCAAAAAGGGCGTGATGCTCTTATTGCGTTCAGCAAGAGGTGAAGCCTAGGAATTTGGTACCTCTGTAAATCATAAGATGCACCACGCTTTTAACGTGTTGCATCGCTATTATGATTTAACAGAGAACCGATTATGGCTCACCTGTCACATATTATCTCGTGCTTGTTATACCAATTCAGTTTCCTAGGCTTGCTTGGCTGAACGCGAAATAATAGCGAATGCTTAATAATGATTCGGATTTCTCCCCGAATCGACCGCAAAAGTACAAAACTTTCCTGAACCACACAACTTTCTGGGAGAAAAAATGCGGATTGCGGTGGCAAAGCATTGTCGTTGCGGTGGGAAAGTTCTCCCACTTCTGTGGCACTGCATTGCCGCTGCGGTGGGAAAGTTCTGCTACGGCAACGGCATAGTTCTGCGCCGGCAGCGGGAGAACTGTGCCACTGAGGGGGAAGTGTGTGCAGACAAAAAAACACCCTGACTGCGGGGGCGGTCAGGGTGTAAATAAGTATGTTGGAGTTGCGATTATTTAATCAGTTCTACGCTGCGCTTGACGAACTTGGTGAGGGCTTCGCCCTTGAGCATTCCGTTCTGGAGCAGGGCCAAGTCGATAAGCTGGCTGACAAGTTCTGGCTTGCTGTCGGCGAGGGTTTGCTTGATGAGCGGGTGGTCGGTGTTGAGCACAAGGTTCATCATCGTAGGCATTTCACCGTAGAAAGCCATGCCTGGTTGCAGGCGACCCATCTCCTTCATGCGGCGCATGTATTCGCTCTGGGTGATGATGACGGGGGCTGCGGTTTCGCCAAGCGGCTGAGCGTCAACCATGAACTCTGTCTTCTCGATGGTGGGCAGGGCGTTCTTGAAGGTGTCGGTGAGCGATTTCTTCTGCTCTTCGGGCAGTTCCTCCTTCTTGGTGTCATCCTTCACGATGAGTTTGTCGATGACATCGCCGTCAACACGGGTGAAGCGGGTTTTCTCTAACTTCTGCTCCAACATGCCGAGCATGGCGGGGTCGAGCTGGCCGTCCATCAGCAGGACGCTGTAGCCCTTGCCCTGTGCGGCATCGATGTAGGTATATTGGTCGTCCTTGTTCTGGGCATAGAGGTAGATGAGGTTGCCGTCCTTGTCAGTCTGGTTGTCCTTGATGAGGGTCTGGTACTCTTCGTAGGTGTAGTACTTGCCTTCGGTGTCCTTGAAGAGGGCAAACGACTTGGCTTTGTCGTAGAAGGTTTCGTCGCTGAGCATTCCGTAGTCGATGAAGATTTTGATGTCGTCCCACTTCTCCTCAAACTGCTTGCGGTCGTTCTTGAAGATGCTGGAGAGGCGGTCGCTCACTTTCTTGGTGATGTAAGTGGAAATCTTCTTCACGTTCTGGTCGCTTTGCAGGTAGCTGCGCGATACGTTCAGCGGAATGTCGGGTGAGTCGATGACACCATGCAAGAGCGTAAGGAATTCGGGCACAATGCCTTCCACGGAGTCGGTCACGAAGACCTGGTTGCAGTAGAGCTGAATCTTGTTCTTCTGCAGGTCGAACTGATTCTTTACCTTCGGGAAGTAGAGGATGCCGGTGAGGTTGAAGGGGTAATCCACATTGAGGTGAATCCAGAAGAGCGGTTCGTCGCTCAGGGGGTAGAGCTTGCGGTAGAACTCCTTGTAGTCTTCATCCTTCAGGTCGGCAGGTTTCTTGGTCCAGAGTGGGGTGGTGTCGTTGATGACGTTGTCCACTTCAATCTCTTTACGCTTGGGGTTGCCCTTGTCGTCCTTCTCGCCGCTGGGGTCGTCAATCCAGTCTTTCTTCTTGCCGAAGATGACGGGAACGGCGAGGAACTTGCAGTACTTGTGCAGCAGTTCGCTGATTTTGTACTCTTCGAGGAAGTCCTTGCAGTCGTCGTCGAGGTACATCACAATGTCGGTACCACGGTCGGCCTTGTCGCATTCTTCGATGGTGAAGGCAGGACTGCCGTCGCACGACCACTTCACGGCCTTGCTGCCCTCCTGCCAGCTCTTCGTGATGATTTCCACCTTCTTGCTGACCATGAAGGCAGAGTAGAAGCCCAGTCCGAAGTGGCCGATGATGGCGTTGGCGTCTTCCTTGTATTTGTCGAGGAAGTCGTTGGCGCCGGAGAAGGCTATTTGGTTGATGTATTTGTCGATTTCCTCTTCAGTCATGCCGATGCCACGGTCGCTGACGGTCAGTGTGCCGGCATCCTTGTTGATGCTGACGTGCACGTTCAGTTCGCCGGCCTCTTCTTTCAGGTCGCCCTTGCTGGCGAGTGTCTTCAGCTTCTGTGTGGCGTCAACGGCGTTGCTGACGATTTCGCGCAGGAAAATCTCGTGGTCGCTGTAGAGAAACTTTTTGATGACGGGGAAGATGTTCTCGGTCGTAACCCCGATGTTACCTTGTTGCATTTGAGTTTATGGTTTTTTGAGTTTATGGTTTTTTGAGTTTATGAGTTTTTGAGTTTATGAGTTTTGGGGGTGTATTTGCGCAAAAAAAATGCCAGCCATCGGAATGACTGACATTTTGTCTGTAGTAATGTGCCTCGTTCATGGTTATGCACATTGCAGCTCACGCCCGAATTGGTGAAATGCTTCTTTGATTTGCTGTAATCTTTGTTCGCTGGGTTTTGAAATACCATAGATGTATCGTGCCAGCAGACTTTTATTGATTCCGATGGCACGTGCCACTTCGGATACGTTTAACCACGGAAAACGCTTGAACATTTTTGCAATTTCGTTCTCTTGGTTAGGCTCAGATGTTTCATAAAAACTGGAGATATGCATGTCTGCATCCAATGCTTCCCATCGGATGGCCATGCCGTCTTCGTCAATCGTGAAGTCATTGCGTTGTTCGATGGTTGCTTCCTCCAGTTCGGGGTATGCCTCCAATGGACGACTCAAAACATTTCCTTCTGTCGATTTCATATAAATTCGGTTTTCTGCAAACCATAGGTTCTTAATTCTTTCCATGACAAATCAGTTTTAATCAGTCAAATCTTTTATGCCATTCTTTTATAAAGTTGTCTTTGTATGTACGACAGGTATCAAGGGCTTTTTTTATTTCTTGCTCTTTTAAACCATGATTATAGATGATTTCTACCTCTGGCTCCAATGCCAATCTTGGCTTTCTGTCCACCATTGCTGATATGTACATGTATGGGTAGGTGTTCATCTAAATAAAAATAAAATCTCAGCCCGAATATATTAAGTAAAGTTGGCATGTGTCTAATACTTTTTTGCAAATGTAGGTATAATTTTTTATACATCCAAGTTATATGGATTTTATTTTCTTCTATGTATTCAATAAATGGCGAATTGCAAAAAAACACGAATAAGTTTTGCTGTTATTCAAAAAGTCCGTACATTTTGCACCGCACGTCAGCAATGGCGGCAGACATATTAGGAAGCGCGTACGCTTTATTTCCTGATGGTGAAATTGGACACTTCGCAATTTAGGAATACTTAATCACGAAATGACTTCGTGAAAAAGAAAAGAACGTTACCGCTCTCTTTCGACTGTATTATGTTACATACACAGCTCATGCTGTAGGCAAATACGTCGAAGGTGTGAGCAGATTTTTCTATTCTTTTCAAAATGGGAGTTCAGTTGGCAATAAATGTAAATAGTAAATATCAATTATCGTATCAAGGAAATTCTATCACAGGCGAATTGTCTGATCTTAATCAGAAGGTCAGAGAAGGGGATTTGGATTTCTCTATTCCCGTCGGTCTGTCATACGAATTTTATGGCGTTGTGGTAGATGCCCGCTATAATTTCAGCACAACGAAGTTTATAGATGATGTTGCTACAAGGCATAGTGTATTTCAGTTTACAATAGGTTACAAGTTGTGCATCATTAAAGGAAACCTGTCTGCTTGGGGCATAAATGTGAATACGTTTGATTTTTCCATTCCTATTGGTTTAAGGTTCGAGTTTAGCAATGTGGTGATTGATGCTCGTTACAACATTGGCATTACCAAGATTGAAAAAGATGGCAAGGAACGGAACAGCGTCTTCCAGTTTACCCTTGGCTACAAGTTCAAGCTGAAGTAACTGGTCTGCATACTTTCTTCGACAGAATATTGCCGAAAAAGCCCACCCCAAAGTAGTTTTTCAGGAAAAAACCTACACCACCTACACCAACGGCGTAACAGTGTAAGAAACAAGACGATAGTGGTGTATGCAGGGGTGTATGTGGCCAATTTTTACCTACATCTACCTACACCACCTACACCCTACCTACACCCTTACCTACACCACTTACCGTGCTGATAAAAAGCAGGTTATGCGAAAAGGTGTAGGAGTGTAGGTAAAATTCGCAAAAAAATAGGTTCTGCGTCAATTTGGGTGGTAAAGTTTGTTTGCCAACAAGACTTCTTGTTA
>R20__coassemble_345_pt1 | contig 35718 bp, 41 predicted proteins | sample R20__metabat2_low_PE_030 | metagenome-assembled genome bin R20 | reverse complement strand
ATGAATAGTTTAGTTTAAAGAGGTTTTCAATATAAGGATTTGGGCACAAAGGTACGGAAAAAAGGTCGTGTGTCATCATTTCTTCCCGAAAAAAACGTCTTTACGCCTAAAAAAAAGGAAAAAGGTGCAAAACGGATAAAAATAGTTCATTATTATTATTGAACTTTCGGACGGCTATTTTACAGCACGGTGAGTTTGGATGGACCAAACTCACCGTGGTTATTCAGAGCGAAACCTGAAAAAGGGGGCTATGCTTGATTGTCTGTATTACTTGCGTGTTACGTAAGAACCGTCGCGGGTATCAACCTCCACAAGGTCGCCTTCGTTAATGAAGAGGGGCACGCGGATTTCAACGCCGGTTTCCAATGTGGCTGGCTTGGTGGCATTGGTGGCAGTGTCACCCTTCAGGCCTGGTTCGGTGTAAGTCACCTGAAGCACAACCTTGACAGGGGCTTCAGCTGTGAGGATGGCGCCTGTGGATTCGTCGATAGAAGCCATTACCATGGTTTCGCCTTCCTTGAGGAAGTCACCGCCAGTGATGAGGTCTTTGGAGATGTTTACCTGCTCGTAAGTGTCTGTGTTCATGAACACCAGGTCGTCGCCCTCCTTGTAGAGGAACTGGAACTGCTGGTGAGAAACCTGCACGTCGTCGAGCTTGGCCGATACAATCCATGTGCGTTCCAGTACACGTCCGTCTTCCACATTGCGGAGCTTGGTACGCATCACGGTGTTGCCCTTGCCTGGCTTTACGTGAAGGAAGTCGATAACTACATAAATTTTGCCGTCGTCAAGGCGAAGGCATACGTTTTTCTTGATGTCACCTGCTAAAATAGCCATAAAAAATTCTGTTTTTTGTATTCTTTACTATTTGAAATCGGCTGCAAAGTTACGCGTTTTCATTAAAATGACAAAAAAAGTTGATATAAATCGGCTTTTTATTTTGTCAATTTGTGGAAAAAGGCTGACTTTGCAACCGCTTTTGACGTTCCGCGTTCAGAAAATGACTAAATAAATATATAAAGATTATGAAAAGAACATTCCAGCCTCACAACAGAAAGAGGATTAACAAGCATGGTTTCCGTCTGCGTATGCAGACGAAGAATGGTCGCCGCGTGCTGGCTGCACGCCGCCAGAAGGGTCGCAAAAAGTTGACAGTTTCAAGCGAACACCACGGAAAGTAAATTCATGTACCATTGACCATGTACTATGTACAATTTGGAGGTGTAATGGTTGTGAAAAGAAAAATAGCAGAAGTTTTTACGGACTTCTGCTTTTTTTTGTTTAACTTTGCAGCAAAATAATAAGAACAGATGAATATCAAGGCTTATTTCACGGGAAAATCGGGCATCGTGTTCTGGGTGAACATTGTGCTGATGGGTGTCGTGCTGGTGGGTGTGCCATTGGGGGCATTCTATGCTCTGGACCAGTTTACCTTGCACGGCGAGAAGATTGAAGTGCCGCAGGTGGTAGGTCGTTCTGCCTTTGACGCGACGGAGCAGTTGGAAGCTGCGGGCTTGCGGGTGGAGATAGCTGACTCGATGTATAGTGCCAAGGCCAAGCCAGGGGCTGTGATAGAGCAGACACCGCGTGGCGGCAGTCAGGTGAAGAGTGGCAGAATCATCTACCTGACGATAAACCTGAAGGGCGAACCGATGGTGAAGTTTCCCGACATTGTGCGGAACAGTTCGTTACGCGAGGCTGAGGCTCAGCTGAAAGTGCTGGGATTCAGTCTGACCCCACCAGAACGAGTGGAGGGACAGCCCCGTGATTTTGTGGTGGGGGTTCGTCAAGGGGCACGCGACTTGTATGCAGGTCAGATGGTTTCTCGTGACAGGGCGTTGACCATCTTGGCTGGTGCTGGCGAGAGCGATTCACTGGAAATGGATACGTTGTACAACGTGGAGCCGGAAAGTGCGGCTGACTTTGACATGGATTTCTAAGGGGCACAGAGAGCGCGGAGAAGACAGAGGACACAGAGAAGAAGGGAAGAAAGGTATGGATGACCGGGAACTGACATGGGAAGGACAGCTTGAGCAGACAGCAAAGGGCGGACAGGGCGAGGAACTGGAGCTGGATGAGCAGGGCGGACTGTATGAGCATCACCGCTTTGTGTGCGACAAGAACCAGACGCTGCTGCGGGTGGACAAGTATCTGCTGCTTCAGATGGCGAACACCAGCCGCAACCGTGTGCAGAAGGCTGCCGATGCAGGATTCATCCATGTGAACGGACAGCCCGTGAAGCGGTCGTACAAGGTGAAACCGGGCGACGTGATTCAGGTGATGCTGGACCGTCCGCATTACGACAACAAGATTTCGCCCGAAGAGATTCCGCTCAACATCGTGTATGAGGATGCCGACCTGATGGTGGTGAACAAGCCTGCCGGACTGGTGGTGCATCCGGGATTCGGCAACTGGCGCGGTACGCTGCTCAATGCCTTGGCCTGGCACTTCAAGGACACGCCGGAGTATGACATCAACAATCCCGAAATCGGCCTGGTTCACCGCATCGACAAAGATACCAGCGGACTGATTGTCATAGCAAAGACGGCAGAGGCGAAGACGAGTCTGGGCCTGCAGTTCTTCAACAAGACCACGCAGCGGGAGTACAACGCCTTAGTGTGGGGCAATTTTCAGGAAGACGTGGGCCGCATTGAGGGCAACATCGGACGTGACCCGAAGGACCGGATGCGCATGGCTGTATTTCCCCCCGACTCAGAACGAGGCAAGCACGCCGTTACACATTATTATATATTAGAACGGTTCGGCTACACCACGCTGGTGAAATGTGTATTGGAAACAGGACGCACCCACCAGATTCGTGCACACATGCGCCACATCGGCCATCCGCTGTTTGCCGACGAGCGTTACGGCGGCGACCTGGTACTGAAAGGTGTGCCCACGGCCAAGTACAAGCAGTTCATTGACAACTGTTTCAAACTCTGTCCCCGGCAGGTGCTCCACGCCAAGACACTGGGCTTTGTGCACCCACGCACCGGCCAGGAAATGATGTTCGACTCGGATTTGCCCGAAGACATCAGCGCCCTCCTGACAAAGTGGCGCGGCTTTAGCCAAACTGACTCACTATAGAAATCAACCGTACCCTATATATCTCTACACAAATTTTAGTATGGCAAAGAAAAAATCACCATTTGAAGTGCTTGACAAGGCGTATCTTCACACACAGCCTCAAGAAGAAGCCTTGACTCAGTTTACCAATGCCTTACTGGAACTGCTTGGAAAGCTGAGAGTTGATGACAAGGAAGACCCTAACAAAACCTTGTTCGTCAATTTTCTGCGCGATGCTTTTTATGGGGCAGAGTACATCATTACTCCGTCTAACAACAATATAGACTTTTCCATTTCGTTGCAGGAAGAACGAGACGAACCTTTCGTGTTGGCCGAGGCTAAACGTTTTGGTACTGACGAAATGATTGACGATGAGCATATAAACCGTAAAGCATTACGGCAACTTGTACTCTATTACCTGCGTGAGGAAAGCAAGCAGAACCGTAACATCAGACACCTCATCGTAACAGATTATCAGAAGATTTATCTGTTTGACAAGATGAACTTCCTGAAACTCTTTTATGAAGACAAGACTTTTAGGAAAAAGGTGTTAGATTGTGATGTTCAGGGCTACCGCACAGGAACCATCTACGATGAGGCTATCAAACAGAAAATTGCAGAGGTGGAAGCACGTATCGAATACACTTGTGTAGATATAAGCAAGATTAAAAGAGAATTACCTGCTGGGGATACAGCCAACACGACCACCTTTGGCCTGATGGCTTATAAGCAGAGCCGTGAGGTGCGGTATCTATTTAAGCTCTTATCCGAAATCCATCTGCGCAAGTTGCCTTTCCAGGCAGACCACAACACTTTGAACACGGACTTCTACAACGAACTGTTGTATATCATGGGTGTAGTAGAACGCATCAAGAAGGGCACAGCCTACATACAGCGTATAGAAGAATCTGAACGAGAGCCGAACTCCCTGCTGGAACAGGCTATACGCCAGATAGAAGATCACCAGCCCGAACTCACGGAGGAAGAGACTTACGACGAAGCTCTGGGGCTGGTCATCACTTGGGTAAATAGGCTTTTATTTCTCAAGTTGCTTGAAGCACAGTTGCTGCGTGGCAACATGATAGAACAGAAGTTTTTGACATCAGCCAATATCCGGAGCTTTAACGAATTGCAGTATCTTTTTGTGCGCATACTGGGCAGGGCTGAAGATGAACGGACAGATGTGATAGACGCAGAACACCCCGATGTGCTGAAGCTTTGGGCTAAAAAATATAAAAACGTTCCATATCTGAATAGTTCGCTGTTTGACGTGACCGACCAAGAGAGCCGCTTGGTTGCGATAGATTGTCTGATGAATGGCATGGTGAGCAACGTGTATAAGAAAACAAAACTCCGCAACCATGGCAAAAAAGCTGATGGGACTGTCCGAAAGATTCTTGACTACATTCTGGATTTTCTTGACATTTACGATTTCGGAGCCGATGCTTCAGTGAACGTGGAACTGCACACAAAGCAGAGCCAGAAACCCATTATCAATGCAGCAGTATTGGGACTCATTTTCGAGAAAATCAATGGTTATAAGGATGGTGCATTCTATACTCCTTCTTACATTTCGGGCTTTGTGTGCAGAGAAGTGCTGTATCCCACTGCGCTGAAGAAACTGAATGAGCATCTTGACACGGCATACGCGAACATTGAAGATGTGATACAGCGCGAAGACTTCACGGATCCTGTACGCAGGATGAAAGCAAACGAAGCTATCAATTCGCTGACCATCTGCGACCCTGCCGTGGGCAGTGGACATTTTCTTGTCACTATGCTAAACGAGCTGATTTGCCTGAAATATGACCTTGGCATCCTGCAAGACTGCGAGCAACACCGCAGACTCACAGCCTATCGCATTAATGTGGAGAATGACGAACTGGCAATTGTTGATGGAGAGGGAGACTACTTTGTATATGACCCCAAGAATGAAGATAGCCGGAAATTGCAGAAAACGCTCTTTGCCGAAAAACAGGCCCTTATTCAGAATTGTCTTTTTGGCGTGGATCTCAACCACAAAAGTGTAGAAATCTGCCGACTGCGCCTGTGGATAGAGTTGTTGAAGAACCTCTACAGGGAGGACAAACACTACTGCACGCTGCCTAACATAGACATGAAGATCAAGTGTGGAAACTCGCTGCTGGCAAAAGAGCGGGTCGCAATAGGTGGCAATGCCTTCAAGTCGCAGTTTGACAGAAAGACTACAGAGCTTGTACGCATATACAGGGAATACGTAGAAGAATATAAATATCAGACTGATAAAAAACGAAAAGCGGAACTGCTCATCAAGATGAAGCAGACAAAAGAGTGTTATTATGTATCCAATTCTGCAAATTTGTTTGGTGACAAAAAGCCCAAGCAGACAACGATTGACATAGCATACGACAGCCGCTTCGAATGGATGGTGGAATTTCCGGAAGTCTTAGATGCAGAAGGCAACTTCCTTGGCTTTGATGCCGTCATCGGCAACCCTCCCTACATTTCTATCAAGGCCACAGGCCTGTCGGTAGTGTACGGTCAGGAGCTGAAACAGAACAAAACCAGCCAAAAAAAGAAGCTGTATGCCACATTCAATCCCGACGGTGACATCTACGCTCTATTCTACGAACTGGGCTACAAACTGCTGAAGCCGGATGGCGTGTTGGCATTTATCACTTCGAGAAAATGGATGCGGAACCAGTCATGTGAGGAACTGCGCAGCTTCCTTAGTCAGCGGATGAATCCGCAGACTCTGGTTGACCTCCGAAGGCTGCAACTGTTCCACAACGCCACCGTCGAGACCTGCATTCTGATTCTTACAAAAGGAGAAAACCTCCACCATACGCTCTGCGTAGAGACCAACAAAGAAGACGAAAAAGCAGTAAAGGAAGACCTTACAGCTTTTGCAAAAGAAGAAAAACGCATCACAGTGCACGATTTCTCCACATCAGACAATTGGGTACTGGCCACACCTTTTGAATACGACATGAAACGACAGATGGAGGCGGGATGTAGTCTGCTGAAGGATTGTGGAATAAAAGTGACATCTGGTATTAAGACGGGGAACAACAATATCTTTATACTTAATTCTTCCGAGGCTAAAGATGCTATTCTCAACAGATGCACATCTGAAGAAGAACGAAGAATGACCGAAGAACTTCTGCAACCACTGCTACGCGGTGAAGACATCAGCCGATACGCCACAAATTGGTCAGACCTATGGCTGGTGAACACCCATAATGGTATGGAGGGAAAATTCGAAGCAGTAGATATAGAAAAACTTCCCACATTAAAAAGCTATCTTGATGAATATTACGACAAGATTTCAGCACGTGGTGACCAAGGCGACACCCCCTACAACTTACGCAACTGCGCCTATCTTGAAGACTTGTCCAAGCCTATGATTGTTTGGGGTGAGTTGTCAGATAAAGCAAAGTTTGCTTTGCAGCAAGGTTGTGTTCCATTGAATACCGTCTTTTTCATGACAGGCGAACATTTGGAGGAAATACTTGCCGTGCTCAATTCAAAAGCCGTCTTGTGGTATTTCCATACGTTCAAGTGCTCATATTCCGGGCAGGGAACAGCACGATGGCTGAAATATACGGTAGAGGAGATTCCTGTCATGCAAACTTTTCCCAACGAATTAAAAGAAAAGGTGAAACAGCGAATGCAAAAGGAGCAGGAAAATGAAGGTGAAGAAGCAAAAGAACGATTAGATGCAGAAATTGATGAAATCATATACGAAGCGTATGGTTTCAATCCAGAACAAAAGGCGTATTTGCGCCAATGGACAATTTAAGAAAGACATAACAATAAATACAGACAATAAGCATGAAAAAAATCATTGCAATCATAGCAGGCGGCGATTCTTCGGAACATGACGTTTCGATGCGTTCGGCTGCTGGCATTGGTTCGTGGATTGACCGCGAAAAGTTTGAAGTTTATACCATTGAGACCCGTGGCACAGAGTGGCTGGCTCATCTGCCCAGCGGAAAGCTGTCGCCCGTGTATCTGCACAATTTTTCATTCAAGGACGATTGGGGCAAGGACATCAAGCCCGATTTTGCCTACATCACCATCCACGGCACACCAGGCGAGAACGGCATCTTGCAGGGCTATTTCGATTTACTGAGAATTCCCTATTCCACCTGCTCGCTCTTGGTGGCAGCCATGACCTTCGACAAGTTCACCCTGAACCAGTACCTGAAAGGCTTTGGCGTGAAGGTGGCAGAAGAAGTGCTTGTCCGCAAAAACATGGAAGTGAAAGCCGAAGACATTGCAGAAAAGGTTGGTCTGCCCTGCTTCGTGAAGCCCAATGCCGGCGGCAGCAGCTTTGGCGTGACGAAGTGCAAGACGGTGGAAGACATACCTGCTGCCATTGAAAAGGCTCGCGAGGAAAGTGACGATGTGCTGATTGAAAGCCTGATGACCGGCATTGAAATAGCCAACGGAGTCTATAAGACGAAAAACGGCGGCGGTCAGGTGCTGCCCATCACGGAGGTTGTGCCCAAGACAGAATTTTTCGATTACGATGCCAAATATAACGGTATGGTCGAGGAAATCACGCCAGCCCGCCTTTCCGAGGAAACCACGAAACGTGTACAGGCACTGACATCAGCCATTTACGACATACTGGGTGCCAGCGGCATCATGCGTGTAGATTACATCATCTCAAAGAACGAAGCTGGAGACGATGTCATCAACCTGCTCGAAATCAATGCAACGCCAGGCATGACACAGACGAGCTTCATTCCACAGCAAGTGCGAGCCGCCGGGCTGAACATGACAGACGTATTGACAGAGGTTATTGAAGACAAACTCAATGGTTAGTTAAACTCAAAAACTTACTCCATCTATGCACTTGTCCGATTTTGATGACATTCGTCCGTTTGCTAAGGGCGAGATGAAAGAGGCATTCCATTCCATGCTGAACGACCGCCAGTTTAGCCGCATCCTGAAGGGCATGGTGCCCTGGGTGCCAGTAGGTCTGCGCAACAGCTTGCTTAAGATGATGTTCATCGGCATCCAAACACCACAAGACTTCCAAATCCGCTACATGAAATGGGTGGTGAAGTACTGTCTGCGGAAATGCGCCACAGGCTGGACGTACCACTTCGACGAAAGCCTGAAAAAAGACGGCTCTTACACATTCATGAGCAACCACCGCGACATCGTGCTCGACTCCGCCATTCTTGACGTGATGCTACACGATGCCGGCTTTGCCAAGACCGTGGAGATTGCCATTGGCAACAACCTGCTGATTTATCCGTGGATCAAGACGCTGGTCAGGATGAACAAGGCATTCATCGTGAATCGCGGGCTTTCGCCGAAAGAGACACTACGCAGCTCTATCCACATGAGCCAGTACATGCACTTTGCCATCAACGAGAAACACGAGAACATCTGGATTGCACAGCGTGAAGGACGTGCCAAGGACTCCAACGACCTGACGCAGGAAAGCGTGCTGAAGATGCTGGTGCTGGGTGGCCCGCAGGAGGGCAAGACAACAACAGACATTGTGCTGAACATCAGGGACATGAACATCGTGCCGCTTGCCATTTCCGTGGAGTACGACCCTTGCGACTACCTGAAGGCACAGGAGTTTCAGCAGAAGCGTGACATTCCCGGCTGGAAAAAGAGCAAGCAGGACGACCTTGAAAACATGAAGATTGGCATTTGGGGCAAGAAAGGCCACATCCATTACGAGACCGCGCCGTGCATCAATGATTGGCTGGACACGCTTGACACAGAGGCTATTCCGAAAACAGACATCTACCGAATCATTGCCGAACACATTGACCACGAAATCCATCGTAACTACCGCATTTATCTGGCCAACAAGGCAGCCTTGGCGGAACTGAACGGAGCACCTGTGGATGCACCCGAATTTGAGAAGTACCTGGACGACAAGATTGCCAAGGTGAAGGTTGACAATCCTGACATTCCTTTCCTTCGGGAGCGTATGCTCACCATGTATGCCAATCCGTTACGTAATTTTAACAAGGCAAATGGATAATACTTTATGGGAAGATTAGGCCTGATATCATTGTATATAATGTGTGTGGGATGCATCCTGTCGTGTAGCAAACAGACGGATGTGCCTAACTTGGTGACAGAAATGTGTGATGTATCCATCAATTCGAGTGGTATTGCGACGAAGGCCGTATTGGATAATGGCGTGGTCTTGGATATAGCCAGCCAAGGGTTGACCTCAAATGTGAGTGACACGACTGTGCGCAGTGTGTTGACATACGCGTGGGTGGATGGCGTGCCCTGTGTTTATGACAATATTCCTGCTATCTGTATGCGCCCGGCGTCAGCGGAGAGTTTTGAAACTTGTCCTCACGACCCAGTGAAGTTGGTGAGTGTATGGCAAATGGGACGTTACATCAATCTGGTGATAGGGGAAATGACCACGGGAAATGGTACGCATGAGTATGCCTTCTGTATGGATTCTTTGAAGGATGGGGTGCTCTATACTTCTTTTCTGCATCGCCAGCCGGCAACGGATGCTGGTTCGTTTACACAAAAACGATACACTTCCATGCCTGTCTGTGGAAACGGCGTGGAAGCGTATGATTCTGTTTGTCTGTCAATCTGCACCTATGATGGTGTGAGGAAGTTTGTCTGTGCATCAGCAGCCTTTTAGATTCTTGGTGGCTGTTTGTTGCATTTTCAACGCATCTTTCTCCCGTATTTCTACATGGCGGATTTTGCCTGAATGTGTCTTGGGCAATTCGTCAACAAATTCTATGACTCGCGGATATTTGTAGGGAGCCGTGATGGTTTTCACATGGTGCTGCAGCTCCTTGATGAGCGCCTCGCCGGCTTTGTCTTTCCACTCTTGTCCCAGCACAATGGTTGCTTTGACTATCTGGCCTCGAATCTCGTCGGGAACACCTGTAATGGCACATTCCACGACAGCGGGATGGGTCATCAAGGCACTTTCTACCTCAAACGGTCCAATGCGGTAGCCCGAACTCTTGATGACATCATCGGCACGACCTACGTACCAATAATAACCATCTTCATCGAAGTAGGCCACGTCGCCCGTAAAATAGAAATCGTCGTGCCAAGCCTGATAAGTCAGTTCCGGGTCGCGGTAATACTCGCAGAATAGTCCTATTGGCTTGCCGGCTCTTGTGCATACGGCAATTTGGCCATGTTCTCCGGGTGTTGTGACGATTGTGCCGTCAGCTTTGACGAGCTTGACATCGTACTGAGGCATGGGAACTCCCATGGAACCTGGCTTTGTGGGGATCCAAGGCAGGGTGGCAAGCAGACAGGTGGTTTCTGTCTGGCCAAAGCCTTCCTTGATTTGTAGTCCTGTGATTTCCTGGAATTTCTGATAGACAGAAGCGTTGAGAGCTTCACCGGCTGTCGTTGCATATTGCAGGGAAGAGAGGTCATATCTGCTGAGGTCTTCACGAATCATGAAACGGTAGATGGTTGGCGGTGCACAGAAACTGGTGATTTTGTATTGCTCAATCTTCTGTAGGATGTCTGCTGGGGTAAACTTTTCATGGTCGTACACAAACAAGGTGGCACCCACAATCCATTGCCCATAGAGTTTGCCCCATGCACATTTCCCCCAGCCAGAATCGGAAACAGTCAGATGCAGGGCATTGGGTTTCAGGTTGTGCCAATAGGCGGCTGTGCCGATATGTCCAATGGCGTAAGTCTGGTCGTGCAGTACCATTTTGGGCTGTCCGCTCGTGCCGCTGGTAAAGTACATCAGCAGCGGGTCGGTAGCTTTATTATGTTGCAATGGACGAATATAGGGCTGGGCATTCTCCACACCGGCATTGAAATCGTCCCACCCTTCAGGTATATTGGGGCCGATACTGATGCGGTGTGACAAGGCTGGCCATTCATCGTAAGCGTCGTTGACGTGTTGCAGAATCTCATCGTCGCCACAGCATATAATGTTCTTGATGTCAGCACATTTCAAACGATAGACAATGTCTTTTTTTGTCAGCAGGAAACTGGCAGGGATGGCAACGGCTCCAATCTTATGAAGTGCCAGCATGGTAATCCAGAATTGGTAACGGCGTTTTAATATCAGCAGAATCATGTCGCCCTTGCTGATACCCAGAGACGTTAAGTAGCCCGCCGCCTTATCCGACTCTCTCTTCAAATCTCCAAAAGTGAAGCGCTTTTCCTGCCCCAGGTCATTAGTCCAAATCATGGCAAGACGGTCTGGTGCCGTGTTTGCCCATTCGTCCATGACATCATAGGCAAAATTAAAATCTTCGGGCACAATCAGACAAAAGTTCTGGTTGAAGTCTTCTATCGAAGTGAAGGTTGTCTGTTTTAGAAATCTGTCTAACATATATAAACGATGGCGTGTGATGTCCTTTTTGTCTTTCTTTATAGTCTATTATGCAATGTGAAAAATTGCACACAAGCAAATAGCAATCTTCAAAACTGTGCCAAAATTACCAACATCTATCAACTACGGCAAATAAAAAACTGCTTATTTTTAGCTTGCTACACACAAAATGGCTGAATGTGCAGAAAACGACATAAAAAAATGCACACCCGATTTTTGGGTGCGCAAGTGAATGTTTGTTAATGGATGCAATGGCTATTACTTTAATCCTGCTTTCAAACTGCGAATGACGGCAGAATTAAAGCCTGCATGGTCAAGTTCGTTCAGGCCCTTGATGGTTACGCCGCCGGGAGTGGTCACCTTGTCGATGGCTTCCTCGGGATGCCAGCCTGTGGCCTTCAGCAGCGAGACTGCACCCTGCATGGTCTGTAAGGCGATTTGTTTGGCCTGGGCGGGATAGAACCCCATTTCGCAGCCGCCTTCCATTTGTGCACGGATGTAACGCATAACGTAGGCAATGCCACAACTGGCCATCATCATGCCCGGGCCAATCAGATTTTCTGTCACCACCAGTGTGTCGCCGTCAATGGCATAAAGGGCTTCCACCGTCTTGAGGCTATCGTCTGTTGCTGCTTCCCCCTTGGCAATGAAACTCATGCTTGCACCGAACTCTGCGGCGATATTCGGGATGACGTAGAAGTATTGTCCCTGCTGGCCTATTTCTTCGGCCAGCATGGTGGTCGTGAAGTTGGCTGCATCACTGATGATAATTTGTTTCTGCAAATCCAGTACGGGCTTAATCTCGGCAAGGACGAGTTTCATAAGCCAGGGTTTCACCACCAGCACAATGATGTCGGCCCCTTTTACGGCCTCCACATTGTCTGTCGTTGTATGGATGTCAGAATAATCTTGTTTAAATAGAGCAAGCAGAGTCTCATTCTTGTCTGCTATAGTGATAGATTCCAGTTTTTTGCTTTTTGCCCATCCTTTGATGAGTGCGCCGCCCATATTGCCAGCACCGATGACTGTAAGTTTCATAATTTTGAATGTTCGTTGGTTTAGGGTTGCAAAGTTAGCAAAAACTCAATAAATGAGCAATATTCTCTGCTTTTATGCGTTTAAAATGGAAGAAAAACTGTATTTTTGCAGCATGAAATGTGCACATTATTATATAATATATGCAGTAGCGATATGTTTTCTTATGTTTTCACCTTCGTTGTATGCACAAAAGCGGAAGGTGATGAATCGCCCATATATTGACCAACGTCGCTTTCACTATGGTTTCCTTGCAGGTGTACATTTGCAGGATTTGGAACTGACGCAGAACGGCTACAGGGACGAGGCCGGCAACCAGTGGTTTGCCGAAACGCCCAACTATGAGCCAGGCTTTTCGGTGGGCATACTTGGTGAACTGTACCTGACGAAGCATCTGGGTTTACGTGTGATACCCACCATGCATTTCGGAACGAAAAATGTCACGTTCCAGAATCAGCTGACAGGTGAACGCCAATACCAATCAATCAAATCGACATATATCTCTGTGCCTGTCGATGTGAAGTTCGCAGCAGAGCGTTTCAATAATTATCGTCCTTATGCGATGGTGGGTTTGAATCCGATGCTTGATTTGACGGTGAAGAAGCAGAAGCAGCTGCTCCTCGGCAAGTTTGACTGCTACTTGGAGGCAGGCTTTGGCTGCGACTTCTATTCCCCCTGGTTTAAGTTTATTCCGGAAATAAAGTTCTGCTACGGGTTGGCAAATATCATACGGAAGAATCGTGACGATATTACCGACCCCTCACAGCTTATCTTCACCGAAGGCATAGACCGGGGCAAGAGCAAAATGATTGTCATTACATTTTACTTTGAATAACGGCCATGAGATATTCCATTATCATTCCTGTATATAATCGTCCAGACGAAGTGGATGAACTGCTCGAGAGCCTTTGCCATCAGACCGTGAAGGACTTCGAGGTCATCATCGTGGAAGATGGTTCCACGTTGCCTTGCAGGGAAGTGACAGAAAAGTACGCGGATGCACTGGACATCAAATATTTCCAGAAACCCAATGGCGGGCCAGGGCTTGCCCGGAACTATGGCGTGGAGCGTGCTGGGGGTGACTATGTACTGATTCTGGACAGTGACTGTGTGATACCGTCTGCCTATTTGGCCGAAATAGATTCCGAACTTGAAAGCAACCCTTGCGATGCGTTTGGAGGTCCCGATGCAGCCCATGAGTCATTCACTCCGATACAGAAAGCCATCAGCTACTCCATGACGTCATTCTTTACCACAGGCGGCATCCGTGGCGGTAAAAAGAAACTGGACAAGTTTTTCCCGCGTTCATTCAATATGGGGATGCGCCGCAGTGTCTATAACAGTCTGGGAGGTTTTGCCCGAATGCGGTTCGGAGAGGACATCGATTTCAGCTACCGCATTGTGGAAGCCCGGTATAGTTGCCGATTGTTCCCCGAGGCATGGGTTTGGCATAAGCGGCGCACAGACTTCGACAAGTTCTTCAAACAGGTTTTCAACTCCGGCATTGCACGCATCAACCTGGAGAAACGGCATCCCGGCACCATGAAACTGGTACACATGCTGCCAATGGTTTTCACTGTGGGTGTCATCGGCCTGTTGGTGGCAGCTGTCGTACTGAAATTTGTCTTGCCCGACACGGCTTGGTTTGTCTTGCCTTTGATTCCCATGCTGCTTTACATCTTGCTGATATTCTGTGATGCTTCAATACAAAACAAGAATGCGCTGATAGGCTACTACGCTGTCATCGCAGCCTTTGTTCAACTGATGGGCTACGGTTTCGGCTTCCTGAAAGCCTGGTGGCTTCGTTGTGTCCTGGGCAAGGACGAATTTACGGCATTTGAAAAGAATTTCTATGATTAACAGAAACTTCAACCCCTTCAACGATGTGGTGATGGAATCGCCGAAGCGACATGCCACCATCAAGGATATGCAGGCAGATGAACGTCCACGTGAAAAACTGCTTGCCAAGGGCGTAGAGGCACTTACTGTGCCCGAATTGCTGGCTGTCATCATCGGAGGCGGCAATACGGAGCAGACGGCTGTAGAGCTAATGCAGACTGTGATGCGTGATTGCGAAAACAGTTTGATATGCCTTAGCCGCATGACCGTGGAGGACCTGATGCAGTATAAGGGCATTGGCGAGGCCAGGGCCCTCGGCATTGTGGCTGCAGCGGAAATCGGTCGCCGCCGTTCAGAGGAGAAAATGACCGACATCGCCAAACTCGTTGGTGGACAGGATATTCACCGGTTTATGATGCCCAAAATTCAAGACCTTGATCATGAAGAGAGCTGGGTTTTGCTGCTGAATAATAGTATGAGGCTCATCAAGTGCGTTCATTTAAGTCGTGGCGGACTGTCTGAAACGCTGATAGACCCCCGGCAGGTGATGAAGTGTGCCCTCTTGGCCAGTGCCACGTGCTTCGTGCTGGTGCACAATCATCCAAGCGGGAATGCCTCTCCCAGCCGTGCAGATCAGGAACTGACGGCGCGCATGAATAAAGCGGCGGCAACGCTGAATATCCGTATGGTGGACCATATCATCGTGACCGATGGCGACTACTATAGCTTTGCTGAAAACGGGCGAATTTAAAACCTATGTACAATTCAATTAAAAGGTGTAAGACAATGACAAAAGAACAGATAGAAGACAAGGTGATAGAAATGCTCAAGACAGTGTTCGACCCGGAAATCCCCGTGAACGTCTATGATTTGGGCATGATTTACAAAATAGATGTAGTGGACGCGGCTGAGCCAGAAGGGGAAGATTCGTTTGACCTGAACATCGACATGACTTTTACGGCTCCTAATTGCCCTGCGGCTGATTTCATCCTTGAGGACATCAACCAGAAGCTCACTACCATTCATGGCGTGAAGTCTGTCAATGTAGAGGTTGTCTTTGAACCAGAATGGAACAAGGACATGATGAGTGAAGAGGCAAAACTTGATTTGGGATTTATGTAATGTAGTATGAAACAAATCTATTTCATATCCGATGCCCACCTTGGTTCGCTGGCCCTGAAGCATAGTCGCACCCAGGAACGCCGTCTGGTCAACTTTCTCGACCAGATAAAGGACAAGGCAGAGGCCATCTACCTGCTGGGCGACATGTTCGATTTCTGGTTTGAATACAAGGAAGTTGTCCCCCGAGGCCACACGCGTTTCTTGGGCAAATTGTCCGACCTGACGGACAGCGGCGTGGAGGTGCACTATTTCTGCGGCAATCACGACCTTTGGATGTGCGATTACCTCAGCCAAGAGTGCGGGGTCATCATTCACCGCCATGCCGAGACGCTCGACCTGAACAGCAAGATTTTCTACCTTGCACACGGCGATGGCCTGGACTACCGTGACCGCAACTGGAAGACCAGATTACTGTTTTGGGGCTTTCATAGCAAAGTTTTGCGTCGGCTCGCCTCAATGCTTCCCCCCGACAGCTTTATCCGCTTTGGCCGCAATTGGGCCAAGCATTCTCGCCTGAAACGTATCAAGGACGACGTTCCCCAGTTTCAGGGAGACGTCAGAAACCTTGTCGGCTACGAGAGTTTCGACTTCGAGGAGGAACCCTATCAGGGCGAAGACAAGGAAGGCCTTGTGCTCTATGCCAAGGACTACCTGAAGACGCACCCCACCATCAATTACTTTATTTTTGGTCATCGCCACATCGACCTCGACCTCATGCTTACCCGCGACTGCCGCATGGTCATCCTGGGCGAGTGGATGTCACTCTTCACCTACGCCGTCTGGGATGGCGAGCATCTCTTTGTGGATAATTTCGTGGAGGGTGAAACCCGGCTGTAAACGACTTCCTTTTAACTCCCTTTCTGTTTCCATTACTCAACTTGCGAAGGTTGAGTAATCTTTATTATTGCAGCGGTGTCAGCGGATAGATAATGTTCACAATGAAGATATTGGCCGCGAGGATGATGAGGTTCATCAGCAAACCGATGCGCATGAAGTCACTGAAGCGGTAGCCACCGGGGCCATAAACCAGCATGTGGGTGGGCGAGCCGATGGGCGTGGCGAAGCTGCTGCTGACGCTTATCATCAAGGCGATGAGGAAGGGGAATGGCTCAAAGCACAGCTTCTCGGCAGCATGGTACATGATGGGGAAGAACATGGCGCCTGCTGCAGTGTTCGAGATGAACTCGGTGGCGAAGGTGCCGACAAAGCACACGGCAGTCATCACCACAATCGGGTTGGTGCCGCACACGTCAAGGATGCCGTTGGCAAGCCATTCGGCGATGCCCGTCTTCTGGATGGCGAGGCCGAGGACAGCACTGCCGGCAAAAATCATGAGGATATCCCAGTTGATGGCCCGCATGGCCTGCTCCATGTTGCAGCAACGGCAGATGAGCATGGCGGCAGCAGCCAGGAAGGCGCACTGCAGCAGCGGCATGACGCCCAAGGCCGAGAGCACCACCATCGTAATCATGATGAGGGTGGAGAGAATCGTGCCGTAGCCGAAGTTGGGCACATCGTCGGAGTCGAAGAAGTAAAGGTCTCTCTTCAGAGAATCTGTGTTGACGTTGAAATGCTTCGGACAGACGAACAGCAGAGTATCGCCCACCTGCAGCTTCACACTACGCGGTGCCTGATTGATGCGTTCTCCGCTTCGGGCAACAGCCGCCAGCATCATGTTATTGTCCTTCTCGAAAGAACTGCCGCCGATGGTTCTTCCTATCAGACTGCTGCCGATGTTGACGTATGCCGTGCGCAATTTGCTATAATTATCCAGATCCTTTATGGAAAAGACATGGTGGTCGGCACTCACCAACTGGTGAGTATATGCCACCTCAATCAAATCGTCTATCTGTCCGGCATAGACCAGATGGTCGCCGCCCATGAGGGGCTCGTCCTCCGTGATGGGCAATGGGGTATCGTCGAAGTGATGCATCTCTATCAGGCTGCCGCCTTTGACATGGAAGAGGCCTGCCTCGCCCAGCGTCTGGCCGATATGGGGGTTGTCTGACGGAACCTGCAATTCCACGGTGTAGTCGCCCGTCGATTCGAAGGCACTCTCAGGAGCCTTGCGGTCCGGCAGCAGACGGCGCATGGCGATGACCGACAGCACACCGACAGCCAAGCAGAACAGTCCGGGGACGGTCGTGGCCAGAATGTTCATGGCCCGTCCCGTCTGCTCCTCGTAAAGTCCGCTGATGATTAGGTTCGGCGGGGTACCGATGAGGGTACATACGCCGCCCATACCCGAAGCATAGCTCAGGGGAATCAGCAGTTTCGAGGGCGATATGTTCAGTTTCTTCGACCATATCTTGACGATATTCACGAAGAGAGCCACCACCGTCGTGTTGCTCAGGAATGAGCTCAGCACAGCTACGGGCATCATCAGCCGCATCACCGCCTTTGAGTAACTGTCGGGCGTGCCGAGCAGATACCTCACGATACATTGCAGCACGCCGGTATGCATCAGGCCCGCCACAACCACAAACAGCACCCCGACGGTGATGACCGATGTGCTGCTAAAGCCCGAGAAGGCTTCCTTTGCATCGAGAACGCCCGTGACAAAGAGCACGCCGATGGCACCGAGGAAGACAATATCGCTACGCCACTTGGTGAACAGCAGAATAGAGAACATCCCCAACACTGTCACGATGGTTATCCAAGCATCGATACTAAAACCTAAAAATTCAAATGTTTCCATAAGTTATTGTTTCAACAAATGTCTTTGCGATTGCAAAGTTACGAAATATCTCCCACATACGGTGTACATGGGAGATATTTTGTGAGATTTTGAATCAGATTTTTTTTAGATTTTGAGGCCGACAGGCCGACCCGTTATTCACTCCGGCGTCACGGGCGTGACTTCCGGCGTCACGGGCGTGACGGGCGTCGAGCCGTCCATCTCCACGAGGCTGTACTCCTTCTTCGCGTCCACCGCGTCGGTCGGGCGGACAGCCGCGCCGTTCAAGGCGAGGAACAGGCCGCCGACCTTCTTCGCCTTCGCAGCCAGCGAGACAATGCAGTCGGTGGAGGGGGCGATGGCGAAAGATTTCTCGTTCGCGGCGACGATGTCGGCCCACTTCGCCAGTTCGGGCACCGAGTAGCGGTGGTTGCCGACGATGTCCGACGTGACCAGCACGGTGGGAAGTTTGCGAGACTGCGCCATCTGCTCCTCAATCTTCTTGTAGTCGGCGTTCAGGTACTGCGCCAGTTGCTCCAGCGCGGCGTCGCCCGAGATGACGAGCAGCGCATTGGTCAGCTCCACGAAGTCGGCAAACACGGCGTCCATCGCCTCGCGCGCGGCCTTCAGTTCGCCCTGCACGCGGGCGGCGCTCTCCTCGTTGCGCTCGTTCATCAGTTGGATAATCTCCTGCGTCAGCGTGCCGAAGCGCTGGTTCACCGTCGTCAGACCCATCGCCTGCAGGTCGGCCACGAGCGCTGCCTCGCCGAAGCGCTGCTCGATGTTCGTAATCTTCTCGTTCTCGGCCACCAGCGCCTCCGACGTGCGGAAGTCGATGTCGCGGAACACCTGCCAGACGCGCCTTCCGTGGATGGCCATCGTCTCGTCCGGCAGGCGGGCCCACTGTTTCGACACCTGCTCCAAGACCTGCCCATAGATGTCGCGCTCATCGTCCTTCTCCGCGATGGTCTTCGACGAGAAGTTCATCAGCGACCGCTGGTACGCCTCGTCCAGCGTCGTGAACGCCGTGTGGAACGCCGTCCTTGAGGCAATCCACTGCTGGTTCGCCGACTCCACCTCCGCGTTCCTCTGGTCGGTGGTGCGCATCGCGCCGATGAAAAAGGCGTTGGGCGCCTTGGCCCATCCTTCCTTCAAAATTCTTGTTTTTGCCATAAGCAATAGTTTTTAGTTCTACAAAAAATTTATTTTCTCCATGTTTGCGTGCGTCGCCGAGTCCGAAAATTTTTTTTTCCGCGTCGCCACCCGCTTCTCCTCGCCGAAAAATTTTCAAAACCACGTCGCGACCCGCTTCTACTCGCAGAAATTTTTTCAAAAGTGCGTCGCGACCCGCTTCTACTCGATGTTTTCTTTTGAAAAGTACCTCGCGACCCGCTTCTACTCGTAGATCTTTTTTGAAAAGTGCATCGCGACCCGCCTCTTCTCCTACTTTTGAAAACTTTTCACCGTCGCGACCCGCGTCTGCGTGCCGTTCTGAAAATTTTTCAGCGTCGCGCCGCCCGGCGGAGGGCGGGAGTCTTTATGGATAGACTTTTCGTTCATATTCACTTCATATTTGTTACTTGATGTATGCCCCGCGATTCATCACTGCCAGATGCTGCTTGTGGGCTGCCCTTTGGCATCGAAGACGAAGAGGAACTTCACGAGGCCGTCGGCATGGCGTTCGAGCCACTCCGAAACCTTCTCACCTTTCATGTCGAGGGAAGTGCTGGTGCCGTGGCTCACAATGTCGCTCACCACCTTGTCCGTCGCACTCACGGCATAGCCCATGTAGTTGTAGCCGTAGGCAACGCTGACCTTCTCCTGGGTGCTGACATCGACGCCGGACTTCAACTGGGCTTTTAGGCGTGCGCCGAGGGTGGCGGGCAGTTTGGCCGACACTTTCTTCGTCCAGGTCTTTTGCGTCATTGGCTCCGTCTGCACTTTGCCGGCGGCATCGTAATATTCGACGGTCAGGTCGAACGTGGCCAGCATCGCGTCGCTCGTTTCCAGGCTGTAGTCCATCACGGCCCCTACGGGCGTGGTGTCGTCAGGCTTTGTTGTATTGTCGTCATCATCGCTTCCGCAGGCGGTGAACACTGTCATTGTCATTGCGCAGCAGAGGACGGCCGCTGCCGCCATCATAATATTTCTCATATTATCTTTGTTTTACCTGACGATTGTTTTCTTGCCGTTAATGATGTAGATGCCTTTCTGCGGGTTCTGTACCTTGCGGCCAGAGAGGTCATAGACGGAGGGAGCCGTTGAGGGTTGGGCTGCCTGCTCAATGTCGCGGATGGCGGTCGGATCTCCACCACCGCCTACGCCTACGGCCTTCCAAGCCTCATCGACGGCCACCACCTCGGGGGCGTTCTCACCGAAGAGGTCGGCGGCGGCTTGGAGGGAGGCGAGGCGGATGTCGGCGTACTGCGACTCCTCGGTGGCATACTCCGTCAGGGTGCGGTAGGCTATCTGCTGCGACTTCTCTATGCCGATGCCATCCACCTGGTAGCTGTAGCCATTGTCGTTGGTGCCCGAGTCGCCGTCGGTGAGCAGGTAGTACCACTTGTTCTGCACGCCGCTGTTGATATGCACGCCGCCATGGTCGAGTTCACTCTCGGTGTCCCACCAGAACTCTCCCTTATAGGTGTCGGGACAGGGATTCTTGCCGTCCGTGCTCATCTTGGGGAACGACATGGAGCGCAAGTTTGAGAAGTATTCCATCATGCCTTCACCGCAGGTCCACGGGGCATCGTCGCCCTGCACGTACTTCTTGACGCTGATGCCCATCAGGTCGGAGAACGACTCGTTCAGGGCACCGGACTCTCCCTGATAGACCAGATTGGCAGTGACATCGGTCACCATGTGGGTGAACTCGTGGGCCATGACGCTCAGTTCCACGACGGGGTACATAGCGCCCCGGCCCCCTGCACGGCTACCCATGCCATAGATCATCATGGGCTGGGACGAGCCAACGGTCACGGCGCAGGCGTTGTTCATGTCCGTGTCAAAGAAGTAAAATGATGAGCTGCTTCCGTCGGGCATATAGAACAGGTTGTAGATGGGTGCCCCGTTGCCGTCGTAGCTGTTACGGCCAAAGGTGTTCAGGTAGAAGTCGTAGGTGTGCTGCATGCCCCAGTGGATGTCGGCAGCCGACCACGGGCCCTTTTCATAGGTGGCCGAAGCCTTCACCTCGTTATAGTTCCACGTCCTGCGACCGCTGGCGTTAGGCTTGAGGGTGAGGTACGTTAGGAATTTGGCCTCGTCCTCTACGACAGCATAGAACACGATATCGACACCGGCGGCGGGAATCTCGTCGTTGTATTTGCTGAGGTCGAGCGTAAACGGGAACCCGGTAACGGTTTCTTCGCCCTTTTCTATCATTCCGTCGGTGTAGTAATAGCAAATCGCGGTGAAGAGTTTCAGCGGATTGTACTTCGAGGGTACGATTTCCGTCAGGTTTCCCTCGTCGTCTTTGGCGGCCAGCCTGTCGATGGTGAGGGTGTTCAGGACGTAGCTGTCGAAATGCGGCTCAGTGCTGCTGGCATAGACGGCATTGCGGGCAACGCAGTTGTCAAAGCTGACTGTACTCCAGTCAATTTGTGCATTCATATTCCAGTCGTCCCACATCTCCGCTGTCATCTCGTTCTCCGGGACTGGCAGCCATGCCGCCAAATCGGGGATGTTCTCTATCAAGGTGTGCTCGGCCTCCATCTGCTGACGCGAGGGGATGGTGGCACCAATCATGGTGTGGATGCCTCGCTGCTGGTCCCAGAGCAGATAGGCGCCGCTCTCCGTGTCGCGGGAGGCATCCATCTGCACCTCGCCGCTGTAGATGGTGCTGCCCGTCACCTTCACGGGCTCCGCTGTCAAGTTGTGGCGCGTGGGGATGCGCTTCAGCACCTCGCCCGTGTCCGCATCGGTGTATATCCACTCGCTCCTGTCAGCCGAGAGCACTTTCGTAGCATAGCGGTAGCAGTCCTTGGTGCTCACTAAATAGAGCGTCCGGCCCAGCATGTCGGTGGGCGTGCCGTTCCGATATATCGGCGCGTGGCGGCGAATCTTGGCGGGTGCTTGCCGAACCTCCATCACGGTGCCGTTGGCGGTCTGCACGCGGCCGTCCCTGATATGCAGCAGCACTTGCGAGTGCTCCACCTCCACACCGCTCACGTACTGGCGGTACTCCACGCGGGTCATGCCCAGCTTGTCGGTGCGCTCGCCCACCCGTTGCCACTCGGTTTCCTGTGGCAGCGCGAACCACTGATCAAAGCACTCTACTGCACTCTCTTCCGTTAGGTTCTCACTTTGCAGCGACTTGAAGAAGTGTCCGCTGCCCAACTGTGCCCATACAGTCAGTTGCACAAGCAATGCGAACAAAAGGATAATTGTCTTTTTCATTGTCTTACGATTATTTTTGTTTCTGACTTAATCATTATTCAGCAAGTCCGCCGCCACCGCTGGTGGGATTGCCCCAGGGCAGGCCGGTGTTGGTGCGGAGCCAGTTGCCCCAGCCAGTTAGCTTATGGAAGGTGCACTGCTCGTAGCCAGCATTGATATTGCTGTTCCAGAGATTGCCTGCCCCCACGAAGTCAAAATCGTAGTGAATCTGATGATAGAGGCAGACGCTGAGGCTATAGCGGTCGAGGCGCTGCACGCTCCAGCTGATGTCGGCGCGCTGGAGGATGGCCTTGTCGAAGGCCGTGCGCAGGTCATCGGCGATGGTCTGCAACTCGGCGTCACCGGTGCTCTGGGCCAACTTATCGGCATAATCCTGAAGGTCGAAGAAGGGGGATACCCAAGAATAATTGGGGTTATCAATCTGGGTTGTGAATCGGTAAACCGACTTGGTGGCGAGGTCGATGGCCTCCTTCTGCGTGGGATAGAGGGCAATGAGGCGGTCGGCAAGGCGCTTGCTGACGTTGATGATGCCATCGAGGTCGGCGGTGCGCAGCAGTTTGAAGTCGCCGTTGCCTATGCCATCCTTATCGTCCCTGTAGGCATTCTGCCAATCGGGAGCGGCGTCACTGAGCATGGATGCGAAGGCCTGCTCCACGTCGTTCTTCTCCATAAGTCTCTTAATGAAGGCCGGCAGCACGCTGTAGTCGCTGTTGAGCAGGTGGGCTGAGCAGGCGATGAAGTCGGCCACGTCGCGCAGTTCGGTGAGCGACTCAATGTTGCCCATCAGACAGTTGTGGAAGAAGAGGGCTTTGATGTGGCCCTTGCCGTCCTTGCCGGTGGAGCGGATGGCCTGGGAAAGTTCGTACATGTCCAGCTTCTCGCCGTCGTTCCACTCGTCGCCGATGACGCCGCGTGTGGCAGCCTCGTCATACTTGCCGGGGATGTCGAACATAGGCTCGAAGCCGTTGCCGTGGCCCCAGATGGTGAAGATGTATTCCATGGCGGGGCAAAACAGGCTGCTCAGTTGCATGACCGTGCTGAGGGAGGCAGGGTCGCAGAGTTTCAGTTTCTTGGCCTGCTCTGCCAAGCCGCTGCTTGCAAAGCCCTCCTCGCGCAGTTTGTTCAGGTCGGTCTTGCTGTTGAGTTCGAACCACACGATGTCGCCCGGGTCGGCATACTTGCCGGTGAAGGGCTTCCCCTCCTCGGACCGATCCTTGCCATACTTGTAGAAGCACACCACGCGGACGTTGCCAGCATCGGTGAGGTAAGGCTTCAGCGCATCCATGAATTGATCCTCGATGCAATAGTCCATCTTGCCGCCGGCGTTGCCATAGACGAACACCGTGTAGCGGGCCTCAGCGGGCACCGACAGCAGCTCGCGCTTGCCCCACTCGTCGAACTGTGCAACCTGGGCGGCGTCGGCCTTGTCGAAGGTCACTTCCTCGCCTGCACCGCCTATCGTCAAACGGTCGCCGACAATCTGATAGGAATCGTCCCACGGGCCGTCGGCCATCGTGACGGTCATGTTGCCGCCCTCGGCGGTGTAGGTGAACGGCTGGTGCTGCAGAGCCAAGGGCTGGTCATTGCTGGTGAAGTACACGTCGCATACGCCCGTGCCATCGGCGTTGAATGTCCACACGTTCCACGCCTTGCCGTAGGTCCACATGGTGTGGGTCTTGCCCGTCAGGTCGCCGACCCATGTGCCCACCAAGGCGCTGCCGTCCGTCGGCTTCGGTGTCGGGTTGTCGTCGTTGTCACTGGTGCATGCCGTCAGCACCATCATTGTCATCATCAGCGTTAAGGCCGCTGCTGCCATGAATAGTTTTTTCATATTTGTTTTTAATTTAATGGGGTGATTATTTGTCGATTTACTCCGTGGTGCGCATCGTAGCCACGCAGAATGCGTTCGGCATCCTGTAGGTGCGTGAAAACTATTCCCATCTTATTGGAATGCATACGCTGTAAGCATCTTCGACTTTCCGTCCGGGTGGCGGGTCTTGATGATGATAACCATTCCGCTCCTTCCATTGAGCCGTTGCTTGAGATTCTCATAGCAGGCGTTGCAAGCCTCGATGACCTTGTCGTCGTTACCGTCCAAGATGGGGTCTAACCCCACGGAGTTGCGGATGGCCGTATCGAAGGGGCCGGCGCCATCCTTATAGTCGAAGTCGTTGCTCTGAGCCTTGTAGGTGTAGTAGGCCCTGCCGTCGTTCATGCCTTCCCACTCGTCCAATTTGTCGCATGAGGTGAACACTGCCGTTGTCAAGAGCAGCGTTATGGCCGCTGCCGCCATCAGTCTTAGCTTGTAATGCTTGCTGTTCATGTTTGGTTTGAGTTTATTGTTTATTTGTATCATTTGTTTCTTTTCATGTTCCATTTTTGTCTATGTTAGGTGCCGTCTGCCATCTTGTCGAGCTTATTGAAGAGTTCGTCGTTCTCCTTCTCCAAAGATTTGTTCTCACGCCTCAGGCGGTCGTTCTCGATGTGGGCATCCTCGATGCGGTTGCTGAGGATGGTGTTGCGAGCGATGAGCACCAGAATGACGATGGTCACGAGCCCCGCGATGATGATGATTGCAATTGTATCCATATTATATATATGTATTAGTGATTATACGATTCCCTTGCGCTGCATCTTCTGTCGCAACTGCTCGTTCTCGTTGATGAACTTGCTGATGGCCGCATTCTTGTCACTGAGCCGCCATCGCTGGTAGATGATGACGGCCACAAGTGCCAGCACCACCACAATGAGGGCGGCGGCCAGTGCTACGGTGAGGATGATGCTTATTTCCATACGCTTTGAATTTTGCTGCAAAATTACGGCAAGCGGGGGAAACAGTTGTCTCGCTCCTACAAATCTTTGTCTCAATTCCACAAAACCTGCATTCTTGGTGTCTCACAACGTAAAAAAACAAAGCCCACCGTGAGACAGTAGGCTTTGTTTTATCGATGAAATGGGGAAATTATCTACTTTTTGGCCACGCGACGGTAGTCGGCGGGCGACATGCTGTAGGTGTCGTTGAAAAGACGGTAGAAGGTGGGGGCGGGATAGTCCGCAGAGTTCAGCGATGAGCGATACAGAGTCGGTGGTGGTGGCCAACAAGTGGGCGGCATGGCGCAGACGGTAGCCGTTGATGAAGTCGGCAGGCGTCTGGTCGGCACATTCGCGCAGGGCATCATAAACGTAAGTGCGGTTGGTGCCGAGGAGACTGGCCAGCGTATCTTGATTGGTGTCGGGGTCGGTAAAGACATCGGGATTCTTCATCAGTTCGCAGAGTCGGCGATAAAGTCGCTGCTCGGCGGTAAGTTGTTCTTCCGGCTCGGCTTTCAATTGTTCAATAGCCTGTTGCTGTTCCCGCTCATGCTGCTCTATCTCGGCCAGCAGTCGGCGGTTCTTCTCGAACAGCACCTTGTTATATTGTGCTGCCCGCCAGAACATGTAGGCAACGAACAGGCAGATGAGGAAGGCAGCAATGGCGAGGATGCGATAGACGATGACCGACTGACGGCGGCTGGCAATCTCGGCCTCCTTCTCGCGGATTTCCTGCTCCTGCTCCACGTCTATCCTCCGTTCCTGCACGTGGATGGAGTCGGTCAGCCGGCGCATGCGGTCGGCCAGAGCCAGCACTTCGTTTGTGCGCCCGGCCTCTTGCAATGCCTTATACTCTGCCATCATATTGTTTTGGATATAGACGGTGTTGATGGCTCTACCCTGGGCAAAATAAAGGGAGTCGGACTTACGGAACATGCGGAAGGCCTCGTCGTAGCGACCGGTCATAGCCAGATAGCGGGCCTCAGCGACGAAGTCATATACAGACGGCTTTCCGGCCTGCAGATGCTTCTGATAGAGGGCTTCGGCCTTGTCACGCTGACCATTTGCGGCATAGGCCAAGGCCTGGTTGATGGTGACGTTGTTGTGGCGGTAGTGATGAACGTAGTCGGGTACATCGGGGCAGCGGTCAAAACGGGCCAAGGCCGTGTCGCCTTTCGCCACCAGAGCCAGCGCTTTTTCCGGTCTGTCCACCTCTAAGTAGAACTCCGTAGTCTCTAAAACGGCCATGACCAAGCCATCTACCACCCAGTAATCGTCGGAATGCTTCACGCCGTCCATCATCAGGTCGATGGCCTCCAAATAAAAACGCTCGGCCTCGTCGGGGTGTCCCAAATCCTTCTCGCAATCGCCCTTAGAGATTAGCGCACGGCTCTTCACCCGCAAGGCCACCTCCTCGCTGATACCAGACGTTCCACCACCTTGCTTCCTCTCATTCTCCACATCGGCAATAATCTCGTCAGCCAGTCGGAGGGCCTTTCCCCATTCGCCATTCCTCTCCAACAATCCGTTCAGCAGGAGAAGGGCCGAATAATAGGAATCGCCTTCGCTCTTCAGTTCGGGGACGTTCAATATCTGCTCGCCATAGAATAGAGCCAACCGCATCTGTCCCAGGTTTCCGTACATATTGGTTCTGATGAGGTTGGCCGTAGCTGTCGAGAACACGCCCGCCTGCTCGGCACTATCTACCCGCGCCAGCGCCTGTTCGGGAGCCTTGAACTGCATTTCGTGCAGTTCGTCCTTCAGCTGTTTCGCCTCCTCGCTGCGGTCAGACTTCGTGCAGCCCGTAATGGCCAGCACGGCCAAGAGCAATATGACTATAATGTCTTTGGGGGTTCTGGTAGGCATGGTGAATACTCCTTATTCCGCGTTAAATAATCCTATCGTCTCGCACACTTTCTGCATCGCGTCCGCCGCCAAATTCGCAGTCGCTTCCGCCCTGTCGCCCGCCGTCGTGCGGGCCGCCTCAGAAGCGTGTGTGTAGGTGAGCGGTGGCATAAGGGATGAGGATTAGTTTTTGTGATTTGGTTTATTCGGCAATTTCCATCATGTCGAAGTACATCAGTCGGGTGTGCTCGTCCTCGTCCTTCTTCGTCAGGTGCAGGAACCCGTTCTTCTCGTAGAAGGGAACGGCAGAGAGATAGGCATCGACGGTGAGATAATGATAGGCTGAACGGGGCTGTTCACTGGCAAGCAATAGTTTCAGCTTTTTCATTGTATCTGTGCCAAGATTCTCACCACGAAAATCCAGCGACACGGCAAAACGACCAATCTTCACGCTGGGATAACTGCTGAACTGCTTGTCGCGTGGGAAACTGCTGCGAATCTTCTTCCATCGGCTGCCTATCACCTCGCTTTTGCTAATCTTGTCATTCAACAGACAGAAATAAGCGGCAATACGTCCGTCGTCGGCTTCGACAATAAACGTATTGGCAATGCGAAGTTCCTGCGCGGGCTTTGCATCGTCGAGCAGGAACTTGTTGAGGTCATCGTCGCCGCAGTCAAAGGCGGTCAACGGATAGTCGGGAGTAAGGGGAACGAGTCGCATAGCCTACCAACACCATTCTATTTTGTTCTTAGCATTAGCAATGTCCTCCTCCAACTTGCGGCGGTTCTCAGCCCGCTGCTCCTTACTCATGTGCTGTACGGTAAGCCTTCGCATTTCGAAATTGAAGGCGTCCTCGCCCTTCAGCACGGGGGTTTCTCTGATTGGTCTTGCCATAATTATGCGCATTAAAGTGTTATAACGGGTGCAAAGGTACGAATTTATTTTCATATATCGTGCGATTCAGGCGTTAAATCTTACGAAAGCGGGCAAAGATGTTTCATTTTGTCATCTTCGCCCGCTTAAATCGTTGCCGTCGCCCTCGAAAACAATCTTCTCATTGTCTTTGTCATTGTCATTGTATTTAAGAATTAATTATTTGTCCGATGGGTAAAACACAAGCACGCAGAAAGCGCGTCCCTGCCCCTCTGCGGGACAGAAACGCGCCTTCCGGCCTCCGGCGCCCCTCGCGCCGAATTCGTTGATTGACCTGCGGTCTTCCTCCGTCGCGACTCGGAAAAGCCCAAGCACGCTTGGCTTTTCTCTCGCTGCTCCGTCGGTTCTAAGCCATTTACAGGCTGTAGGGGGGGATTCTGCCGCCACCTACACCCCTGCCGCCCGCCGTCGTGCGGGCCGCCTCAGAAGCGTGTATGTAGGTGAGCGGTGGCATAAGCATGATGGGGGGATTACTTTAATGATTCTTGTGCATCCCTGAATGGCTTGAGGTCGAAGTACATCAAGCGAGTAGAATCGAGCACATCGGTCATGGTGAAAAAATCGAAGCCGTTCTTCTGATAGAACTTCGTGGCGTTAGCGTAGGCATCAACAGTGATGAAACGGCAGCCTGCGCGGTTGCCAGTGGCATAGATGCGCTTTATGAAATCAAGGATTTTCGAGCCTAACCCCAACTGTGCATATTCCTGGCCAATGGCAAGTCGGCCTATCTTCACGGAGGGATAACTGCGGCGACGCTTGTTGTTGTGTATTCTGCGGTTGATGCGGTTCCATATTCCTTTCGACTGCGGGTCGTAGGCCACCTTGTCGTTAAGCAGGCTGAAATAGGCGGCTGTCTGCTGGTGCTCTTTGTCGATGAACAGATATGTTACTGCCATCATTTCATGGAGGTAGTTCTTTGCATCCTCAACAAGAAAGTTGTTCAGGTCGTCATCCACACAGCGAAAGGGCAGCAACGCGGTATCTGCCGTAAGCGGTATGAACTCCATATCCTTGATGTCCACCATCTCAGAAAGCGAATTTTGAGATAGACATTATCTGGTTATAGGCATCCTCCGCACGTCTTACGTCTTCGCTGGAAACGGTACGCGGATGTTCGATGGCGCGGGCAAAGCGTCTTGCATCCTCGCCAAAAAGTGTTGGGGTCTCTTTGATTGGTCGTGCCATAACAAATACGTATTTGAGTGAAATTTCGGTGCAAATGTAAGCAATTATTTTCAATTACGTTGCGATTAGGGCGTTAAATCTTACGAAATGCGGGCGAAGATGCCTCATTTTGTCATCTTCGCCCGATTAAATCGTCGCCGTGCCCGCCGTCAGCACCCCGCCGCCGCGAGCCGCAAGCCCCCTGCCGCCCGCCGTCGTGCGGGCCGCCTCAGAAGCGTGTATGTAGGTGAGCGGTGGCATAAGGGGGATGGGATTACTTTCTTACAACTTCTATCAGGTCAAAATACATGTAGCTGTCAGCCAGGAAGCCCATTGATTAGTAGAGTTGTGCCGTCTGCATAATCTTGTTGAACTCCTCGCGCGAGATTGCCAGCTCCACGGTGTGGGGGGGGGTGCTCGGCAGCCTCGGCAGTTTCCACGAAGCGGACAGCATCGTCGCCTGTTACTACAGGTATTGGTCTGATGGGTGTTGCCATGATTATGTCTCCTTTTATTGATTATTCGGTGCAAAGGTAAGCAATTCTTTACCAATTATCGCGCGATGATGGCGTTAAATATGCAAAAAGCGGGCGAGGATGTATCATTTTGTCATCTTCGCCCGATTAAATCGTCGCCGCCGCCAAATATTCCGCGTTAAATAATCCTATCGTCTCACACACTTTCTGCATCGCGTCAGGTTCCTCCATTGATTAAAGCCTCAGCAAGTCCTTGACGGAATAGATGCGGCTCATGGCCTCGAACGAGAAGTACTGGTCGTCCATAATCATCCAATCCTCGCGCTGCTTGCGGCTGAGGTGCTTGATGCCAAAGTGGTGTCCTTGTATTTGCACATATTCTTTTGCTTCTTCGCTTACTAATCTATCTGTTCAACAGATAATGTGCTCTTATCGCATGAATGGCATCGTCTTGGCTTGCTCCATCATCATATCGGCCACAATAGCGTTGGTATCGCTCTCGCCATTGATGAGGTCGTAGAGTGATTTCAGACCGTCGCGCCCGCCGTCGTGCTTCAGCACATAGACCAGACAGAGATACTGCAGGGCTGTGTTAGACGAGAGAATATCGAGGTCGGTGATGGCCAGTTGCGAGAGTGCTAACTGATGGGCATCGTCGCTGTTCTCGTCGATGAAGCGCTGCACGTCGCCGAGGCTTTCCAGTCCGAAGGATTCGAGCACGGGCAGATAGGACATTATCGAGACGGGCCAGATTTCAGCTTGGTTGACAGCGGCGATACGTTTGTTCAGGCGGTCGAAGGGATGCAGTTCGAGATAGCTGCGGAATGTCTCAGCCGACAACGGTACGTCGTCAAGCTGTCCGTTCTTTACGAGTGCCAGCGTCTGGCGGCGGTAGTCGGTGAGCACGATGCGCAGGCGGCTGAATTCGTCGTCAATCAGTTCCATCATACCCGCCAGGCGGCTGAACTGCCGTTTGTATTCGCGGGGAATCTTCACGTCGCCCTTGTAGCCGGTGTCGTGCTCAATGGTGGACCATACATGCTGCAGGGCCGTGCGCATCTGCAGTTCGAAACGCGGACCGCCCGTCTTAAGACGACAAATATAGTGCAACGAGTTATAGCCAAAGGCATCCAGCTCATGCAACTTACGCTTATCGACACTTTCCTGCCAGTCAATATCAAAGATACGCTTGGCTATGGCCGCCACCTTATCGACCTCATCGGTGTAGAAGGTGATGACGCGCAGGCCCACGAGGTCGGTGATGTCGTTGATGCTCTTGTACTTCGCCCCCTTCAGTTCCAGTTTTCCGGCCAGCGACTTCTCGGTCTTCACCCTGTGCTCCATGGCTGTGACATAGATACCCTGTTCACGCAGAGCCCGCAGCAGGAGGTCGTAGGCGTCCTTTGCCAACTGTTCCAGCGTGGGCAGCAGCTCGCGGTACTGTTGCAGCAGAGCCTCGCCGTGTGCATCAAGTGTTACGCTGTTTCCCATCATTTGAACTCGAAGATGTTACTGAAGCCCGTGATGGTGAAGATGCCGCGGACGGTATCGTTGATGCCCTTGATATAGACATGTCTGCCCTTTGCCTTGGCGTTCTGCAGGATGCAAAGGAAGATGCGCAGACCAGCCGACGAGATGTACGCCAGGTCGGTGCAGTCGATGATAATGTCCTTACCATCCACGTCGTTCAGTGGACTCATAGCCTTTTCGGTCTCTGCGGCAGCGGCGGTGTCGAGACTGCCCTCCAGAATGGCAACCATGTTGCCGTCTTGTTCTTCAATTCTTACGTTCATAATCTTGATTATTTGTTAATGTTAATGTAAAATCTTTTTCCTCAGCGTCAGCACATTGAGGTTGTCCATGCGCTCGTAGTTGATGGAGTCCATGTTCTGACGCATGATGTGGATGCCCAGTCCGCCGATGTTGCGTTCCGTGGCAGAGAGCGTTGTATCGACTTCTGCCTGAACGGTGGGGTCGAAGGGCTTGCCGCTGTCGATGATGGTGAACTTCAAGCGCACGTCGTTCGAAGCAGCCTCTATGGTCACGTCGCCGCGCTGTCCTGTCGGGTAGGCATATTTCATCACGTTGACCACGGCCTCCTCAACGGCCACTTTTACCTGCATGGTGACGATTTCGTCGAATCCCACGGTCTGGCAGACCTCTTCGACAAAGGCATTCAACTGCGGTACTTCCTGCGTGTCGTTGGGTAGCACGATGCTCTTCTGCATCCGTACATCACTCTGTTGCTTGATATACTGTATGGCCATCATGGTCAGGTCGTCGCTCTGTTCGGCATTGCCCACAAACTGGTGCACGGCCCCGGTCATCCGGGCGATGAGCTGGCGGGGCTCCTGCTGTTGGTTGGCGAGCGCCTGCGCAGCCACGTCGTTGACGCGCTCCATCTGGAACTGGTTCTGGTCGGCATCCATCGCCTCGGTCAGTCCGTCGGTGAAGAGGAAGATGGTGGTACCGGTGAAGATATGCGCCTCTTGCAGCGAGTATTTCCATTCGGGCATAAAGCCGACGGGGATATTCGGGTCGCAGGGCAGCTCGCCTACACCGGCACCGACGAGCAGCGGGGCATCGTGGCCGGCATTGCTGTAGCGCAAACGGCCCGTGGGCAGGTCAAGCACGCCGACGAAGAGGGTCACGAACATGTGGTTCTTGTTCATGTCGGCAATTGTCTTGTTCATCATGGTCACGATGCGGTCAGGCATTGACTCGTGGGCCGACACGGTGCGGAAGGTGGAGCGGGTCACCGCCATGAAGAGCGAGGCAGGCACGCCCTTACCGCTGACATCACCGATGCAGAAGAAGAGTTTTTCGTCGCGGAAATAGAAGTCGAACAGGTCGCCGCCCACCTCCTTGGCCGGGGTCAGCGAGGCATAGAGCTGCACGTCGTCGCGGTCGTCCTTGGTCGGAAACTTCTCCGGCAGCATACCCATCTGTATGCCGCTGGCAATGCGAAGGTCGCTCTCTATGGAAGCCTTCTGGGCGGTGGTGTTCTTCAACTCTTCAATGTATTTCACCAACGATTGCTGCATGTTGCCGAAAGAGTGGCTCAGCTGGCCTATCTCGTCGATGCGCTGGAAGTCAGGCAGTACGGCGTCGAACTGTCCTGAGGCGATGGTCTCGGCCTCATGGGCCAGACGTTGCAGAGGCTTCAGCTCGCGAGTGATGATGCGGATGAAGAAGTAGAGCATCAGCAACAGACCAACGGTGACGATGGTCATAATTGTGCGGCGCAGACGGTCGAAACCGCTGAAGATGTCGCTCTCCGGGCAGACGATGGCCATCGAACAGCCCGTTTGGCCGAGAGGCTTGTAGAAAACATAGCTGTCCTTGCCGCCGATGTTCATGTGCTTCACGCCCTCTTCGCCGCGCTGCATGGCATAGCCCAAGGCGGTCAAGGCCGTGTCTGGCTGTTCCAGTGTCTGGGTGAAGATGGTTTGGCGGGTAATTTTCGTCGTGTCGGGATGCACAAAGTAGGTACCGCCACGACCTATCATAATGCTGTAGGAATTGGGATAGGGCTTGACGGCAGAGATGGTCTGCGACAGCCAGTTCAGTGAGAGACTGATGTTAATGATGCCTATCAACTGCCCCTGCTTGTCCTTGATGCTCTGACAGTAGCTGGTCACCATCTCGCTCGTGTTCGTAACCACATCGAGATCCATATACGGTTCTGTCCAGCACGGTTTTTCCAGTAGCTGGGGCATGAGATACCAGTCAGCAAAGAAATACTGGTAATTGTCACTGCCGCCCTGTATGGTGCGGATCGAGTCGCCGATGTGCTTGGTATAAGCGGAGAAGTAGCGGCCCTTGTCCTTGAAGTAGTATGGTTCGAAGGCGATGGAGCAATTGTAGAAGTCGGGATTGTTCAGTAACAAACCTCGGCTATAGACAAACATCGAGTCGGCCTTGTCGGGATGGCGCTGCACCAGCCATTTGGTCATATTCGAGGCCACCTCCACACGGTTCAGGATGCCTTCTACGCGCAAGGAAGTCTTATCCAGAATCGTCGTGGCGCGGCTGACAGCCTCCTGACGCACAGCCTCACGGGCTTGGTAGAACAGGAAGCCGAGGGCGACATTGAAGATGATGGCAGCAAAGAGTACCACCCATAGGCTGACCCTGACGGATAGTTTGCGACGGATATATGCGATAATCTTTTTCATAACACAATGCGGTAGCAAATTATTCACTTTTCACTTACGAGTTCCTCATACGTCACTTCGCGGCTCAGCATCTGGTTCTCTGCCATTAGTCGGCTGGCCTGCCGCACCATGTCGGGGCGCAGCCGGAACTCGCGCTTCTTCGACTCGCGGTCCACCTGTAGCCGCAGCACTTCCTTGAGCATCAGCCGCTGCATCACATGGTTGGTGGCGATGCGGTTCCTGTCAACATACTGCATCACGATGTCCAGCGTCTCGTCGGGATGCGCGGCTGCCCACTCCCAGCCCTTACGACTGGCCTGGGCAAAGCGGCGCGCATGTTCCTTATGTTTAACATAGAAGTCGCGGGTCATATAGACACCATCTTCCTGCACGTTGTAGCCGTGGTCGCAAAAACGGTACACGTTCTTGTCGCTCATCTTGATGCCCGCCTGTACCAGTTGGTAATACTCGTTATAGCTCATAGCCAGCGTGGCGTCGAGGGCTCCGGCCACGAACAGGTTGACGTTCTGGGCGAAGCGCACCCACTCATAGTCCAGATGATCCTTGATGCTCATGCAGATGGCCAACTGGCCGAAGCCGACGCTCCAGATGCCGACGCGAGTTCCTTTTTGCGTCAGCGGATCCTTGTCGCGGGCCGACACGATGACCATTGCGTTGTTCATCGATGTCTGTAGAATGTTAACCAGAGGAATACCTCCGTCAATAATCTCTAACGCCTGACAGAGCTGCAGCGTCGTGGCCTGACACTCGTTGTTACGCAGACGGCTCATGGCGGATTGCGTGGCTGTCGGATGTTCTATGCGTACCTTCACCCCCGCCTCGCGGTAAAAGCCCTTTGCCTCGGCCACGTAATAGCCGGCAAACTGGGCCTGCGCCGTCCACTGGGGCGTGAACACGATGGTCTCGTCCTGCGCTTTGACCGTCTGAGATGTCGCCACCATTGCAATAAAAAATAATAGGTATAATGTCTGTTTCATTCTCCGAACACTTGATGGATTAGATATGCGAACTCCTTGTAGGCGAAGGTGTCGCGGAGTTCGCCGAGCGCATCGGCCAGGCCGCGGTAGTGCCATTCGTGGTCTTTGGGGTCCTTGGAATGGAATAGATTCCACAGCGCGTCACCTTGCACGGCGTAGTCGCGGGCGATGGCCCGCATGTTCGAGAGCTTGTCGCCGAGGGCCACCATCTTGGCATCGTGCGAGGCACGGGCAATACGGTCGATGGCGGCCTGTTTGCGGGCACGCCAGTTCTCCACGCTGTCCCGACTTTGATGGGGCTCGTCGCTCTCCACAGCGACGAACGAGGCCACACGCTCGCCGAACTCGGCGCGAATCTGCTCGATGGTGACGTCGGTGTCCTCCACGGTGTCGTGCAGGGCGGCGGCCGCCAGCAGCTCCTGGTCGCTCGTCATCGTAGCCACGATTTCCACAGCCTCCATCGGATGGACGATATAAGGGAACCCCTTGCCGCGACGCTCTGTCCCGGCATGGGCGCGGACGGCGAACACGATGGCGCGGTCTAAAAGTTCTGTATTTAAAGGTTTATTTGCCATTTTCCATGCTATTTATTTTGTTTGCGTTGCGTATCTTCTCCAGCATCTGCGCCGCCTATGCTTCGGAGCCGGGTAACTGGTAGCGGATGTTGCCCGTGGGCGATGGGGTGAAGAATGTCTCGCCTTTATCGCTGACAGTCACGGTGCCACGTGTCGAAAGGGTGAACAGACTGTTGCCCTCCACAGCATTCATCGCCGCGAGGGGATCCCACATCTTCTGTCCAGCGTTGGCGCAGTCGTAGTTCATATAAACCTGTTGGGTTAGGCGCTTAGAGCGCACTAATAATTGTTAATGTTCGAGTGTTCTGTA